>Ga0180063_1000144_pt1 | contig 17153 bp, 15 predicted proteins | sample EasRivT47_16_10D_FD_121776 | JGI IMG/M metagenome (GOLD analysis project Ga0180063, IMG submission 121776) | Soil microbial communities from meander-bound floodplain in the East River, Colorado, USA - East River metaG ERMLIBT47_16_10D | ecosystem: Environmental > Terrestrial > Soil > Floodplain ...
CCGCCGTGGGTCACGAACGCGACGATGCCGGCGACCCGCTGCTCGCCGCTCGTGAACGTGAACTTGCTCGAGGCGGGTTGACGCCACGTTCCTGTAGCCTGCATTCCCTCCTGCTTCAGAAACGCGTCGAGCGCGAGCGCGGGCGTCGCCTCGGCGGCGAGCGAGAGACGGACCACGGCGTCCTGCTCGGGGCTCGCTGCCGCGACCTGTTGCTTGGTGTTTCTGGCCTTCCAGCCAGTCGGGAAATCGAGCTGGAATGCCATGCCGGGGTGCGAGAATCGGTTGGGCTCCTCGAAGAAGCCCTCGCGCGGATCGTCGCCGAAGACGATACCGTCGATCCGCGCATGGAACGGCGACCGGCCGACCGGTCGTCCCGAGAAGTCCTGGCCCGTCGCGGCGATCGCCGCCTCCATGCGGGCCTGCCGGTTCTCGGGCGCGGGGTGCGTCGAGAGCCAGCTCGGGATGCGCTCGCTGCCCGACGACTCGCCGACGCGGCGCAGCATCTCGTAGACACCGGGCATCGGTCGCGGGTCGTAGCCCGCGGCGACGAGGTAGCGCAGGCCGAGGTCGTCGGCTTGCCGCTCGTCGTCGCGGCTGAACTTGAGGAACATCAGGCCGAGTCCCTGAGACGCGAGGCCGCCCAGCTGGCGCCCGGCGTCGCCGCCGAGCGCGACTCCCAGGCCCAGACCGAGCTGCGCGAGCTGGGCCTGGCTCATCTGCGTGACGCTGTGGCGGGCGGTCACGTGGCCGATCTCGTGGCCCAGGACGGCGGCCAGCTCGGCCTCGCTCGTCAAATGCGCCAGGATCCCGCGCGTTACATAGAGGAAGCCGCCGGGGAGCGCGAAGGCGTTGACCGTCGGGTCGTCGACGACCCGGAAGGTCCACTCGAGGTCGCGTCGCTCGGACACCGCGGCGAGGCGGCTCCCGAGCTCCTGCACGTAACGCTGCAGGGCCTCGTCGGGGTAGAGGCCGAGCGAGGCCACGACGTCCTTGTCCGCGTCACGGCCGATCGCGATCTCCTGGGCCTGGCTGACGAGCGCCAGCTCGCGCTTGCCCGTGGCCGGGTTGATCGCGCATGCCGCGGCCGCGAGGCAAGCTGCGATCGCGATCGAGCGCATCACGTTCATCGGCGATACGCCACGCGGCCGGACACGACGGTGAGCTGCACCCTGGCCTGCAGGATCGCCTCCTCGGGCACCGTCAGGATGTCGTCCGACAGCACGACCACGTCGGCCAGCTTGCCCGCGACGAGCGAGCCAAGGCGCTCTTCTTCGAAGGCGGCGTAGGCCGCATCGAGCGTGTAGGAGCGCAGCGCCTCGAGCCGCGTCAGGCGCTGCTCGGGGTAGAACTCCGTGCCGTCGGCCAGGCGCCGGGTGACCGTGGCGTGGAAGCTGGCGATCGGGTCGACGTCCTCGACGGGGGCGTCCGTGCCGTTGCAGATCTTCGCGCCCGAATCGAGCAGGCTGCGCCAGACGTAGGCGCCTTTGCGTGAGCGCTCGGCGCCGAGCCGGTGGGGCACCCAAGGGCCGTCCGAGGTGCAGTGCACGCCCTGCATCGAGGCGATCACGCCGAGGCGCGCGAAGCGCGGGACGTCTGCGGGATCGAGGTGCTGCGCGTGCTCGATGCGCCAGCGTCGCTCGCGACCGTCGGGGAGCTGCCCCAGCACGCGCTCGTACACGTTCAGTGTCTCGCGGTTCGCCCGATCGCCGATCGCGTGCACGCACAGCTGGAGCCCGTTCGCCGCCGCGATGCGCGCCGTGCGCTCGAGATCGTCGAGGGGATAGGTGTTGAGGCCGCTCGTCTGGGGCAGATCCGAGTACGGCTCGAGCAGCCAGGCGCCGTGCGAGCCGAGCGCGCCGTCGAGCACGCGCTTGACCGCCCGCACGGTGAACGTGCCGCCGGCGCTGCCGATCTGGCGGTAGGCGGCGGCGGAGCGCTCGAGCGCGTCGTTGTCCTCGGAGAGCATCACCCACAGGCGCAGGCCGAGCCGTCCCTCCTCGGCCATCCGGCGCAGCAGGTCGACGGTCGCGAAGTCCGACCCCGCGTCCTGGAACGTGGTCACCCCTTTGGCCAGACACTCCTTCGCCGCAAGCTCGACCGCGCGGCGCCGCCGAGCATCGATGCGGTCGGCCGGGAGGTCGCTCTGGGACCTGGCGTGGACCACGCCCACCAGGTCCTCCGCGGTCTCGCGGAGCAGCCCGGTCGGCTCGCCCGAGCCGTCCTTCAGGATCGTCCCGCCCGCAGGGTTCGGGGTGTCGCGCGTGATTCCGGCGACCTCGAGCGCTTTCGCGTTCACGATCGCGGCGTGTCCCGAGGCGTGAGTCAGGACGACCGGGTTGTCGGGTGCGACGCGTGTGAGCGCCGCGTGGGTCGGGTAGCCCTCGACGTTCGGCTCGGGCGCCGCGAGCCATTTCTCCTGGTGCCAGCCGCGGCCGACGATCCACTCACCGGGCGGAGTCTCCTTCGCCGCCGCGGCGACGCGCTCGACGATCTCGTCCCAGGTCTTTGCCCCGCGCAGGTCCAGGTTCTGGAGCGACTGGCCGAGTCCGAGGAAGTGCGCGTGGCTCTCGATGAACCCCGGGATGGCGAGGCGCCCGTCGAGGTCGATGACCTCGGTCGCGGGTCCGCGGTGGCGGTCGACCTCGGCGACGCTGCCGACGGCGACGATCTTCCCGTCGCGCGCGGCCAGCGCCTCGGCTTCGGGCTTGGCCGGATCGAGCGTCACGATGCGCCCGCCGCGCAGGATCAGATCCGCGGGCGCAGGGCTCTCGCCGCAGCCCACGGCGACCAGGAGCAAAGAGGGGGTCAGACCTCGAAGCGGGGTCAAGCCCCTCATGGCGTGGCCCGCACGTCGAACTCGAGGCTCAGCGCGTCCCGGGTCATGCCGACCTTCGAGAGCCGGCTGACCAGCTCGACTTCCCGCGTGCCGCTCGGGAGCGTGAGCACGTTCTGCGCCGGATAGCGCAGCGGCGTGATGAGACGGGCCAGGTCGAGCTTGCCCAGGAGCGGGATCGCGAGCGGCAGCTCGTCGAAGCGCAGCTCGAGCATCGGCACGCCGTCCACGGAAGCGAGCCCGAGCGACAGGCGCGGCGCGATCGACGCGTCGAGCCCGATGTCCGGCGCCACCACGCGCACCGCCGTGCGGATCCCGTCCCCGGGCCGCTCGGGCGTCGCCGGCTCGAGCCCGGTGACACGCACGTCTCGCAGCTCGACCCGCAGCGTGGTGCCGCCGGCGATCGGAACGTCTACGACGGTCGTGGCCACCGATGCCACGATCCGGCCCAGGGACTCACGGTCGATCTCGACCCGCACCCCGCCTGCGGCTGCGCCACAAGCGAGCACCGCGATCAGCGGGACGATCCAACCACGGACGTTGCGCATGGCCGCTCCTTTTCTCATGGGGAAAGTGTAGCCGAGTTGCCGCGCCGGCTCCCGGCGCTTCGGTTGCGGCCCGTTCCGGGCGCGCGCTACGATGGCCCGCTTCGCGATGCAGGTTCACGGGAAACGTCCGCTCATCTTCCCCAAATGGGTCGATGCGCTGCGTCCGGTCGTCGGCGGTGTGGCGGCGATCGCGCCGGTCTATGCGATCGCGCTGCTGTACTACGGCGGATCGCCGCGGACGACCGATGTGGGCTACATGCCCGAGCAGCCCGTGCCGTACAGCCACGAGGTCCACGCGGGCAACCTCGGGATCGACTGTCGCTACTGCCATTCGACCGTGGAGCAGACGGCCCACGCTGCCGTGCCGCCCACGCAGACCTGCATGAACTGCCACGCCGGGATCTACCCCGAGAGTCCGAAGCTCGTGCCGATCCGCGAGAGCTTCTCGACCGGAATGCCCGTGCGCTGGATCCGCGTGCACGACCTGCCGGACTACGTCTATTTCGACCACAGCGCGCACGTGACTCGCGGCGTCGGCTGTGTCGAATGCCACGATCGCGTGGACAAGATGGAGACGGTGTACCAGGCCCAGCCGCTGAGCATGGGCTGGTGCCTCGACTGTCACAGGAACCCCGACACGCACCTGCGGCCGCTCGACCAGGTGACGAACATGGCCTGGGCGCCGCCCGGCGATCGCGCCGAGCTGGGAGCGCGCCTGCGCGAACAATACGGCATCGCGCCGTCCGAGGACTGCAGCACGTGTCACCGCTAGCCCAGCGCTCGTTCTGGCGCAGCCTCGAGCAGCGCGCCGACACGCCCGAGTTCCGCCAGTTCGTCGAGCGCGAGTTCCCGGCCTGGGCCGACGAGATGCTCGAGCCGGCGTCGCGTCGTCGCTTCCTGCAGCTGATGGGCGCGTCGATGGCCCTCGCGGGGATGACCGCCTGTCGCTGGCCCGTCGAGCCGATCGTGCCGTTCGCCCATCGCCCCGAGGGGTTCGTCCCCGGCGAGCCGCTGCACTACGCCACCGCGCTCGAGCTGTCGGGCGCCGCGGTCGGTCTCGTCGTGACGAGCTACGACGGTCGCCCGATCAAGGTCGAGGGCAATCCGGATCACGCCTACAGCCTCGGCGGCACTCTGGCCTGGCATCAGGCGGCCCTGCTCGAGCTCTACGATCCGGATCGCAGCCAGCATGTCGTGGCGCGCGAGACCGGGCCCGCCCTGTGGGACGAGTTCGTCGGCTTCGCGCGGGCGCACTTCGACGCGCTCTCGGCCACGGGCGGACGCGGGCTCGCCGTGCTGGCCGAGTCCAGCTCGTCGCCGAGCCGCGCCGACCTGCGCGCGCGGTTCCAGGCCGCGTTCCCACAGGCCCGCTGGCACGAGTACGAGCCGCTGTCGCGAGACACCGTGCGGGAGGGCGCGCGGCTGGCCTTCGGACGCCCGTACCGGACGCACGTGGCGCTCGACCGCGCGGAGACGATTCTCGCGCTGGACGAAGACTTCCTGCTGCACCACCCGGCGGCGGTGCGCTACGCGCGCGATTTCGTGGCCGGCCGTGATCCCGACGGCGCCACGTTCAGCCGGCTGTGGGTCGTCGAAACGAACCTCAGCCTGACCGGGAGCGCGGCCGATCGTCGCATCGCGCTGCCCAACCGAGCGCTGCCGGCGTTCGCCACCTGTCTGCTCTCCAAGCTGGTCCACGAGGCGGGCGCGAAGCTGCCCCCCGGGCTCGAGGGGTTGCGCCCGGCGCTCGAGGCCGCGCGCTCGCACCCGGTGTACGGTCGCGTCGACGCCGATCTGGTGCTCGACCTGGCGGGCAAGCCCGGCCGCACGGTCGTGCTCGCGGGCCCCCGGTTGACGCCCGAGGCGCACGCGCTCGTGCACGCATTGAACGAGACCCTGGGCAACATCGGCCGCACCGTGCGCTACACCGAGGAGCCCGACCCGGATCGTCCTCCCCACGCCACCGCGATCCGCGAGCTGGCCCACGCGATGGGTCACAACCTCGTCGAGACCCTGGTGATCCTCGGCGGGAACCCGGTCTACGACGCGCCGGCCGATCTCGGCTTCGGCGATCTGCTCGCACGGGTCAAGACGTCGATCCGGCTCGCGACCTACGAGGACGAGACGTCGCGCGCGTGCACGTGGCACGTGCCACGGGCGCACGTGCTCGAGAGCTGGGGCGACGCCCGCGATTTCGCTGGCACGGTGTGCCTGGTCCAGCCGCTGATCGAGCCGCTCCACGCCGGGAAGACCGACCTCGAGCTCCTGGCGCAGCTGCTCGGCGAGGCGCCGTCGTCCGCGTACGAGATCGTCCGCCGGACCTTCGCCGCAGGGAGAGGCGAGCCCGACGAACGTGCGTGGCACGCCGCCCTGCGGGCCGGCGTGGTCGAGGGCAGCGCGTGGCCCGACGCGCGACCTACGCTCGGCACGCAGGCCTGGGGCGAGCGGATCGTCGCGGCGCTCGGCGCCCCCGCCGCTCCCGGCCCCGAGACCTTCGAGCTGGTGTTCGGACCCGCGGCCAGCCTGGTCGACGGCCGCTTCGCCAACAACGGCTGGCTCCAGGAGCTGGCCGACCCGCTGACCAAGCTGACGTGGGACAACGCGGCGGTCCTCGCGCCCGAGACGGCGACCGAGCTGCGTCTCGTCCAGGGCGACGTCGTGCAGATCGCGCGCGGCGGGGCGCGGATCGAGCTGCCGGTGTTCGTGCTGCCCGGACAGGCTCCGCGCACGATCGGCGCCGCGCTGGGCTACGGACGCACTCGCGCCGGGCGCGTCGGGAGCGGCGCAGGCTTCGACGTGTACGCGCTGCGCGTCGGCGAGGAGGGCGCCTGGGCCGACGTGCAGCTCGAGCGCACGGGGCGGACCTACCCGCTCGCCACCACGCAGGACCACTTCGCCATCGACACGCTCGGCGCGCAGGAGCGGGCCGAGCGCGCGGTCACGCTCGTGCGCGAGGTCGAGCTCGAGGCCTGGCGCCACGATCCCGCGCACGCGCTCCATCGCGAGCACGCCGTCCCCCCGATCGAGCTATGGAAGCCGCACGACTACCCGGGCGAGCGCTGGGGCATGGCGATCGACCTCAACGCCTGCACCGGCTGCGGCGCCTGCGTCGTGGCCTGCCAGGCCGAGAACAACATCCCGGTCGTGGGCAAGGCGGAGGTCGCGCGCGGCCGCGAGATGCACTGGATCCGCATCGACCGCTACTTCGCCGGCGATCCCGACGCCCCGGAGGTCGTGCACCAGCCGCTGACTTGCCACCACTGCGAGAACGCGCCCTGCGAGCAGGTGTGCCCGGTGGCGGCGACGGTGCACGACGCCGAGGGTCTGAACGTGATGGTGTACAACCGCTGCATCGGCACCCGGTACTGCAACAACAACTGCCCGTACAAGGTGCGCCGGTTCAACTGGTTCAACAACCACAAGTCCGAGAGCGCGCTCGAGGTGATGGTCTACAACCCGGAGGTCACCGTGCGCTCGCGCGGCGTGATGGAGAAATGCACGTTCTGCGTGCAGCGCATCCAGCACGTGCGGATCCACGCGCGCAACGAGCAGGTGCGCGGGGAGAACGGCCGGGCCGAGGGACGGCTGATCCGGGACGGCGAGATCGTGCCCGCCTGCGCGCAGGCCTGTCCCACGCGCGCGATCGCGTTCGGCGACCTGAACGACCCGGCGAGCCGGGTCGGCCGCCAGCACGGATCCGAGCGCGCGTACAAGATGCTGGACGAATTCAACGTACGGCCGCGCACGGCGTACCTGGCGCGGGTGCGCAACCGCGGCGGACACGAGGGAGCGGCGTGAAGATGGCCGAGGCGTGGGACAACACGTCCGACGATCCGACGCGCCGCGCCCCGCTCGTGCTCGGGGCGGCGGACTTCGGCTCGGTCACGCAGAAGGTCGCTCAGCTTGCCGAGCGGCCGAAGCCCCCGCGGGCCTGGTACATCGCGTTCGGGGTCTCGCTCGCGCTGACCGGCCTGCTGGGGGCGATGATCCTGTACCTGTTCACCACCGGCGTCGGCGTGTGGGGACTGAACTCGCCGGTGGGCTGGGCCTTCGACATCATCAACTTCGTGTTCTGGGTCGGGATCGGCCACGCCGGGACGCTGATCTCGGCGATCCTGTTCCTGTTCCGCCAGAGCTGGCGCACCGGGATCAACCGCTTCGCCGAGGCGATGACGATCTTCGCCGTGATCTGCGCCGGCATCTTCCCCGGGATCCACGTCGGCCGGGTGTGGCTGATCTACTGGGTCTTCCCGCTGCCGAACCAGATGAACATGTGGCCCAACTTCCGCAGCCCGCTGCTGTGGGACGTCTTCGCGGTCAGCACGTACTTCACCGTGTCGCTGCTGTTCTGGTACATGGGGATGATCCCCGATCTGGCCACGCTGCGGGACCGCGCGACGAGCCGCGTGCGCCAGCTGGTCTACGGCATGCTGGCCGTGGGCTGGCGCGGCTCCAACCGCCACTGGCAGAACTACGAGCGCGTGTACCTGATCCTGGCCGCCTTGGCCACCCCGCTCGTGCTCAGCGTGCACTCGGTGGTCAGCTTCGACTTCGCCACGTCGATGGTGCCGGGGTGGCACACCACGATCTTCCCGCCGTACTTCGTCGCGGGGGCGATCTTCTGCGGCTTCGCCATGGTGCTGCTGCTCGCCGTGCCGGCCCGGCAGTGGTTCGGGCTCGAGGACCTGATCACGCTGCGGCACCTCGAGAACATGAACAAGATCATGCTCGCCACCGGCATGATCATCGGCTACGCCTACTTCATCGAGTTCTTCATCGCCTGGTACGGCGGGAACGCCTACGAGCACTTCGCGTTCGTCAACCGCGCGCTCGGGCCGTACGCCTGGTCGTACTGGATCATGGTCAGCTGCAACGTGATCGCGCCGCAGCTGTTCTGGTCCAAGCGCATCCGCACCTCGCCCTGGGTCGCCTGGGGCGTCTGCGTGTTCATCAACATCGGCATGTGGTTCGAGCGCTTCGTGATCATCGTCACCTCGCTGTCGCGCGACTACCTGCCGTCGTCGTGGGGCGTGTACAAGCCGACCTGGGTCGAGCTGTGCACGCTGCTCGGCAGCTTCGGCCTGTTCTTCACGCTGTTCCTGCTGTTCGTGCGCTTCGTGCCGATGGTGGCGATGGCCGAGGTCAAGGCGGTGATGCCGCAGGCCGACGCGCACGCGCCGGAGCCCACGCCCGGGCGTCACGCGCACCCCATCGCCAGTCGGGGAGATTGATGGACGCGCCCGCCAGACCCATGCCGCCGCGACGCGCCCTGTGGGGCGTGCTGGCCGAGTTCGACTCGGCCGCGGCGCTGACCCGCGCCGCGCAGCAGGTGCGCGACGCCGGCTACACGCGCTGGGACTGCTACTCGCCGTTCCCCGTGCACGGGCTCGACCGCGCGATGGGTCTCAGCGACACGCGCCTGCCCTGGGTCGTGCTCTCGGCCGGCATCACCGGCGCCGCATCCGCGATCCTGATGCAGTGGTGGATGAACGGGGTCGACTACCGGTTCGTCATCTCGGGCAAGCCGTTCTTCGGCCTGCCGGCGAGCATCCCGATCGCGTTCGAGCTGACGGTGCTGTTCAGCGCGATCACGGCCTTCCTGTGCATGTTCGCCTTCAATCGTCTGCCGCAGCTGTACCATCCGACGTTCCGCAGCGAGCGCTTCCGGCGGGCCACGAACGACCGGTTCTTCCTGGCCGTCGAGGCCGCGGACCCGCGGTTCGACGTCGAGCAGGCCGAGGCGCTGCTGCGCGAGGCCGGCGGCACGCACCTCGAGTGGTTGGAGGACTGAGCCCGTGCCGCGCTGGATCGCGCCGCTCCTGGTCACGCTCGCCGCCCTGGCGCTCGTGCCGTTCGCCTGCGTGGCGCGCGCGCGCGTCACGCGCAGCCCGCTGCCGCGCCTGCACGTCGCCCCCGACATGGACAACCAGGGCCGCTACAAGAGCCAGCAGCCCAACCCGTGGTTCGCCGACGGCCGGGCGATGCGTCCACCCGTCGCCTCGAGCGTGCCGCGCGAGTCGCTCGCCGCCGACGAGGCGTTCGCGCGCGGCTATGTCGATGGCGCGTACCTGACGGAGTTCCCCGACGCCGTGACGGTCGACGCCCGCCTCGTCGCCCGCGGCCGGGAGCGCTACGGGGTGTACTGCTCGCCGTGCCACGGCCTCTCCGGGTACGGCGACGGCATCGTCGCGCGGCGCGCCGACCGCCTGCAGCAGGGGGGATGGACGCCGCCGTCTTCGTTCCACATCGAGCCTGCGTCGTCGCGGCCCGTCGGTCACCTGTTCAACACGATCTCGAACGGCATCCGCACGATGCCGGCTTACGGCTCGCAGGTCCCGGTCCACGATCGCTGGGCCATCGTGGCCTACGTCCGAGCGCTCCAGCGCAGTCAGCGCGCGTCGATCGACGACGTTCCGGTCGAGCTGCGCGCCACCCTCAGGTGACCTCGATGGAACAGCACGCGCCGAAGCTGGGAGACATCCGCTGGGCCGCCGGGCCCCGGGCGGTCGTCCTGCCGGCCGCGATCGGTCTCGTGGCGCTCGCGCTGGGCGGCCTCTCGGCGCTCGGCTCGGCTGCCGCACGGGCCGACTTCTTCCGCGCCTATCTCACGAGCTTCGTCTTCTTTCTGAGCTTGGCCTTGGGCGCGCTGGTGTTCGTGCTGCTGGCCCATCTGATGCGCGCCGGCTGGAGCGTCGCGCTGCGGCGCATCGCCGAGATCGTGGCCTGGACGCTGCTGCCGCTCGCGCCGCTCGCGCTCGTGCTGCTGGCCGGAATGCACGACCTGTACGAATGGACCCACGCCGAGGCGGTGGCCGCCGATGCGCTGCTCCAGCACAAGCAGGCCTGGCTCAACCCGCCGTTCTTCGTCGCCCGTCTCGTGGTGTACCTGGCAACCTGGGCCGGGTTGAGCGTGCTCCTGCTGCGGCGCTCGGAGACCCAGGACCGTACGGGCGATCCGGCGCTCACGCTGCGCAGCGAGGGGCTCGCCGGGCCGGCGACGATCGTGTTCGCCTTCACCGTGACGTTCGCCTCGTTCGATCTCGTGATGTCGCTCGACCCGCACTGGTACAGCACGATCTTCGGCGTGTACTTCTTCGCCGGCGCGTTCCTCGGCTTCACGGCGCTGCTCGTGGTGCTGCTCGCGGTGCTGGGCCGTCGCAGCGAATTGGGGCGGCTCGTCGGGACCGAGCACCAGCACGACCTGGGCAAGCTGCTCTTCGCCTTCGTCGTGTTCTGGGCCTACATCGGCTTCTCGCAGTACATGCTGATCTGGTACACGAACCTGCCCGAGGAGACCGTGTGGTACGCGGCGCGCCAGACCGGCCCGTGGGCCGCGGTCAGCCTGCTGCTGCTCTTCGGCCACTTCCTCGCGCCGTTCTTCCTGCTCATGTCGCGTCATCCCAAGCGGCGCCGGGCGGTGCTGCTCGCCGCGGCGGTCTGGCTCCTGGCCATGCACTGGCTCGACCTGTTCTGGCTCGTGATGCCCGGCGCGCGCGACACCGGCTCGTTGCTGCGACTCGTGGACCTGGCCTGCTTCGTCGGACTGGGCGGCCTGTTCCTGGCCGCGCTGGCCTGGCGCTTGCGCCGGGCCAATCTGATTCCGCTGCGCGACCCGCGCTTGGCTGAGTCGCTGGGGTTCGAGAATGCGTGACGCGGACCGCTCGCACACGATCGACCTCGAGGAGGCCGATCCCCAGGCCTGGCCGACCACGGTCGCCGCGGTCGTGGGCTCGCTCGTCCTCGTGGCCACCGTGTTCTGGGTCGAGGCGCTGTACCAGCGCACGGTCGAGTCCGAGCGTGCGCGCAAGGTCGTGGCGCAGGAGCCGGCCGAGCTGCGCACGGTCCAGGCCGGGCAGCTCGACCAGCTGCGCGACTATCGCTGGGTCGACCGCACGCAAGGGGTCGTCGCCGTGCCGATCGAGCGGGCGATGGACCTCGTGGTGCAGGAGAACGGCGCGCCGCGCGCCGGCAAGCGATGAAGCGACTGGCGCCGATCCTCTTCGCGTCGACCTGCGCGCTCCTGGCGCCGGCTGCCTCGCACGCGCAGCCGGCGGGTGCTCTGCCGCGCGATCTCGAGGGCGTCGGCGTGACCGAGCGCCTGGACGGCGCGGTGCCGCTCGACCTGCCGCTCGTCGACGAGGCCGGCCGGCCGACGACGCTTCAAGCCCACCTGCGAGCCGACAAGCCGCTGGTGCTGGTCCTGGCCTACTACGAGTGCCCGATGCTGTGCACGCTCGTGCTCAACGGCCTCGTCGAGTCGCTGCGCGCGATCGACTGGGTGCCGGGTCGCGAGTTCGAGGTCGTGACGCTCAGCATCGATCCCGACGAGACGCCCGAGCTGGCGCGGCGGAAGAGCGAGACCTATCTCGCGGCCTACGGGCGGCCCGAGGCGAAGGAAGGCTGGCACTTCCTGACCGGGCCCGCGGCGTCGATCCGTGCGATCACCGCGGCGGTCGGGTTCGAGTACCGCTATCTCGCCGCGCGCGACGAGTTCGCGCATCCGGCGGTGCTGTTCGTGCTGACGCCCGAGGGTCGCGTGGCGCGCTACCTGTACGGCGTGCGCTACGACCCGCAGACGTTCCGCCTGTCGCTGGTCGAGGCGGCGGCGGGTCGGATCGGCAGCACCGTGGATCGGTTCCTGCTGACGTGTTACCGATACGACGCCGAGACGGGGCGCTACACGCCCGCCGCGCTGGGCATCCTGCGCATCGCCGCCGGGCTGACCGCGCTCGTGCTGGGCTCGATCCTGATCCCGCTGTGGATCCGCGAGTCCAGGGCCGCTCGGCGCAAGAGGCTCGCGTAGATGATCGTACCCGTCGCAACGGTGTGGCTGCCCCAGCGTGGGTCGACGTTCGCCCAAGACGTCGACTTCAGCTGGGACCTGGTGTTCTGGACCTCCGCGTTCTTCTTCGCGCTGATCACGTTCCTGCTGCTGTGGTTCGTGCTGCGCTATCGCGAGCGCCCGGGCTACGTCGCCGGGAGCGCGACCGATCACCACACCGGGCTCGAGATCTTCTGGAGCGTCGTGCCGACGCTGATCGTCGTCGGTCTGTTCTGGAGCGGGTACCGCACGTACCTCGACATGGCCACGCCGCCGGCCGGCGCCTACGAGGTGCAGGTCACGGGGCAGAAGTGGAACTGGCTCTTCAGCTACCCCAACGGCTACGTCGACGGCCAGCTGCACGTGCCCGAGGACACGCCGGTGCGTCTGGTGATGACGTCGCAGGACGTGATCCACGCCTTCTTCGTGCCGGCGTTCCGCATCAAGCGCGACGTCATCCCGGGACGCTACTCGCAGGTCTGGTTCGAGGCCATCGATCCCGGGACCTACGACGTGTTCTGCGCCGAGTACTGCGGCACGAGCCACTCGGCCATGCTGACCAAGGTCGTCGTGCACGAGCGCGCGGACTTCGACCGCTGGCTGGCCGAGGCCTCGGACTTCCTCAGCCGCATGCCACCCGCGGAAGCGGGGGCGCTGCTCTACGCCCAGCGCGGGTGCAAGCAGTGCCACTCGGTCGACGGCGCGAGCGGGATCGGCCCGACGTTCCGCGGCATCTACGGCCACGATCAGCGGCTCGCTTCGGGCGCGAGCGCGCGGGTCGACGAGAACTACATTCGCGAATCGATCCTCGCGCCGCAGGCCAAGGTGGCCCTGGGCTACGAGCCGGTGATGCCGGCCTACCAGGGCCGGCTGCGCGATGAGGAGATCGGCGCGATCGTCGAGTACATCAAGACGCTCGAGGGGACCCCATGAGCAGCTCCAAGACGACGGTCGGCGCGGAGCAGCGGGCCGCGCCGCAGGCCGACGCGCGCGACGATTACCTGCGCCATAGCCGGGGGATCCTGTCCTGGATCTTCACGCTCGACCACAAGCGGATCGGCGTGCTGTACCTGGTCTCGATCCTCAGCGCGTTCTTCCTCGGCGGCACGTTCGCCGTGCTGCTGCGCACCGAGCTGATCGGACCGGGCAAGACGATCGTCGACCCCGACACGTACAACCAGTTCTTCACGCTGCACGGCGCGGTGATGATCTTCCTGTTCATCATCCCCGGGATCCCGGCGGCGCTGGGCAACTTCACCCTGCCGCTGATGCTGGGGGCCAAGGACGTGGCCTTCCCGCGGCTGAACCTGCTCAGCTGGTGGCTGTGGATCACGGGCGCCCTGCTGTCCGTGGCCTCGATCCTGATCGGCGCGATCGACACCGGCTGGACCTTCTACACGCCGTACAGCACGACGACGGCCCAGAAGGGCGTGCTGCCGATCGTGATCGGCGTGTTCATCCTCGGCTTCAGCTCGATCTTCACCGGGCTGAACTTCATCGTCACCGTGCACAAGCTGCGGCCCAAGGGCATGACCTGGTTCCGCATGCCGCTGTTCCTGTGGGCGATCTACAGCACCGCGGTGATCCAGGTCCTGGCCACGCCGGTGCTCGGCATCACGGTGGCGCTCCTGGCCGCCGAGCGGCTGATGGGCATCGGGATCTTCGACGCCGGCCTGGGCGGCGACCCGGTGCTGTTCCAGCACTTCTTCTGGTTCTACTCGCACCCGGCGGTGTACATCATGATCCTGCCGGCGATGGGCGTGATCAGCGAGGTCATCGCGGTGTTCAGCCGCAAGCACATCTTCGGCTACCGCTTCATCGCCATGAGCAGCGTGGCGATCGCGATCCTGAGCTTCCTGGTCTGGGGCCACCACATGTTCACCTCCATGTCGCCCCTGGCCAATACGCTGTTCAGCGCGCTGACCTTCAGCGTGTCGATCCCCTCGGCGATCAAGGTGTTCAACTGGCTGGCCACGATGTACAAGGGCACGATCCAGCTGCGCACGCCGATGCTGTACGCCCTGGCGTTCATCTTTCTGTTCACGATCGGTGGGCTGACCGGGTTGTTCCTGGGGATGCTGGCGGTCGACGTGCACCTGCACGACACGTACTTCGTGGTCGCGCACTTCCACTACGTGATGTTCGGCGGCACCGTGATGGCGTTCCTGGCCGGGCTGCACTACTGGTGGCCCAAGATGACGGGCAAGATGTACAGCGAGCTGGCCGGGCGCTGGGGCTTCTGGCTCGTGTTCGTCGGCTTCCAGGTGACGTTCTTCATCCAGTTCATCATGGGCAGCCGCGGCATGCCGCGCCGCTACTACGACTACCTGCCCGAGTTCCAGATCTACCACCAGATCTCGTCGATCGGCTCGTACTTGACCGCGGTCGGCTTCTTCGTCGTCGCGGGCTGTCTCGCGCGCTCGCTCGTGCGGGGCGTCCCGGCCCCGGCCAACCCGTGGGGCGCCAACTCGCTCGAATGGTGGACGCCTTCGCCGCCGCCGCACGACAACTTCGCAGAGACGCCCGAGGCCGACGACCCGTACGACTTCTCGAAGTGGACGCTCGATCCCGGCACGGGCGGCTACGTCCGATCATGACGCACCCCACTGCCGCCAGCTCGCACGTCCCGGGCGTCGGTCACGTCGTGCCGATCCGCACGCTGCTCGGCGTCCTGGCCACCCTGCTCGTGCTGACGATCGCGACGGTCGCCATCACGCTGTTCGACCTGGGCTCGTTCAACATCGTGCTGGCCCTGACGATCGCCTTCGTCAAGGGCGCGCTCGTGCTGCTGTACTTCATGCACCTGCGCTGGGACCGGCCGTTCCACGCGATCGTGATCGTCTCGGCGGTGCTGTTCGTGACGCTGTTCATCGGCGTCGCGCTGCTCGACACGCTCCAGTACCACCCCGACGTGATCCCGGGGTACGCGCCGGCCCTCAAACGATGATGCCGCGGCCCCCGCGTGGGGTCGTGGTCTACCCGAGCCCCGAAGGTAGAGCGGCGGCGCCCGGCGCGGGACGGCTCGGCATGCGCCTGTTCCTGCTGTCGCTCGGCGTGCTCTTCGCCGCGGGGCTCGTCGCGTTCTGGGTCGTGCGGGCGCGCGCCGAATACTGGCCGCCGATCGGAGCGCCGGCGTTGCCGCGGATGCTCCTGCTTTCGACCGCGCTCGCCGCCGCGGCGAGCGGGGCGGTTCAGGCCGGGCTCGTGGCGATCCGGCGCGGGAACGAGCCCGCGCTCTCGCGCTCGCTCGCGGCGGCGCTGCTGCTCGCCGTCGCGTTCCTCGGCTGCCAGGCCGTGGCCTGGCTGGGCTTCTTCGACCGCGCGACGTTCGCGCGCCACCTCTACGGCTTCACCTTCTACGCCCTGACCGGGCTCCATGCGCTCCACGTGCTGGGCGGGATCGTCGCGCTCGTCGTGGTTGCGATCCGCGCCCGGCTCGGCAAGTACTCGTGGGCCCAGCACGCGGCCGTGCGCTCGACGGCCGCGTACTGGCACTTCCTCGGTGTGGTGTGGCTCGTGATCTACGCCACGCTGGCCTTGGCCAGCTGAACCGAGCTTCTGCTAGGGTAAGGGGCCATGCACGAGCACGAGGCGAGCGCCGCCAACCCGTACCAGCAGCACCATTTCGAGACCCCGGCCCAGCAGTTCGACTCGGCCAAGCTCGGCATGTGGCTGTTCCTGGCGACCGAGATCCTGCTCTTCGGCGGTCTGTTCTGCGCTTACGCGGTGTACCGCGCGAACCACCCCGAGGTGTTCCTGTGGGCGCACCATCTGCTCGACACGAGGCTCGGCGCGATCAACACGGTCGTGCTGCTGGTGAGCAGCTTGACCATGGCCTGGGCCGTGCGCTGCGCGCAGCTCAACCACCGCCGCGGGCTGATCGTGCTGCTCGCGCTGACGCTGCTCGGCGGCTGCGGCTTTCTGGGCATCAAGTACGTCGAGTACGAGGCCAAGTGGAAGCACGGCCTCTTGTGGGGCAAGCGGTTCGGCCCCGACGAGCACTACGTGGCCGAGCACTTCGGCCAGCCGCAGGGCGACCCGCACGCGCCGGCCGCGTCGCCGCCGCCCGGCGTGAAGCTGCTGCCGCCGCAGCCCGCCTCCGACATCGCGCAGCGCTCGGTGATCCCACCCGCGGCGACGGGCCCGGCGGGGCGCGCGAGCGACGCGCCGCAGGAGCAGCAGCTCGAGCTGCGACCGGAGAACGTGCACATCTTCTTCGGGATCTACTTCCTGATGACCGGCCTCCACGGCCTGCACGTGCTGGCCGGGATGGGCGTGCTGGCCTGGCTGCTGCGCCGCGCGGTGCGTGGCGACTTCTCGAGCGCCTACTTCACGCCCGTCGACCTGGGGGGCCTGTACTGGCACCTCGTCGACCTGATCTGGATCTTCCTCTTCCCGCTGCTGTATCTGATTCACTGAGCGCGGACGCCCGGCGCCCCCGCCAGCTGACGCACGGCGGACGGGAAGGGACCGCCGGCGGTCATCGCCCGCGGCGACAGAGAGCCGATAGGCCGGAATCCGGGCTGAGACGATCGGGCACGACGATGGCAATCCGCGGGCCCGATGCTGGGCGCCGCGACCGTTTCCTACGAACCGCGGCGTCCCGAGGAAACCGTCCTCTACCGCGTGCTGGCCCGGCAGATCGAGACGTTCCTCGTCTGTCAATCGAGGCGCGATCGCATCGTCCCGCGCTTCGTCGAGCGCGAGCTGCGCGAGTTCCTCGACTGCGGCATCCTGGCCCACGGCTTTCTCCGCGTGCACTGCGAGGCCTGTGGCCGGGACCGCCTGGTCGCCTTCTCCTGTAAGGGCCGGGGCTTCTGTCCATCGTGCGGCGGCCGGCGCATGGCCGACACCGCGGCGCATCTCGTCGACCGCGTTCTGCCCGCGGTCCCGGTGCGCCAATGGGTTCTGTCCCTACCGGTCGCCCTGCGCTACCGCCTGGCGTACGACG
>Ga0180063_1000145_pt1 | contig 17099 bp, 16 predicted proteins | sample EasRivT47_16_10D_FD_121776 | JGI IMG/M metagenome (GOLD analysis project Ga0180063, IMG submission 121776) | Soil microbial communities from meander-bound floodplain in the East River, Colorado, USA - East River metaG ERMLIBT47_16_10D | ecosystem: Environmental > Terrestrial > Soil > Floodplain ...
CACGCCGAGCACCGCGCCGACCGCGAGGCCCTTCAGCAGATCGGTGACGAACAGCCTGAGCGTCATGCGGTTGAAGCCGAAGCGCTCCTCGATGACGAAGATGCGGTAGAGGCTCAGCGGAAGGCCGAGAACACCTCTCAACAGAAAAACCGTCAGTATCAGAGCGCTGCCGTGCCAGATCGATTCGACGGCGATGACGCGCTGCCACAGGTCGGAGAGCCACTGCAGCACGCCGCCCAGCGTCAGCGCAAGCAGGATCAGCGCGTCGAGCGCGGTATCGACGATGCCGAGGCGTACCTTCGCCACCGTGTAGTCGGCGGCTTTCTGATGCGCGGCGAGCGGAATCGACTCGGCGAACATTCCGGGCACGGCATCGCGATGCGTGCGCACGTGGCGGATCTGGCGCAGCGCCAGCCACAGCCGCGTCGCCGTCGCGAGCGCGACCGCGGCGACGAACACCCAGGTAAATGCGTTATTCATGCATGAGAGAATAAGCTATGGCCGCCGATCCTAACAACCTGATCTGGATCGACATGGAGATGACCGGGTTGCAGCCCGATTCCGACCGCGTCATCGAAATCGCGATGCTGGTCACCGATCCGCAGCTGAACGTTCTCGCCACCGGCCCGCTGCTGGTGGTGCACCAGCCCGACGAGGTGCTCGACGCGATGGACTCGTGGAACAAGAGCACGCACGCGAAGAGCGGCCTGATCGATCGCGTGCGCGCCTCCGCCCTCAGCGAGGCCGAGGCAGAACGCCAGCTGCTGGAGTTCCTCGCCGTGCACGTGCCGCCGAACGCGTCGCCGATGTGCGGCAACTCGATCTGCCAGGACCGGCGCTTCCTCGCGCGCTGGATGCCGCGCCTCGAGGCCCACTTCCACTACCGCAACCTCGACGTCTCGACGCTGAAGGAGCTGGTGCGGCGCTGGAAGCCGGACCTGAAGAGCTTCTCGAAGGAAGGCAAGCACGAGGCGCTCGCCGACATCCTCGAGTCGATCGAGGAGCTCAAGTTCTACCGCAAGAACGTGATGACCATCTAGGGATGCGGGCGGCCGTAATCCTCGCGTTTGCGGTCGCGCTGTTCAATTTCGCCTGGATGCCGGGCCAGTTCCTCGACGGCGACCCGGCGGCGTGGCGCGAGGAGGCGCGCAGCATCGTGCTGCGCGGCGAGCTGAGCGTGCCCGCGGAATTCGCCTCGCGCTTCTTCGAGCCCGGCCAGTACTTCGTGCGCAACGAGCTGAACGGGCGCTACTACTCGAAGTACGGCGTGATGAACTCGCTCATGTCGCTGCCGCCGCTGTGGGCGCAGGCCGCGGCGGGCGGCGATATCTCCACCCCCGGCACGTACCCGTCGCTCCTCGCCTTCAACCTCTGGAACGTCGCGCTGAGCGCGCTGCTCGCGGCGCTGCTGTATGCGCTGGCGAGCCTGTACACGCCCCGCCTTTCGATTCGCGTAATGTTTGTCGTCGGCACGCTGTACTGCTCGGCGCTGTGGTTCTACCAGCGGGCGCAAAGCTCGGAGCTGTACCAGGCGGTCTTCTTTGCGGCGCTCTTCCTGTGCCTCGCCCGGTTCCTGCGCTCGCGCGCGTGGGCGTGGCTCGGCGGCGCCTGGGTCTTCGCCGCGGCGCTTCTCTTCACTCGTGTCTCGTTCGGCCTTCTGCTCCCCATCATCGCGCTGATCGCCGTCTATGCAGCTCCTGACTGGAAAAAGAAGAGCCTGGCCCTGTTCGTGCCGCCGATCGCCGCGGCAGCGCTCCTCGCTTACATCAACTACGTGAAGTTCGGCGCACCCTGGCTTACGGGCTACCACCAGTGGCGGCCCGAAGTGTCGGCCCTGACCGGAAGCCTTGCCGACGGCCTGTGGGGGTTCCTGTTCTCGCCGCGCTTCAGCGTCTTCCTGCATTACCCGCTGCTGGTCCTCGCGCTGTTCGGCGCGCCGGCGCTCTGGCGCAGGCACCGCGCGGACGCGATCGCGATGGCCGCGGTGTTCGTGCCGTTTCTCCTGCTCCTCAGCAAGCTGCCGCTCTGGGCAGGCGAGTTCAGCTACGGCCCGCGCTACCTGCTCTTCATCATGCCGGTGCTCTCGCTTCCTGCCATCCTGTTCATGGATGCCGTCGTCGACCGCATCCGCACGTGGCGCGCGCGCGCGTGGGCGGCCGCGGCCGTCGCCTGCCTCGCGTACTCGGCGTATCTCCAGGTGCAGGTGAACCGGCTCGGCTTCTGGACCTATTACGAGGCGCGCTCGGCGCTCGAGGTCGCCTATTCCGACACCGCCGCGGACTGGTTCCGCGACCGCCACGTCGGCGTGATCAGCGCCGATCTCCTGCGCTACCGCCGCGATCTCACCGCGCTGCCCTGGTTCCCGGAGTTCAGGCGCAAGGTGTCGCCGCAGCTCGCCGAGCAGTACGTGCGCGAGCTCGGTCGGCTGATCGAGCGCGGCAACTGGTACTGGAGCCTGCCGCGCGAGGCGCGGACCTAGCTAGAATCCCGTTCAGGGAGATCGAGCGATGAAACGCTCATTGGTTCTGCTGACGCTCGCGCTGCTCGGCGCGGGCTGGTGCGGCGCGCACGCCAACGACGCAGAGAGCGAAAAACGTCGGCAGGCGATCGAAGCGGCGAAACGCCGCGCCGAAGAGGAAGCGCTCAGACAGAAAGAGGAAGCGAAGAAGAACGAGCCCCGGCTTATGCAACCTGTCCTTCGCTGGAAGCCAGCTGAGGTGTACTTCGAGCAGGCCGAGGTACTGGAGCGCCAGGGCAAGGGGGCGGAGGCCGTCAAGATGTACCAAGAGGCAGTGAGGGCCGGCAGCGGCAAGGCGGCGAAGCGGCTTGGCGAGATCTACGACAAGGGAATTCCCGGCATTTCCCGCGACTACAAAGAGTCGCTCAGGTGGTACAACGTGGCGCGCCTCCTGGGCGAGGACGTACCGAAGGAGCCGCCCCCACCCGATCTGTTCGAACAGGCAGCTGCACTAGAGCAGGCAGGCAAGGGCAGCGACGCCGTCGCCATGTATGCGCGCGCCGCGCGGGCGGGCAACGGCAAGGCAGCGCGGCGGCTGTTCGAGATCTACCAGACGGGAATACCCGGCGTCTTGCGCGACTACGCCGAGTCGCTGAAGTGGGGCGACGCGGCGCGCGCGCTCGGGGAAGAGGGTCCGAAAGCGAAAACGCGCTGAAGGGTCAGGGCAATTTTCGGTCAGGGCGGAAGAATTGCCCTCTCGGTTTTCGAGGCGCGTCCTAGAATGCGCTACTGATGAAGCACGCCATCGCCCTCATTGCACTGGTGGCTGTCGTCGCTGCCGGCGCTCTCTACTTCGTGCGCGTCACTCACGACCGGCAAGTCCTCGAGCTCGAAAGACACGTCCAGCAGGCTCAAGCGCAGCGTGCCGCCATGGAAGCGGCCGCAGCGGAGGCAAAGGCGATGGCGGAAAAGGCCGCAGCGGAACGCGCTGCCGCGGAACAGGCCGCGGCACAAGCGAACGCGATAGTCAAAAAGCTCGCCGCCGAGCGGGCCGCGGCCGAAAAGGCCGCGACTGAAGCGCGGGCAATGCTGGAAAAGGCCGCGGCAGAACGCGCGGCGGCCGAAGAAAGGCGAGCGGCCGAGAGGGCGGCGGCGGAACGCGGGGCGGCGGAAGCGCGCGCCAAGGCGCTCGAAGAACGATCGCCTCTACGCCCGGACCCGCAGACCCTCTACGACCAGGCGGCGGCGCTCGAGCTCGCTGGCAAGGGGCTCGAGGCCGTCAAGATGTACATACGCGCCGCGCGATCGGGCCACGGCAAGGCGGCGCTGCGGCTCGGCGAGATCTTCGACAAGGGAATCCCGGGCGTTTCGCGCGATTACCCGGAGTCGCTCAAGTGGTACAACGCCGCGCGCGTCCTGGGCGAGGACGTTCCGATCTGGAAAGGCCGCTAGGCTAGCGGCGCTTTTTCTTTGCGGGCTTCCCGGCGGCTTTCTTCGGCGCGGCGCCGCCTTCGACTTCCACGATCACCTCGATCTCGACCGGAATGCCCATCGGCAGCGAGCCCATGCCGACCGCGGAGCGGGCGTGCTTACCCTTGTCGCCGAGCACCTGGACAAAGAGGTCGGAGCAGCCGTTGATCACCTTGGGATGGTCCTCGAACTCGGGCGCGGCGTTGACCATGCCGAGCACTTTCACCACGCGCTTCACCTTGTCGAGGCTGCCGAGCTCCTGGCGCATCACCGCGAGCAGGTCCAGGCCTACGGTGCGCGCGTGCTGGTAGGCCTCGTCGACCGTGTAGTCGCGCCCCACCTTTCCTTTCGGGCGCCGGCCGTCCTGGCCCGGCCGCGGCCCCTTGCCGGCGAGGTAGAGCAGGTTGCCGGTCCTGACCGCGTTGACGTAATTCGCGACCGGCGCGGAGACGCTACCCAGGTCGATCTTCAGCTTCTTCAGGTTTTGTTCAGGAGTCAAAAGGAACCACTTTCCCGGGGTTCATGAGGTTCTCCGGATCGAAGAGCCTCTTGATGTCGCGCATCACGTCGATGACGTCGTCGCCGAGCTCCGCGCGCAGCGAGTCCTGCTTGCCGAGGCCGATGCCGTGCTCGCCGGTGCAGGTGCCCTCCATCCGCAGCGCGCGCTCGATCAGGCGCTTGTTGAAGCTCTTGGCGATCTCGATCTCTTCGGGTTTCGCCGGGTCGATGAGGAACATGAGGTGGAAGTTGCCGTCGCCGATGTGGCCGAGGAGCGGCACCGGCACGATGTAGCTTTTCACGTCGTCCATGGTCTCGCGCACGCACTCGGCGAGGCGCGAGATCGGCACGCACACGTCGGTGGACACGGCGCGCGAGCCGGGCCTGAGCTGCAGGCAGGCGAAGTAGGCGTCGTGGCGCGCCTGCCAGAGCTGGGTGCGCTCCTCGGGCTTGGTCGCCCACACGAAGTCCTTGCCGCCGTGCTCCTTGGCGATCCCCTGAACCGCTTCCGCCTGTTCCACTACAGAGGTTTTTGTTCCATGAAATTCAAAAAAAACGGTGGGCGCGACGCGATAGTTGGTCTTCTTGAACTTGTTGATCGCCGCCACCGTCTTGTCGCAGACGATGTCGCAGCGCGCCACGGGGATGCCCGCCTGGATGGTCTGGATGACCGTTTTCGTGCAGCCGTCGACCGAGTCGAACGCGCACACCGCCGCCGACATCGCCTCCTGCACCGGGTACAGGCGCACCGCCACCTCGGTGATGATGCCGAGCGTGCCTTCGGAGCCGACGAAGAGCCGCGTCAGGTCGTAGCCGGCGGCGGACTTCTTCGCCCGCCGCGAGGTCTGGATGACGCGGCCGTCCGCGAGCACCACCTTCAGCGCGAGCACGTTCTCGCGCATGGTGCCGTAGCGCACGGCATTGGTGCCCGAGGCACGCGTTGCCGCCATGCCGCCGAGCGTGGCGTCGGCGCCCGGATCGACCGGGAAGAAGAGCCCGGTGTGCTTGATGTGCTCGTTCAGCTGTTTCCTCGTCACCCCGGCCTGCACCACGGCGTCGAGGTCCTCCTCGTGCACCGCGAGCACCTGGTTCATCTGCGAGAGATCGATCGACACGCCGCCCTGCACCGCGAGGATGTGGCCCTCGAGCGAGGTGCCGACGCCGTAGGGGATCATCGGCACGCGGTGGCGGCGGCAGATGTTCACGACATCGCGGACTTCCTCGGTTGTTTTTGCGAATACGACGGCATCCGGGGGAGCGTAGGGGAAGTACGACTCGTCCTTGCCGTGATGCTCGCGCACCGCCGCAGAGGTCGAGACGCGCTCGCCGCCGAGGAGCGCCTTCAGCTCGGCAACGACCGACTGGTCGAATTCGCGCGCCTTGTTCACGCGGCTATTTTAGTCTGATCTCGCCGTCGAACGGCACCTTGAGACCGAGCGCCGGGATCTCGAGCGTGACCTTGGCCGGCAGGGTCTCGCTCCCGGAAAGTTTTTTGCTTTGAAGGGCGTGGCTCACCGCCTGCTCGATCTCGCGCTGCGAGTTGACGCCGACCATCTTCAGGAACTTGCGGATGCTGAGGTTGAACGTCTCCTGGTCCATTAGTGCTCTCCTGTAAGTATTCTCTTGGCAAGTTCCTTACCCAGCTCGACGCCCCACTGATCGAAACTGTTGATGTTCCAGATCACGCCCTGGGCGAACACCTTGTGCTCGTACAGCGCGATGAGCCGGCCCAGATTCCTAGAATTGATTCCTTCAAAATACAAAATACTCGAGGGGCGGTTTCCCGGGTGCTGCTTGTGCGCGGGGAGCGCCGCGTCGTCCGTGCCCTGCGCCAGCGCGTCGGCCTGGGCGCGCGCATGGGCCGAAAGCGTTCTGTCCAGCTCGAGGTCGATGAAGTCCGCGGGCACCGTGTGCGTCCCCTGGTGCAGGAGCTGGTGGAACGAGTGCTGGCTCACCGTGCCTTCGCCGCCCCACAGCACGGGCGCAGTCGCGTAGTCGACGAAGCGGCCCTCGCGGTCGACGCGCTTGCCGTTCGATTCCATCTCGAGCTGCTGCAGGTAGGCAGGCAGCAGCCGCAGCGCGTTGGAGTACGGCAGCACGGCGTGCGTCGGCGCGGCAAGAAAGTTCGTGTTCCACACGCCGATGAGCGCCATCAGCGCCGGCACGTTCCTCTCCAGCGGCGTGCGCGCGAAGTGCTCGTCGATCTCGCTACCGCCTTTCAGGAATTCTTCGAACGAATCAAAACCCAGAGCACAAGCCGCGGCGAAGCCCACCGCCGACCACACCGAGAAGCGCCCGCCGACCCAGTCCCACATCGGCAGGATCTCCATGGCGCCGAAAGCCTTCGCCGCCGCCACGTTCGAAGTCACCGCATAGAACGCCTTGGCGCCCCATTGCTTCGCGGCGGCGGCGTTCGCCATCGTCTCCTGCGTGGTGAAGGTCTTGGACGCCACGACGAAGAGCGTGCTCGCCGGCTCGGCGCCTTCGAGCGCGCGCTGGAGGTCGCGCGGGTCCACGTTGGCCGCGAAGCGCACGTCGAGTGTTCCGTCGCTCAAGGCGTCGGCGAGCAGGCGCGGACCAAGGTCCGATCCCCCGGTACCAAGATTGATGATTCGCTTGAATGGTCTTTCGCTTCTCAACCTCCCGCAAAGCTCCTTCATGCGAGCCAGCGTTTCCTTCACGTCGCGCGGCGCAGCCTCCCCGGAGCGTAAAGCCGTATGCCAGGCGGCGCGCTTCTCGCTCGAGTTGACCTCGCTGCCGGCGAAGAACGCCTCGCGCCATTCGGCGAAGCCGCGCTCGGCGGCGAGGTGGGCAAGCAGGCGCAGGGTAATCGCGCCGAGGCGCTGGCGCGAATAGTCGTAGCGCACGCCCGGGGCTTCGGCGACGAACACGCGGCCGCGCGCCGGGTCGGTCGCGAACAGCTCGCGCAGGTGCACGCCGCGCCAGCTCTCCGCGTGCTGCGCGAGCTTCGCCCAGGCCGGGCACTCGGTCGGGGAGCGGGTATTCATTTGCCGCTCATTTTCCGAGCCTATACAGGCGGTAGCGCTCGGCCCGGTCGCCGGGCCGGCCGACGTCGGCGAGCTTCACCCAGCCGGCGCCGGGGCCGTCGAACTCGTGCTGCGGGTTGCCCTGCACGAGCAGCAGCGGGCAGGCGTTCGGCCTGACGATGTCGAAGGGACGTGCGCGGATGCCCCCATGGTAGTCGAGCGCGGCGGCCTGCGACACCCCGAGCCCCCTGTGCGCGATGCAGCCCGCGCCCACCGGGATCTTGGAGCGCAGCTGCAGCGCCACCGAGCGGTAGCTCTTCTGGTAGTCGGCCCACGGCATCCACAGCATCGCGAACGAGCCCCAGAGAAGCACGATGCCCGCCGCCCAGCGCAGCAGGCTGCGCATCGGCGAGCGCGTGGTGCGGAACACGAGGTACAGCCAGCCGAGCGCGAGGACGAGGGCGAACGCGACGTGCAGGAGGTTGAACTCGAGCACGAAAGCGGGCGCGGTTCTGAAGAAGTTGCTGGCGACGCGCAGCGGCAGGCCGGTCAGCATGGCGAACCAGCCCAACCACACCAGCGCGCCGAAGAAGCCGAACGCCAGCACGCCGAACCAGTCGAGCGCCCCGGCGGCGCCGCGCCGCAGGACGATCGCGCCCCGGCAGGCGAGGAGCGCGAGTGGCGCGAGCAACGGGATCAGGTTCACATCCTGCGCCGGCCCCCAGTACGCCGCCAGGAGCAGCATGACCAGGCTCGCCACTCCCGGCACGAAGAGCTGCGGCTCGCTCCAGCGCCGGCGCAGCGACCACGCGGCCCACAGCGCGAGCGGCCACGCCGGCCACGCGAACCAGCTCCCGGTGACGAGGAAGAAGCGCAGGTTGACGAGCGGATCGCCGAGCGGCTGCCAGGCGACCGTGCGCCACAGCGCGAAGGCTTCCGGCGCGCGCCAGTAGAGCGCCAGCGGCCAGCTCGCAGCGATCACGAAGCCCACAACGAACGTGACCGAAAGAAATACAAGTGCGCTGCGCGTTCGCCATTCGGGACAGGCGACATGAGCGGCGATCACCGCGATGAGCAGCGACGCGGGCGCCATCCACACCGCAGAGAGCGCGGCGAAGCCGAGCGCGGCGCCGAAGAGCACGCCCGCGGGGAGCGGCCGGCGCGCGGCGTGCGGGAGCGTGGCGAGCGCGCCGCACAGGGCGGTCAATGACGCGAGCTCGGGAAGCGCCTCGTGCGCGTGCACCATGAGCCCGATCGAGCCGAGCAGCACGAGCATTGCCGCCGCGCCGTGCACGCCGCGGTCGTCATCGGGTCTCGCCCAGTCGCGCGCCGCGACGTAGATCAGCCAGAAGGCGGCGAGGACCAGCGCTCCGCTCGTCAGGCGGGCGCCGCCATGGAACTCCATGACGTACTGGAACACGCTTCCGAAGGCGACGGCGAGCCAGTGGTAGAGCGGCGGGTCGAAGAGCCACGGCGATCCGGCGACGCGCGGCACGAGCGGCGTGCCGCTCGTGACCATGTCGTGCACGATGCCGAGGCCGATGGCGTCGTGCGTCTTCCACAGGTCGTGTCCGGCGAGGCCGGGAAGCGCGAACGCCAGCGCGATGAGCGCCAGCGTCGCCGGATTGGGAAGAAGGGTGAGGCGGGGGATCATACCCCGCGAAGACCGAAGGTCTTCTTCTCCTTCCCCGCTAGGCCTTCTTCTCCGGGGGGGTCTTCTTGGTGTAGCGCCGCTTGAACTTCTCGACGCGGCCGGCGGTGTCGACGATCTTCTGCTTGCCGGTATAGAACGAGTGCGATTCCGACGAGACCTCGACCTTCACCACGGGGTAATCCTTGCCGTCGGTCCACTTCATCGTCTCGCGGCCCTTGGTGTCGATCGCCGAGCGCGTGAGGAAGGAGTGGTTCGAGCTGGTGTCGAGGAAGATCACCGCTTTGTATTCGGGGTGGATGCCTGGTTTCATAGGGCGCGCATTATAAAGGAAAAAGGCCGTCCTAGAGACGGCCTTCCCGCTTCAATTCCAGGTAGCGGTTGACGAGCGAGATCGCCAGGCGCTCGGGCTCGACGTCGAGGCACACGGCGCCGGCGGCGCCGATGCGCCGGAAGGCGCGCTCGCGGGCGGCGAGGTAGTCGGCGGCGGCGGCGTGGGTCACGGCGCGGTCGAAGCTGTCGACGCGGGTGGACAGCGCCCGGGAAATGATCGCCTCGCGAAGCGAGGCGAGGACGACGAGGTGGCGGGTGCGCAGGAGCTTGAGCGCGGGCAGCAGGGTCTCGTCGTCCTCGTCGCGCAGGTTGGTCAGAACGATGACCAGCGAGCGGCGCCGCACCTGCCGCATGACGTCGCGCGCGGCGAGGTGGTAGTCGGGGACGGCGAGCGTGGGCTCGATGTCGTAGACGTGGTTGAGGATGGCGTTCACCGCGGCGACCGATTTGCGCGGCTCGCAGTAGCGGTTGACGCCCGCCATGGTCATCATGCCGACCGCGTCGCCCTGCCGCAGCGCGACGTGGGCGAGGAGCAGCGCGGCGTTGAGGGCGTGGTCGAAATGCGAGAGCTCGTCGTCCTTCGACGCCATGCGCCGGCCGCAATCGATCACCAGCAGCACGCGCTGGTCCTTCTCCTCCTCGTACTCGCGCGAGATGAGGCGCGAGGTGCGCGAAGTCGCCTTCCAGTCGATGGCGCGCTGCGCGTCGCCCTGGCGGTATTCGCGCAGCTGGTGGAACTCCGTGCCCTCGCCGCGGCGGCGCACCTGCAGCACGCCGATCTGCGAAAGCCGGTTGTCGGTGGCGAGCAGGGTGTACTTCGCCAGCGCGCGGAAGTTCGGATAGACGCGGACGGGGGTCGAGTTTCCGGAGAATCTCTTGATCAGCCAGAGTCCCAGCGGTGAATGGAGACGAACTTCCGCGGCACCAAACTGCGTCTCCCCGCGCGCGACGGGGCGCACCTGGTAGGCGACCTCGGTCCACTGCGAGCGCGCGAGGTCGAGGCGCCGCGGCAGGCCCTCGGCCTCGAAGCTCGCCGGGTGGTGGTCGTGGAGCTCGAGGCGGATGCGCATCCCGGCGGCGTTGGCGACGCGCAGGCGCACGTCCGAGCGCACGCCGAGCGCGAGCGATCCCGGCACGTGCCGCACGAGCGCCGGCGCCGGCAGCCGCAGCCCGGCGAAGGCGTCGAGCAATGCGAGCAGCAGGAAGCCGGCCGCCAGCGCGGTCCACGGAACCTGGAACTCCGGATAGATCGAGACCGCGATCGCGATCGCCGCGATCACCAGGAGGGCCCACAGCAGCCGTGGCGACGGGATCATTTCCGGGGGGCTTCGATTTTCTCGAGAAGACCCTTCAGGATTGCGTCGGTGTCTCTTCCCTCCAGCTCGAGCTCGGGCGAGGGCATGATGCGATGGCGCAGCGCGGGCAGCGCCATCTTCTTCACATCGTCCGGCGTCACGTAATCGCGCCCGGCGAGGAGCGCCGCCGCGCGCGCGGCGCGCAGGAGCGAGATGCCGCCGCGCGGCCCGGCGCCCGCGACCACGCCGGCCCACGCGCGCGTCGCGCGTACGAGCCGGATCGCGTAGTCGAGCACTGCGTCGTCCGCGCTGAGCGATGCGGCGATCGCCTGCAGCGAGACCACGGTCGAAGGCTTGACCAGGGCTGCGACCTGCTCGACCTCGAGGCGGTCGCCGACCTTGCCCTCGGTGACGTGGCGCACCATGGCGAGCTCGTCGGCCTGCGACGGATAGTCGATCTTCACCTTGAGCAGGAAGCGGTCGAGCTGCGCCTCGGGCAGGGCGTAGGTGCCTTCCTGCTCGATCGGGTTCTGCGTCGCGAGCACCATGAACGGCGGCTCGAGCTTGTGCGCCTCGCCTTCGATCGTGACCTGCGCTTCCTGCATCACCTCGAGGAGCGCGGCCTGCGTTTTCGCCGGCGCGCGGTTGATCTCGTCGGCGAGCAGCAGGTTCACGAACACCGGGCCGCGCCGCGTGGTGAACACCTGGTTCTTCGGGTCGTACAGCGTGTGCCCGGTGACGTCGGCGGGCATCAGGTCCGGCGTGAACTGGATGCGCCCGAAGGTGCCGGAGATCGTGCGCGCGAGCGCCTTGACGAGCAGCGTCTTGCCGAGGCCCGGCACGCCCTCGACGAGCACGTGGCCGCCGGCGAGCAGCGCGCACAGCACCGAGTCGATGACCTCGGGCTGGCCGATGAGCGCCTTGCCGATCTCGGCGCGCATGGCGGCCGCGACCTTCGCGGCCTGGCTGAATTGTTCTGCAGTCGGTTTACTCATTATTTACTTCCTTTTTCCAGGGCGCTGTGAACACGCTGCGCGTGCTGCGTGAGCTTGATGAAATCGGCGCCGCGCAGCGCGCCGGCCGCGACCATGAAGCGCGCCGCCTCGTCCGTCGAGATTCCGGTCAAGGAGGAAAGGCGCGCCGCGCGTTCCGCCTGCGAGGCGAAGGCGAAGTCCGGCTGCGCGCGCGCGATGCGGCGAAGCGCGGCATCGCGCGCGGCGACCACGAGGCGCGAGCGCAGGCCGCTCGCCCAGAAGTAGCGGCCGCTCGCGCGCAGGTGATCGAGGAGCCGGCGACGTCCCGGCGGCACGTCGGGCGCCACCGGACCGAAGCGCGGCGCGATGCTCCACAGCCAGAGCGCGAGCAGGAGGCCGCCCGCGGCGAGCGCGGGCGCGGCGTTCTCCTTGAGGAAGCCCCAGAGCGAGAGCCGCTCCGGCCGGAAGTACACCTGCAGCTCGCGCCCGGGCGTGAGCGAGAGCACCCGCCAGAAGAGCTCGGCATGATCGTGCGCGCGGATGGATCGCTCCGGGCGCCGCCGCGACTTGGCGTATTCATCGTCGTAGCCTGGATTGCGCGCGAAGCGCAGGCTGGTCGCCGCGGTCACCCTGCCGCGGCCGAGCGCGAACGACACGAGGCTCGCGCCCACGCGCAGATGCGCTTCGCGCTGCCCGGGATCGAGCTTCATCGCATCGCCGAAGAACACGCTCAGCTTGCGCTCGGCCCCGGGCAGCTCCACGGCGAGCGGCTGGCGCAGCAATTCGGCCTGCGAGCGCTCGACGCCGAGCTGGTCGAGCAGCGGGTCGGGCACGCCGAGGAACTCCGCTTCGACGATCAAATGGCCCCCGCGCTCGACCCAGCGCAGCAGGTCCGCCAGTTTTGCGGCGTGCAGCTCCTGCCTGCGGTTGGGGACGAGCAGCACGCCTTGGGCGGGCAGCGCGCCGAGCTCGGGCATCGAGCGCACCTCGGTGACCTTGACGCCCATGCGTTCGGCAAGGCGCTGCGCGGCGAGGAAATCGCGCAATCGCGCCTCGCCCGTGGCGCCGACCCACTCCGACTTGGTCACGCGGTCGTGCGTGGTCAGGAACCACGCCACCGCGAGCACCGCCAGCGTACCGACCAGGATCACGACGATGCCGCGCCCCTTCATGCGAACGCCCTGCCGTACTCGGCCGCGAGCTGCTCGACTTCCGCGGCGGCCGGCATGCGCCGCGCATAAGCGCAGCGCCGCCACGCATCGATGAGTTTCTCGAGGTAAGACGGCTCGCCCGAAAGGCGCAGCACATCGCCCTCGGTATGGCTCGCAAGGAGCTGCACGCCGCGCCGGTGCACGAGCTCGGACAGCGCGCCCCGATAGAGCAGGCCGAGCGCCTCGCGCATCCTGCCTTCGCGGGCGAGCGCCGCCGCGGCAGCGGCGACGTCCGGCGGCAGCTTCTCGGGCGCGATGTCCATGCCGAAAAGCGCGGCGGGCGGCTGGTAAGGCTCGGGCGGCGGCATCCCGCGCCGCGGCATCATGCGCGCCGCCCACCACAGCGCATAGGCGATGAGCGCGCCGGCGCCGATCCAGAGCAGGATCTCGCCGGCTTTCGCGAGCGCATAGCCGAGCGCCTGCAGCCACGTGATGTCGACATCGCCCGGCAGCTCGCGCGCGCGCGGCTCCCAGCGCTTCACGTCCCTGTAGTAGCCGAATTCCCTGGCCTTCAGTACTTCGGCGATCTCGCTTTTCGCATTTTTCTCCTGCGCATGAGCCGGCGGCGCCGCAACGAACGTGAGGCCCATGAAGACAACGAAAACCAGAGCTGCCACGTGTCGCTGCGCGATGCGCCGCAAGGCGACCTCGATGTCCCAGCCTTCCAGCAGGGTGCGGCGGTTGAGGTAGAGCGCGAAGCCCGCCGCGACGTAGAACGGCTCGAGGACCAGCACCGCGAGCGGGTACGCGAACGCGTCTTCCCACGTGAACACCTCCCCGGGATCGTCGGTACCGCCGAACAGCAGTTCGAAGACACTCTTACCGTCGTCCGCCTTGGCGGGCAGGAAGAGCTGGCTGAGCAGGCCGAACGACGTCCAGAGGACGAGCACTTCGAGGGCGAGGCACACCAGCGTCAGCCAGACGGCGTAGCTGCCGACGCGGCGGCCGAGCACGCCGACCCGCTCGCGCGCGGCGCGCCCGCGCTGGCCTTCGAGCTGGCGCACCGGGAGGGTGAACGAGCGCATCGTGTTCGGCCACCAGCGAAACACGAGCGCAGCCACGAGCCCGGTGCTCAGCCATTGCCCTGCGGCCTTCAGGACTGCGCTGGTGCTCTGCAGCTCGCCGAACACCGCGCGCGAGAGGACATGCAGCACCACCCGGTCGTACACCGGCTTCAGCCACCAGACGATGACGAGCGCCACCCAGGCGCGTTCCAGGGACCACGCGATCGCGATCGCCGCCGCCATGAGCGGCACTGCCACCAGAAGGTACGGCAGATAGACCTGGCGCCACCAGCGCTGCAGCATGGTGAGGCCGAGGTCCATCGCCTCCCACGGCGAGCGCCGGCGCAGCGTGATCGCGATGTCAGCCGGCTGCACGGCGGCGTCCGGCGAGGGCGAAGTAGGCGAGCAGCAGGATCCACCCGGAGCCTCCGACGGCTATTTTTGTGGAAAAGCCAAGCTCCGTAATCGGCGACCAGAACGCCTCGACGAACGCCGCGGCGAAGAACATGACCGCCGCGCCGTACATGATGCGCACCGCGGGGCGCGCCGCCGCCACCAGGGCCGCCTTGCGGCTGAGGTTGCCGGGGGAAATGATCGCGAGCCCGAGCTTGAACCCCGCGGCGCCCGACAGCACGATCGCCAGCAGCTCGAGCGACGAGTGGCCGGCGACGAACGACCAGAAGGTCTCGTTGTAGCCGACCTGGGTGAGGTAGCCCGAGACCGCGCCGAGGATCACGCCGTTCGCGCCCAGAAAAAAGGCCGAGCCGACGCCGGCGAGCATGCCGCCGGCGAAGGTCTGGAAGCCGATGCGCACGTTGTTCCAGATGTAGTAGCCGAACATCAGCATGCTGGTGTCGGCCTCGCGCATGCCGAGGCGCCGGTTGCCCGGGTCGTACATCTCGTGGAAGTTCGCGATCTGCCGCGGCGAAAGCAGGTAGTGCACGAAATCGGGGAAGAACTGCAGCAGCACGGTCAGGCCGAGAAGCGGCCCGAGGAAGAGCAGCGCCGCTGCCGTCACCAGCCGCCATTCCTGGCGCACCAGGCGCGGGAACCCGGCGAGCATGAAATCGAGCACCTGCTGCGACTCGCGCCGGCGATTGGCGTAGAGCGCGTGGTGGCCGCGCAGCGCGAGGCGGTTCAGCCGGTCGACGAGCTCGGCGCTGTAGCAGCGCTGGGCGGCGAGCGCCAGCGCCTGGCACACGCGGCGGAAGCGCGACGGCATCTCGGCCGGGTCGAACGATTTCTTATGCTCGAGAAAGGCCTCGAACTCGTCCCACTCCCTCGCATGCGCGAGCTCGAACGGTGTCTGCTTCATTGACGGCCCGCCAGGTAATTGGCCATGCCGAGCAGGCGCGCCGCAGCGCGCTCGCCATCGAGCTGCCCGACGAGCGGCGTCGGCAGCTCGGCGAGCTCCGCGAGGCGCTCGCGGGTGAGCCCGGCGGAGCGCTCGGCGAGCTCGAGCACCGCGCGCTGCTCCTCCGGATCGAGGCTCACCGGCGGCGCGACCGGCGCGGCCTCGGGAATCGTGCGCGTCGCGTCGCGTTTCTCGGCCTGGTACACGACCACGGTTCCGGCGGCCAGATCTCCCAGGCGCTTGAAGTCGCGGTTCGCCAGCATCGCGATCAGGCCGACGCCGTAGAAGAACGGCAGGAAATCCGCCGCGCGCAGCAGGTTGCGCGTCAGCGCGCCGGGCCAGCGCACCGGCGTGCCGTCGTCGTTCAGCACCGCGATGCCGAAGAGGCGCTTGCCCGGCGTCTGGCCGCCCCAGGCGGCCTCGAACCAGGCGGGCAGCAGCCATTCGGCGAAGAACGCCGCGATCAGCACCACGCCCCAGCCGGCGCGCCCGAAGTAGCTCGCGAGGAGCCCCACGAGCAGCACCGCCGCCGCGCGCAGCAGGAAATCGACGAACCACGCGAGCGCGCGCGGCACCGGGCCGGCGAGGCGCAGCGTGAGCTCGATTCCTTCGGGTGTCGCGACTCGACGGGTGGTGTCGAGCATTCCCTGATTCCTCCCCGGGAGCGATTCTAAATGACCCCCTGGCAAGGGGGTCGCGAGCGAAGCGAGCGGGGGGGGTTCTAGCGGGAATTACATCGCGGACTTTTACGACGAAGATTCACGACGCGCTGGCGCGCTGAGCTGAAAACCAAACCCCCCGCTCGCAAGCTCGCTTCCCCCCTTGTATGTTGCACAAGGGGTATCGTTTTCACCGTTGTGCCGGCGGGGGAAACCGCGTTCACCCCCTTGGGCTTGGAGCCCGTTGTTAAGCAAGGTTGCCCCGCCGGATCTCTTTGTAAGCCCGAACGGTTGCGCGAGCGCCCGAGCTCGCATTGTCGCAAGGCTGGGACACGAGGAGGAACGGTGAACAATAAAGAGCAAGTGGCAGGTATCGACGTGTCGAAAGCAATGCTCGATGTCGCTGTATTGCCTAGCGGCGAAGTGTTGCAGTTCGCCAATGATGCGAATGGCATCGAGGAGTTGAGTCGCAAGCTCAAAGCCGCAGATCTGGTGGTCATGGAAGCCACCGGTGGATACGAAACCGCAGTTGCCACTGCTCTCGTCGGTAGCGGGCTGCGTGTCGCTGTGGTGAATCCAAGGCAGATTCGCGACTTCGCCAAAGCGACGGGGCGTCTTGCCAAGAACGATCGCATAGACGCGCAGGTGATCGCCGCTTTCGGCCAGGCGATCGAGCCCGAGATCGTGCGCCTGCCCGACGAGGATGCGCGCGAGCTCGAGGCCTTGCTCGTGCGCCGGCGACAGCTTGTGGCGATGCGGGTGCAGGAAGTCAAGCGCCTGGGCCTGGTGCAGGGCCCGATGCGCAAAAGCATCAGGGCGCACATTGACTGGCTCCAGAAGGAGATCGACAAGCTCGACGTCGACCTCACCGCGGGCCTCAGGAGCTCGCCCGCCTGGCGTGCGAAGGACGAACTGCTGCGAAGCTTCAAGGGCGTGGGGCCGATCACCTCGAGTACGCTGCTGGTGGCCCTGCCGGAGCTCGGCCAGCTCGATCGGCGTGCCATAGCCGCCCTGGTGGGCTTGGCTCCCTTCAACTGCGACAGCGGCGTCATGCGCGGCCGACGCTCCATCTACGGCGGCCGCTCTCAGGTGCGCACGCTGCTCTACATGGCGGCAACGACGGCGATCCGCTCCAACCCGGTGATCCGCCCCTTCTACGAGCGGCTGAAATCGCGCGGCAAGCCTCATAAGGTCGCCATGGTGGC
>Ga0180063_1000146_pt1 | contig 17092 bp, 10 predicted proteins | sample EasRivT47_16_10D_FD_121776 | JGI IMG/M metagenome (GOLD analysis project Ga0180063, IMG submission 121776) | Soil microbial communities from meander-bound floodplain in the East River, Colorado, USA - East River metaG ERMLIBT47_16_10D | ecosystem: Environmental > Terrestrial > Soil > Floodplain ...
CGTCTCTTCCTCGGGGCTCGTGCGCACACGTGAGGTCTGGGCCCGCAGCATGTCGAGCGCCATCAGGAACAGGAGCACCCCGCCCGCGATCTTGAACGCGCCGACGCTGATGCCGAAGATCCGGAAGATGAACCCACCCGCCGCGGCGAACACGAGGAGCGTCGTCGTGGCCACGATCGAGGCGCGCAGGGCCGTGGCGCGGCGCTTGGCCGGGGAGTCGGCCTGGGTCATCGACAGGTAGATCGGGATCAGGGCGAACGGGTCGACGACGAAGAACACCGCCGAGAAGCTGACGATCGCGAACGTGACGAGATCGGTCATGCGTGTGGCTCGAGCCGGACGTGCAAGGCCACGGCCGCCGCGCGCAGGCCGGGCGGTAGCACGGGGTCGCCACGCCGCCTGAGCTCCTCGGCGAGCTGGTAGAGCGCGACCTGGGCCCGCGAGGAGTCGACGGGCAGGCTTGCGCGCGGGAGCGCCGCGAGCAGGGCGAGCAGGCGGTCGGTACGCGCGGGGTCCTCCGGCGCTTCGGCAACGCGCGCCACCAGCCGCTCGAGCGCACCGCGCGCCGCCCGCTCGATCATCGGCGTGTCGATCTCGGCGCCCGCGCGCTCGATCTCGTCGAAGAGCCGGCGTACCTCTTCCGGATCGGGCTCCGCGGCGTCGAGCGCGCGACGGAGGCGCGCCTCGAGCACGAGCTCGGCGGCGGCGAGCAGCACACGCGGGGCCGGAATCGCGAGCTCGTGGAGCCGCGCCAGGATCGTCTCGCGCTCGCGATACAGTCGCTCGTGGGCCTCCTCGACCTGCCGGATCGTCTCGTCGAGCACGCGCTGTACGATCGCGCGCTGCGTGTCGGGCCGCAGGCTGGCCAGCGTGTCGCTCGTCGCGCCGTCGAGGACCGCGGCCCGCGCCGCGGCGACGTCGCCGCGCTCGAGGCACCCCGTGGCCCGAGCCACGCGCGCGGCGTGGGCCGTCCCGTCGAGGTCGGGGCGCACCGCGCCCGTCACCTCGACGCCACCCTCGTGCAGGAACGCGTAGCCGAACCGGCGCGCCTGGCCGGTCAGACGCGACTCGATCTCGACGCGGCCCGCGACGAGCCGCGCCGCCGCGGCCTCGACGCGGCGCCGCTCGCGCTCGACGAGCCGGAACGCTCGTGAAGCGGCATCCACAGGCGCGTCGAACAGCACGCGCGCGGCGTGGTGCACGACGTGCCGGCGTGGGCCGACCCTGGCCGGCGCGACCTCGCGCGCGAGCACGCCGCGCGCCGTCCCGTAGGCCGGGCGGTTGCTCGGTACGTGGGTCAGACGCTCGGACAGCCGCCCGAGAAACGGCTCGCCCACGAGCGCTTCGCCGAGCTCCGCGGCCCGCGCGGCGTGTCGCAGGCACTGCACGGTCTCGATGCCCGACACCTCGTCGAAGAACCAGGCGCAGCTCGCGTACATCAAGAGCGCGTGACGCTGCATCTCGAGCAGCCGCTTGATCGCCACGTGCTCGGCCGGTCCGGGCGCGCGCTTCGCGTGCCGGCCGAGCCAGGCTTGCTCCGCGTCGGGCGAGCGGTCGAACACCACGTCGATGTAGTCGTCACGGGCCGCCCAGGGGTCGACCAGGTAGCGCGCCCCCTCGCGCTCGAAGCAGCGCGCGAGGTCGTCCGCGTGCGCGTCGAGCGCCGCGCGCAGCGGCCGCCGCCAGGTCTGGCGGTCGCCCGAGCCCGGAGCCGCGGCACACCCGCAATCGTCGCTCCAGCGCCCGAGGCCGTGCGCGCAGCTCCACGCCGTGCGCTCGCGCACGCGGACCTCGTCCTGCGGCGGGTGGTGCGCGAGGAACTCGCCGTAGGTCGTGAGCCGAACCGAGCCCTCGCGCTCGAGCCGGTCGATGGCCCAGGCCAGCGCCATCTCGCCGAAGGCGTGGTGGTGGCCGAACGTCTCGCCGTCGGTCGCGGCGTGCACGAGGCGGGGCTCCGACCCTCGCTCGCGGAACGCCTGCTGCACGTGCTCGACGAGGCGCGCTCCGCTCTTGAGCAGCCCGCCGAAGGCCAGCGCCGTCGAGAGCTCGGCATCGTAGAACAGGACGGTCACGCTGCGGCCCGAGGGCAGCGGCACGCGATAGGGTCGCTGGGCGTCGAGGCCCGCCGTCGAATCGATGCGAGTCCAGCTCTCGGCGCCGAGCGGGCGCCAGGCCTCGGCCTGCGACGGCGCGAGGACCGTGAACGTCACGCCGTGGCGCGCGAGCGTCTCGAGCGTCGGGACATCGACCGCGGTTTCGGGCAGCCACATCCCCTCGGCCGGTCGCCCGAAGCGCAGCGCGAAGTCGCGCAGGCCCCAGCGTACCTGCGTCTCGCGATCGCGCTCGTTGCACAGCGGCAGGATCGGGTGCGCGTAGGCCTGCGCCATCGCGCCGCGGCCCACACGGTCCGCGTCGAGGATCGCGCGATAGGTCTCGGGCGCGCGGCGGGCCAGCCAGCCGAGCAGCGTCGGACCGAAGTCGAAGCTCATCCGATCGTAGGTCCGGATCACACGGGCCAGCGCGCCCGTGGCGTCGAGCACGCGCGCGGCGGCGTTCGGCGCATAGCACTCGGCGGTGATGCGCTCGTTCCAGTCGTGGTACGGGCGCGCCGAGTCCTGCAGCTCGACCTCCTCGGTCCACGGGTTCTCGCGCGGCGGCTGGTAGAAATGCCCGTGGAAGCACGCGTAGCGCAGGTCAGGCACGGAAGGCCCCCGGCGCTTCCGTGTGCTCGAGGAACACGGCCGAGAGCGCGGGCAGGGTCAGCGTGACGGACTGCGCTTCTCCCTGGTAGGCGATCGGCACGCTGCGGACCGGTCCCCGATTGCCCAGCCCGCTCCCGCCATAGGCCACACCGTCGCTGTTCAGCCGCTCGTGCCACGTGCCGGCCGCCGGCAGACCGATGCGGTAGTTGTGGCGCGGCACCGGGGTGAGGTTCAGCACGACCACGATGCCCGGCCACCGCGGGCCCGGCGCCGCTCGCGCCGGTTGCCGCAGGAAGCACAGCACCGACTGCTCGGCGTCGCTGCAGTCGATCCAGCGGAATCCGGCCCCGTCGAAGTCGGTGGCGTGGAGCGCGGGCAGCTCGCGGTACAGCCGGTTCAGCTCGCCGACCCAGCGCAGCAGTCCGACGTGGCCCGGGTGCTCGAGCAGCGACCAGTCGAGCGCGGAGTCGTGGTCCCATTCGCGCCAGGCCCCGATCTCCCCGCCCATGAACAGCAGCTTCTTCCCGGGGAGCGCCCACATGTAGGCGTAGAGCGCGCGCAGCGTGGCCCGCTTCTGCCAGGCGTCTCCGTGGAGCTTGTCGAGCAGCGAGCGCTTGCCGTGGACGACCTCGTCGTGCGAGAGCGCCAGCACGAAGTTCTCCGAGAAGCCGTACATCATGCGGAACGTCAGCGTGCCGTGGTGGAACTTGCGGAACACCGGGTCGTAGCCCAGGTAGCGCAGCGTGTCGTGCATCCAGCCCATGTCCCACTTCATGTCGAAGCCGAGGCCGCCGACGTAGGCCGGGCGCGAGACCATCGGCCAGGCGGTCGACTCCTCGGCGATGGTGAAGGTGCCCGGGTGGTGCTGGTGCACGGCCTCGTTGAGCTGGCGCAGGAAGCCGATCGCCTCGAGGTTCTCCTTGCCGCCGTGCTCGTTGGGCAGCCACTCGCCCTCCGGGCGCGAGTAGTCGCGGTAGAGCATCGAGGCCACGCCGTCGACGCGCAGCCCGTCGATGTGATAGCGGTCGAGCCAGAACAGGGCGCTCGAGACCAGGAAGCCGCGGACCTCGGCCCGTCCGTAGTCGAAGACGTAGCTCCGCCAGTCGCGCTGGTAGCCCAGGCGCGGGTCGGCGTACTCGTAGAGATGCGTCCCGTCGAAGAACACCAGGCCGTGCTCGTCGGTCGGGAAATGGGACGGCACCCAGTCCAGGATCACCCCGAAGCCGTGCTGATGCAGGCGGTCGATCAGCCGCATCAGCTCCTGCGGAGTTCCGTAACGACTCGTCGCCGCGAAGTACCCGGTCGCCTGGTAGCCCCACGACGCGTAGTACGGGTGCTCGAGCACGGGCAGGAACTCGACGTGCGTGAACCCGGTCGCCTCGAGGTAGGGGATGAGCTCGTCGCCGATCTCCGCGTAGGTCGGCAAGCGGCTCGGGTCGTCCGCGGGCCGGCGCCACGAGCCGAGGTGCAGCTCGTAGATCGAGAGCGGCTCGCTGGCGACGCGGCGCTCGGCCCGGCGCGCCATCCAGTCCGCGTCGCCCCAGGCGTAGTCGAGCGTCCAGACGATCGATGCGGTGTCCGGGGCCACCTGGCGGCGGAACGCCAGCGGGTCGGTCTTGTCTGCCACGCCGTGCTCGTGCGATTCGACGTGGTACTTGTACAGGGCTCCGATCGCGACGTCGGCGACGAAGCCGGCCCAGATGCCCGAGCGTCCCACCGCGCGCAGGGGATTGCGGCCCGCGCTCCAGTCGTTGAACGAGCCGACGACCGACACCGCGCGGGCGTTCGGTGCCCAGACGGCGAACGAGACACCCTGCGCACGGCCGACCGAGGCCGGGTGCGCGCCCAGCTTCTCGTACAGGCGGTAGTAGCGGCCCTCGCCGAACAGGTGCAGATCGTCCGCACCGAGCCGGTGCGCGACGTCGCGCCGCACGCGGTCGCGGCGGGCTCGCGGGCCGGTCGGGTTCGCGCTCACCTGTGGGCTACGTCCATCGGGAGCCCATGATACCAACCCCGCGCGCGATGCTATCCTGCGGCACCGTATGGCCGAGGTGACGCTGTACACGACGGCGTGGTGCTTCCACTGTCGTCGGGCCAAGGCGCTGCTCGATCGGCGCGGTGTGTCGTACGTCGAGATCGACGTCGACTCGGACCCCCGGCGCGAGCGCGAGATGGTCGAGCGGTCGGGCGGCCGCAGGACGGTGCCGCAGATCTTCATCGGCCAGCATCACGTCGGCGGAGCGGACGAGCTGTACGAGCTCGAGCGTCGGGGAGAGCTGGACGGCTTGCTCGAGCGGGCGGGGAGGCGGGGGACGTGAGCACGCACGAGGTCTTGATCCTGGGCTCGGGCCCCGCCGGGCTGACCGCGGCGATCTACGCCGCGCGCGCCGGTCTGGCCCCGGTCGTCGTCGAGGGGCTCTCGGCCGGCGGCCAGCTGATGGCCACGACCGATGTCGAGAACTACCCGGGCTTCCCCGAGGGGATCCAGGGGCCCGAGATGATCGAGCTGTTCAAGAAGCAGGCGGCACGCTTCGGCGCCACCTTCGTGGGCGGTGACGCGCAGTCGATCGACTTCCGTGCGCGGCCGCTCAGCGTGGGGACCGACGCGGGCGTGCTGCGGGCGCGCGCGGTGATCGTGGCCACCGGAGCTTCCCCGCGCCGCCTCGACATTCCCGGTGAGGCCGAATACGCCGGTCGCGGCGTGTCCTACTGTGCCACGTGCGACGGGTTCTTCTTCCGCGGACAGGAGATCGTCGTCGTCGGCGGCGGCGACACGGCGATGGAGGAGGCGCTGTTCCTGACCCGCTACGGGAGCCGCGTCACGGTCGTGCACCGGCGCGACCAGCTCCGCGCGTCGAAGATCATGGCCGACCGCGCGCGCACCCACGCGAAGATCGAGTTCGTCTGGAACGCTGCGGTGAGCGAGGTGCTCGGCGACGGGACCAAGGTCGCCACGGTCCGCATCCGCGACCTAGTCTCGGGCGACGAGTCCGAGCGCCCGTGCGGCGGCTTCTTCGTCGCCATCGGCCACGACCCCAACACCACGCTGTTCCGCGGCGTCCTGCCGATGGACGAGCAGGGCTACCTGATCGTCGGCGCCAGCTCGTCGACGCCGATTCCCGGGGTGTTCGTGGCCGGCGACGTCCACGACCACGTGTATCGCCAGGCCGTGACCGCGGCCGGCGCGGGCTGTCGCGCCGCGATCGACTGCGAGCGCTGGCTCGAGGCCCACGAGGATTAGAGCCGCTCGATTCGCGCCCGCACGCGGTCGAGCCGGGCCTCCGTGAGATCGGTCCAGCGCACCGCGCGGGCCCCGTCGCCGGCTCGACAGACCCGGGTCCGCGCACGAAACAGGAACCGCACGTCGAAGTGCAGGTGCTCGGGCTCGGCGCCGCGCGACGGGATCGCGTGGATGTCGAGGTCGAACGGCATCCTCGCGCCCGGCTCGCTCGCGAGCTCCGCCAGGCCGGTCTCCTCCTCGACCTCGCGCCGTGCCGCGAACTCGAGCGTGGCATCGCTCGGCTCCACGTGCCCACCCGGCTGGAGCCAGCGCTCGAGCTTGGCGTGATGCACTTCGAGCATCGCGCCTCCTTCGGGCGCGAGCACGATGGCGCTCGCGGTGAAATGCCCCGGCACGAACCGATCGCGCCGAAAGGGATCGTCCGGCGCGGCGATCAGCTCGAGCATCCGGGCGCGGAAGCCGCGCTCGCGGTCGTCGAGCGGGCGATGCGCCTCGAGCAGCGCGTGGAGCTGCAAGCGCCGGTCCACGCGCCGAGCGTAGCAGCAAGCGGGCTTGGCAGGCTCGCTCGTTCGTGCTCTGATCCCGCCCGTGCAGCCGCGCCGACCACGTCTGTGGCCCCTCGCGCTGATCCTCATCGGGGTCGGCGCGGCCTTCGTGTGGGTCTGGGGATTCGTCGGCGCGCAGCGCCAGGACCGCGTCGTCGCCTCCTATCTCGTGGGTGGCCTCGGCTTCGCGCTCGTGGTGCTGTGGCTCGTGGCGCTGTCGCGGCTGGGCTGGCGCACGCGCCTTCTGGGTCTCTGCGCACTCCTGGCGCTTCCCGCTGCGGGGGCCCTGCTGCTCGAGCGGCGCGGCGTGACGGGCGACGTCGTGCCCGTGTTCGGCTGGCGCTGGTCCGGGCGCCCGACCCCCGAGTCCGGGCCCACGCGAGCGCTCACCCGACCCGGCGAGTCGGCCGCTCTCGAAGGGGACTATCCACAGTTCCTCGGACCGCACCGCGACGGCACCCTCGCGGGGGTCCGTTTGGCCCGCGACTGGGGCGCGCGGCCCCCGCGCGAGCTGTGGCGGCGCGCGGTCGGCGAGGGCTGGTCCGGTTTCGCCGTGGCCGGGACCTACGCCGTGACCCAGGAGCAGCGCGGCGACGAGGAAGTCGTGGCCTGCTACGACCGCCTGACGGGCGAGCCCATCTGGTCCCACGCCGCGCGCGCCCGACACGAGGACGGGCTCGGCGGCCCGGGCCCCCGGGCCACGCCGACGATCGTCGACGGGCACGTGTACGCGCTCGGCGGCACGGGGCTCCTGCACGCGCTCGATCTCGCGAGCGGCAGCGCGATCTGGAGCGTCGACATCCTGGCCGACAGCGGAGCCAGCCCACCGATCTACGGGGTCAGCGGCTCTCCGCTGGTGCTGGGCGGGCTGGTCGTGGTGCTGGCGGGGGGCTCGGGGAGTCGCTCGTTGATCGCCTACGACGCGCAGAGCGGAGCGCGCGTGTGGAGCGGCGGGGACGATCCCGCGGCGTACAGCTCGCCGCTCGCGGCCACCCTCGGCGGCGTCGAGCAGATCGTCGTGCTGACCCAGAGCAACGTCGTTGGCCACGCCGCAGCGAGCGGAGCCGTGCTGTGGACCTTTCCGTGGCCCCAGGGCACGGAGAAGGTGTCGCAGCCGGTCGTGCTCCCGGGCGACCGCCTGTTCGTCTCGTCGGGATACGGCGTGGGCGGGAAGCTGCTCGAGATCACGCCGCGCGACGCGGGGCTCGCGGCCGTTCTGGTCTGGGAGACGAGCGCGCTCAAGGCCAAGTTCACGAACGTGGTCCACCGCGACGGCTATCTGTACGGGCTCGACGATGGCCGCCTGGCGTACGTCGACGTCGCTACGGGGTCGCGGCGCTGGAAGGGCGGGCGCTACGGCCACGGACAGACGATCCTGGCGGGCGATCTGCTCGTGATCCAGGCCGAGACGGGTGAAGTCGCGCTGGCCGAGGCGAGCCCCGAGGCCTTCGTCGAGCGGGGCCGGATCCACGCCCTGCGCGGCAAGACCTGGAACCACCCGGCGCTGGCCGGCCGGCACCTCTTCGTGCGCAACGACGTCGAGGCCGTGTGCTACGAGCTGACCGAAGATGCGGTGGAGGGATCGTGAAGCCCAGTCCCGACCTGGACAAGCACGTGCTCTACAGTGCGGCCGTGCAATCGACGGACGTCGACCTCGACTTCTTCGAGCGCATCTACCGCAAGCACCGCGGCGAGCGTTTCCGCCGGCTGCGCGAGGATTTCTGCGGCACTGCGGCGCTGGCCTGCGACTGGGTGCGACGGCGGTCCGAGAACCGCGCCTGGGGCATCGACCTCGACGGGACGACGCTGGCCTGGGGCCGGCGCAACTACGTGCGTCGCCTCGGTGCGGCGAAGTCGCGCCTGCAGCTGATCCGCGGCAACGTGCTCGAGGTCGAGACGCCCGAGGTCGACGTCGTCTGCGCGCTGAACTTCTCGTACTTCGTGTTCCAGCGCCGCGCCGACCTGCTGCGTTATCTACGCGCCGCGCTCCGCACGCTGCGCCGCGGGGGGCTCCTGTTCCTCGACGCCTACGGCGGCACCGAGGCGATCTGCGCCGAGCGCGAGACACGGCGCATCGCTCCGTGCAAGGCCTTCGACGGCACGCGCGTGCCGGCCTTCACCTACGTCTGGGAGCAGGCCAGCTACAACCCGGTCGATCACCGCACCGTGTGCCACATCGACTTCCGCGTGCACCAGAACGGCCGCCTGCGCATCCTGCGCCGGGCGTTCACCTACGACTGGCGCCTGTGGACGCTGGCCGAGCTGCGCGATCTGCTGACCGAGGCCGGATTCCGCAGCGCGGACGTGTACGTCGAGGGCTGGGACGACAAGGCCGACGACACGGATGGGATCTACCGCTTGAGAAAACGCTTCGAGAACCAGACCGGCTGGGTCGCCTACGTGGTCGGGGAGAAGTAGAGCGCGCAAAAAAGAAAGGGCCGCGTCCCCGATTGGACGCGGCCCTATGTCGAGAGGCGCCGGGGTGGGTCAGTCGCCGCTGCCGAGGATCGCGTCGCTCCACAACGCGGTATCGCTCCACAGGGCGGTGTCGGACCAGAGCGCTGTATCGGACCACAACGCGGTGTCGCTCCACAGGGCGGTGTCCGACCAGAGCGCCGTGTCACTCCACAGGGCGGTGTCGGACCAGAGTGCCGTGTCGCTCCACAGGGCCGTGTCGGACCACAACGCTGTGTCGCCGACGAGCGCGTGATCGCTCCACAGGGCGGTGTCGGACCAGAGGGCCGTATCGCTCCACAGCGCCGTGTCAGACCAGAGCGCGGTGTCGGACCACAGCGCCGTATCCGACCACAGGGCCGTGTCGACCCACACCTTCGCGACGTCGCTCCACAGGGCGGTGTCGCTCCAGAGCGCGGTGTCGGACCACAGCGCCGTGTCGCTCCACAGGGCGGTGTCGGACCAGAGAGCCGTGTCGGACCACAGGGCGGTGTCGCTCCAGAGCGCGGTGTCGGACCACAGCGCCGTATCACTCCACAGGGCGGTGTCGGACCAGAGAGCGGTGTCGCTCCACAACGCGGTGTCCGACCAGAGCGCCGTGTCGCCGTAGACTGCCGTGAGCCGATCGGGGAGCGCGGGCACCGACCTGAGCGCGAAGCCGTCGGCCGTGCGCAGCACGAGCGGCGAAGCCGACGAGAAGCGGACCGTGCGGAACGGGCCCGTGAAGGCCAGCGCCTTGACGATGTCGAGGTAGCCTGCCCCGGCGGTGAAGAACGACTCGCCGGGAACGCGCGCCGCCGAGGCGACGAGGATCGTCTTGAGCTGGTCGGGGCTGAGGTGCGGATTGGCTTCGATCAGGAGCGCGGCCGCGCCGCTGGCCATGCCGGCCGCCATGCTGGTACCCGAGAGCTCGATCCGCTCTTTGCCGACCACGCGCTCCGGGTAGATCTTGGCCAGGGTCGCGTTCAGCGCGAGCGTCGACACGATGCGATTGCCCGGCGCGACGAGGTCGGGCTTGAGCACGAGGTCGCGCGAGGGGCCGCGGCTGCTGTAGGTCGCGAGCACGTCGTCGGCCAAGGTCGCCGTGTTCCGGTCGTTCATCGCGCCGACGGTCAGCACGTAGGGGTCGTTGCCCGGCGAGCTGATCGTCATGTAGCCGTCGCGGCCGTGGTTGCCGGCCGAGGCCACGACCAGGATCCCGGCGGCCCAGGCGCGCTCGACGGCGAGGGCCAGCGGATCGACGACGAACGGCTCGACCACCGGGTGGCCCAGCGACAGGTTGAGGATCCGGATCCCGAAGCGCGTGCGATTCGCGATCGTCCAGTCGATCGAGCGGATGACGTCGCTCGCGCGGCCGGCGCCCGTCGCATCGAGCACCTTCAAGGAAACGAACGTCGCGCCAGGGGCGATCCCGCGCATCGACTTGCCATCGCCCGAGCCGCCGACGATGCCGGCGACGTGCGTGCCGTGGCCGAACTCGTCGCGCGCGTTCGGGCTCGATGGGACGAAGCTGACCGCGGCGACGACCCGCTCCTTCGTGATCGCCGAGCCGGTCGAGATCCCGGAGTCGACGATGGCCACGGTCACGCCGCGGCCGGTGAAGCCGAGGTTGGCCGCGATGCGGTCGACGGCCAGGGACTGGACCGACACGTCCATCGAGCTGCGCACGACGCGGTCGGGCGAGATGGCGACCACGCGCGGATCGCCGGCCAGCCGCTCGATCTCGTCCCGGGTCAGCTTGCCCGCGAAGCCACGCACCGATTCGAGCCGACCCAGGCTGCGGCCGCCGTGCGTGCGCAGGTCGTCGATCGCTGCATCGGTCGTCGCCGGCGCGCACGTGACGATGATCGCGATCTCGGCTCGGCTCGAGCCCTTGGCCAGCTCGGCCGCGAGGTCGCGAGCGACCTTGGTCTTCGGCTCGCCCGCGAGGGCGGTCGAGAGGACCAGACACGAGAGGGCGGTCAGTACGGCCATGAGGTTCCACCGGTTGTTCATGTTGCGTTCCCCCTTTGCTCGACGGCCCCAAGAGGAGCAAGCGCAGGGCCGCGGGGAGCGCGGGACGGGGGGTACTGATGGCAAGTCGATTGTTTTCAGTTGCTTGGATCGATCGAGCCCGCGGAGTCGGACAACAAGCACGGCAGTGGGCCCGTCTCAGCGTGAGACGGTTCGACAGGTCGACCTAGCCAAGTCGTTCTGGATCAGCCACTTCCGTCGTGAGACGGCAGGCCAGGCCCGATCGTCTCACGATGAGACAGATCGGCCGTCATGCGGTAGATCCAGATCGAGTCACCGATCCTCGCGACCAGCGGCGCCGATTGGCGAAGCCGTGTGAGCCACGCCGGCAAGAGCTCGGCGCGGATCGCCTCGACGAGGTCCCGGCGTAGCCCCTGCGAGGGTAGCCAGGCCGCGAGCGTCGGATGCCGGCGCCCGGCGCGACTCTCTTCATCGCGCAGCCGGATCCAGGCCGCGAGCGTGTCCGTGGTCACGAGCCGCCGGCGCAGCAGCTCTCGTCCCAGCGCGTCGTCCTCGTCGGTGTAGAGGCCGTAGAGCAGATTGACGCTGACGGCGACGAGGTCGCCCGCTGCGGGCCTCGACTCGGGCGCGCCGGGGTAGAAGTCGTGGACCATGCGGAGCTTGCGATAGCGGATCCCGTACGCCGCGGGATCGGCCGTGCCGAAGTACGCGAGGTGGATCTCGGGATTCCCGTTTCTTCTCGACCATTCGCCGAGTCGGGCCAGGTCCTGGCCCCAGTCGATGTTCGAATCGAGCAGGTAGCGGGGTGCTCCGGACGGGCCGCCGGCGAGCAGGTTGAAGTACGACAGGTATCGAGGGGTCGCGGCGGTGAACGAGACCGCGTAGCCGAGGAGCAAGGCCCCGAGCGCCCAGCGGCCACTCCGCGTGCGCTGGGCATGCCGCGCGAGCCCTCCGAGCAGCACGAACAGCAGCGGCTCGAGCGGCGCCAGGTGTCGGTGTCCGATGTTGAGCTGCGCCGTGAGCGAGACCGCGCCGTAGATCAGCGCCGGCCCGAGCAGGGCCCAGAGATCGTACGTGTGACCGCGTGTGCCGCGCCGGGCGAGCAGCGCGGCCCAGCCCAGAAGGGCGAGGAGCGCCGGAGGGGTCTTGAGCAGGAACGCTTCGGGGAAGTAGTACCACCAGCCGACGATCGACGATTCGCCGTTGAGGTAGGCCACGCGGCGCGCCGCGGAGGCGCGAACCGTGGCGAGCCCGTGAAGCCAAGCCTCGGGAACGACCCGCAGCTCCCGTGCCGTGCGCACCGCGTCGGCCGTGGGCCCGTGGCTCGCATCGAGCACACCCCAGTCGAGCGCGTAGCCGGGATCGGTCGTGGCGGCGTAGCGAAATCCGTAACTGGCCCAGACGACGGCGAGGGCGAGGATCGCGATGCCCGCAAGCGCCGCCAGGAGCTGCCGCGCGCGGCGACCGCGTCCGCCGGCCGCGTCGGGCGCCCCGATCGCGATCCAGGCCGCCCCGACGACGAGGAACATCGGCGCCAGGAGCAGGCAAGAAAACTTGGTCGCGAGCGCGACGCCCGCCGCGACGCCGCAGGCCACGACGCGCATCGGGCTCGGCCGCCGCGTGAAGCGCCAGAAGGTCCACAGGCTGGCGACGATCCCGAGCGCCGCCGGCAGATCGGTCGTCACGTAGCGTGCATGGGCCAGCATCGTGGGCGACAGGGCGAAGAGAAAAAGCGATAGCGTGGCGCCGCCCATGCCCCACAGCTCGCGGGACCAGGCCAGCACGATCCCGCCGAGCACGATCCCGAGCGCGAGCATGGCCAGCCGCGCCGGGCCGAGCATCCTGGCCGGGTCGCGGCGCTCGGGGCTCGATCGGGGACCGTTCAGGGCTTCGAAGCCGAGGATCCAGGGATCGGCTCCGCGCCAGGCTGTCGAGTCGTAGTCGGTCGCATCGCGGCCGAGCAGACGCACGGGCCAGGCCGCCCACAGCTTGGCCAGCGGCGGGTGCTCGGTGTTGAGCCGGAAGTCGGCCCGCTCGAGATAGCTCAGGCCCGCGACGAGATGCGCGGTCTCGTCGAACGTCGCCGCGTCGCGGCCGAGCGAGACGGCACAGGCGACCGCGAAGCCGAGCAGCAGCGCGATCGCCGCGGCGACAGATGCGTGCGCTCGTTCCATTCGGATATCCTAGCGATCCTCACGGGAACCGCTTGAACGATACGCCCCACAAGACGCTCTACCTGATCGACGGGACGGCGCAGCTGTTCCGCGCCTACTTCGCGATTCCCGGCCTGACCGACGAGCACGGCATGCCGACGAACGCGATCTACGGCTTCACCACGATGCTGCGCAAGCTGCTCAAGGAGGAGCGTCCCACGCACGCGGCGGCGGCGTTCGACCTCGGCGGCGAGGTCTTCCGGCACGCGGCGTACGCCGAGTACAAATCGAACCGGCCGCCCGTTCCCGAGGGGCTCGACGTCCAGGTGCCCTACGCCAAGCGCGTGTGCGAGGCGTTGGGCGTCCGCATCCTCGAGCGTGCCGGTTTCGAGGCCGACGACCTGCTGGCGACCTACACGACCCGTGCACGGGCCCTCGGGTACGCGGTGGTCGTCGTGGCGGCCGACAAGGACCTGCTGCAGCTCGTCGGCCCCGGCGTGACGCTGCTCAACCCGACCAAGAACCTGCGGCTCGATGCCGCGGGCGTGACCGCCGAGTTCGGCGTCCCGCCCGAGCGGGTGCGCGACGTGCTCGGCCTGATGGGCGACTCGGTCGACAACATCCCCGGCGTCCCGGGCGTAGGAGAGAAGACGGCTCTGGCCGTCGTGGCTGCACACGGTGACCTCGAGAGCGTGCTGGCGCAGGCCGAGCGGAGGGTCGCGCTCTTCGACGCCCGGGATGCCTGGCTCGCCGCGCTCGAGGCCTGGACGCCCGAGACGACCGAGCAGGTCGCAACCGCCCGGGCCCGGTTTCTCGCCGCGGCCGGGGACCTCGCCCTGCCCGTGCCCGACGCGGATCCGAGCGTGCACGCGCCGGGGTCGCGCGAAGCTACGCGGATCGTCCGCGACCTCAAGCGCGAGCTCAAGGCGCTCGACCGTGGGAGCGCGCGACGCATCTGGCAGTCGATCCACGAGCACCGCGACGCGGCGCGCTTGAGTCGCGAGCTGGCGACCCTGCACGCGGACGTGCCGGTCGAGGTCCCGATCGAGGAGCTCGCGCTCGGTCCGGCCGACGTGGCCACGGCCAACGAGCTGTTCACGCGACTCGGCTTCCGTTCGCTCCTGCTCGAGGAAGCGCAGGGGAGCGGGGCCCCGAGAGCGGTCGCCGACGTGCCGACGACCATCGAGCCCCAGCAGCCCGCCGGGCGCTACGAGCGCGCGACGGACGTCGAGGCCCTGAGGCGCCTCGTCGAGCGCCTCCGCGAGGCCTCGCGGATCGCGATCGTGGTCCACGCGCGCGGCGACGACCGCTTCGCCGCCCCCCTCGCCGGTCTCGCGCTGTCCTGGGCCGAGGGTCATGGAGCCTGGGTCGGCATCGGCTCGGGCGGGTTCGGTCTCGAGCAGATCGCCGACGGCCTCGGACCGGCGCTGGGCGGGCGGGTCGCGAAGACGGTCGTTTACGACGCCAAGCGCTCGGCCGAGCTGCTGCTGCGTCACCGCCTTCCGGTCGCCCCCACCGCGCTCGACGTGATGGTCGCAGCGTTCCTGCTCGATCCCGGGCGCGCCGACTACCCGTTCGAGCGCTTGGCGACCGAGATCGCGGGGCTCGCGCCGCGCCCGCCCGGGCTCGGCGCGCTCGATGCCGCCGCCGCCGAGCTGGGCTGGGCCGAGGAGGCCGACCGGCTGCTGCGGGTCGGCCTGCGCATCGAGCCGCGCCTGCAAGCGACCGGCTTGCTCGGACTCTACGAGCGCATCGATGGGCCGCTCCTTCCGGTCCTGGCGCGCATGGAGCTCCACGGGATCCGCATCGACACGGAGCGTCTCGCGGCGATGGCGGTCGAGATGGACGGTCAGATCCGCACGGAGCGCGCGGCGATTCACGGCCTGGCCGGGCGGGAGTTCAACATCGACTCGCCGAAGCAGCTGCGCGAGGTCCTGTTCGACCAGCTCGGCCTGGCCACGCGGCGCAAGACCGAGAAAGGGGGCTTCGCCTCGACGGACGCGCAGACGCTCGAGGATCTCGCCGACGAGCACGCGATCGTGCGGCACGTGCTCGAGTACCGCGAGCTCTCGAAGCTCAAGGGAACCTACGTCGACGCGCTGCCCCGACTCGTGCGCGCCGATACCGGGCGCGTGCACACGACGTTCGATCCGACCGGCGCGGCCACCGGCCGGCTGTCCTCGTTCGACCCGAACCTGCAGAACATCCCGGTGCGCAGCGAGGCCGGCCGGCGCATTCGCGAGGCGTTCGTGCCGGAGCCGGGCTATCGGTTCCTGACCTCGGACTACTCCCAGATCGAGCTGCGCGTCCTGGCTCATCTGGCCCGCGACGAGGAGCTGATCGCGGCCTTCCACGCCGGCGAGGACGTGCACCGTTACACCGCGGCGCGCGTGTTCGGCGTGCCCGACGACCTGGTGACGGACGCGATGCGCAGACGGGCCAAGGCGGTGAACTTCGGCATCCTCTACGGCATGTCGGAAACGCGTCTGGCGCGGGAGCAGGGTATGGCGCGGGCCGACGCGCGACGGTTCATCGGCGCGTACTTCACGCGCTTCGCCGGCGTGCGCCGCTACATCGACGAGACCCGCGAGGCCGCACGGCGGGAGGGGCTCGTGCGCACGGCCTTCGGCCGGATCCGCTGGTTCCCGCGGCTCCACGCGCGGGCCGGCCGCGCGGAACAGGAACAGGCGTTGCGCGCGGCCGTCAACACGACGATCCAGGGGACGGCGGCCGATTTGATGAAGCTCGCCATGCTGCGCGTCGACACGGAGCTGGCCCGGGCGCGGAGCGGCGCACGGCTGTTGCTGCAGGTCCACGACGAGCTGCTGCTCGAGGTGCCGCAGGGCGAGATGGACCAGACGCGCGGGATCGTGCGCGAAGCGATGGAGCGGGTGTCCGACCTGGCGGTTCCGCTGGTGGTGGACCAGAAGGTCGGGGCCAGCTGGCTCGAGGCCGGGTGAGGCCCTGCTAAGATGGGCTCCGTGGGGACGGCACAGGGCAAGACGCTGCTCGTCGTCGACGACGAGAAGTCGGTGCGAGAGGTCCTGGCCGAGGGTCTCGGTATCTTCGGCTACGAGGCGGTGACCGCGGCCGGAGCGACCGAGGCCCTGGCCCTCGTCCGGTCGCGCGCCTTCGATCTCGTGCTCACCGACATCGACATGCCCGGCGAGACCGGTCTCGACCTGTTGCGCTCGATCAAGGAGCACGCGAGCGACGTCGACGTGATCATGGTCACGGGGATCGTCGACGCCGACACGGCCGTGGCCGCGATCCGCGAAGGGGCGAGCGACTACGTCACCAAGCCGTTCAACCTCGAGGAAGTCCAGATCGTCGTCGAGCGAACCCTGGAGAAGCGCCGGCTCGTCCGGGAGAATCGCGCCTACCAGGAGCACCTCGAGGTCCTGGTCGCCCAGCGCACGCGTCAGCTCCGCGACACCTACGAGAACACGCTGCAGGCCCTCGTCACCGCGCTCGACTTCCGCGACAACGAGACGCAGGGTCACTCCTACCGGGTCGTCGAGTACGCCATGCGCGTGGCGGAGGTGCTGAGCCTCGACGAGACCCAGCTGACCTGGGTGCGCTGGGGCGCGATCCTCCACGACGTGGGCAAGATCGGCATCCCCGACTCGATCCTGCTCAAGCCGGGCAAGCTGACCGACGAGGAATGGGCGGTGATGAAGCAGCACCCGGAGATGGGCTACCGGATGCTCCAGCACATCGAGTTCCTCGAGCCGGCGCTCGACGTGGTGCTGTGCCACCAGGAGCGCTGGGACGGCACCGGCTATCCGCGCGCCCTGGCGGGCGAGGCGATCCCGGTCGGGGCGCGGATCTTCGCCGTCGTCGACACGTTCGACGCGATGACCTCCGATCGGCCGTACCGCGCGGCGCTGTCGATCGAGGCCGCGCGCGAGGAGATCCGCAAGTTCAGCGGGACCCAGTTCGACCCGGCGATCGCGGCGGCGTTCCTGTCGATCGAGGCCGAGCGCTGGCGCGCGATCCGCGAGCGTGTGCACCGCGCGGTGA
>Ga0180063_1000147_pt1 | contig 17085 bp, 20 predicted proteins | sample EasRivT47_16_10D_FD_121776 | JGI IMG/M metagenome (GOLD analysis project Ga0180063, IMG submission 121776) | Soil microbial communities from meander-bound floodplain in the East River, Colorado, USA - East River metaG ERMLIBT47_16_10D | ecosystem: Environmental > Terrestrial > Soil > Floodplain ...
AAGCTCGAGGAGACTACGCATGAAACTCACCGCAATGGTGCTCGCCGCAGCGCTCGGCGCCCTCGCAACGGGCAGTTGCCCGCGGGCTTCGTGAACGGGCTGCCGTGCGGCATCTCCTTCGTGGGCACGGCGTGGAGCGAGCCGCGCCTCTTCGCGCTCGCGCACGCCTACGAACGCGCCACCGTCTGGCACCTGTGCAGACCACCGCTCTAACACCGCGAGCTGTTGGCAGTCGTGCCCGACCACCCGTATCCGCTCGCACGAGCCGCCGGCCTGTTCTTACTTGTCGTCGGCTCTGCGCTCGTGGCGGGCGCCCTTCATTGGCGTTGGCGCGTCGGGTTGCTGGCCGGCGGGGCAGCCATCGCCACACTGGTCACCGCTGTCGCCACGCCCGCGCTCGTGTCGGGCCTTGGGCGCCCCTCACACTTGCAGCTCATCGCCCTGTGTGCCGCGGTGCTGTTGCAAGCGGTCCTGCTTCCGTTGTCGCTATACGCTACGCGGAGACGCGACTGGAGTGCGCGGTGGCTAACAGTCTTGTTCGTGGTTGGGCTCCACTTCCTTCCCATGGCGGTCGCCTTCGGGCCGGTCGTCCTGGTGCTGGGACTGGCCATCATGCTCAACGCCGGAATCGGTCTGTGGAAGCCGTCGGCGATCGACCTGAGGCATTCTTGGATGGCGGATGGGCTGCTGAAGCTGGCCGCGGGCATCGTCATGGTGCTCGGCGTCGCGTGAAGCTTCTACGGGCTGTGCTTGATTCGAGCTGTTGACTTCCGTATCGACGAGCGTTTGCCGGCTCACGAGCAACACTGAGCGAGATGGGTTGCCCGCTTTGCAGCCGACGACGCGCGTATGATTTTCCGACGAATACCGGGAACGAGCGGGCCGTCGTGCATTTGCCGGGTGGTCACCTCTGAGTGATCATATGCCCCTGATCCAACCCGCCGTTGCAGGCAACGAGCGGCATGCGGCGGGGGAGATGAAGATGACCACCATCAACACAGCACTCGCGATCACGGTGCTGTCCATGCTGACGCCTTGCGCCCTCACTCGCGCAGCAGGCGCTACCACGACCGCGCAATCGACCGCCGCGCAGACACGACTCCAGGGATCATGGGAGGGAGTCCAAGCGGGCCGCGAGTCGGCAGGCAAGTACACCGTGACGATCACTGGCAATTCGCTGCGCTATCAAGCACCGAACCCGAACGAATGGTACGAAACGACATTTACCCTGCGTGCAGGAACAGACCCACAGGAGCTACACGCCACGATCACGGATGCTCCGGGACCGGATCACATCGGCAGCGTCGTGGTCGTCATATTCAAGATCGAGGACGGGACTCTCACCTTGGCCGGGCTCGAAGGTCCGGCCAAGGATGACACGCTGTTCGAGACGGAGGATGGGGATTCAAACCTGGTCGAGCTCGATTCCCGCCCGGACCCCTTTGAAAACCGGATGTTCCGCTTCGATCTCAGGAGGGTCCAACCACAGAGACCCAAGTGAACCGGAAGGCATCTACGAGAGGGACTGGCGACAGCATTCCGAATGGCTCCATCGCCCGTAGGCACACAGAGGAGGGAACGCATGCAGCACGATACGATCCGAGTCAATCCGTCGGAAGAGACGATCCAGATTGGTCCGCTGGGAATCCGGTTCCTCCTCACGCGCGATGATTCCGGCGGCAGCGTGTCGGTGTTCGAGATGCTCGTCCCGATCGGGCAGAAGCTGGCGGCTCCGGCCCACAAGAACGACGCCTACGAGGAGGTCCTCTACGGCATCGCGGGCGTCCTGACCTGGACGGTCGATGGCTCGCCGATCGAGGTTGGTCCCGGGCAGGCGCTGTGCATCCCACGAGGGGCCGTGCACCGCTTCGACAACCTCGGCAACGCAGACGTGAAGCAGCTCGTGGTCATCACCCCTGCGATCATGGGACCCGCCTACTTCCGCGAGGCGGCCGACGTGATCGGTGCCGCCGGCGGAGGCCCGCCCGACCGCGCGAAGATGATGGATGTCTTCCGGCGGCATGGCATGACGGTGGCCGCGCCCCCGCCCGCGCCTGCCAAGTAGCGGGCGCGCCGCACGTGATCAGCGTCTATATCTGGGAACGGGGCAGGCGCGCGGCTTGCGGGCACGCCTCTCTGGATTGCGCGGGCACGTACATCTCCTGGTTCCCTGAGATCGCGCTCTTGCATCCATCGGATGTCCCGCGGAGCCGAGTCGTGTCGCGCGTGCTTCCCATCCGTGGACTCGCCGATGATCTGCGGCAGGAGGGCAGGACGCCGGACCACACCATCCGGATCGTCGGTCTGGACGAGCGACGTGTCCTGGCTTGGTGGGCGGATGTCACGCGGGGCCGCATCTCGATGTTCCGACCGTCCCAGGTGGCGCCCTGGTCGGCACTCGGCTGGAACTCGGTGAGACTCGTGGCTGCCGCCTTGCAGGAGGCTCGAGGTGACAGGATCGGACCCTCTGGATGGATGGACGTGCTCTCGTGCTCCGGCACGGACCCGGTGTGGACGGCTCAACGATTGAGGGACAGTGCCTTCAGGACCGCCGCACGTGCCATGCGAAGCCTCGACAACTGACGGATGAGAACCCTCGAAGCCTCGATCGAGATTCGGGCCAGCCCTGAGGCGGTGTTCGATCTCATTCACGATTACGCGCGACGGCTCGAGTGGGACCCGTTTCTGAAGGAGGCCTGCCTGCTCGAAGGAGCGGAGGCGGCCGGAGTCGGGGTGAAGACCCGCTGCACGGCTCGGAATGGGTTTGCCGGCCTGGCCATGGAAACGGTCTACGTGTCCTTCGATCGGCCGAAGGTCGCTGCGGTGAAGATGACGAGCGGGCCTGCCGTGCTCGAGACCTTCGCTGCCAGCCTGCGCCAGGAGGACATCGGGTCCGGACTGACACGCGTGACCTATCGGTTCAATTTCTCCACCAGGCCGCGCTGGCTCCGGGCGATTGCGGGGCCGATCGCGTCGGTGCTCTTCCGGCGGGAGGTGCGGCAGAGACTCGAGGCGCTCAAGTCCCACCTGGAGCGCTCCTGGCCGTGGCCGGATTCTCTGGACGCGCTGGTCGCTGCCCCGCGTCATCACACGTTGTTGCTCGAGAACGCCCGGGTCCGAGTTCTCGACACACGCATCGCGCCTGGCGAGGTGGTGCCTGTCCACACCCATCGTTGGCCGAGCACTCTGTACGTGCTGGGCTGGGACGATTTCGTGCGCCGCGATGGCGCCGGTGACGTGATCGTCGATACGCGTACGGTGGGGGCCGTCTCCGAATCACCGACGGTGCTGTGGTCCGCCCCGCTACCGCCACACTCCCTCGAGAATGTCGGGCGGTCGGAGATTCACGTCATCAGCGTCGAGCTGAAGGACGAGTCGACATGATTCGCGGGTCCGCGATCACGGACCTGGAATCGCGCCGCAGCATCGTGGTAAAAACAGGGGCGTACCGCGAGGAGCAAAGTCCCAGGAGGCATGGCATGAGGATTCAGAGACGTCGGGAATTCGTCGGGGCGCTCGGTCTGGCGCTGGTACTGCTGGGATGTTCTGCCACTCCGACCCCGCGCCCGGCAGAAGTCCGGGCGAAGCCGGCACTCCTGCCGGAACCGGTCGTGAACCATTCGGCGGCAGATGCACAGCCGGGTCAGAGGATCGAGCACGGCGAGTGGATCCTCGAGGTCGACGACGCGAAGAGGCAGCTGAATGCCCAGCACCATTCCTACACGGTGCTGGAGACCCGAAAGGTGCCCGGGCCGTTCCAGGCGCCTGCCATGACCGAGGTCGAGGACTTCGCGCTGTCCAAGAGCGATCTGGACGTGATCAACCCGGGGCCAGGCGAGTACGTCCATGTCATGGAGGGGCAGCGGCACGGCTACGAGAACCTGACCATCGGCATCACGTACACGGCGCCCGGCGGCGCTCCGCCGATGCACACGCACAGGGGCGAGGAATCCCATGTGCTCCTGAAAGGGCAGAAGGTCCTCTACGCGCTGGGCGACAAGTTGTTCGTCAAGGAGGGACCCTACATCGTCAACATTCCCCCTGGCGTGCCCCATTCGTTCCAGAACCTGGACGATGAGGTTGCGGAGCTCGTCGTGATCTTTCCCACCAACGTGTGGGAATACGACGTCCTGGACTACTTCCCGTTCACGACTCCCGAAGCGAAGGCGATGGCCGAGGAGGCGAGACGATCGAAGGCCCGATCTCGAGGCGAGTGAAGGGGGGCGCGATCATGGAACGCTCGAGACCTCTCTGGCCTTTGGCCGCGCTCCTCTTCGTCATCGGATCCGCGGGTCTGTCTCGGTTCTCTCACAACATGCGAAGCGTGGATATCGTCGGGTTGTCCGGGAGCGGGTTTGCGCTCGGCGTCGGGTTCGCCCTCCTGGCGTTCGGGCTCGCGGGGAAAGTCAAGCGGTGACCTGCGAGCTCGCGCTCGAGCGCGTCGAGTACACTGCTTCGGCGCGGGGAGAAGGCATGGCGGACAGGCATCCAGATCAGGCGACTCCGGCTCGAGCCGAGGCGGCTTTCGGCTTCTTGGCCGAGCTGGGCTTTCACCTCGCCGACCGGCACGTAACCGGCGGGAAGCTGTTTCGCGACGGCTGGCGGTTGATCTATGCCTCGCCTGGGCTGAAGCTGACCGTCCAGTATCTCGACACGCAGTTCCAAGTGCTCTTCGATCGCGGTGGGATCGAGACCGACTACCTGTTCATCGATCGTGAGCTGTTCGGCCAGCGCAGCGGCCTGGATGGCAACATGTTCCGGCCGCAGAATCTGGCGCCGATCATCGAGCTCGTGGCCGCCGACATCCGTGACCATTTTGGTTCGGTCTTGCGGGGAGACGATACGGAATGGGCTCGCATTCAACGCCTCCTTGATGCGCCGAGGCCCAAGGCACGCGTGCGGTGAGCGAGCGGGCACGCCCGATTCGGGCTGTCCTGAGCGCGGGCCTGATTGCCGGAGCTCTCGACATCATGGCCGCGTTCGGTTTCTATGCCCTGCGTGGCGTGAGCCCCGTCCGGATTCTCCAATCCGTGGCCAGCGGACTGCTGGGCTCTGCCGCGTTCACCGGTGGGGCTCCGGTGGCTGTCCTGGGTGCCTGTCTGCACTTCTTCATCGCCGTCGTCGCGGCCGCCGTGTTCTACTGGGTCAGTCGGCGTCTGACGGTTCTCGTGCGGCAGCCGGTGGTATCGGGGGCGTCGTATGGAGTTGCCGTGTACCTGTTCATGCATCACGTCGTGCTGCCGCTGTCCGCTGTGGCCAAGCGGCCGTTTGCCCCGGGCACGGCAGCCATCATGGTGGTCATTCACATCGTGTGCGTCGGATTGCCGATTGCATTCACCATACGGCGCCATTCGGAGTAGCCTGAGGGCAACAACCAGGAAACAAAGGCCCTCGAGGGGCGTATAGGTCGACATGGCCATCGTACAGAAGCCGCTCCGGCTGTGGCCCGGCGTGGTCGCCGCGGCTCTGCTCATCGTGCTCCGGTTCGTCGCCTTCGTCGCGCCCGAGGCTCAGCTCGTCGCGCTGCTCGGCGGACTCGCCTGCGCGCTGGCGATCGTCGTGTGGTGGGTGTTCTTCAGCCGAGCGCCTTGGTTCGACCGCCTGGGCGTGATCGTCGTGATGGCCGTTGCGATCGTGGCCATCCGGCCGCTGACCCACAAGTCGATTCAGAACGGGATGATGGGGATGATGTTCGTCCTCTATGCCGTCCCCCCGACGCTGAGCCTCGCGTTGGTCGGCTGGGCCGTCGCAAGCCGCCGGCTGTCCGCGGGTCTCCGGCGTGTGACGATGGTCGCGGCCATCCTGCTCGGCTGCGGAGTGTGGTTGCTCGTCCGGACCAACGGCATCATCGGCGGCGCGTCCGATCTCGCTTGGCGGTGGACCCCGACTGCCGAGGAGCGGCTCCTGGCTCGAGCCGGTGACGAGCCGGCAGCGCTTTCCGCGACTCCGGCAGACGCGGAAGCGACAGCCGACTGGCCCGGGTTTCGTGGCTCCGAGCGCGACGGCAGCGTTCGCGGCGTGCGGATCGAGCCCGACTGGGGTGCCTCGCCACCGGTCGAGATGTGGCGCCGGCCGATCGGGCCGGGCTGGTCGTCCTTTGCGGTCAGCGGCGATCTGTTCTACACGCAGGAGCAGCGCGGCGAGGACGAGATGGTCGCCTGCTACAGCGTGACGACGGGCAAGCCCGTGTGGAGGCACAGCGACCCGACACGGTTCTGGGAGTCGAACGGGGGCGCGGGTCCGCGCGCGACGCCGACCCTCAGCCGGGGGCGCGTCTACACATTCGGGGCGACCGGAGTCGTGAACGCGCTCGACGCCGCGACCGGCAGCGTCGTGTGGTCGCGCAACGCAGCGACCGACACGGGCCGGGAGGTTCCGGGCTGGGGCTTCACCAGCTCGCCGCTGGTGGTCGACGACGTCGTCATCGTCGCCGTCTCCGGCTCGCTCGTCGGATACGACATCGCCTCCGGGCAACCGCGATGGTTCGGCCCCTCGCACGGCGGAAGCTACAGCTCGCCCCATCGAGCGACGATCGACGGCGTTGCGCAGATCCTGCTGCTGAACGGCGCGGGCGCGACGAGCGTCGCGCCGGCGACCGGCGAGCTGCTCTGGGAGCATGCGTGGCCTGGCGGCGCCATCGTGCAGCCGGCGCTGACCGCGGACGGCGACATCCTGATCAACAGCATCGCCAGCACCGGAGGGGTCGGCACGCGCCGCCTCGCGGTTGCGCGCGGACCCGATGGATGGACCGTGAAGGAGCGCTGGACGTCGAACGGGCTGAAGCCTTACTTCAACGACTTCGTGGTCCACGAGGGCCATGCCTTCGGCTTCGACGGAAGCATCCTCGCGTGCATCGACCTCGAGGACGGCAAGCGCAAATGGAAGGGCGGACGCTACGGCAACGGTCAGCTCGTCCTGTTGCCCGACCAGGACTTGCTGCTGGTGCTGTCAGAGGAGGGCGAGCTGGCGCTGGTCTCGGCGACTCCCGACCAGTTCAAGGAGCTGGCGCGGTTCCCGGCGCTCGAGGGCAAGACCTGGAACCACCCGGTGCTGGTCGGCGACGTCCTGCTGGTCCGCAACGGCGAAGAGATGGCCGCATTCCGGCTGGCACGCGGCTAGGGCAGCCGCGCGACCCAGCCTTCCGTATCGCCTGCGCCGTTCCGGCCCGTTCCCACGACGGTCCGTCCGTCGTCCGAGACGCCGGAGGCCTCGCTCAATCGCCAGCCCGAGACGCTCTCGACCCCGGCGGCGACGAGGAGTGTCTTCAAGCTGCGCATGCCATTCTGGGCGTCCCACACGAACGCCTCCGTCCCGTCCGCCGTCGTGCCGAAGCCGACGATCACGGCGCCGCTGCCAGAGACTCCGAGGGCCGTGCCGTGAAACTCGCCACCCGGCAGGTCGCCGAGTCCCTGCAGGCCCGTCTCGCGGGTCCAGCGCAGCGCCTCGACTCCCTGGGCCGAGGTCGCCTCGCCCACGATGACCCCGGCGTCCCCGGTCATGTCGAAGGGCTCGCTCGAGAACGACCCTCCCGGCAGATCGCCGAGGCCCAGCATGCCCGTGCCCTCCCGCCAGACGAAGATCTGCGGTCCCTCTGCGGACGTACCCGTGCCCACTATCGTTCGACCATCGCCCGAGACGAGCGCAGCGGCGCTGTGGTAGGCGCCGCCGGGGAGATCGCCCATCGCCAGCGCCCGGCGGTCGACCCAGCGCGCGGCCTCGTATCCGTTCGCGGATGCGCCCCAACCGACGATGCATGAAGCATCGGACGATGCGCCGAGCGCCTGGCTCGCGAAGCTGCCGCCCTCGATGTCGCCAAGCCCCGTCCAGCCGGTGGAGGCTTCCCAGATCGCCGCCTCGGCCGGCCCACGCGACGAGGCGATCTTGCCCGCGATCCGCGAGCCATCGGGCACGAGCGCTCGCGGCTCGCTCGTCAGGTGCGCGCCCGACGGTCCGAGCAAGGCGACGAGCCCTGCGTCCGCCGTCCAGCGGAACCCCTCTTCCTCGGAATGCTCCGAGCTGCTCCGGCCGACGACGATGCGACCGTCCGCCGAGATGGCGAGCGCTTCGCTGTAGAACCTCCCTCCCGGAAGATCGCCCAGTCCGTGGAACGACGCGGGCCGAGGCACGGGCTCGCCGGCGCTCGCCGCCAAGGCCAGCGCGAGCCCCCCTGCGCCGCTCATGAGCCGGTTCGCAAACGCCATGGCGGAACCCTACCCGATGGTGAGCCCCGGATGCTCCGAGCCTGCGTACATCTGCTGCGGTCGCGCAGCGTATGCTCGTGAACGCCTGGGCCGACGAAAAGGGTAGTAGTCTTCCTCCGGTTGGGGTGACGAGGGAGAGGGAGCGAACGAGTGTGAAACCCGTGGAGTTCTTCGCCCCTCGGGTGCTTCGAGTGTGCATGTGGATCGGTCTGTCTTCCGGTGTCCTGCTCACCGTGATCGCGCCGATCGGCCTCGTCGTTGGCGACTTCTCCCTCCGCTGGTGGCTCCTCATTCCGGTCGGTCCGCTCCTTGTGATCAGGTTCGCCGGAGTCGCTCTGGGCGCCGGACGTCATCCCGTGGTCCGCATCACCGGTACCGATGTCGCCATCCGGCCGATCGGCAGCCGGGTGTGCCAGGTCGCTCGCCTGAGCGAGCTGACGGGCCTACGCTGGCAAGACCCGTTCGACCTTCGACTGTGCTCGCGTTCCGGGATCGAGTACTCGATCCAGATCAGGCAAATCGCCCGACAAGAACGCCAGCGACTACAGGTAGCGCTACAGGAGAGCATTGATGGTGCGAGGACTGTGCATTGACCTGAAATCGACGCGCGTCATGCGCGCGGCATGCGTTGTCGCAATAGGCCTGTGCGTCGCCATGGATGCCGCATGGTCGTGTCAGTGTATCGAGTCCGACACGAGCGCGGAGGCTGCGTTCGAGCAATACGACGCGGTCTTCGTCGGCCAGGTCGTCGAATTGAGGTTGGCCAAGTCGACGCAACCCACGAACACCGATGGCAGAGAGCCAGTGGACGGCGTGGAAGTCTCGATCAAGGTGCTCGAGAGATGGAAAGGCGAGATGAGCGCCCGCGCCGTCGTCGTCACCAACCCAGACGATGGAAGCTGCGGTTACCCATTTCGCGTCGGTGCCACCTATCTGGTATGGGCGAGGCGAGCCCAGGTTGGACAGGCATTCACTGTCCACCTCTGTGATCGGACGAAACCGCTCTACACCGGCAGCGTCGAGAGCAGCGAAGCGGAAGCGGATCGCAAAGTTCTCAGGGGACTTGTCCCTGGCTGAGCACCATGGAAGCCAATCCCGCGCACGATCTGCCCCATCGAATCGAAAAGCACGTCCGTAGCTGGTCCGTGCAGGTCGAGCACACCGCCGAGACCGAGACGTCGATTCTGCTCTTCGGCCAGCGCCGCGGTCAGCCCGTCGTCCTGAAAGTGCTGCGACAACCGGGAGACGAATGGCATTCGGGCGAGGTGCTGGCGGCGTTCGAGGAGCGGGCGGTCGTCCGGGTCTACGAGTACACCGCAGGAGCGCTGCTGCTGGAGCACCTCCGCCCTGGCACTTCACTCGTTCAGCTGGTCCTTGCGGGTCGAGATGACGAAGCGATCGGAATCCTGAGCGACGTCATCGGAGCCATGGCACCAGGCGCCGCGCCATCCTCCACTCCGAGCGTCCTCGATTGGGCTCGCGCGTTCGACCGCTATGCGGCCAGCGGCGACGCGCGCATCCCGCAGGACCTCGTTGCCGAAGCGTATGCGGTCTACGTCCGGCTGTGCCAGTCGCAGTCCCGAGTACGACTGCTCCACGGGGATCTCCAGCACTACAACATTCTCCTCGACGCCCAACGCGGGTGGCTGGCCATCGATCCCAAGGGCGTCGTGGGCGAGCCCGAGTTCGAGATCGGGGCCGTCCTCCGCAACCCCTACGAGCGGCCCGGCGTGTTCGCTCAGCCGGCCGTCGTGGAGCGGCGGCTCGAGCGCTTCGCGAACAAGCTGGCCATCGATCCGGGCCGAGCGCTGTCGTGGGGATTCGCCCAGGCCGTCTTGTCGGCGGTCTGGACCGTGGAAGACGGCCTTCCTCTCGGCTCGCGCGATCCAGGACTCCTCCTGGCGCAAGCGATCCGCCCGATGCTCTCGTGAGCGAGAGGGTGACGATCCGCGCGAGTGTCTCCCCGGAAGATGTCACCGAGGCGCGTGCACTCTTCCTCGAGTATGCGGCCTCGCTCGGCGTCGACCTGTCGTTCCAGGACTTCGAAACGGAGCTTGCCACGCTGCCGGGCGCGTACGTTCCCCCGACGGGCGCGCTGCTGCTGGCGGAACGGGCGGGGCTCGTGATCGGTTGCGTCGCGTTGCGCCCGCTGGATCCGCCCGCCGTCGCCGAGCTGAAGCGGCTCTACGTGCGCCCGGCGGGCCGGGGTACAGGCGCGGGCCGGGCGCTGACCCAGGCCATCCTCGAGCGTGCGCGCCAGGCTGGGTATGAGCGCGTGCGCCTCGATACGTTGCCCGACATGCGGAAAGCGCAGGATCTGTACCGTGCCCTGGGGTTTGTGGGAATATCTCCGTATCGCCACAGTCCGGTGCCGGGAACCGTGTTCATGGAGCTCGATCTGGGCTCGTGCTCGTGGAGGGTGGGATGATGCGTGGACCCGTGCTGGCCATGGTCTTGGTCTTCAGCTCGCTGCTGGTCAACCCGGCGTGTGCGCCCGCCGAGGCGGAGCAGGAGAAGGAAATGCAAGTGGGCCGCGTCGTGATCGTCGCGTTCACACCCAAGCCCGGCAAGGAGCAACAGCTCCTCGCGGCGGTGAAGAAGCACCTGGTCGTGTTGCAGGCCGAGAAGCTCATCACCGACAAGCCGGGTTACGTGATGCGCGCCGCGGATGGCACCATCGTGGAAGTCTTCGAGTGGCGGTCGGCCGAGGCGATCCAGCAGGCGCACACCAATCCGTCCGTCCAGGCGCTGTGGACGGAGTTCGGTGCGGCCTGCGACTACACGCCGCTCTCGAAGCTGAAGGAGTCCCAGGCGATGTTCGCCGAGTTCGACGCGGTTGCGCTCTGAAGGCTAACGACCAGCCAGGTTCGGCAGCGAGCGCAGGTAGGCCAGCAGGTCCGCGGCCTCGGCGTCGGTCGTCTCGAAACCCGGCATGCGCCCGGCGCCGCCGCGCACCAGCGCGGCGAACTCGTCGGCACGGTGGAGCGAGCGGCGGCCGACGAGGTTGAGCCCCAGCGGTCCGCCGCGCCCGTCCTCGGCGTGGCACGGCGCGCAGCGCTCGCCGTACAGGGCAAGGCCGCGGACGGCGTTCCCGCCCGCGAGCGCGCCGTCGGGGCGCGAGCGGAAGAGATCGGCGGCCGCTTCGGCCGACAGGCGCTCGGGCGCGAACGGGCCGCTGTCCCGGCCGTAGCTCGCGGCGAGGTTCGCCGTCAGGACCTGCAGATCCTCTCCTTCGGTGGGCGCGCCCCAGCGGTGCATCTTGTCCAGCACCTTGGCCCACTGGGCTTCGGTGAGTCGCTGCTGCCGCAACAGGTCCTCGGTGTGGCAACCGCGGCAGTCGTTGCGCAGGATCTCGAGCGCGGGCGCATCGGCCGCGGCTGCAGCCGCGACCGGTGCCGCGGCCGGAGCCGTGCTCTTCAGCGGGCGCTCGGCGGCGCACGCCGCGGCGACGAGCCCGAGGGCGGCGAGGCTCGCCGCGCGAGCCGGCCTCATGCAACCTCCCAGCCCACGGCGTGCCAGGCGTTCCAGAAGTAGCCGCTGGGGTTCCACGTCGCCCGCTCGGGCTGGACCATGCCACGCGCGTCGGTCGCGCGCGCCACGGCGCTCATCGGCCCGCGTCGAGCCTCGATAGGCAACCGGAACACCTGCCAGCGGCCCAGGCCCGGCTCGCCCTCGAGCGCGGCCTCGCGCCACGAGCGGCCGGCATCGAGGCTGACCTCGACCCGGGCGATCGCCGCCTCGCCCGAGAAGGCGACGCCGACGACCTCCTGGCGGCCGCGCGGCAGGCGGCTCCCGTCGACCGGCCGGGCGATGATCGACTTCAGCGGGAACGTCGTGACCGGCACGGTGTTCTCGGGCGGCACCGCCGCTCCCGGCTCGACGGGCGTGCGCGGGAGACGATACGCGGTCTGCATGAAGAAGCCCGACGCCTCTTCGCTCTGCACGTGGATCGCCTGGAGCCACTTGATCCAGTGGTTGCCGGCCCATCCCGGCACCACGAGCCGCAGCGGTGCCCCGTGGGCCAGCGTCAGCGGATCGCCGTTCATCCGCGTGGCGACGAGGGTCGAGGGATCGAGGGCGCGCTCGAGCGGGATCGATCGATGGAACGACGGCGTGGCCGGCGTGGGCGCGACGTCGCGGCCGGCGAAGGCCACGTGGGCCGCACCGGTTGCGATCTCGGCCCGCTCGAGCAGGTCGCGCAGGCGCACGCCGGTCCAGGTGGCCTGGCCCATCGCGCCGTGGACCCACTGCACGCCGGGCACACGTGGTGCGGAGAGCGCGCGGCCGTTCCCCGAGCACTGCAGGACCGCGGTGAGGGTCACCTGGGGCATCGCGTCGAGATCGGCCGGACCCAGGTCGAGGGTCTGACCGACGAGCCCATCCAGGCGCAAGCGCGGAGCGGCCGCTGCGGCCGGGGCGCCGAAGTGGCTGCGCACGAAGAACACGTCCGTGGGAGTGATCAAGCGATCGAACCACTCGATCGGCGTCGCCAGGTTCTCCGGGCGCAGGCTGTGAACCAGCAGCTCGCGAGCGGGGGTCCGCGTCGCCTCTCCGGCCCCGACGGTGCGGCCCACGAGGCCACCCAGCAGGGCCAGGCCGCTCGTCTCGAGGAATCGCCGTCGCGCGATCATGTCCGGGCGCGAGTTTACACGGACGAGCGCCCCGCCGACGGACATCTGTCCGGCACAAGGCGCGGACAGGTGTCCGTGCTGCGCAGGCTCCGGGACCGAGCCGAGCGACCCAGAGCGTCGGAACAAGGCATATCGGCTCCTCGTCCTCCCCGGCGATTCTCGATCGGCTTGGCAACGACTTTGCTGTAACCGGACCGGCGGAGCGGCACGATGTGATCCAGGGCACCTCGACGATGGACCGACCGGTGAGCCGCAGGCGCTCCGTGCCGCGCCGATTGGTCCTGGCAGCGGCCGTGCTCGTCCCGCTCGCGCTCGGCCTCGCCCTGTGGCGTCCGGCCACGCGCTGGTTCAGCGCCGAGCGCTCGGTCGATGCCTCGCGTCTCCGCTTGGCGCCGGTCGTGCGCGGCGATCTCGAGCGCGACGTGTCGGTCCAGGGCCGCGTCGTCGCGGCCTTTCACCCCACGGTGTTCAGCCCGGCGCGGGGGATCGTCAAGCTCCAGGTGCGGGCCGGCGACGTGGTCGAGCAGGGCCACGTGCTCGCGATCGTGGACAGCCCCGAGCTGCAGAGCCGGCTCAAGCAGGAGCAGTCGACGCTCGAGTCGCTGGCCTCGGAGCTCGAGCGGGCCCGCATCGAGGCCCGTCAGACCGAGCTGACCGACCGCCAGCAGGTCGACCTCGCCGCCGTGACGCTCGAGGCGGCCCAGCGCGCCCGCGCGCGCGCGGAGCGCTCGAAAGAGGAGCGGATCATCAACGAGGTCGACTACGAGACCGCGCAGGACGCGCTGCGCCGGGCCGAGATCGAGCTGGCCCACGCGCGCGAGAAGGCCGCGTTCCAGACCGACACGCGCGAGTTCGAGCTGCGCCACGGCGAGCTGGGCGTCGAGCGTCAGCGCCTGGGGGTCGTCGAGCTGCGCCGGCAGGTCGACGACCTGTCCGTGCGCGCGCCGGTCGCCGGCCTGGTTGCGCGCTTGGACGCCAACGACCACGACGCGGTCGAGCAGGGACAGCCGCTCGTGACGGTCGTCGATCTCTCGGCGTTCGAGATCGAGATCGGCATCCCGGAGAGCTACGCCGACGAAATCGGTCCCGGCACGCCGGCGACCGTGTCCTACGACGGCCGCGAGTGGCCGGCCGTGGTCAAGGTCGTGGCGCCCGAGGTGCAGGCCAGCGAGGTGCGCGGGATCGTGGCCTTCGCCGAGCCTGCGCCGGCCGGGCTGCGTCAGAACCAGCGCCTGTCGACGCGGGTGATCCTCGAGTCGCGCCAGAACGTGCTCAAGGTCGCACGCGGACCGTTCCTCGAGAACGGCGGTGGGCGCCAGGCCTGGGTCCTGCGTGGCGACATCGCCGAGCTGAGCCCGATCGAGGTCGGGGCGACCAGCGTGACCGAGGTGGAGATCCTCGGCGGTCTGACCGAGGGTGACCAGATCGTGGTTTCGGACACGTCGAGCTTCGCGGACGCGCGGCGCGTCTGGCTGAGACGCTGACGAACGAGGAGAACGCACCGATGCTCGAGATGTCGAACGTGGCCAAGGTGTACCGCACCGAGCACGTCGAGACCCACGCGCTGAGCGAGTTCAGCCTGCGCGTGGACGAAGGCGAGTTCGTGTCGGTGATGGGGCCGTCCGGCTCGGGGAAGACGACGTTCCTCAACCTGGCCGGGCTGCTCGACGCCTTCGACGCCGGGTCCTACCGGCTCGACGGCGAGGATGTCAGCCGGCTCTCCGACCGCCAGATGTCACGCATCCGCAACGAGAAGATCGGGTTCATCTTCCAGACGTTCAACCTGATCCCCGACCTGAACGTGTTCGACAACGTCGACGTCCCGCTGCGCTACCGCGGCCTGCGCGCCGCGGCACGGCGTGAAGCGATCGACGAGGCGCTCGGGATCGTCGGGTTGAGCGCGCGCAGCAAGCATCTCCCCGCGCAGCTCTCGGGCGGCCAGCAGCAGCGCGTGGCCATCGCGCGGGCGCTCGTCGGGCGGCCGCGCCTGATCCTGGCCGACGAGCCGACGGGCAACCTCGACTCGGCGATGGCCCACGAGATCCTCGATCTGATCGAGAAGATCAATGCCACCGGGACCACCGTCGTGATGGTCACGCACGATCCCGAGCTGGCCAACCGCACCTCGCGCCGGATCCACCTGCTCGACGGGCGGATGATCGACCTGGACCACGACCGTCCCGAGCCGCTGTTCCAGCCCGGGCGGAGCCTCGGCACCGCGCAGGCCTGAGGAGGAGCGATGCTCGACTACCAGCTCGGACTGTCATGGCGCAGCCTGAAGCGCAACCCGGTGCTGTCGCTGCTCTCGATCGGCGGGATCGGCCTGGGCATCGCCGTGTCGATGATCTTCGTGACCGCCTACTACTACCTGGCCGGCGATCCGATCCCGCAGAAGAGCGACCGGCTGTTCCTGGTCCAGCTCGACGCCTGGGACCCGGCCCGCCCGTGGGATTCCGATCGGCCCGGAGAGCCGCCGGACCAGCTGACCTACATGGACGCGATGGCGCTGATGAAGAGCGACGTGCCGACGTACAAGACGGCGATGCACAAGGCCGATCTGACGGTCCACCCGGCGCGCCAGGACCTGAAGCCGTTCCGCCAGCTGACGCGCCTGTGCTTCGCCGATTTCTTTCCGATGTTCGACGTGCCGTTCCGTTACGGCGCGGGCTGGAGCCGCGAAGCCGACCTGGGGCCCGAGGCGGTCGTGGTCCTGGCGGCCGAGACGAACCAGAGGCTGTTCGGCGGCGAGGACAGCGTCGGGCGCAGCGTGCGGATCGAGGATCGCGACTTCCGTGTCGTGGGCGTGCTCGACGCCTGGCGGCCGCTGCCCAAGTTCTACGACACCACGAACGGCCCGTTCGATCCGGCGGAGGGGATGTTCCTGCCGTTCCACTTCGGTCGCGTGTTCGAGATGTACACGGCGGGGAACACCTCGAGCTGGGGCTCGTACGACGGGGGGTACGCGGCGCTGCTGCAGTCGGAGGCGATCTGGCTGCAGTTCTGGGTCCAGCTCGACGACGACCGACAGCGCGAGTCGTTCGAGGCCTGGATCGCGGGCTACGCTGCCGAGCAGGCCAAGCTCGGCCGCTTCGCCCGCCCGCAGAACAACAAGGTGCGCGACGTGATGACGTGGCTGCGCGTGGCGGAGGTCGCGCCCGAGGAGGCACGGGCGCTGATGATCATCGCGCTGCTGTTCCTGCTCGTCTGCTCGGTGAACCTGATCGGGATCCTGCTGGGCAAGTTCCTCGCGCGCGCGCCCGAGATCGGCGTGCGCCGGGCCCTCGGCGCGAGCCGGCGCCAGGTGTTCGCCCAGCACCTGGTCGAGTGCGCCGTGATCGGCCTGTGCGGAGCCGGGCTGGGGCTGGTGCTGACCCCGCTCGGTCTCGCGCTGGTGGACCGGCTGTTCGACGAGCAGTTCGATTTTCGGCTCGATCCGATCCTGTTCGGCGTGGCCCTGGCCCTGGCGCTCGTTTCGGCGTTCGTCGCCGGCGTCTACCCGGCCTGGCGCGTCTGCCGGACCCAGCCCGCGCTGTATCTGAAAACGCAATAGGAGACCGCGATGGAGCTCGGACCGATCTGCCGCGCGCTCGTTCACAGCAAGAGCCGGGTCTGTCTCGTCGTCTTGCAGGTCGCACTGACGCTGGCCGTCGTGGTCAATTGCGTGGTGATGATCCGCGACCAGCGGAGCAAGATCGTGCGACCGACGGGGATCGACGAGGACAACCTGCTCGTGGTCACGAGCAAGCCGTTCGACCCGGCGTTCGAGGAGCGGGCCTATCTGCGCCACGCCGTCGAGGAGGACCTGCGCCTGCTGCGCGCGCTGCCCGGCGTGCGCGCCGCGGCGGCGACCGACCAGGTTCCGCTGAGCGGCGGCGGCAGCGCGACCGGGCGGCGCCCGCTCGACTCGGAACGCGACCGGGTCACCGCGCCGTACTTCTACGTCGGGGACCAGGCGATCGCTGCGCTGGGTGTCGAGCTCGTGTCCGGCAAGGAGTTCGACGCGGCGGACTACGTGGTCGACGACTCGGAGACAGCGGCCGAAGACGAGCGGCCGCGGGTGACCAACGTGATCGTCAGCCAGGCGCTGGCCGATGCGCTGTTCCCCGAGGGCAACGCGCTGGGCCAGCTGATCACCGGCCGCGACGAGCGGTACCAGAACCGGATCATCGGCATCCTGCGGCGCATGCACTGCTCGTGGCCGCTGTCGGACGCGGTCGAGAGCGCGATGCTGATCCCGGGACGGCCGGGTGACG
>Ga0180063_1000148_pt1 | contig 17080 bp, 18 predicted proteins | sample EasRivT47_16_10D_FD_121776 | JGI IMG/M metagenome (GOLD analysis project Ga0180063, IMG submission 121776) | Soil microbial communities from meander-bound floodplain in the East River, Colorado, USA - East River metaG ERMLIBT47_16_10D | ecosystem: Environmental > Terrestrial > Soil > Floodplain ...
CGCGCCTCCAACACCACGCCCACCATCGTGATGCGCTTCGAAGCCGACAATTCCGCTGCGCTCGAGCGCATCAAGCGCGATTTCCGCGCGGCGCTGCAGCCGCTCAAGCCCAATGCGCCTCTTCCTTACTAGTCTGCTGTTCTTGTTCAGTGGAGCAACCATGGGGTGTCCCGTGCTGCTCGATCGAAAGCTCGACACCATCCTCGACCAGCCGCAGTCGCTGTGCGACTACGCGGGCAAGGTCGTGCTGGTGGTGAACACTGCGAGCCAGTGCGGCTACACGCCGCAGTACGAAGGGCTCGAGGCCCTCTACCGGAAGTACCGCGACCGCGGGCTCGTCGTGCTCGGGTTCCCGTCGAACGACTTCGGCGGCCAGGAGCCGGGGGCGAACAAGGACATCGCGGCGTTCTGCGTCAACCAGTACGCGATCGATTTCCCGATGTTCGCCAAGACCGAGCTGAAGAAGAACCCGCTCTACGCCGACCTCGCGAAAGCGACCGGCGCCGCGCCGCGCTGGAACTTCCACAAGTACCTGATCGACCGCAGCGGCAGGCAGGTGCTGAGCTTCGACACGCGGGTCGACCCGAACGACCCGAAGCTGGTCGCGGCGGTGGAAAAAATGCTTGCCCGGTAGAACCTGCTTCGTCTACTTCGCCGTTTGCCGGTCCAGAAACGCGTTGCCGCGGGCGACGGCGTGGTTGAGCGCATCGAGCGGCGACTTGCCGCCCTGCCAGGTCGACTCGAGCTCCTCATCGATGATGCTGCGCAACTTGGGGAACTGCACCAGGCGCAGGCTCTTCCAGTTCGGCGTGCCGCGCACCAGGAGCTGGCGCACCGCGATCTCGTGGCCCGGGTGCGTGGCATAAAAGCCCGTCTTGCGCGTCAGCTCGTAGGCGGCGGCCGTCAGCGGCACCAGGCCGGTCCGCTGGTGCCATTCGGCCTGCACCTCGGGCCGGGCAAAGAAGGCGAGGAAGCGCGCGACGCCGGCGTATTCCGCGGCGGGCCTGCCGGCCATCACCCAGAACGCCGCGCCGCTCGCGAGCGTGTTCAGGGGCGCGCCGTCGAAGTCGTCGTAATAGGGAAATTGCGCGATGCCGAGGTCGAACCTGGCGCGGCTGCGCAGCTCGTCATAGTGGGCCGATGACGCGGCGAGCAGCGCGCATTCGCCGGCCAGGAAGCGCGCCTCGGCCTCGCCGCGGCGGCCGGCATAGGTGAAGTAGCCGGACTTCTGCCAGGTGGCGAGCGTCGACACCCAGCGCACCGCGAGCCGGTTGTTGAACATGAGCCGGTCGGTCGCGAATGCCTGGTTGTGCCACGCCGCCATGTTCTCGAGCAGCGTCGACGCCGGCCACGCCATGGTCAGCGCGCAGTCGCTGCCGGAGCCTACGAGCGCGGCGAGAGCCGGGACCATTTCGTACCACGTGGCGGGCGGCTTCGCCGGATCGAGCATGGCGACGCGGAAAGCGTCGCGGTTGTAGTAGAGCACCGGCGTGGCGCGGCCGAGCGGCAGCGCCAGCAGCCTGCCCTGCGCGTCGATGAGCTCTTCGGCACCGGCCAGCGCGGGCTCGGGGCGCAGCACGGCGCCGGCTTCGGCCATCACCTGCCACAGCGGCCGCGCGGCGTCCTTCTGGTCGAGCAGGAAGCTCCCGCCGAGCTCCGACGCCTGCACGATGTGCGGGGCGCGCGGCGCGAATTTGACACTTCGACGCGCGGTGACCGCTTCCACCGCGGCCTCGTCGTACGCGCCCTTGTACGTGGCCACCACCCGAAACTGCGATTGGGATGCATTGAAGCGCGCGACGAGACGGTCGAACTCGGCGCCGCGCGCGCCGTCCATCGAGTGCCACACGCGGATATCGGCGGCGAGCGCCGAGGCGCCGCACAAGAGAGCAAGAAGAAAAGCGCCCATACGCAACATTCGGCGCCGAGTATATAGTCGGCTGGCAATGACTGCCATCTGCGAGCGCAGCGCCGGCGAGCTGGCTTCGGCCTATTCGCGCGGCGAGCTTTCGCCGCTGCAGGCCGCGCGCGCAGCGCTCGAGCGCATCGAGGCATGGGAGCCGCTCATCAACGCCATGTACCGGGTGCATCGCGAGGCGGCGCTCGAGCAGGCGCGCGCCTCCGAGTTGCGCTGGCACGCGGGCCGGCCGCTTTCGCCGCTCGACGGCGTGCCGCTCACGCTCAAGGAGAACATCCACACGCGCGGCGACCCGGCGCCGATCGGCACGCGCGCCAACGAGGACGCGCCGCCGCAGGGCGCCGACGCGCCGGCGGCGGCGCGGGTGCGCGAGGCCGGGTGCGTGATCCTCGGCAAGACCACCATGCCCGACTTCGGCATGCTGTCCTCGGGGCTTTCCAGCCTGCACGGCGTGACGCGCAATCCCTGGCGGCTCGACCGCAATCCGTCCGGATCGAGCTCGGGCGCGGGCGCCGCCGCGGTCGCGGGCTACGCGCCGCTGCACCTCGGCACCGACATCGGCGGCTCGCTGCGGCTGCCGGCCACGCACTGCGGCGTCTTCGCGCTCAAGCCCTCGCTCGGCCGCGTGCCCGTCCATCCTCCCTACATGGGCCGCGTCGTCGGCCCCATGACGCGCACCGTGGGCGACGCGGCGCTGCTCATGAACGTCATCGCGCGCCCGGACGCGTGCGACTTCATGAGCCTGCCCTACCAGGAGCTGAATTTTGCAAACCCCAATCCTCTGGACCCGAAGCGCCTGCGGATCGGTCTTCTGCCCGACATGGGCGTCGGCCTGGAGGTGCATCCCGAGGTCAGGGCCGCCGCCGAGGCCGCGGCCACGGCGCTGGCCGGCGCGGGCTGCGCCGTGGAGTCGATCCGCTCGTTCCTGACCGAGGAGATGCTCGACGGCATGTGCCGCTTCTTCGAGGCGCGCTCGTACAACGACCTGATGCAGCTCTCGGCGGGCAGGCGCGAGAAAGTCCTGCCTTTCGTCGCCGAATGGTGCAGCTGGCGCGCCGCGCGGTTCTCGGGCCGCGACGTGATGCAGGCCTACACGCTGGTCATGGCGATGCGCGAAGCCGCGGTCGCGGCGAGCCAGCCCTACGACTTCATTCTCTCGCCCACCTCGCCGATCCTTCCCTATGAAGCGGAGCTTGCCGCGCCAGGCGACGATCCGCGCAACGCCCTGCCGCACATCGCCTTCACGGTGCCCTACAACATGTCGGAGCAGCCGGCCGCTTCGATCAACTGGACCTGCAGCGCCGACGGCCTGCCGATCGGCGTGCAGGTGATCGGCAAGCGCTTCGACGATGCCGGCGTGCTCGCGCTTTGCTTCTTGCTGGAGCAGCTCCGACCGAAGCAGCGAGCCTGGCCCGCCTAACAATTCTTGGCAACTGACAATTCCGGGCATGCTGCGTCGCCCTATTGCACGCACGGGCGGCGCGGCGAGACTTACCGCACGGGCGGAGAGCGCGTTCCGGCGGGCGGCGTGATTTCTCTCCTGCATGGCGCGCCCGCATCGTGCGTAGTGTTAGCGCTGCAACAAGAACTCTTCAGGGGAGCTAACAATGTTCAAGCGCAAGTGTCTCAGCAACGCCGTCGCCGCGGCCTTTTTCGCCACATCGGCACAGCTTGCCTTCGCCGTCGACGAAGCCGAGCCCAACGATTCCTTAGGGGCCACACAACAACTCAGTGTCGGCACCGACGGCAAGATCATCGTCCAAGGAACGATCGGGGTCACCGGTACGACGGAAACCCCCATCCCGGATGTCGACTTCTACTCTTTCGAAGGAAGAGCAGGGGACCCGATAACTGTCGATATCGACGGCGGCATCAAGCCGGTGGGCGCGACCACCCGGCACGTGGATACGATCGTTGCCCTCTTCAGGCCGGGCACGGCGCCCGGGACGTGGGAACTCCTCGTGCAAAATGACAACACCCCTGTGATTGACGAGGGCTCGGCTCCGATCGGCGGTGAGCGCGACGCGCGCCTCGACAATCCGCCGGTGGCGCTGCCCGTGGACGGCACGTACATCGTCGGGGTCAGCAGCGCGCCTCGCTTGTTCCGTAATGACGGCTCGACGACGAGCACGACGGTGACCGGCGACCGCGCGCGGTTTCCGAACGGCAGCTATACGCTGATCATCTCCGGGGTGACGCCGCCGCAATTGGTGCAATACGTCAACATCGATATCAAGCCCGGCGACCCGGACGAGGTGACGCGGCTCAATCCCAAGTCCAAACGCGTCATTCCGATCGCCTTGCTGTCGAATGCGGCCACCGGGTCTTCGCCTGCGTTCAACGCGCTCGACGCCAAGGTCGACTCCATTACCTTCGGCCGGGGCGGCGAGGAGAAGAGCCTGGTCCGCTGCCGCACGCACCGCTGGGACAAGCACCACCACGGCAGGGACAAGGACCACGACGGCATCCCGGACAAACTCGGCAGGGACGTGAACCGCGACGGCCTGCCGGATCTGGTCTGCCTATTCGACATCTCGGCGGGCGGCTTCACGGAAGACGACCTCGTCGGCAAGATGAAGGGCGAGAGCGCGAATGGCATGCGCTTCGAGGCCGTCGCCAAGCTGAAGGTCAAAGCGCCCCGCAGGTACAGGAAGCACGACCACAGGGACGACGACGACTGAGGCCTGCAGCGACGCAGAAAAGGGGGCGCAACGCCCCCTTTTTTATTTCCGGCGTGGGTTCAGCCGGTCGATGTCGGTCTGCACCTGCTCGCGGCTGCGCTCGTAGACGATTTCCCGCCCCATGATCTTCCCGGCGTAGGCCAGGCCGTTGCGCGTCGGCGTCAGGGTGCATTTCACGTTGTGCACGCCTTCGCCGAGCACAACCTCGATCGCCTCCGCACGCTTGCTGAACACCACCACCTCGTGCACCTGCCCGGTGTCGGTATTGCGCACCTTGATTTTCTCGATATTCATGAATGCACCGGTCCGAGCGGCCGCAGCCGCACGCCCTTGCGCAGCCTGGTCCACTTGAACTCGGCGGGGTCGGCGAGCGCCGGACCGGGTGACTTGACCACGAGGACCTCCTTGGCGATGGGCTCGAAGTCGGCGCGGAAGTGCACCGAGCTCTTGAGCGCGACGATGCGGCTCTTGCGCGGCTCGACGCCGAGGTGGCGGAACATCTCCTGGTCGGCCGCCTGGCATTTGCGCGAGGCGAGCACCACGCGCACGCCGGGCGCGGCGCGGCTGCGCAGCAGCGCCATCGGCCCGAGCGTCATGCGGAAACCCTTGAACATCGGCCCGCTGCAGGTAAAGCGCCCGTCGCCTAGGCGCTCGACCGTGAATTCCCCAGTGAGGGGCGAGTCGCCGGGAATGCCGGAGCGCCCGCCCAGGGTGAAGACGGAGGAATTGCTTTGGCCCACTTCATGCGCGCGCTGTGCCGACGCCGGGTCAATCAGCATGCCGAGCACCGCGTCTTGAGCATCCTGCTGAATCAACGCCTTCAATAAGCCCGTGGTATCGCCGTTGCCGCCCGCGCCGGGATTGTCCTGCGTATCGGCGAGGACCACGGGCTGTCCTGGCTCGCCGCGGCTTGTCGCGCGCCGCACGGCGTCCGGGGCGTCGTGCAACTCCATGGCGAAGTCCTTCTCCGAGCCGGTAATGCATTCGCGCAGAGCTTCGATCGCCAGGTCGGGTTCGTTGCCGTCCATGCCGTAGCTGAATACCGCCATGCCGCAATCGGCGAAATCGGCCATCGGGAAGCCCGGCGTGAAGCTGAGCGAGGCGCCGTGCTTTTCCTCGAGCCGGGCAAGCTCGGCGTAGATGCCCTTGCACGGCTCGACGAAGGTGCATTGCGAGGCGATCGGCGTCAGATAATCGAAGCTGTAGTAATAGCGTTCGAACTCCCTGCCCGATCCGACCAGCACCTGCAGCTCCCGTGCAGCGCGCGCGCCCGTTTCGGCCATGTCGGTGTGCGGATAGGTACGGTAAGCGACCAGAGCGTCGGCCTGCACGAACATGGCGCGCGTCACGTTCGCATGCAAGTCGAGGCTCGCGACGACCGGCACTCGCGGACCGACCGCCTCGCGCACGCGGCGCAGAATCTCGCCCTCGCCGTCGTCGTAAGTCTCGACCACCATTGCGCCGTGCAGGTCAAGGTAGACGCCGTCCACGGGAAGGGCTTGCTTCAACCTGGAAATCAGCTCCCCGGTGATCCTTTCGAAAGCGTCGGCGGTCACGTGCGCGGACGGGCTCGCGGCGGCCCAAGCCGTGCCGACGAGAGCATGTCCCTTTGCGCCCAGGGCCTGGATCGCCCCGGCGGCGGGAATGTTCGCGCCCTGCACCGCGTCGAAGATCGAATCGCCGTACTGCACGCCGGGCCAGCCGCCGCCGGCCTCGAATGCCGCGTAGTCGGCCTTGGACGGAGCGAAGGTATTGGTTTCGTGCTGGAAGCCGCCGATTGCGATGCGTGCCATGCCCTGCTAACCTGTTTTTCTCCTAGAGGAGGAGATTCTCGCATGCGCCATCGCGTTCTCGCCGCAGCGCTCGTCCTTGCTGTTTCGCAGGTCAATGCCCAGGAGAAGGTGTTGAGAGTCGTGCCCCACTCGAACCTCAATATCCTCGATCCCATCTGGACCACGCAGTACATGGCCCGCAACCACGGCTACATGGTCTACGACACGCTCTTCGGCACCGACGAGAAGAGCCGCATCCAGCCGCAGATGGTCGACAAGTGGACCGTCAGCAAGGACCAGAAGGAGTGGAGCTTCACGCTGCGCGCGGGGCTCGAGTTCCACGACGGAAAGCCGGTGAGCGGCGAGGACGTGATCGCCTCGCTCTCGCGCTGGGGCAAGCGCGACGCGATGGGCCAGAAGCTGATGACCTTCGTCGAGCGCATGGATTCGCCGAAGCCGGACACGTTCCGCCTGTTCCTGCGCGAGCCCTGCGGCTTCGTGCTCGAAGCGCTCGGCAAGCCCTCGTCCAACGTGCCCTTCATCATGCCGAAGCGCGTCGCCGACACGCCGGCCGACAAGCAGATCGAGGACGCGATCGGCAGCGGCCCTTACATCTTCAGGAAAGAGGAGTTCAAGCCTGGGGATAAGGCTGTTTATATAAGAAACGACAAGTATGTGCCGCGCAAGGAGACTCCCTCCGGCACGGCCGGCGGCAAGCACGTGTACGTCGACCGCGTGGAGTGGAACCTGGCGCTGCGCGACGCGCAGTCGCAGGTGAACGCGCTCGCGAACGGCGAGGTCGACGTGCTCGAGCGCCCGGCGTTCGAGAGCTACGAGCAGCTGAAGACGGCGCCGGGGGTGCAGCTCGTCACCAAGGACCCGCTCGGCTTCCAGTACATGTGCCGCTTCAACCACCTGCATGCGCCGTTCAACAACGCGAAAGTCCGCCAGGCGGCGCTGGCGGCGATGGCGCAGGAGCCGTTCCTGCGCGCGCAGGTCGGCATCAAGGAGTTCTACCGGCCGTGCGCGTCGATGTTCACCTGCAACACCCCTTACGGCAGCAGCAAGGGCAGCGACATCCAGTCGAAGTCCAGCATGAAGAAGGCCCAGGAGCTGGTGAAATCCTCGGGCTACGACGGCACCGCGGTGGTGATCATCAAGCCCACGGATCTCGCCGCGATCCAGAAGCTGCCCGACGTCGCGGCGCAGCTCCTGCGCCAGGCGGGCTTCAAGGTGGACCTGCAGGCGATGGACTGGAACACAGTCGTCAGCCGCCGCGCGAAGAAGGAGCCGCCGGCGCAGGGCGGCTGGAACATCTTCTGCACCGCGTGGGTCGCGCCCGACATCTGGAACCCGCTCACCAACGCGGCGGTCGGCGCCGCGGGCGAGAAGTCCTGGTTCGGCTGGCCGAACGACGACCGGCTCGAGAAGCTGCGCGACGAATTCGCGCGCGCCACCGACGAGGGCAGGAAGAAGGCGCTGGCGGAAAGCATCCAGGCGCGCGCGTTCGAGATCGGCACGCATGCGCCGCTCGGCGAGTACGTCAACCCGCTCGCGACGCGCAAGAACGTGAGCGGCTGGGTCATCGGCCCGGGCGACATCTACTGGAACGTTAAGAAGAACTGATTAACTTCATCGCGCGGCGGCTGGCGGCGACCGTCCCGGTCCTGCTGGTCGTCGCGGTCTTCGTCTTCCTGCTGCTGCGGCTGACGCCGGGCGACCCCGCGGCGATCATGGCGGGCGACGCCGCCACCGCGGAGCAGATCGAGCGCATCCGCGCCGGCCTCGGGCTCGACCGGCCGATCGTGGTGCAGTTCGGGATCTGGCTCGGCAAAGTCCTGTCCGGCGACCTGGGCGAGTCGTTCTACTTCCGCATCAAGGTCGCCACGCTCATCGGCCAGCGCCTCGAGCCGACGTTCGCCCTCGCCACCCTCACGATCTTGATTGCAATCATCATTTCCATACCCCTGGGGGTCATGGCCGCGTGGCGCTTCGGCGGCTGGTTCGACCGCGCGCTGATGGGCTTCTCGGTGCTCGGCTTCTCGATCCCGGTGTTCGTGCTCGCCTACCTGCTGATCTGGCTCGTCTCGCTCAAGCTCGGCTGGCTTCCCGTGCAGGGCTACCGGCGGCTCGCGGATGGTTTTTTCCCGTTCCTCCAGCACCTCATTCTTCCGGCGATCACGCTGTCCGTGATCTATATCGCCCTGATCGCGCGGGTGACGCGCGCCTCGGTGCTGGAAGCCCTCGGCGAGGACTACATCCGCACCGCGCGCGCCAAGGGCCTGCCCGAGCTGCGCGTGCTGGTGCGCCACGCGCTCGCCAACGCCGCGGTGCCGATCGCGACCGTGATCGGCATCGGCATCGCCATCCTCATCGGCGGCGTCGTGGTCACCGAATCGGTCTATGCCATCCCCGGCCTCGGGCGGCTCACGGTCGATGCGGTGCTGGCGCGCGATTTCCCCACCATCCAGGGCGTGATCCTCTTTTTCTCCTTCATCTATGTATTGGTCAACCTGCTGATCGACCTCTCGTACGTGTTTCTCGACCCGAGGATCCGCTACTGATGCTGTGGCGCAACTGGTCGGTACGAATCGGGGGTACGGCCCTGCTTGCGCTTCTTCTGGTTGCAACGCTTGCCCCGTGGCTGGGCACCGTCGACCCCACCTTGTTCGATGCCGCAAGCCGCGACCTCAGGCCCGGCGCCGCGGGCGAGATCATGACGCTCGACGGCGAGATGAGGAAGCACACCTTCCTGATGGGGTCGGACTCGTTCGGCCGCGACATCTACAGCCGCGTGCTCTACGGCACGCGCGTCTCGCTCGTCGTCGGCATCGCCGCGGCGGCTCTCTCAGTCGCGTTCGGCGTCGTGATCGGCCTCTGCGCGGGCTATATCCGCTGGCTGGATGGGCCGCTGATGCGCGTCATGGACGGAATCATGGCGATCCCGGCGATCCTGATCGCCATCGCGGTGGTCGCGCTGTGGCGCGCGAGCCTGCCCACGGTGATCATCGCGATCGCGATCCCCGAGATCCCGCGCGTCACGCGCCTGGTGCGCGCGCTCGTGCTGTCGATCCGCGAAGAGCCCTACGTCGAAGCCGCGGTAGCCCTCGGCACGCCGACCGGCAAGATCATGTTCGGCCACATCCTGCCGAACACCATCGCTCCCCTGCTCGTCCAGGGCACCTACATCTGCGCGTTCTCGATCCTGCTCGAAGCCATCCTTTCCTTCCTCGGCGTCGGGCTGCCGCCCGACATCCCCACGTGGGGCAACATCATGGCCGAAGGGCGCGTGCAGTTCGTCGCCTACCCGCACAACGTCTTCTTCCCCGGCGTCTTCCTCGCGGTGACGGTGCTCGCCGTCAACATCCTCGGCGACGGGCTCAGGGATACGTTGGACCCGAAGATGGCGAAGCGGGTATGAGCGTTCTTGAACTCCACAACGTGACGGTGAAGCTGCCGATGGGAGGGGACCGTCCGCAGGCCGTCAGCGACGTCTCATTCGAGGTCCAAAAGAAGGAAATCCTGTGCCTCGTCGGCGAGTCGGGCTCCGGCAAGAGCGTGATCGCGCAGGCGATCATGGGGCTGCTGCCGAAGACGCTCAAGGTGACCGGCGGGAACATCGTGCTGGAGGACGAGGACCTGCTGGCGGCGGGCGAGAGCCGGCTGCGGGAGCTGCGCGGCGCGCGCATGTCGATGATCTTCCAGGAGCCGATGACCGCGCTGAACCCGGTGATGCGCTGCGGCGACCAGATCGACGAGGTCCTCAGAATTCATACCTCGCTGGGAAACGCGGAGAGAACTGCCAGAACGGTAAACCTGTTGCGCGAGGTGGCGCTGCCCGATCCCGGGCGCATCCTCGCCTCGTACCCGCACCAGCTTTCGGGCGGCCAGCGCCAGCGCATCATGATCGCCATGGCGCTCGCGCTCGAGCCGGCGCTGCTCATCGCCGACGAGCCCACCACCGCGCTCGACGTCACCACGCAGGCGCAGATATTGCGATTGATTATTGAATTGCAGAAAAAGCATGAAATGGGCGTGCTGTTCATCACGCACGACTTCGGCGTGGTGGCGGAGCTCGCGCATCGCGTCGCGGTCCTGCGCGAAGGCAGGCTGGTCGAGCTCGGCGCCAAGCTCGAGGTGCTGCAGCGGCCGCGGCACGAGTACACGAAGATGCTCATCCGCTCGGTGCCGACGCTGCAGCCGCATGAGCGCTGCGTAGATCCCGCGGCATCCGTAGTTCTCGAAACGAGAAATCTGTCGAAAACCTACGTCGACCGCGGCTGGCTGGGCCGGCGGCGTGAAGTGCGCGCGGCGAGCGATGTCAGCCTGGAGGTGCGCAAGGGCCAGACGCTCGGCATCGTGGGCGAGTCGGGGTCCGGCAAGTCGACCGTGGCGCGCTGCATCGTGCGGCTGATCGAGCCGAGCGGCGGCGAGATCCGGCTCGGCGGCACGGATCTCGCGCGCATGCGCCCGCGCGCCCTGCGGCCGTTGCGCCGGCGGGTGCAGATCGTGTTCCAGGATCCGTACCGCTCGCTCAACCCGCGCCGCCGCGTCGGCGAGGCGATCATCGAGGGGCCGCTCAACTACGGCGTGCCCCGCAGCGAGGCCCTCGAGCGCGCGCGGCGGCTGCTCGAACTGGTGCGCATGGACCCGGCGGTGCTCGACCGCTACCCGCATCAATTCAGCGGCGGGCAGCGGCAGCGCATCTGCATCGCGCGCGCGCTCGCGGTGGAGCCCGAGCTGCTCGTCGCCGACGAGGCGGTCTCCGCGCTCGACGTCTCGGTGCAGGCGCAGGTGCTCGCCCTGCTCGCCGAGATCCGCTCGCGGCTCGACCTGGCGATGCTGTTCATCACGCACGACCTGCGCGTGGCGGCGCAGGTCTGCGACCAGGTGGCGGTGATGCAGGAAGGGCGCATCGTCGAATACGGGCCGGCACGCGAGGTGTTCCTCGCGCCGCGCCACGAGTACACGCGGGCGCTGTTCGCCGCCGCGCCGGGACGGGGGTTCGCGTTTGGCAGCTAAACTAGCGGAATGGACCACGCATCGGATCGGCTTGATGCAGCCGCGATCGTCCTGCCCGGCGTAGAGGTGCGCGTGGTGGAGCGCTGCACTTCCACCAATGATCTGGCGTTGCGGGGACGCTTCCCGTCCCCCGTATTGATTGCTGCGGAAGAACAGACCGCCGGCCGCGGGCGGCGCGGGCGGCGCTGGCACAGCGCGCCGGGTGCGGGCATTACGTTCTCGCTTGGCCGTCGCATCAATCGGCCGGCTCGCGAGCTTGCCGCGCTTTCCCTGGTTGCCGGAGTCGCCACCGCGCGCGCCCTTCGCGCCCTCGGAATGGATGCAAGGCTGAAGTGGCCGAACGACCTGATCGTCGACGGCGCCAAGCTCGGCGGCATCCTGGTCGAGACCCGCAATGGCAACCATGCCGTGATCGGAATCGGCCTCAACTGCCGCCGCGACCCGGCGCTCGAGAATAAAGTGCGCCGCAAGCTCGCTTACCTGAATAACTCAGTTGCAAGAAACGAGGTCATCCAGCGAGTCGGGAGGGCGCTTCTCGAAGCGCTGGAGCAATTCGAAAAGCACGGGCTGGAGGCGCTGCGCGCCGAATGGGAAGCGATGCACGCGCATGCCGGCCAGAAGCTGCGCGTGCGGCTCGCGGATGGGCGTACGTTGAGCGGGGTCGCGGGCGGGCTTGGCGCGGACGGCTCTTTGCAACTTCACACTCGACAAGGCTTGCGTGCAGTACGGAGCGGCCGCGTGGTGTCGGCGAGAGCAGCGTGATACTCGCCATCGACGCCGGCAATTCCAGGGTGAAGTGGGGCTGGCACGACGGCAGGGAGTGGAGCAGCATCGCCACGGTCCCGCTGATCGAGTTCGCCGCGTCGAGCGACCACGTCAACCCGTTCTCGGTGACGCACGACGACCCGGCGCGCATCATCATCTCCAACGTCGCCGGCGAGGGCGCGCACCACCTGCTGGTGAACTGGACCAGCATCTTCGATGTCGAGCCGCTGTGGCTGCGCGCCGAGGCCGAGCGCTGCGGCGTGCGCAACCTGTACGAGCGCCCCGAGCAGCTGGGCCCCGACCGCTGGGCGGCGCTGATCGCCGCGCGCGCGCTGCACCCGTCGGGCCCGGCGCTCGTGGTGAACGCCGGCACCGCGACCACGGTCGACATGCTTTCCGGCGACGGCCGCTTTCTCGGCGGCGCGATCCTTCCGGGCGTCGAGCTGATGCGCTTCGTGCTGCACGAGCACACCGGCCGCCTGCCGTTCGACGAGGGCGAATACCGCGACACCCCGCGCAAGACGAGCGACGCCATCGAGAGCGGCTGCCGCCATGCCCAGGCCGGCGCAGTGGAACGAATGTATCGCGTGTTGCGCGAGCTGGAGATGAATCCGCTGTGCATCGTGGCCGGCGGCGCCGGCCGCGCGCTGGTCGACCAGCTCTCGATGCCGCGGCGCTACGTCGAGAACCTGGTGCTGGACGGGCTGGCGCACATCGCTCTCGGCGAAAGGGCGGTTGCCAAGTGAGGGCGCTCTTCCTGTTCCTGCTTCTCGCCAACCTGGCGTTCTATGCCTGGTGGCGCTACGGCGCGCCCGCGGATGCGGCCGACCCCGCGCCGCTGTCGCGCCAGATCGAGCCGGGGAAGCTCAAAGTGATTGCTCCTGCCGACCTCCCGCCCGTTTCCGCAGTGAAGAAACCCGCCACACCACTCCCCACCGCCGCCTGTATGGAGTGGGGCAGCTTCACCGTGGCGGACGCGCCGCGCGCCGAGCAGGCACTCGAGCCGCTCGCCCTGGGTGCGCGCCTTGCGCAGCGCCGCACCGAGGAGGTGGCGGGCTGGTGGGTGTTCATCCCGCCGCAGGGCAGCCGCCAGGGCGCGCTCAAGAAAGCGTCCGAGCTCAAGGACCTCGGCGTCGACGAATACTTCATCGTGCAGGACGACGCCGAGCATCGCTGGGCGCTGTCGCTCGGCGTATTCCGCAGCGAAGAAGCGGCGCAGGCGCGCCTCGCCGCGTTGCGCACCCAGGGCGTGCGCACCGCGCGCGTCGGCGCGCGCGAGACGGCCGTGCCGAAGATCTGGCTTCAGGTGAAGAGCGTGGATGCGCCGCTGCAGGCGCGGCTGAAGGAGATCGCGCGCCAGATGGAGGGCAGCGAGCTGCGCGAATGCGGTTCGTGAAGAGTATGATCGACGCGTGATTACGCTTCGCCTGTCGGTGCTGTTCTTCGTCCTCACGACGACGGCGAGCGCGCAGCCCTACCGCTGGGTGGATGAGAAAGGTCGCGTGCAGTACAGCGACACGCCGCCGCCGGCGGGCGCGAAAGGCGTGCAGAAGAAGCAGTTGAGGGACAACGCGATCGGCGGGCAGACCAGCTATCAGCTCGACAAGGCGACGCGCGAGTCGCCGGTCACGCTGTACAGCCACCCGGACTGCAAGGATCAGTGCCAGATCGCGCGCGATACGCTCAACAAGCGCGGCATTCCGTTCAAGGAAGTGAGCGTCGACGATCAGCCGAAGCAGGACGAGCTCAAGCGCGTGAGCGGCGGGATCAACGTGCCGGTGCTGGTGGTGGGCGGGCAGGTCGAGGCCACGATCAGCGCTCAGGCCTACGAGCGGGCGCTCGATCGTGCCGGCTATCCGCCGGCGGGCGTGGCGCGGCCGCGCAGCCAGACAGCTCCTCCAGAAGAGAAACCGGCCGAACCAGCCAAGCCAGCCGCGCTACCGCAAGAGAGCGCTCGGCGCGGACCCTACGCCCCTCGCTAGTTTTTCCTAGCCGATCGGGAGCGCGCCGCCGGGCACGTGCTTCGCGACCATCTGGAGCAGCTTGTCGGCGCGCACCGGTTTCGTGAGATAGCCCACCGCCCCCAGCTCCTTGCCGCGGTCGTCGCCCTCGTCGTAGGACGTGAGAAAGACCACCGGGATGCGCGGCAGCGTGGTATCGGCTTTCAGCGCCGCGATGAACTCGAAGCCGTCCATGTGCGGCATGTTGATGTCGGAGATGATGAGATCGGGCGGGCTGCGCAGCACGAGGTAGCCCGCCGCGATCGCGTCGGGCGCGACGTGCACCGTGTAGCCGGCGGCGTTCAGGTGCAGGCGCAGCAGCTCCCGGATGCTTTCGTCGTCGTCGATGACCAGAATCGTCGCGGCCATGGGATCGCTCTTGGTGCTGGTGGCCCGACTCGAACGGGCGACCTACTGATTACGAATCAGTTGCTCTACCAACTGAGCTACACCAGCCTGAGGGCATGCGGGGCACCCAGCGGGCGATTATAGCCCGCATGCTGCGGCGCGGCGCAGCGTGAACTTGTTCCCACCGCCGGCGCGGCGCGGCACCGTCCGCACCGCCCTTCCAGCCGCCGGTCGCGCCCTTTTGCCGCGCCGCCCGGCCTGTCCGTAGCATCGACGGCATAAGAAGGGAGGCTGCATGCCCAGGGCAACGGGCTTCACGTTGATCGAGCTGATGTTTGTCGTGGCACTGATCGCCGTGCTCCTTAGCATCGGCGCGCCGGCTCTGACGACGATGGTCATCAACAACCGCATCTCGACCGCGGCGAGCGACCTGATGTCGGATTTGAGCTTCGCGCGCGCCACCGCCATCAGCCGCACCCAGCCCATCAGGATATGCGCGAGCAACGACCAGGCGACGTGCAACGGCACCTCCTGGGCCCAGGGCTGGATGGTCTTCGTGGACACCAACGACAACGCCAACTGGGACGCAGGGGAAACCATCGTGAGAGTCCGCGAGGAGCTCGCGGGGGCGCTGAGCGTGACGCCGGCGCCGCTCGCCTTCGACATCGTGTTCCGTCCGTCGGGCCGGCCGGGCGTCGCGCGCACGTTCCAGGTCTGCAAGGCCGGCTTCATCGGCCGCAACATCGTGCTCAACGCCACCGGGCGCGCGGTGTCGACGCCTACCACCACAGTCCTGACCACCTGCAGCTGACCCTCGCCATGCGCCACCTTCGCCATTCCTCTTTCCCAGCGAGCCGCGGGTTCACGATGCTCGAGACCCTGATCTCGATCCTGATCCTGTCGTTCGGGCTGCTCGGCATCGCCGGCATCTACGTGGCCGGCGCGCAGAACAACAAGAGCGCGAACCTGCGCACGCTCGCCACGCAGCAGGCCTACGACATGGCCGACCGCATGCGCGCGAACCTCGCCGGGCTCACGGTGCCGCTTCCGGCGCGGCCGTACTACGACCTGCCGACCGCTGCCCAGAAGACCGACTGCTACACGACCACGAATTGCTCGCCGCAGGACATGGCGCAGAACGACTACTACGAATGGAATAACGCCGCCAGCTCGACCTCGAATCAGAGGGTGCTGCCGGGCGGATTCGGCATCATCTGCCTCGACACCACGCCGAACGACGGCACGTGGAACGGGACCGTCGTGAACCACCAGTGCGACGGCAACGGCACGGCGTACGCGATCAAGGTGTGGTGGATCGACGACCGGCGCAGCGGCGCCGACCCCACGACTACCGCTGCCTATCTGCGCGTCGTCACGACGTTGCAGCCCCAGCCATGAACACCCAGCGCGCTTCCCTTCCCCTGCGCCGCCAGCGCGGCATGTCGCTCGTCGAGCTGATGGTCGCCATGACCATCGGGCTCATCCTCACCGTGGTGATCGCGAACCTGTTCCTTGGCACCAAGCAGACCTACCGCACGCAGGACGATCTGGCGCGCATGCAGGAGAACGTGCGCTTCGCTTTCCAGATCATCGGCCGCAGCGTGCGCCTGGCAGGCTACCGCGCGGAGTGGAACAAGACCGTCGACCAGGTGTTTCTCGGCAACTCGCCGATCGACGGCACCAACGCGACCGGCGCGAACGCTAGCGACACCCTCATCGTCCGCTTCCAGGGCAGCGGCACGGGGCTCAGCAGCGCGGGCTGCCTGGCGACGAATTCCTGCGGCGGCGCCGATGGCCGGGTTCTCGACTGCCTCAGCAACCGGGTGGACCGGCAGATGGGGGCAGGCACCGGCGCCGGCATCAGCTACGCGGAGAACTGGCTTCAAGTGCGAACCGGCGGCCAGAACGGCGGGCCGGCGCTCTTCTGCAGCATCAACCAGGGCACGACCTGGGTCGAGATCGTGCCCGACATCGAGAACATGCAGGTGCTCTACGGCGAAAAGACCGGGCCGACCGCGGTCGACCGCTACCTTGACGCAAGCAAGAAGGGCACTGCGATCACAGACCTCGTGATGGCGCAGGTGCTGAACGTGCGCATCGCGCTCCTGCACCGCTCCGCGAATCTCACCGCCGGTGAAACCGATACGCGCACCTACAACCTGGTCGGCACGACGGTCGGGCCTTTCAACGACCAGCGCATCCGGCTCGCCACCACCTCCAACTTCGTGCTTCGCAACAGGACGCAATGAGGGACTCCATGAGGGATTCCATGAGGCACCCGATGAGAACCGCGATGAACCGGCGCGGCCAGCGCGGCGCCATCCTCATCATCTCGCTCATGTTCCTCGTGGTGCTGACGATGCTCGCGCTCACCACCATGGGCAGCATCTCCCTCGAAGAGCGCATGGCCGGGCAGTACCGCGACCTGAACGTCGCCTTCCAGGCGGCGGAGTCCGCGATCCGCGACGCCGAGCGCGACATCTGGGGTACCGGGACCATCACCGCCACGCCGCGCGCGCCGATCATCTCGGGCCGCACCGGCTTCGGCGACGGCAACGACGCGCCGAACGGCAC
>Ga0180063_1000149_pt1 | contig 16905 bp, 16 predicted proteins | sample EasRivT47_16_10D_FD_121776 | JGI IMG/M metagenome (GOLD analysis project Ga0180063, IMG submission 121776) | Soil microbial communities from meander-bound floodplain in the East River, Colorado, USA - East River metaG ERMLIBT47_16_10D | ecosystem: Environmental > Terrestrial > Soil > Floodplain ...
GGTCCACACGGCGACGATCGAAAGCCGATCTCCGGCTCTACCTGGGGGCGACCTCGGCGGGGAGCCGGCTCTTGGGTACCTTGACGAGGACGGTGTAGAGCGGGTCGACGATCTCCACGACCGAAGCGACGGCATTCTGCGAGACGAACTGGTAGGCGTCGAGCGTGCCGAGGCCGGTCTGCTCCATGACCCACTGCACCATGTCTTTGAACGCGACGCGGGCAGAGTCCTCGAGCGGACGAGCCGCACCCACCGACATCATCCAATCGGCATTCTCGATGCGGGGCCACGGAGTCTCGCGGCCTTTGATCAGGCCGACCGTCAGCTCGACGTTCATGGCGCCTTCGATCGCGGTGCCGATGATCTCGCCGTCCCCCTGCGCGTAGTGACCGTCACCGAAGGACAGAAGCGCTCCAGGCACGCGCACGCCGAGATAGACGGTATTCCCCGCACGCACCTCGGGGCAGTCCATGTTGCCGCCGTAGTTGTCGGGAACGATCGTCGAGCGCGCCTCGCCGTGAGGCGGGGACACTCCCAGGCAGCCGAGGAAGGGCGAAAGCGGCACCTCCCATGAGCGCTTCCCGTCGGTCGACTTCGTGCGGGCGACGTTCTTCGCGCGGTCGATCTCGTAGAACCAGACCGTCTCGGGCAGGTCTGGCTGCAGGATCGCCGTTCGGTCGGTCCCGTTCAACGCGCCGAACCCGGGGAAGAGCGAGGAGATTCCGTACGCGCGCGCGGGCTCGAGCTTCTCGATGTGAATCACGAGCGTGTCGCCGGGTTCCGCACCCTCGACGTAGAAGGGACCGGTCTGCGGGTTGTCGTGTCCAGGAGCCTGCACCTGGCTCGGCAGCTGGCCCGGCTTCGTCACGGCGCCGTCGTAGCAGTCCTCGGTCCAGGAGACGATGCGCGTTCCCGGAGCGATGCGATGCGTCGGCGCGACGCCGCCGAACGTGTACTTGAGCTCCTCGTGCTTGGGAACGTAACGCAGGATCGGGCGCTCCGCGGCGGCGGCCGCCGCCGCGGCGCACAGGAGCCCGATCGTTCCGGCTGTCCATCGCATCCTGCACCTCTTCCGGCGGCCCGGATCATGCGGGCTAGGGCGTCTCCGCGAGGAACTGCTCCGCCGAGATCACGCGGGCGTAGGTGCCGCTCATCGCGGCGAGCGCCGCCGCATGGACTTCCGCCGCCGGGACCTTCCGGTCGCCGAACGCGAGGTCTCGGGTGGCGCAGGCGTCGTGGATCACGGTCACCTCGAAGCCCAGATCGGCCGCCGCGCGCGTCGCCGCTTCCACGCACATCTGGGTCTGCATGCCGCAGATGACCAGCTTTTTCACCCCCAGCTCGTGCAGCGTCGCTAAGAGCTCGGTGTCGCGGAAGGCGTTGGCGAAGTGCTTGCCGACGACCCTCTCGCCAGCCACGGGGAGCACGTTCGTGTGGATCCGGTACTGGGGATCGCCACCGTCCGGACTCGGCGCGGCCTGCGCCGCGGGGAGGTGCTGGACGTGGATCACGGGCCAGTGCCGGGCGCGGAAGCGCTCGAGGACCTTCCTGGCCTGCTGGCTCGCCTCGAGCGGCCCGGCGAGGGGCAGCTTGCCGCCCTCGAAGTAGAAGCTCTGGACGTCGATCACGAGCAGTGCCGTCTTGACGTCTTCCCGCTTGTCTTCCGGCTTGGGTGACGCGACCTGCGCCACCGCCAGCGTCGCGGTGGCCAGGACCACGAGGGAGAGCCGGAGCGGTGTCAGCGTGCCGTTCATGCGCGACCTCCTCCTCTACTGTATCCCCCAATTGCCGTGGCCACGCGATGCTCTGTTGGCGATCACCGTCCCCGCTTCAGGGCTTCTTCGGCGGCGGCTCGGCGATCACGGCGTCCGGCACTCGGTTCTTGATCGGCGGAATCGTGCGCAGGTAGGAGTAGATGGCCTTGATCTCGTCGTCCGTCGCGTTCGCGAAGACCTGCCAGGGCATCGGCGGCAGGATCGGCCGCGACTGTCCCATGTGACGGCCCGTTCTCATGGCACGCAGGAACATCTCCTCGGTCCAGATCCCCATGCCCGTGTTCTCATCCGGTGTGAGATTCGTGGCGTAGCTGATGCCCCACGGCCCGGACCAGGCGGTCAGGTCCCACGTACCCGTCGCGGCCCATGGCCCTGCGGGAAGCGTCGGCGGGGGCGGGAGCTTCGACTCTTCGGGATGGCCGGAGAGCATGCGGCTCGAGTCCGGTTCGGGGCCCTGGGGTCCCATCTTCTTGGGTGAGTGACAGTCCCCGCAGCCCATCATCGTGACGAGGTACTTTCCTCGCTCGACGCGGCCTTGGCCGCTCGGGCCGGTCGTTGTCTCGTTCTGCGCCAGAGCGGCCGCGGAAAGCGCGAGCAAGGACACCACGAACCACAATCGCCCTTTCATGTTCTCCTCCCTCGAAGTGGTGACTGGGACGCAGACCGTAACCCGGGCGGGAGTTCGTCTCTGACCGCCGTGTCACCGCCTGGGCCGGCTTCGTCTGCCAGCCGCCCCGTTCTCCGCACCGAAAACCCCGCAAGAGTATCATCCGGAGTGGCCGCCCGAGGCGACCGCCGGGTGCTTCAGGTGGCGTGGCTCGCCCTCACCCTCGCCGTCCTGGCGGCGGCGGATCGGGCGGATCCGGCCGTCAGGTCGGGTGCGGGATGATGGAGCGCGCCGTGGAACGTCCGTCCCCCCGCCTCCCGCGCTGGAGGCGGTACGTGAACCGGTTGATCGCCGCGGAGGTCTCGACGCTCACCCGGTACTGCGGCAGGGTGGTGCAGTGGTGCCCACGCGACGAGGATCCCGGATACCTGCTCAGCCGCATCGTCTCGCCGCACGCGTCGGTAGCCACACGGCTCGAGGATCTGCCCGACGCCGGCGGAAGCGCCGGCGGACCCACCGTGATCCTGCTGAACGGCAATCTGAACCACCATTACGACATCCAGGGGCTGCTCGAGGAGCTCGGAACAGCGCTCGACAGGAGCTCGCGGATCATCGCCGTGGTCTACAACTCGTACCTGCGAGCGGTGTACGTGCTGGCGAACTGGCTCGGGATGCGCCACGGCGAGCTGCCCACGACGTTCCTCACCGAGAGAGACCTCGAGAGCCTGGCCGCGCTCGCGGGCTATTCCATGGTCCGGATCCGCCCGGCGGTCTACGTGCCGTGGGCGCTCCTCGGCCTCGGAACGCTGCTGAACAAGGTCCTGCCGACGATCCCGCTCGTGCGCAAGCTGGGCTTCGCCAGCTTGGTGGTGCTGCGCCCGATCCGGCCTGTGACCGGGCGCAAGCCTTCGCTGTCGATCGTCATCCCGGCGCGGAACGAGCGGGCCAACATCGAGAGCGCGCTCGCGCGGATCCCGGATTTGGGAACCGAGGTCGAGATCATCTTCGTCGAGGGGCACTCCACCGATGGCACGTGGGAGGAGATCCAGGCCGCCGTGGTGCGCGGGTCGCCGAGGTTCAAGCTGCAGGCCCATCGCCAGACCGGCACCGGCAAGAGCGACGCGGTGCGGCTGGGCTTCAGCCGGGCCACCGGCGACCTCCTGGTCGTCCTGGATGCGGACTTGAGCGTGCCTCCGGAGCTCCTCGGACGGTTCCTCGCCGCGTACGGCGCGGGTCTCGCCGACTTCGTCAACGGAACCCGGCTCGCCTATCCCATGGAGGCCCAGGCCATGCGCTTTCTCAACCGCCTGGGCAACGTCTTCTTCGCCCGGGCCCTGAGCTGGGTCACGGACGCGCGCCTGGGCGACGTCCTGTGCGGGACGAAGCTGATGGCCCGACGGGACTACCTGCGCATGGCGGAGTGGCGCAGGGACTTCGGCGAGTTCGATCCGTTCGGGGACTTCGAGCTGCTATTCCCGGCGGCGGTCCTCGGCCTCGGCATCGTCGATGTCCCGGTGCGCTATCGCGCGCGAACCTACGGGAGCACGAACATCCGGCGGTTCCGCCATGGGGCGCAGCTGTTGAGAATGGTGGCGATCGGTTGGCTGCGTATCAAGCTCGGCCGGAGCTGAGACTCTCCGCCCGAGCACGGTGGTCCCGGACGCCGGGATCAGCCACGCGATCTCCGAGACCTGGAACTCGAACGGCGCGTTGTCCGGGTAGATGCGGAGCGCGCGGACCGTGTCTCCGACATAGACGACGAACGCGCGTGGCGCTCCACCGATCGGTCCGCCCAGCGGGCTGTAGCCGGGCCAGGCCCAGAGGGTCTGCTGCACGGTACGCGGGGCACCCATCCCGTCGGTCGCGGCCGTGACGTAGGACACGAGCATGTACGCCGACTCGGGGTTCGAATGCGTCGCGCGGACGCGGACTCCGGCGACGAACAACGGTTCGGGCAGAGTGAACTCGAGGTACGACTCGCGACCCGATCCGTGGGCCGCGCCACCGTTCCAGAGGATCCCGGACGCTGCGCTCGGCGTCACGGGCGCCGGCAGCTCGCGGAAGGCCGGGTCCTCCGGCACGGAGCGGAACGGACCGATCCCGGCCCGCTGCAGCATACGCAGGTACCGGGCCATGTCGTCGTGGGTGCCCCAGAACAAGACGTTCTCCTTGTGTCGCGCGATCAGCAAGTAGGGTGGCAGCTCGTCGCGCAGATCGCGCTCGAAGGCCTCGAGCTCGGCGCGGTGAGCCCTGCCGAAAGCGATGCCTTCCTCGGTGTGGATCCCGGTCCAGAGCGCCACGGAGAAGAACAGCGCGGCCTGCACGACCGAGCCCGGGACCCGACCGCCGTAGATCCCCCAGACGTAGTAGACGCAGCACAGAATCGGCAGCGCGAGAGGGCGATACCCGAAGCTCCCGCTCACGCCCCCGGCCTCGCGTCCCCAGCCGATTCCCACGACCAGACAACCGCAGGCGCCCAAGAAGAGCAGGAGACTTCGCGCCCGGACGCGCGCGGCACCGTGCTCGCGGGCCATCCGACGGGCCAGGATCCCGGCGCACGCCAGGACCAGGAGGAGCACTGCCACGCCCGAGTACGGCCACGCCCCGGGCGGCCAGCCGAGACCGCAGCCCATGAAGGCGATGCTGACGCGGAGCTTTCCCCACAGGTTGGGGCTCGAGGCGACGCCGTATCCGTGCGCATGGAAGTCGACGAAGTACAGGGCCACGACGACGAGAGCCGCCGCGGTCAGGGCGAGCACGATCGTCCCGTGGAGCTTGGCCCAGGGTCCTGGCGCGCGCCACAGATCGAGGCCCAGAAGCGCCACGCACAGGGCGAGCCCCGGCGTGTAGAGGATCCCCGTCCCGCTGGACGACGTCAGCAGGACCAGGCAGGCCCCGGCCAGCACACTGCTCGAGACGCTCACCGCGCTCCCGGTCCGCACGACGGCCAAGAGCAGCAGCGAGGCCAGGATCGTCGGCAGCCCGTAGAACAGCCCGTTGGACGCAAGGAGCAGATGCGGGGCCAAGCCCCAGTGGAGCAGCAGCAGCGGAAAGAAGGCGTCGGAATAGGCGATCCTCCCCCGCAACCGCCCCGCCGTACGGATCATGGCCCAGGCCACTGCCCCGAGGGCGAGAGCATGGAAGAACAGCACGAATCGGAAGTCCCCGCGGCCGATCTCGACGAGACCCAGGAACACGGCCTTGTTCAACAGGTAGCGGTGCTGCGTGACTTGCTCCCACAGCCAGTGCCCGCTGTCCGTCCTGTCGCCGGTCAGGTACGGGACGAAGTCCCAGTCGTCGACGTAGGGCAGGCGGCTGCCGAAGGCGCCGATGAAGCCGAGGGTCGCCACGACCATGAGCGTCCACACGCTCCAGGCGAACACGGCCGCGGCCCGGGCCGACCGCGTCATCGCCTGCTCGCATCGTTCGGCGGGCTGCCGAGCGGCAGGAAGAGCAGGTCCCGGTACGCGTGTGCTCCGAGGCGGGACAGAGCCTGCGAGGACGTCAACGCGGGCGAGGGGCCCGCCGCGCTCAGCTCGTGGATCGTGTAGCCGCTGTCGGCGCACCGCCGGAGCAGCTCACCGGCGTCGGACCCGTATCGCCGGAGCGCCGACTCGTCCACCTCGATGAACATCACGGGGCGCGAGCGGCGGAGCAGTTCGGCGGCGCCGGCGAGCACCCGCGCTTCGGCGCCCTGGACGTCGATCTTGATCAGCGACACCGCGGGCCACCCACGAGCGCGGAGAAGCTCGTCCAGCGTCGTCACGGCCACGGCGACGCCGCGGGTCCCCAACCGGTGATCTCCCGGGTGCCAGCGATGGAGCTCGAGAAACCCCGTGCCCGAGGCGTCCGCTACGGCCACCTGGCAAGTCTCGACGACCGCGGACCGCCCGCAGCGCTCGACGGCCCGCTGCAGCTCGGCGTAGTTCCCGGCCTCGGGCTCGAGCGCGATCACCTTGCCGCCGTCCTCGACCCACGCGGCGAACCGCAGGGCAAAGTAGCCGATGTTGGCGCCGACATCGATCACGACCGTGCCGGGTTCGACCCACCGCCGGAGCAGGTGGATCGGCCCCGCTTCGAGACGCTCCTTGTACGTCCGGTAGACCCAGACGAACACGCGGCGGCCCAGGCGCGTGTCGAGCACGCGCGTCGCCCGGACGAAGCGGTACATTCCGAGGAGGCTGCGCTGGAGCGTGCTGTTCATCGCCAGCGCGCTCCGCGCTGTGCGGTGGCGCACCCGCTCGCGCCGGCCCGCTGCGGGCCGCCGCCAGGCGCAGCGCCGATGGGGCGTTCTCTGCCCACCACCAACCCAGCCTATCATCCAGGCGTAGCGGGGAGTCGACTGTTCGTGCCGTCGGCCGCGGCGCCCATCAACTCCCGGATGGTAGACTCGACGGTCGCTGTTTCTCTCCCACTTCCGGAGGTACGAGCGATGACCGAGCGAAACAAGATGCGCCTCTGCCATGGCGGCCACAAGGGCGCCGAATCGGCCTTCGGTCGGGCCGCGGAGCGCTGGGACGTTCCCGAGACGACGATCTCGTACCAGGGCCATGTGATGGAGTTCGCCAAGAACGTCGAGGAGCTGAGCGACGAGCAGCTCGAGAAGGGTCACGTGAGCATGGAGTTCGTCTTCCAAGCCCTCGGGCGCCGCTTCGTGCACGGGCAGGGTATCCGCCGCGTGATGTACTCGATGTTCCACGTCGTGACCCGCGGTGACGAGCTGTTCGCTGTGGGCTGGATCCTACCCGACAAGCACGTGCGGGGCGGCACCGGCTGGGGCGTCGAGCTGGCCAAGTGGTTCAACCGGCCGGTCCATGTCTTCGACCAGGAGAAGAAGGCGTGGTACTCGTGGACGGGCAGCGAGTGGGAGCCGAGCGAGCCGCGGCTCCCGGACCGCACGTTCGCCGCGACGGGGACGCGCCACCTGACCGACGAGGGCCGCCGGGCGATCGATGACCTCTTCGAGCGCTCGCTCGGTCCGGCCCGCGCGCTCGAGCGCTAGGCGGCGTGGCGGCCGTCGCGCGAAGATGAGGGTGCACGCCTTCTGCCGCTGTGCTCACCCTCATTGCGGCCAGCCCCGGTGAGGACGTTGGACCGAACAGTCCTTTTCCGTCCACCGTCCACTGTCTGTCTGAGAGTGGCACAGCGGCGATTGCGGTCGTCACGACGAGCTGCATCGTCCGTTCGGGTCGCGGATGACCGGGCTTTCCGGAGTTCGGCTTCAGGACGTGCTCCTCGCGCTGCAACGCGGGCCAGCCGGCGATTTCTACGAAACGCGAGGGAGTGTTGGATTCCGCTTCGATACGGCACGGGCGGCATCGAGCGCCCCGCCGCGGTGGGGCTCTCCCTGCGCTCGAGCTGTGCGAGGAGCCTGAACCGCAGCCCTGGTAAACGACCGTCAAGGTCGTGCGTGGCGTTCTCTGCCCGCCACCAACCCGGCCTATCATCCAGGCGTAGCGGGGGAGTCGGCCGAGTTGACACATCGCCTATCCCGGACCTCGAGGAGAAAACCACGCCGGACCACAGACAAGAAAACAGGGCGCTTGTTCCTATCCGCTTCGGGGAAGCGGTGGAGAGTTCGTACTGCGGTCGGAGGACCGGGATGACGCTCTGGGTCGGCCCGGCCGAGCGGTTGGGGGCCGCCCTCGCCGAGCGGCGCGGCCGCGTGCTGATGGCGGTGCGCTACGGTGGGCCCGCGTCGGGTCTGCGCGATGCCGATCACCCGCTCATCGAGGTCCCGAACCCCGTCCTGTGCGACGCGCCGCGGGTCGAGGTCTGGTGCACTCCGGAGCACGCGGCGTGCTTTCGCCGGGGCAATCTGGCCTGGGCGGAGGACGGCCGCGCGCTGTTCGGCTGCCACGCCCGTCGCGTCGGCGACAACATCGAGCAGGACGCGTTCGAGACCTACCGCGAGATACTCGCCCTGGTGGGCGAATGCGGCTACCCCTGCCTGCAGCGCATCTGGAACTACGTGCCGCGGATCAACGAGGAGCAGCGCGGCGTCGAGCGCTACAAGCGCTTCAACGTTGGGCGCGCTCGCGGCTTCGAGGAGCGCTTCGGCGAAGCCGCCGAACGGCACTTCTCCGCGGCGTCGGCGGTCGGCACCATCGGCGACACGCTCATGGTCTGCTTCGCCGCCGGCCGCGAGCCGGGAACCCATCTCGAGAACCCTCGGCAGGTCAGCCCGCCCCACTACCCACCGGATTACGGTCCCAAGCGCCCCTCCTTCGCCCGCGGTACGATCGCCCCGGCGGGTTGGGGACAGGCGTTCTTCCTGTCCGGCACGGCGAGCGTGGTCGGCCACGCGACGACGCACCGCGGCGACCCGCTGGGCCAGTTCGAGGAGACGATGACCAACATCGAGGCGCTGCTCGACGGGGCTGCTGCGCACAACGGGCGTTGGCGCCCCGACGTGGTCCGCTTCGGCCTACTCAAGATCTACGTCCGCCATCGGGAGCACTTCCCCGCAATCCGGGACGCCGTGGCGCGCCGCCTCGATCCGTCCACGCCCGTCATTTACCTGAGGGCCGACATCTGCCGAACCGACCTGCTGCTGGAGATCGATGGGGTGCCACTGTAGGATTCGCTCATGCTCGAGCCTCGCGCGGCTCCCGTTGAGACGAGGCCACCCCACGCGCCGGAGCGCGGATGGTCCTGGAGACTCCTCGGCCCTTTCCATATCACCGGCGTCTTCTGGTACCGCTTCCATGGCTGGGTCGTCCGATCGATCCCTGCGCCGTTCCTCGGCGTCGTGAGCGTTGTCTTCGCAACCTTCTTCTTTGTCTGCCTGCGAAGAATCCGCGCGGCCATTGCGTCGAACCTCGAGACGGTCCTCGGTCCCTGCGGTTGGTGGGAGCGCCAGCGCCGCATCTACCGGACGATCTGGACGTTCGGGTGGTGCCTGAATGAGCGCCACGAACGGTTGACCACGGACCGGTCGTTTCATATCGAGGCGGAGGCGATCGAGACCTGGAACGAGGTCGCGCGGCCGGGCCAGGGCCTCGTGCTGGTCACGGCGCACCTGGGGAATTTCGAGATCGGCTCCATGCTTCCGGCACAGCTGCAGGGTCGCCACGTTCATCTCGTCCGCGAGCCCGAGGTCGACGCGCAGGCGCAAGTGTTCCTTCAAGAGGTCCTCTCCGGGTTCACGCAGGCCCGGTTCACGATGCACTTCCAGAGCGACAATCCGCTGCAGGGTATCGAGTTGCTCGACGCCCTCCGGCGCGGAGAAATCGTCGCGGTGCAGGGAGACCGTCCGCGGGCGGGCGGGAGATCGATCGACGCGACTCTCTTTGGAAGGTCATTCCCGCTGCCGCCGGGTCCGGCCGCCCTCGCCCGGACCGCCGACACACCACTCCTGCCCGTCTTCGTCTTGCGTGAGGGGCGTCGCCGCTACCGAGTGATTTTCCGGCCGCCGATCCACGCGCCGCGAACCAATGATATCAACGCGGATCTGACGGCGACGATGCGGCGGGTGGTGACCGAGATCGAATGGGCCATCCGCCGCGCGCCGCACCAGTGGTTCTGCTTCAGGCGCCTGTGGCCGTGAGCCACGTGCTCACCGTTCCCGACGCGACGACATCGCTCCCCCGCGCAACGTCGAAGGCGTACGTGCAGAGCGGCAGGGCGATCCCCGAGGGCCGGACTGACGCGAAAAGCGTCTCGCCGACCGGCACCCGGGCGCATGCAAAGCGCACGTCGCGCGCGCCGACCAGGTAGCCGACCCGGGCACACGCGTCTCCGGCCTCGCGAAAGCGGCGCAGCGCCTCGTGCACGGCCGCGGACTGCGCCGCCATCTCGATCGCGACGAGTGCCGGGGCGGATTTCCCTGCGCTGAAAGCGCTCCGCTCGGGGACGCGCACCGCGCACACGACTCCGCCGTCCGTCTCCGTCAGGATCCCTTCGACAAAACGCATCGGCGGCCGGTGCGGCAGGAGGTCGTCGAGGTCCGGAACACGGGCTGCTCGAGCCGGCCCGCGCGCGCGCGTTGCGTGCCCGGTAGCGGACGGCAACGGCTCGCCGAGCAGGACGATGCCGTTGGCGACGACCTCGGCAGCGCGACGCACCTCGAGCCGGGCCTGGCCGTCCGGGGCGAACCCCTGCACCTCGAGCTCTAGAACGTCGCCCGGCGCGACGAGTCGCCGGAGGCGAAGCGTCGCGATGCGGCGCAGCGACGGCGGGGCACCGACGCCGGCCAGCGCGCGCAGCGCCAGATCGAGGAGGCCCACGCCGGGGAGGATCGGGCGTCCCGGGAAGTGGCCCTCGTAGAGCGGTCCGGCCGAAGGAACCTCGATGGGGATCCGCGTGCCGCTGCGGAGCTGCGGTCCGGCGCGATGCGGGGGGTTCTCCCGCTTCACGCGCGCACGGCCGTGATCGTGGCCACGACGAATGCGGGGACCTCCTCGCGGATCCGCGCGATGTCGGGATAGATCGTCACATCGCGGAAGGCGCAGGCTTCCAGCGCTGCGACCCAGTGTTCGGGAGTGAAGAACCCGCCGTTGGGCCGCCACGGCTCGACGAGCCGCGGGGCGCGGAACGCCTCGAGCAGGTTGAACACGAATTCGATGTAGATCGGTCGGCCCTGGAACGGCCGGACGCACTCGGACAGGACCAGGGAGCCCCTCGGCGCGAGCGCGCGCCGGACTTCGGCGAGCGTGAACTCGAGATCGCGGGCGACGTGCAGGGTGTTGACGCCGTAGACGAGATCGAACGCGCCCTCATCGACCGCCGCCTCGACGAACGGGCGGTCCATGTCGAGACGCCCGAAGGAAAGCGCCACGCCGGGGAACCGCCCCGCGAGCCTTCTCTGGGCCCGGCGCAGGAACGACGGCGCGACCTCGGTGAGACGGTACGACTGGACCGGGGAGTGCCGCCCCGTGTCCGTGAAGCGCTCGAGCGCCGCGGCAGTCGCGCTCCCCAGTCCGCCACCCAGCTCGAGGATCGCCTTACCGTCGCCGTGCAGCGCTCGCTCGACGGCGATCGCTCCGATCCGGTTGCTGATCGCATAGATGACGTTGTCGTTGGAGAAATAATCGAACCAGGCCCCGATCCGATCCGGCCCGAATAGGGCCTCCTCGCCGCTCACGGTCCCGCGGAGCACCGGCACGTAGAACTCGGCCGCGAGGGCCGCCATCCGGTACGACGCCAGGGCGGAGGGATCGTGACGTTCCTGAGCACGGACCAACTCCTCGGGGTCGAGGTCCGGCAGCGCCGCGGGAATCCGGAAGCGTCCGTCGCCGGCGCGCAACGCGCGCCCGGCGAGCTCGAGCGTGGCGAGGAGCCACCCCACCGGCACCGGCGCCCGGGCCGTGTCCAGGCCGGCCCGCGCCGCGATCTCGGCAGGCGTCCCCGGCTCCCTCGCCGCGGCGTCGAGCCCGGCGCCCCTGACAACCCGAAGCGCGAGCCGGTGGACGTATTCCTCGAACAGTGTGCATGACCCGACGAAGCGGTCGTCGAAGAGCGGAATCAGCTCGGCGGGGAGCAACTCGGCGAGGCGGTCCACGATCCTACGCCGTCATGCCGGCGTCGATGACGAGCGTCTGGCCGGTGATGGAGGCGGCACGCTGCGACAGCAGGAACGCAACGGCGTCGGCGACGGAGACCGCGGTCACGCCGCCCGGCAACACCTCGGCGGCGCGCAGCGCTTTGACGTTTTCGGGCGTCACGTCCGCGACCATTTCGGTCGGCACGAAGCCCGGGATCACGGCGTTGACCCGGATCCCGCGCGAGCCGATTTCTCGCGCCAGGGAGCGCGTGAGGCCAAGGATACCCGCCTTGGCCGCGCCATACGCCGTCTGTCCGCCAAGGCCGTGCACCGCGGTCAGCGAGGACACGTTGACGATCGAGCCCGCCCGCCGGCTCACCATGCGCGGGATCACCGCGCGGCAGCAGCGGAAGACGCCACCGAGGTTGGCATCGATGATGTCGTCCCACGCGTTGTCAGGGAGCGCCGCGAGCAGCCCGTCGCACCGCACGCCGGCATTGTTCACGAGGCCGGCGATCGCTCCAACCTGCTTCTCGACCTCGACGACGAGACTCCCCGGGCGCGCTCGATCCAGGAGATCGAGCCGGTACGGGAATGCCGCGTCGACGAGGTCCTCTGCCAGGCGTCGCGCCTCGTCCTCACGCTCCCGCCATGTGAAGGCGACCCTCCAACCCTCCCCGACGAGCGCACGCACGATCGCGCGACCGATGCCGCGGCTCCCGCCCGTGACCAGTGCCACCGGCTTGGCCCCGCTCACGACGTCCGCTCCAGGACAAGCCATGCGGCCCCCCCGCCGGACGCTAGCCCGGTCAGCAGAACGCGCGACGGGATCTGCAGCGAGCCGCCACGGTGCGGCGTGACTCCGGCCGCGGGATCGCGCTCCGCGAATCCGGGCGTGGGACCGAAATGCGCGCCCTCGAGAGCGAGCAATCCCGGCGCGAGGATCCCGCCTCCGTACTCACCGGTGACTGCCTTGGGGACCAGGACGGGAGGCAGCGGGGCCTCGCCCCAGGCCGCTCGCAGGACACGCGCCTCGATGCGGTCACCCCGCCGCGCCCCCGAAGCGCCGGAGACGATCGCGCCGACCCCGGCAACTCCGCCGGGCGCTTCGACGAGTCCCGCGTGCAGAGCCGCGGCGAGCGGCACGTGGCCTTCGCCCCAGTCGGAGACGGTCGCGGTCGGGTCGAACGCGGCGCCGCTCCACGCCACCCGTGCGAGCGCCCGTGCGTCGCGCGCCCGCGCCGCGTCCTCGCGCTCAATGACGAGGAGGGTCACCCCCTCCCCCGCGAGAAAACCGTTGCGTCGCCGGTCGAATGGTCGGGGCATTTCCGCAAGCGTGCCGTCTTCTCGTGCAAGCGCGCCGAACCGGTCGAGAACCGCGTGCAACAGCGGGGTGACCTCCTCGACGGCGCCGGCGAGCGCGAGGTCCACGCGACCCTCGCGCACCGCCTGGGCTCCGCGCGCGACCGCGAGAAGCGGCCCCGACTCGCGCTGCGTCAGAGTCACGTTGGGGCCGCGGGCGCCAACCGCAATGGCGAGTTGCGCGGCGGGAGCGTTGGCGACGCACTCCGAAAAGTGGAAAGGCTGCGCGGCCTCCGCCCCCTCGAGGAAGATCTGGCGCAGCAGTTTTTCCGTGGAGAGCCCCGAGCCGAACGTGGTGGATAGGAAGACGCCGACGTGCGGGCCGGCAGCCTTCGTGGCGCCGATACCGGCCTCGGCCAGTGCCATGCGCGCCGCGGCGACAACGAGCCTCGACGGAAAGCTCATCCGGCGGGCAACCGTGGGAGGAACCCAGCGGGAGAGGTCGCGCTCTCCAACAAGCGCAGCGAGGCGTGCTCCACCTTCGCGGTGCAACCGGGCGCCGCGGTCCACCTCGGAAAACACGGGCCGCCCTTCCGCGAGGGCCGCCGCAAGCGCCTCCCGTCCGTGTCCGTAGGATCCGATCGTTCCGAGTCCCGTGATCACCGTCTCAACTCGCAGGGTCCTGATCTCCGTGGCGGGTGAACACGAGTGCGGCATTGGCGCCGCCGAACGCCAAGCTCGTGGAGAGCGCGTGCCGCGCCCGCGCGAGGCGCAGCGGGTGCCCCAGAACTAGCCGCAGCCGGATCCCGGGATCTGGCGTGCCGTCATCCGGCATCGGGTGGACTTCTCGATGGAGCAGGCAGAGGATCGTCGCCACAGCCTCCAACGCCCCGGCCGATCCCAGCAGATGGCCGACGAGAGACTTGGTCGAGGTCACGGGCAGATCCGGCGTTCGGTCGCCGAACACGGCGAGGAGGGCCTCGTGCTCCGCCGCGTCATTCAGCGGCGTGCCGGTGCCGTGGGCGTTGACGAAGTCGATCTCGGAGGGATCGAGCCGCGCTCGTGCGAGCACCTCGCGGATCGCCTCCGCGGCTCCGAGCCCCTCGGGGTGGGGCGAGGTCATGTGGTGTGCATCGCAGGTCGCCGCCTCCCCAGCCGCGAGGGCCAGCGGCCGCGCACCACGCGCCAGGGCCCTCTCGAGGGATTCCAGCAAGAGCACGGCCGCGCCCTCGCCGAGCGACAGGCCAACGCGGTTCCCTCGAAACGGCCGGCAGGGCCGCTCGTCCACCGATCGCAGCGAGTTGAACCCCGCGTAGGTCAACCGGCAGAGCGAGTCGGAGCCTCCGGCGATCGCGACGTCCACCTCCCCGCGACGGACGGCGCGGATGGCGTCGCCGATGGCCATGGCGCCCGACACGCACGCGACGGAGACGGTCTGCACGGGCCCGCCGATCCCGAGGTCGCGGGCCACTGCATCGCCGGGACCGTTGTGCTGCTGCGAGGCGAGGGAGCTCAGCGCGGGCGGCTTCCCGTGACCGGCCGCGGCCGCGAGGAGGGCCTCGATATAGGTCTCGGTCTCGAACATCCCGCCTGTGCTGCTACCGAAATAGACACCGGTGCGCCCGCGGCAGCCGTCGAGGTCGATCGCCGATTGCGCCACTGCCTCGCGCGCCGCAGCCACGGAGAACCGGTCGGCGATGGACAGCCGTCGCGGCTTGCCGCGCGGCCGCCCCGGCTCCGCAGCCAGGTCGACCTGCGCTGCGACGTGCGTGCGATGGCTAGAGTTGTCGAAGCGGTCGAACGGACGGACGGCGGTCCTGCCGGAGCGCAACCCGTCCCACAATGACTCCAGGCTCCAGCCGAGGGGGCTGACCGCGCCGAGACCGGTGACGACGACGGCGCGGGACGCACCTGGATCAGGATCAGTTCCCGGCATTCGGGTTCCTCGCCGAGGCGAGGTGTCCTTCGATGAAGGCCGCGAGGGCGCTGACCGAGGCGAACGCCTCTCTGCCGACCTCGTGCGACTGAATCCGGATCTCGAACTTCTTCTCGAGAGCGACCACGAGTTCCAGGGCGTCCACGGAGTCGAGTCCGAGACCCTCGCCGAACAGCGGCGCGTCATCGATGATCTCGGAGGGGGCGAGCCCCTCCAGGTGGAGTGCGTCCACGAGGAGCTGCTTGATTCCCGACCGAATTGCTTGCGTTTCCGACATCGTTGCTTGACCCCGCCAGGCGGTTCTCGTTACTCTCGGCACTCGATGGCGACAAAAGAGCTCGCAAGTATAGTACGAACTCCTTGAACCCTCCGGGTGCGCGCCGATGGAGGCCCACTCCCCTCCTGCGCATCTCAGCGGGGTTCCACCTGGGGGGCGCCGCCGCACTGGTACTCGCTCAGCGTACATGGCCGGTCGTGGTCGGGGCGCTCATCGCCGACCAACTCGCAGTGGTGGCGGCGGGTCTGTGGCCGCGCAGCACACTTTTGGGGCCGATCGTCGTCCGCCTTCCGCCCGATGCTCGGTCGCGGCACGCTCACGTTCGATGACGGGCCCGATCCGGCGACCACCCCCCGGGTCCTCGACCTGCTCGACGCCCGCGGCGCGCGCTCGACGTTCTTCTGCGTCGGGACGCGTGTCGAGGCGCACCGCGACGTCGCCGCGGAGATCGCGCGGCGCGGCCATCGCGTCGAGAACCACTCCCACCGGCATCGCAACGCCTTCTGGTTCCTCCCTCCGGCGATGCTGCGGGACGAGATCGAGCGCGCCCAGGAGGCGATCGCATCGGCGACCGGTCGCGCGCCGCGCCTGTTCCGCGCCCCCGCGGGGATCAGGAGCCCCCTGCTCGAGCCGGCGCTGGCGCGGGCGGGGCTCGATCTGGCCGCCTGGACCCGGCGGGGCTTCGATACGGTGAGCGGCGACGCCGTCCGGGTCCTGGCCCGGCTGGTCCGCGGGATCGCCCCCGGCGACATCCTCCTCCTCCACGACGGTTCGAGCGCGCGAACCGCCTCGGGGAGGCCGGTTCTCCTCGAGGTGCTGCCCCGCCTGCTCGACGCGATCGAGGCGGCTGGGCTGAAGCCCGTGCCGCTGGATGCTGCAGCCCCCGCTTCAGGGACCCCCTGACTTCGAATTAAGGTCCGTCCTGATTGTCGGGATCGCCGGGTGGGTTCAGACTCCTGCCATAGGCACGGCGCGATCAAGACGCCGCGGGGGAACTCAACATGTCTCATCCGGGTCGGTTCCTCCTCGCGGTCGCCGCCATCTGTCTCCAACACGCGACGGCGTTGGCCGCGCTGCCCGCCGGGCCCGTGACGCCGGCCTTGCCACAGGCCTTCGTCGACAGTGCGCCGATTGCCGTCACCGGAGCCACACATCGTGCGCGGAACGGCGAGGAGTTCCGCCGGATCCTCGAACAGGCGCGCTCCGGTGATGCGATCGTCCTCGACGCCGGCGCCGTCTTCACCGGGCCCTTCACGCTTCCCAGGAAGCCCGGGAGCGGATGGATCACGATCCGGACCAGCGCCGAGGACAGACTGCCGGCGCCCGGAACGCGCGTCGACCCCTCCCATGCCGCTCTCATGCCCAGGCTCGAGTCGGCCACGGAGTCGGTGATCAGCGCGGCGCCCGGCGCCCACCACTATCGCCTCATCGGCCTGGAGATCCGCCCGAAGGCGGGCGTGTTTCTCTACAACCTGGTCGAATTCGGCAGTTCCGAGACGTCGCCGGATGCGCTCCCCCACCACA
>Ga0180063_1000150_pt1 | contig 16827 bp, 17 predicted proteins | sample EasRivT47_16_10D_FD_121776 | JGI IMG/M metagenome (GOLD analysis project Ga0180063, IMG submission 121776) | Soil microbial communities from meander-bound floodplain in the East River, Colorado, USA - East River metaG ERMLIBT47_16_10D | ecosystem: Environmental > Terrestrial > Soil > Floodplain ...
CAGGACTGTCTCGCCGGGCTCCTCATGGCGCCGATCGATCCCGCGGCGATCTTCGTCGGCAAGTTGCTCGGGAACCTGGTCCTGCTCGGCGTCATGCAGGCGATCGTCGTGCCGCTGGTCGCCCTGCTGCTCCACGTCGACTTCTTGCCGGTGCTGCCGGGCGTGGTGCTCGTCCTGACCCTCGGCAACGTCGGGTTCGCCGCCGGGGCGACGCTGTTCGCCGCCGTCGCGGCGCGCACGCGCGCCCGCGAGGTGCTGCTGCCGCTGCTGCTCCTGCCGCTGGTCCTCCCCGTGCTCATCGCGGGCGTGAAGGCGACGCAGACGGTGCTCGTGCGCGGCCTCGCCGAGGCCGGCGACGCGGTGCGCGTGCTGGTCGCGTTCGACGTCATCTTCACGGTGGCCGGGTGGCTGCTGTTCACGTATGTAGTCCGCGAGTAGCGATGCGACGGGCGGAGACCGGGCTTCGTTGGGCGGCGTCGGGCGCGATGCTCGTGGCGCTCTTCCTGATCTTCTGCGTCGTCCCGACCGAGGCCCAGATGGGCATCGTGCAGCGGATTTTCTACTTCCACGTCCCGTGTGCGTTCGCGGCCTATGCGGGCTTCCTGACGGTCGCCGTGGCGAGCGCCGTCTATTTGGCGAAGGGCTCCGTGGCGGCGGATCGGCTGGCGATCGCGGCGGCCGAGGTGGGGGTGCTCTTCTGCACGCTCGTGCTGATCACGGGGCCCATCTGGGCGCGGCCGATCTGGGGCGTGTGGTGGACGTGGGACCCCCAGCTGACGCTGACCATCATCCTGTGGTCGATCTACGTCGCCTACGTCATGCTGCGCGCGTTCGGGGGCGAGGACGAGGCGATCGCCCGCTACGCGGCGGTGCTCGGCATCGTGGGCTCGCTGGCGATCGTGCTGAACCACTACGCGGTCCAGCTCCTGGAGGGCATCCATCCGGCGGTCATCCGGGCCCGCCCGGGCCGGGAGTCCGGGCTCGGTGACCCGATGATGGGGATCACGCTGGCGACGTCGGCCGTCGCGATGCTACTCTTGGCGGCGTGGCTGGTGATGTTGCGGGTCCGCACGGAGCGGATCGCCGCCGAGGTGGCGACGCTTCGGCGTGAGGTGGAAGAGGGGGGCGGAGTGTGACGGCGAATCTCGGCTATCTGTTCGCAGCCTATGCCGCGGTGTGGATCGGGATCATCGTGTACGTGCGCTCGATCGAGCGCCGGACGCGCGAGCTGGAGGACGAGCTGCAGGACATCCGATCCCGTCGCGGGCGCTGAGCGGTCGGCGCGAGCCGTTCCGATCCGGGTTTCTCGGCCGATCAGAAGCCGAGGTTTCCGGTCACCAGGAAGTTCGCGTCGTCTCCCTCCAGCGCAGGGTTACAGAGGGGCGGGGAGCCGACGTTGTTCCCGACGATCAGGACGTCCTCGAACAGCCCGGTCGTTTGCTTGTCGAACAGGAAGCACGAGTAGCTCCCACACCCCGTGCATCCGAGCAGCACCTGGTTCCCGACCAGGGTGATCTTCTGGGTCGCCGTGCTGTTCGTCGTCACGACGCGCACCGCGTTGTTGCCCGTGATGTGAAAGGCCGAGAAGGCGTTGCTCGTCACGTCGGCGTTGGCGACGTCGACGAGGACCAACTGGTCGGTCTGGGAAACGACGTTGTTCGCCCCGGGATAGTCCCACGTAACCCCCGTGACCAGCACGCTATGGGCGTTGCGCACGACGACCATCCCGCCGCCGGTCACCTCGTAGCTGCACCCGTCGGCCTCGGCTGGAAGCGGCGGGACCCATTGCAGCACCGACCCCGTATTTCCCGTGATCCACCGCTTATGGGTGTCGATGAGGGCGCACCCCGCACCCGGTACGATCGCGACCTCGTAGCCGATCCACTCGCCGGCGAGCCAGCTCTTCGAGGTGTCCGTGATCGATTGCGTCGTCGATGCGGGAGTCGCGGCCACGCCCGTCGTGAGCCCACCCGCGATCCCTCCGGCGAGGAAGCCGCCGGAGATCGACAAGATGTGGCTGCTCGCCGTCGATTCGATGATGTTTTTGCCGGTGATGGAATTGACGTTCAAGTTGACGAAAAGCGAGCTTCCTCGCAGCCGCAGCAGGCTGCGGCGGTTGCTCCCGTGATTGCTCGTCACGATCTGCAGGTTCGCGGCGGACACGACGCCGTCGTTCTCGAGCGCTTCGTCGTAGACACCGACCACCTCGACCTGGTCGAGCTCCACGCCGCCGCCGAGCACGTGCACGGCTTTGCCGCCCAGGTTGTAGAAGTTGGTGTTGGTGATGGAGCAGCCGCTCTCGAAGCCGATGCCCGAGAAGGCGGAGCCACAGCGCATCTCGATTCCATTGTCGTTCGTGGCATCGACGTTGCTGCCCACGAAGAAATTGCCATCGGTGATGATCTGCCCGCTTCCATTGGCGTCCATCACCAGGAGATAGGCCGTATTGCCGCCGAGGAAGCGATTCGACTCGATGCGGACACGCCGCGGCGTCGTCACGAGGCGCACGGCCTCCACACCGGACCGTCCGCCGGCGTCGAGCACGCAGTCGCGGATGCTCGCGTCTTGCACGGACGTCCCCGCGTCGATCACCATGCCGTTCCCCGAGACGCCCGAGAGCGCGCGCAGGCCACCCGCGCCGTCGCACCGCAGGTGGACGCCGCTCTTCAGCTGTAGGGAGCCTCGTTCGGCGCCGACGCCGCAGATCTTCGGCAACAGGACGATGCCGCCGCCCGCCGCGGCGGCGGCGTTGATCGCCGCCTGGATCTCGTTGCCGTCGTCCGCGACGCCGTTGCAGACGGCACCGTAGAGGGGATCCTGCACGTTGTACGTCAGCATCGCGCTTTCGTCGATGCAGTTCGGTCCACTATCCGGGAAGCCGCAGGCCGGGTTGCGCCGGCACTGATCGCCACACGTCGCCGTCGCGGCGGGTTCGCATTCCTCGCTCGCGCCGGCGTCGACCAATCGATCGCCGCAGACCGACCGTCTCGCCCGCAATTTCTGTCGGCGCGATGTGCCCTCGACTCGCAGCACGCCCGTCAGATAGTCGCAGGTCTTCACGTCGATCTTCGCCCGCAACGTGACGCGCCCCGAGCCCACCGTGCAACCATCCCACCGCGCACGAATGCGAACGAACCGCCCGTTGGTCTTGCGAATCACCGGTGCGGGCGCGCACGTCGTCTCCAGGGCGACGAGCGGCCCGCTCAGCACGATCGGCGCCCCACCTTTGCGCGGCAGGAAGCGCCCGTCCGCACACGTCGCCTCATCGGTCCCGGCGAGCAGGCGGGCGGGTGCGATCAGGAGCGCTGCCAGCACGCCGATCCCGACCAACGAGGCCGAGAGCGTCCGCCGCGGATACGTGATGTACGACATGGTTCTCCCTTTCGACCGTGCGCGGTCGCGCCGCCCTGCGCTGGGGCGCCGAGCTTCTGCCTAACAGGAGTCCCGCAGCGGGGTCCATACCGTCATCCGTCATTCCGCACGCCGACGCCGTCCCGCCCGCGCGAGCCGCGCATAGACCTCCGCGATCGTGCCGGCGACGGCACGCAGCGCGCGCGCGAGCGGCGTGCCGCGCCGCCACACGAGCGCGATGGTGCGTCCGGGCGACGGCGGTCCGAACGGGCGCACGCGTAGCGCGCGGCGTTGCGTCTCCGTGGCGACGGCGAGCGCGGGCAGGAGCGTCACGCCCGCGCCGTCCGCGACCATCTGCGCGAGCGTCGGGAGGCTGGTCGCGCGAAAGTCGAGCTCCTCGGCGCGCGCGCGCGTGCACCAGGCGAGCGCCTGGTCTCGGAAGCAGTGGCCGTCGTCCAGGAGCAGCACGCTCGTGCCGGTGAGCTCGCGGAGCGTGGCCGGCGTGGTGCGCACGCCGAGGGGGTGGCCGAGCGGGACCGCGAGCACGAACGCGTCCCGGCCGATCGTCTCGTGCGCCACGTCGCCCAGGTCGGCCTCGAGCGCCACCAGCGCCGCGTCGATCTCGCCCCCGTGCAGACGTGCGACCAGCGCGGGCGTCTTGTCCTCGATCCACTGCAGGCGCAGCCGCTCGTGGCGCTTGCGGAGCACCGGCGCGATGTCCGGGAGCAGATAGGGCGAGATGGTCGGGATCACGCCGATGCGCAGCGTCCCGGCGAAGGGATCGGCGAGCCGCGCCGCGGCTTCGGCCAGGTCGTCCCCCTCGCGTAGGACGGCGCCCGCGCGCGCCAGGAGCTCCTCGCCCGCGCGCGTCGGCAGCACGCGCCGCTTCGTCCGCTCGAAGAGCGTCACGCCGAGGGCGCGCTCGAGCTGGGCGAGCTGGGCGGAGAGCGACGGCTGGGACACCGCGCACAGCGAGGCGGCCTGCCGGAAGCTCCGGGTCTCGGCGATGGTCACGGCGTACTGGAGCTGGCGGAGCGTGAACGGATGGGGGGACCTTCGCATGATAGGGCGTGCCTATCACAAGGATCGAAACTTTGTCTTGGACCGATCAGGTGGCGACCCGTAGCTTCGAGCCTGACGGCGGCGATGGGCCGCCCAGACTCGACGGAGGAAAGAACCATGCGCAGCGTAGGCGAAACGTTTCCGGCCTTCCGGCTCCAGGCGGTCGTCGCCACCGAGCCCGGCCGCGAGTTCGAGACGATCGACGACACCGCCTTTCCCGGCACCTGGAAGGTGGTCTTCTTCTGGCCGATGGACTTCACGTTCGTGTGCCCGACCGAGATCGCGGAGTTCGGCCGGCGCACCCCCGACTTCCGCGCCCGCGGGGCCGAGGTGCTCGGCGTCAGCACCGATACGCACTACGTCCATCTGGCCTGGCGGACCCACGAGCCGATGCTACGCGACCTCCCGTTCCCCATGCTGGCCGACACGAAACGCGAGCTGGCGACGGCGCTCGGCGTCCTCCACCCGACGGAGGGGGTCGCGCTGCGGGCGACCTTCATCATCGACCCCGAGGGCACGATCCGCCACGCCAGCGTGAACGACCTCTCGGTCGGGCGCAGCGTCGACGAGACGCTGCGGGTGCTCGACGCGCTGCAGACCGGCGGCCTCACGCCTTGCAACTGGCAGGCCGGAGACCCTACGTTGCGCGTCGCCTGACCCCTCACGCGACGAGAAGGAGACGAACCTCATGCACCGGACCCGGAACGACCTCCCCAAGACCACGCGAGCGAAGATGATCGACCTGTTGAACGCCCGGCTCGCCGACGCGATCGACCTCTACAACCAAGCGAAGCAGGCGCACTGGAACGTGAAGGGCATGGACTTCTTCCAGCTCCACGAGCTCTTCGACAAGGTGGCCGAGGCGGTCGAGGACGGCGTCGACGAGCTGGCCGAGCGCGCCGTCGAGCTCGGCGGCACCGCCGCCGGCACGCTGCAGAGCGTGGTCGAGCGTACGACGCTGCCCCGGTATCCCGTCGACACGAAGACGGGCAAGGATCACCTCGATCGCCTCTCCCGCGCGCTCGCTGCCTACGGCAAGAACCTGCGCGCCGCCATCGCCACGGCCGCCGACGCGGGCGACGCCGACACCTCGGACCTGTTCACCGAGCTGTCGCGCACGGCGGACAAACAACTCTGGTTCGTCGAAGCCCATCAGCAATAACCGACCCGAAATACATTTCGGGTCGGAGTCGGACGCGAGAATGGAACGCTCGGTGGCACGCGCGAGCGGGGTGCCGCGGCCGGCAAAGCCGGCGCGGCAATGCGTGGCACGCGCGCTCGAAAAACGCTCCGCGGCCGTGTGGCCCTCGGAGGCCGACTACTAAAGATGACGCCTTCGGTGCACGCGACCTGCGCTCTGCGTCGACGGCACCGTCGACGCGGTCGTCGTGCGTGCCTCGTTTGCCGCGCCGGCTTTGCCGGCCGCGGCACCCCGCTCGCGCGGGCCACCGAGCGTTTCATTCTTGCGTCCGTCCCGACCCGAGATGTATCTCGGGTCGGTTCATGGACCTTACCGATCTCGACAACTTCGCGGATGGGTTTCCGCACGAGATCTTCGCCCGGCATCGGCGCGAGGCGCCGGTGTACTGGCACGAGCCGACGGCGCACACGCCCGCGGGCGAGGGGTTCTGGTCGGTCGCGACGCACGCGGAGTCGCTTGCCGTCTTGAGCGACCCGGTCACGTACTCGTCGGAGCGGGGCGGCGACCGTCCCTACGGCGGCACCATCCTACCGGACTCGCCCGGCGCCGGGCTCGCGCTCAACATGATGGACGACCCGCGGCATCATCGGGTGCGCCAGCTCGTGTCGCGCGGCTTCACCCCGCGGACGATCGCGCGCCTCGACGTCGAGCTCACGCGCCGCGCCGGCGTGCTGCTCGACGCGGTCGCCGCCCGGGGCGAGTGTGACTTCGTGGCCGACGTCGCGACCGAGCTGCCGATGCAGGCGATCTGCATCCTGCTCGGCGTCCCGGAAGCCGACCGGCACCGGCTCTTCGAGTGCACGGATCGCTGCTTCGACTTCCGCAGCGGCGACGCGTTCGAGCCGACGGAGGAGTTCGGCGCGGCGATGGCCGAGCTCGTGAGCTACGGGACGGCGCTCATCGCCGAGAAGCGGCGGCATCCGACCGACGACATGCTCTCGGTCGTCGTGCACGCGACGCTGCCGGGCGAGGACCCGCCCACGCTCTCGGACCAGGAGCTGCTCTTCTTCTTCAGCCTGCTCTTCGCGGCCGGCTCCGATACCACGCGCAACACGGCGGCCGGCGGCCTGCTGGCGCTCATCGAGCACCCCACCGAGCTCGCGCGGCTGACGCCGGGGCTGCTCGGCACCGCGATCGAGGAGATGGTGCGGTGGACGAGCCCGTCCGCCTACAACCGGCGCACGGCCACCCGCGCCGTCGAGCTCGGCGGCCGTCGCGTCCGCGCCGGCGACAAGGTCGTCTTCTGGGAGGCCTCGGCCAACCGCGACGAGCGCGTGTTCCGCGAAGCGATGCGCTTCATGGTCGATCGCGAGCCGAACCCGCACCTCGGGTTCGGGCACGGGGTCCACTTCTGCCTGGGCGCGAACCTCGCCCGGCTCGAGCTGCGCATCCTCTACGAGGGGCTCCTCGCCCGCTTCGCGAGCGTCACGCTCGACGGGCGGCCGGAGTGGACGCGGAGCAACAAGCACACCGGGCTCCGTCACCTGCCCGTGCGGCTGCACCCGCACTGAGCGACGCCCGCACGCCCGGCGTTGCTCCATCCGTGGGCAATCGCTGCCGGAAAGCGCGCCATGCGTGGGGTCCATCCCGACGGCGCGCCCGGGATCGCCCGACGGCGTGATGGCACCGCCGTTGCTTCGGTCTGACCCGAGGGGCCCTGGCATGAAAAAGATCGAAGCGGTCATCAAGCCGTTCAAGCTCGACGAGGTGAAGGACGCGCTCGACAAGGTCGGCGTGACCGGCATCACGATCACCGAGGCCAAGGGATTCGGGCGACAGAAGGGGCACACGGAGCTCTATCGCGGCGCCGAGTACCGCGTGGAGTTCCTACCGAAGGTCAAGATCGAGATCCTGGTCGACGACGCCAAGGTGAGTGCGGTCGTCGACGCGATCGTCGAGGCGGCGCGGACGGGCCGCATCGGCGACGGCAAGATCTTCGTGTCGCCGGTCGACGATGCGGTGCGCATCCGCACCGGCGAGCGCGGAAGCAACGCCATCTGATCCGGGGGGACTCCTGCTCATGACGGGACGCGGCCACGTTCTTGGACCGTTCTTCTGGCTTGCAATCGCCCTCGTCGCGCCGGCCTTCCAGTCGGTTGCGCGGGCCGAGGACGAAGCGCCGGCGCTGCCGGCGTACTTCACCGCCACCAGCGCCGACGCGGAGAAGCCGACGTGGCCGGACCCGACGGGCGCCGCGACCGGCGTGTGGGCGACCCCGGCCGGCGACCGCAAGGGCGACACGCCGGCGGCACTGTCTACCGGCGACCTCTACGATCGCATCGCCCACAACCTGGTGTCGATCAACTTCGTGTGGATGTTGATCGCCGGATTCCTCGTCATGTTCATGCAGGCGGGGTTCATGTACGTCGAGACAGGCCTCTGTCGCGCGAAGAACGCGGCGCACACGTCGGGCATGAACTTCATGATCTACCCGCTCGGCTGCTTCGCGTTCTGGGCCTATGGCTTCGCCATCGGGTGGGGGAACTGGTGGAACGGTCCCGTGCCACCCGGATGGTATCCCTCGCTCGGACCTGGTTTGTCCCTCTTGAACGACGGATGGGGCCTCGGCGCCGCCACCGACGCCGCGGGCAACGCGACCGGCGTCTTCACCTACGGCCTCATCGGGCTCAAGGGCTTCTTCCTGGGCAGCGGCGTCAACGACGTCGCGGTCATGGCGCTGTTCTTCTTCATGATGGTCTTCATGGACACGACCGCCACCATTCCGACCGGCGCCATGGCCGAGCGCTGGGCGTGGAAGAACTTCTGCCTGTTCGGGCTCTGGGTCGCGCTGCCGTACTGTATGTACGCCAACTGGGTGTGGGGTGGCGGGTTCCTCGCGCAGTCGGGGCTCAACTGGGGGTTCGGTCATGGCGCGGTCGACTTCGCCGGCTCGGGCGTCGTCCACGCGATGGGCGGCATCATCGGGCTCGCCGGTGCGATCGTGATCGGCCCGCGCATCGGCAAGTTCGTCGCCGGGAAGCCCCAGGCGCTGCCCGGCCACGACGTGCCGATGGTCGTGCTCGGCACGTTCATCCTGGCGTTCGGCTGGTTCGGCTTCAATCCGGGCTCGACGCTGTCCGGCACCGATCTCCGGATCAGCTTCGTCGTGGTCAACACGATGCTCGCCGGCGTGACCGGCGCGCTCGGCGCAAACGTGATCCTGATGGTGAAGGGCCTCAAGCCCGACGTCACGATGCTCTGCAACGGCATGCTCGCCGGCCTCGTCGCCATCACCGCGCCGTGCGCCTTCGTCGTGCCGTGGGCGGCGGCACTCATCGGCTTCATCGCCGGGGTCCTGGTGGTCTTCGCCGTCTTCTTCTGGGAGGCACGCGGGATCGACGATCCGGTCGGTGCGATCTCCGTGCACGGCGTGAACGGGCTGTGGGGCGTGCTGTCGGTCGGCATCTTCGCCAGCGGCGACTACGGCGCGGGATGGAACGGCGTCGTGCGCGAGGAGTTCGTGAAGGCCTACGGCTCCGACGGCGTGCGGGGTCTCCTCTACGGCGATCCATCGCAGCTCATGGCCCAGCTCCTGAGCTGCGTCGTGGTGGCGGCGTTCGGCTTCGTGATGGCATACGTGTGGTTCAAGGTGTCCGATGTGATCACGCCCATCCGTGTCTCCGCCGAGACGGAGATGGAAGGACTCGATGCACCCGAGATGGGCGTGCTCGCCTACCCGGACTTTCCGATCCACACCGGCAGCAAGCGGATGTTCGAGTGACCTAGCAGCGCGAAGCACCGGGTCACCGGAAACATGGGACCGGTGGCACGGGTGCGTGTCCCCCCACGGCCGACGGGATATGGTGTCCCGTCGGCCTTCGCGTTTTCGGAGCGGCGCGCTTGTCGGGCCCGGATCGGAAGGGTAATCGCGCGGCATGGCGGGCGACGTCGCGCGGGTCGTCGAGACGCTCGCCGCGCGCTTCGGCGAGCGGTGCTCCATACGTCCTGCGGACCTGGACGTCGCCTCGCACGACGCATCGTCCGAGGCCGCGCAGCGGCCGGATGCGGTCGTGTGGCCGCTCACCACCGACGAGGTGGTCGAGGTCGTGCGCGCGTGTGGCGACGGGCGCGTGCCGCTGACGCCGCGCGGGGCCGGCTCGAGCCTCGAGGGCAATCCGATCGCGGTCCGCGGCGGCATCGTGCTCGACTGCTCCCGCATGACGCGCGTGGTGGCCGTCCGCGACGCCGACCTGCAGGTCGACGTCGAGCCGGGCGTCGTGTACGCGGAGCTGAACCGCCAGCTCCGTCCGCACGGGCTCTTCTTTCCGCCCTCGCCCGGCGGCAGCGCCGACTGGGCCACGGTCGGCGGCATGGCCGCGAACAACGCGAGCGGGATCTATTCCGTCAAGTACGGCGGAACGCGCGATCACGTGCGCGCCGCCACGGTGGTGACGGGGACGGGCCAGGTGCTTCGGCTCGGCAACCGCGCGCGCAAGAGCGCGTCGGGGTACCATCTCCTCGGGCTGCTGGTCGGCTCGGAGGGCACGCTCGGCGTCATGACCGAGCTGACGCTCGCGCTCGCCGGGCTGCCCGCGGCGCGCCGTCGCGGCGGCTTCGTCTTCCCCGATGCGGTCGCCGCGGCGCGGGCGACGGCCGACACGATCGGGCAGGGGATCGACGTCGCCGCCATCGAGTTCCTCGACGCCGCGACGATCGCCGCGCTGAACCGGTTCCGTCCCTTCGGCCTCACCGAGGCGCCGACGCTGCTGGTCGAAGCCCACGGCAGTACCGCCGGCGTCGAGGAGACCTGGCGGATCGCGAGCGAGGTGGCGTGCGGGCTTGGCGGCTCGCCGCTCGCCCTCGCCGACCCGTGGTCCATCCGCGAGCAGGCGACGCGCGCCGTCGAGGCCGCGCATCCGGGCGCCGCGACCGTGCGCGCCGACCTGGCGATCCCGATCGGCGCACTGCCGGAGCTGGTCGCCGCATGCGAGCAGTGCGCGCGCGAGCGCGGGCTCGTCGTGCACTGCTTCGGGCATGCCGGCATCGGCATCCTGCACGCGCTCGTGCTCGCCGGCGACGCCGAGCGGACCGCCGCGCACGCCGCGCGCGACGCGCTCGTCGAGCGGGCGCTCGCGCTCGGTGGCTCGTGCTCGGGCGAGCACGGCATGGGGCTCGGCAATCGCCGCTACGCCGCGCGCGAGCACGGTCCGGCGCTCGCCGTGATGCAAGGGGTGAAGGCGCTCTTCGACCCGCACGGGATTCTCAACCCCGGCAAGATGTGGTGAAACCCGGGCGCCATGCGCATCGTCGTCTGCGTCAAGTACGTGCCCGTCCTGGCCGCGTTGCGGTTCGACCCCGAGACGCGGCGGCTGGTCCGCGAGGGCGTGCCGGGCGAGGTGAGCGGCTTCGACCAGCGTGCGCTCGGCGCGGCCGTCGCGCTCCGCGAGCAGCACGGCGGCGAGGTGGTCGCGCTCACGATGGGGCCGCCCGCCGCGCGCGACGGCTTGATCGTCTGCCTCGCGCTCGGCGCGGATCGCGCCGTGCACGTGTCGGACGTGGCCGCGGCCGGCTCCGACACCTTGGCGACCGCCCGCGTGCTGGCGGCGGCGGTGCGGCGCGAGGCGCCCGATCTGGTGCTCGCCGGCCGTGCCAGCACGGACGCGGAGACCGGCCAGGTGGGGCCCGAGGTCGCGGAGCTGCTCGATCTGCCGCAAGCGACCGCCGTCCGCCGCATCACGGTGGACCCGCGCGCCGGCACGTTCGAGGCCGAACGCGAGACCGACGACGGCTTCGAGACGGTCGCCGGACCTTTGCCGGCGCTCATCACCGCTGCGGAGGACATTGCCGAGGAGCGGTTTCCGACCAAGGCGGCGCGGCAAGCCGCGGCCGAGAAGGCGATCGCGACCGTGACGCTCGCCGACCTGGGCATCGATCCGATGGCGGTCGGCGCCGAGGGATCGCCCACGTGGGTGGCCGGCGTGGAGCAGGTGGACGTCACCCGGCGCGGCGAGCTCGTCGACGGCGACGACCCCGCGGCGTTGGCTCAGCGCTTGCGCGAGCGGCTCACGGCACTCGGTGCGCTCGACGCGGGCGCCGACGAGCGTCCGCTGCTTCCGACGGGGGCCGCCGCGACGGGGGCGCCGGTCTGGGTCGTGGTCGAGACGAGCCCGGACGGACTTCGTCCGGTCACGCTCGAGCTCCTCGGGTGCGCGGCCGAGCTGGGCGCGCAGCTCGGTGCGCCGGTCGAGGCGCTCGTCGTGGGCGCGGGCGACGAGCATGCGAGCGTCCTCGCCGCTGCCGGCGCCGACCGCGTGCTGGTGGCCGATGGGCCCTCGCTCCGACCCTACACGACGGACGCGCACGCCGCCGTCCTGACCGACGCGATCCGCGCGCGCGCGCCGCGGCTCGTGCTGCTCGGCTCGACGGCGGTCGGCCGTGACCTGGCACCTCGCGTCGCCGGGCGGCTCGGCCTCGGCCTCACGGGCGACGCGATCGCGCTCGAGCTCGACGCCGAGGGACGCACGCGCCAGATGAAGCCCGCCTTCGGGGGAACGATCGTGGCGCCGATCCTCTCCCGGACGCGCCCGGAGATGGCGACGGTGCGGCCGGGCATGCTGCGGGCCGCCCGCCCGGATCCGGAACGAGCCGTCGTGATCGAGACGCTCGCCGTGACCGCGATCGCGTCCCGCGTGCGCGTGGTCGCGTCGACGCCGCTCGACGGCGGCTCGGCGGCGGCGCTCGATACCGCCTGGCTCGTGCTCGGGGCCGGCAAGGGGCTCGGACGCGAGGGCGTCGAGGTCGTCGCCAGACTCGCCGCGCGCCTCGGCGCCGGGCTCGCGGCGACGCGCGAGGTCACCGATCTCGGCTGGCTGCCGCGCCAGCACCAGGTGGGGCTCACCGGACGCGCGATCGCGCCGCGCCTCTACGTGGGGCTCGGCGTCGGCGGCGCGATGGAGCACATGGTGGGCCTGCGGCGGGCGGGTACGATCGTCGCCGTCAACAAGAGTCCCAAGGCACCGATCTTGAAGGGCGCCGATCTGGCGATCGTCGCCGACGCCCACGCGCTGATTCCCCACCTGGAGGCGGTGCTCCGGCGGTGACGGTGCCTCGCACGCCCGACGTCCTCGTGATCGGCGGCGGCGTGATCGGATGCGCCATCGCGCGCGAGCTCGCGGGCCAGCGCCGGGTGCTGGTGGTCGACCGCGGACCGATCGGCGGCGAGGCGTCGTCGGCCGCGGCCGGCGTGCTCGGCGTCGCGAGCGGTGACGACGAGGGCGAGCGGCAGGCGCTCCGGCGGGCGAGCCTCGCGACCTTCCCGGCGCTCGCCGGGGCGCTGCGTGACGAAACGGGAATCGACGTCGGCTTCGCGCGCTGCGGCGCGCTCCAGCTCGCGTGCACGCAAGACGACCTGGCGGGGCTCGAAATACGTGCTGCGCGCCGCCGCGCGCAAGCGTTCCGCGCCGAGTTGCTCGACGCCGGCGGTGTGCGGGCGCTCGAGCCCGCGGCGACTCCTGACGCGCTTGGCGGCATCTGCTTCCCCGACGAGGCGGTCGTCGTCGCCGAACGGCTCGTGACGGCGTTCGCCGAGGCGGCGCGTCGCCGTGGCGCGACGATCGTTCCCGGCCTGCCGGTGCTGGCGGTCGAGCGTGCCGGCGCGCGCGTGACCCGCGTGCGCGTCGGCCCCGACTGGATCACCCCTGGGCTCGTGGTCCTGGCGACCGGAGCCTGGGGCGCGTCACCCATCGCCGACCTCGACGTCGGCGTGGCGGTCGTCCCGGTGCGCGGGCAGATGATGGCGGTCCGACCGGCGCGCGCACCACGCCACGCGCTGACCTCGGGCAACGCGTTCCTGATACCGCGACCGCACGGCGAGGTGTGGATCGGCGCCACCTTCGAGGACGCCGGATTCGTGAAGGCCGTGACGGCCGACGGGCTCCGCATGCTCGCTGCCCACCTGAGCCGGCTCGCGCCCGCCATGATCGACGCGCCGATCGTGCGGGCATGGGCAGGGCTTCGTCCGCTGTGCCCTGACGGTGGACCGGTGCTCGGCCGACCGTGCGGCTTCGCGAACCTGCTGGTCGCGCTGGGGCACCATCGTAGCGGCATCCTCCTGGCGCCGATCACCGCGCGCACGATCGCGGCATGCGCCGACGAGGTCGCCGCGCCGGCCGAAGCCGAGCCGTTCCTGCTCGGTGCGCGCGCCGTCGAGTGAAGCAGCAGCCCGCCCGGGGCGGCGCCGGGTCAGATCGTTGGGTCGGGGGGGACGTCAGGCGTCGTCGACGGTGCGAGCGCGACGTCGTCCAGGCGGCGTAGCTGCGAGTCGAGCACCGTCATGCGCAGCCCGCGTGCGGTCTCGATCACCATCAGCGCCCCGCGGCGATCGATCACCCTGAACAGCCCCGGGACCTGCAGGTTGATCACCTGATCGCCCACCTGGATGGTCGGAGCCGCCATTCGAGCTGTCGAGACTGCCGTTCGCCCGGGAGGTTTGCAAACCGCCGTTGCGTCGCAGCGGCGTCCCACGGAGTATCTGGGGGATGGTCAGCGGACAGACGGAGCGGTTCGTCGCGCAGCTGTGGCTCGTCGCGCGGATCTACGCAGGCTACAAGCGCATCCAGCTCGGACGCCGGCTGGGGCTCGGCAGCGACGACGGGACGCTCGTGCGCCAGCACCGGCGAAGCGCCCAGGCCGCATACGACCTCGCGACCCGGCTCGAAGGGCTGCCGATCAAGGTGTGCCAGTTCCTCGGGTCGCGGGCCGACATCCTCCCCGACGAGTACGTCGAGGTGCTGTCGCAGCTCCAGGACAAGGTCCCCGCGCGCACGGCGCAATCGATGCGGGCGGTCGTGGAGCGCGAGCTCGGATGCCCGCTCGGTGAGGTCTACGCCTCGTTCGACGACGTCCCGATCGCCTCGGCGTCGTTGGCCCAGGTCCATCGCGCCCGCCTGCACGACGGCCGCGACGTCGCGGTCAAGATCCAGTATCCCGAGATCGCCGGGCTGGTCGCGACGGACATCCGCAACTTCGCGTTCCTGGTCGGCGTGCTGGCGCGCCTCGAGCCCAACTTCGACTTCCGGGTGCTGGTCGACGAGGTGACGAAGCTCGTGCCCCTCGAGCTCGACTTCTTGAACGAGGCCGCGAACGCCGAGCGCATGGCCGTCTGCCTGGCGAATCGCGCCGACGTCTACGTGCCGCCGGTCGTCCGCGAGCACTCGACGCGGCGCGTGCTGGTGAGCGAGTTCGCTCCGGGCGTGCGCGTGACCGACGTCGCGGGGCTCGCGCGCATGGGGATCGATCCCAAGGACGTCGCGCGGCGCGTCTCCGAGGTCTTCACGGAGATGATCCTGACGCACGGCTTCTTCCACGGCGATCCCCATCCCGGGAACATTCTGGTGCAGCCCGGGCCCCGGCTCGTCCTGCTCGACTTCGGCCTCGCGAAGGCGCTGCCGTCGGACTTCCGCGAGGCGATGGTGCGCCTCACGATGTCGATCATGGGTGGGGACGGCCGCGAGGTCGCGGCCGCGTTCCGCGCGCTCGGCTTCCGGACGAAGACCCAATCCGACGAGAGCCTCGCGATGCTCGGCGAGGCGTTCCTGGGCTTCGCCCTCAAGAACGGCATGGCCTACGCGAACGCGGCCATGGTCCAGAAGTTCAACGACGAGCTGCCGCGGGCCATGCGCGCGAACCCGCTGGTCGAGGTCCCGGGGGACATCCTCCTCGTCGGGCGGGTGATGGGGCTCCTGTCCGGGATCGGCAAGCAGCTCGGGTCCGAGGTCGACCCGGCCGCCCTGCTGCTACCCTACCTTGCGACGCCGGACCGGACCGGGACGGCGTGAGCGCAGCAGCGCCGCGATCTGCTTGAGCAGGATGTCGGCCTCGACGTTCACGCGGTCGCCCGGCCGGCGCGTGCCGAGCGTCGTCACGGCGAGCGTGTGCGGGATGAGCGCCACCGTGAAGCGGGCACCCCGGCACGCGAAGATGGTGAGGCTCACGCCGTCGATGGCGATCGAGCCCTTCTCGACGAGGTACGGGACGAGCGCCGCCGGCGCCTGGAAGCGATAGAGCGACCACTGGCGATCGGGCGTGATGGCGTCGAGCGTGCCGACGCCGTCGACGTGCCCCAGGACGACGTGGCCGCCGAGCCGATCGCCCAGCCGCAGCGACCGCTCGAGGTTCACGTGCTCGCCGGCCCGGAGCTTCCCGAGCGTCGTGCGGCGGACGGTCTCGGGGGACACCTCGACGATGAAGCGCGCCCCCCGGATGCCGACCACGGTCAGACACGCGCCGTTCACGGCGATGCTCTCCCCGAGCGCGAGCCCGCGGAGCGCGCGGGCCGTTTCGACCGTTACGCGTGTGCCGCCGCCCTTGGCCTCGACGCGGCTCACCCGGGCGGTCGCCTCGATGATGCCCGTAAACATATTATGCCGACCCAAGACTGCGTCTTGGGTCGGGGGGGGGCGCGAGCTTGTCGCGTTCGGTGGCACGCGCGAGCGGGGTGCCGCGGCTGGCGAAGCCGGCGCGGCATGCGTGGCACGCGCCCATCTCGCTGCCCCGCGGCCGCAGTTCGATTCCTAGTGCAGTGGCTAATCCGGCGTCGTGCGTGTACGCCGTCTGCGGCGCCGGCTTCGCCGGCCGCGGCAATCCGGTCGTGCGTGTCACCGAACGCCACATTTTCGCGTTTTCCCCCGACCCAAGACGCAGTCTTGGGTCGGTTATCTTCCGAGTAGCAAGCGCGAGAGCCACGAATCGCCTTCGCGCTTCTTGATTGCCTCGAGCTCGCCGGCGTCGAGCCAGATGCCGTGGCCCTTGGGGCAGGCATCGATGGCGACTCCCTTCATTTGCGTCACTTCGAGCGCCGCGCCGCAGCGCGGACAGGTGGCCTGGCCGGCGGCGGTCGCCTTCGCGTGCGTCTCGCGCAGCTTCTCGATCTGGCGACGCGACTGCTCGGAGAAGAAGCGCTCCTCCTCCGCCTTCTCCTTCTTTCGCAGCTGATCGCCCAGGTGATCCTTCTCATCCGGCATGATCTCTCCTCGTCAGGCGATGGAACTCCCGGTGCGCCCAGTCACGCAGGCGCCGCGCCGACTCGAACTCATGGCTCAAGAAACCCAGACCGACGATCATCAAGAGGATTCCGGGCCCGGGAACGAGCGGCAAGCTCAGGATCGCACCGCCGGCGAACAACACGACGCCTGCGGCGGTCCGGGCGATGCGAACGGTCTGCTTGAGCATGGAGCACGATCGAGTCTCCCACGCGGCTCCGGGGGCGTCAAACC
>Ga0180063_1000151_pt1 | contig 16813 bp, 16 predicted proteins | sample EasRivT47_16_10D_FD_121776 | JGI IMG/M metagenome (GOLD analysis project Ga0180063, IMG submission 121776) | Soil microbial communities from meander-bound floodplain in the East River, Colorado, USA - East River metaG ERMLIBT47_16_10D | ecosystem: Environmental > Terrestrial > Soil > Floodplain ...
CCGTCCTCGACGAACGCGCCGCTCTCGCCGTCGCCGCAGAAGCCCCAATCCTCGAGCGCCAGGAGCACCATGGGCGTGAAGTGGTCGTAGAGCATCGCCGCATCGACGTCCGACGGCGCGCTGCCGGTCAACACGCACGGCGGGCAGCTCTCCGAAGCGTTCATCCACGGCTTCAACAACTGGAACGAGGCGGTGCGGCAGCTGCGCGGCACGTCGACGTGCCAGGTGCCCGACGCCGAGCTCGTCTTCGTCGCGGCGGCGTCGAGCGATCCCTACGGCGCCGTCCTGCTCGCGAGGTCCTGACGTGCTGCCGCCCCTCCCCGCGCCGAACCAGGACACGCAGGAGTTCTGGGACGGCTGCCGCCGCCACGAGCTCCGCATCCAGCGCTGCGCCGTCTGCGGGACGCATCGCTTCGCGCCGCGGCCGGCGTGCCCCGCGTGCACGTCGCTGCGCTTCGCGTGGATCACCTGCAGCGGGCACGGCTCCGTGCACACCTGGACGGTGATCCATGGTCCGACGCTCGCCGCGTTCCAGGCGCAGACGCCCTATGCGGCCGGCGTCGTGCGACTCGACGAAGGGGTCTTCATGGTCGGCCAGATCCGCGGCTGCGACCCGCACGCGATCCGCGCCGGCCTGCGGGTCACGGTGGAATTCGACGACGTCGCGGACGACGTCGCCCTGCCGCACTGGCGCGTCGCGTGACCGCGGTCGTCGCCGGGGTCGGGCAGACGCGCTTCACGCGCCGCGCGGGCGACAGCGAAGCGACGCTCGCGACGCGGGCCATCGTGGCGGCGTTGCGCGATGCGCAGGTCGAGCCCGCGGACGTCGACGGGATCGTCCGGTGCGATCGCGATGCGGTGTGGGAGTACGATCTGCCCGGCGTGCTCGGCATCCGCGCGCTCCACTTCTACAACGCCGTGCCGCTCGGGGCGGGGGCCACGCCGGCGTTGCTGCGCATGGCGGCGATGGCGGTGACCGAGGGCCTCGCGACGACCGTTCTCTGTCACCATGCCCGCGACGGCATCGTCCGGGCGACGCCGCCACCGGCCGTCGAGGCCGCATGGCTCGCCCGCCTGCACGACATCAGCGAGGCCGACGTCGCGCGCGTGACGCTCGCGCATCGCCGCGCCGCGGCGCGCAATCCGAAGGCGCTCGCCCGGCGCCTGCTCACCGCCGCGGACCGGCGGCGGAGCCCGTACGTCGCCGAGCCGCTCCGGCGTGTCGATCTCGCCGTGCCGGCGGCGGGCGCCTGCGCGTTCGTGGTGACCGCTTCCGAGCGGACGCGCCGGCCGGCGCCGCGCATCCTGGCGTCGATGCAGGCGGCCGTGCCGTCGGCGACACGGCATGCGTCGGAGTGGTTCGTGGGCGCGCCTCTCGACCACATCGCGCGCGCGGCGCGCGCGATGTTCGCCGCGGCGCGCGTCCGTCCCGCCGACGTCGACGTCGCCTGCGTCAACGCCGATGCGAGCGCGCTCGTGCCGCTCGCGCTGCGCCTCTACCGTGTCGCCCGGGCGCGTGTGAACCCGCACGGCGGCCAGCTCTGCGAGGCGGCCCTCGACGGCGTGAACGACGTGGTCGAAGCCGTGCGGCAGCTCCGCGGCGACGCGGCGAACCCGGTGCGCGGCGCGCGCCTGGCGCTCGCCGCGGGATCGCTGCTCGAGCCGACGGCGGCGGTGTTGCTCGGCCGGCCGCGCTCGCCTTGACCCGGCGGGGCGGTGGCGGCTACACCGGGCTCGCTCGCATGCGCGGTCCGCTCGTCGCTTTGCTGCTCGCCGGTCTGGCGCTCGTTCCCGCCGCGGCGGACGCGATGTGCCGTTGCCATCGCACGCGTACGCCGCGCTGCGCGCCCGCCGGCGAGAAGCACCGCGTCACGCTGAAGATCGATCTCGCGGTCGAGAACGACGCGGTGGAGGTCCTCACGCAGTCGGGGCCCTATCACGTGCCGGTCGCGGATCTCGACGGGAAGCTCGTGCTCTTCATCTTCATGCCGAAGGGCGAGACGTTCCAGGGCTTCCTCGAGGAGGCGATCCCGGACAGCATCACCGTCGGCGCCATGCAGGGCGCGACGGCGAGCATCACGACGGCGGCCGCGTTCGTGCCCGGCCAGTACGAGATGCTACTCTTCGTCGACTCCGCGCCGGGCGGCGGGCTCGGCCCGCAGCGCGGCGATCTGGCGGCGTTCGACAACGGCGGCTGCGAGCCGACGGGCGTCTCGATCCGGGTCCCGGTCGGCTGCGAGGACGCGACCGTCACGCTGACCAACCGGCACTTCATCATCTTCTGATGGGCGGCGGCGCGCGCATCGTCTTCGTGCTCGTGGCGCTGGCGCCCGCGCTCGCCGGCGCGGGGGAGCTCCGCTATCCGCAGATTCCGCCGCTCCCCGCGCCCCCGCGCGACCCCGCGAATCCGCCCACGCCGGCGCGCCGCAACCTCGGCGCCGAGCTCTTCTTCGACCAGCGTCTCTCGGGCTCGGGCTTCACGTCGTGCAACAACTGCCACGTCTTCAACACGAACTGGCAGGACAACCTGGTGAAGCCGCGTCCCGACACGAGCCAGGGGACGATCTTCTTCACGCTGCCGTCCAACACGGAATCGCTCCTGAACATCGTCTACCGTCCGGCCTTCTTCCGCGACGGACGGACCGACGACCTGGGCCACGCGTTCACCGAGCCGTGGATCGAGGACAACCAGCAGCTCGGCACGACGCGCGCCGCGGCGGCGGCGAAGCTCGCGGCGATCCTGCGCGGCCACCCGGGGTACGTCACGCGCTTTCAACGCGCGTTCCGCCAGGACATCGGCGCCATCCCGGACGAGGCCGTCTTCGATCTGGCCGGGAAGGCGCTCGCCGTCTTCGCCCGCCAGCTGGCGACGCGCGCGAGCCCGTTCGACCGCTGGAACGCCGGCCGCGGCCGCATCCCCGCCGCGGCGGAGCAGGGGGTGGCGCTCTTCGTCGGGAAGGCCGGCTGCGCGCGGTGCCACACCGGCCCGAACCTGTCGGACGGCGCCTTTCACAACGTGAGCTCGTCGCCGCCGCGCGCCGACGGCACGCGCGCCGACGAGGGGCGTGCCCGCGTGACCGGGAAGCCCGAGGACGGCGGAAAATTCCTGACGCCGACGCTGCGGCAGGTCGTGACGACGTCGCCGTACTTCCACGACGGCTCCGCCCTCACGTTGAGCGACGTCCTCGATCACCTCGACGCGAAGACCGCGCTCGATCCGAATCACGATCCGCGGGTCGGGCAGCCGCTCGGCTTGACGCCGGCGGAGAAGCTCCAGCTCTACGGGTTCCTGAAGACGCTCCGGAGCCCGCCGGTCGTGGTGCGCGGCCCGACCGGCAAGCTCTGCGACGATGCGGCGGTGGCGGGGTTGCGGGCTCGCTTGCCGGAGTGACGCCGGCCGTGGCCGCTTCGCCGCTCGATCGTCTCACCATCGGCCACTACATGATGCGCCGCTGGTCGGTCGACGAGGACGTGCGGAACCTCGAGCGGCTCGGCTTCCGCTCCATCAGCCTCGCCTCGACGAAGCTCGACGCCTACGGACTGGAGCGCGCGATCGCGCTCTTGAAGACCTCGTCGCTCCGAGTGGCGCACGTGAGCTCGTACGGCCGCTTCGGCACGACGCGCGCGTCGCAGCGCACCGGCATCGAGCAGGTGCGGCGCGCCATCGACTGGGTCCACGCGCTCGGCGGCGAGGTGCTCGTCGTCATTCCCGGCGGGCGGGAGGGTGCGACGTGGGAGCGCGCCGCGACGGTCTATTCGGACGCGTACGCCGCGCTCCTGCCGGAAGCGACCGCGGCCGGCATCCGGCTCGCGATCGAGGTGATCCACCCGCTCCGCCAGGACCTCTCGTTCGTGAACACGCTCGCCGACGCGCGGGCGATCGCACGGCGTGCGGGAGCGCGCGGCGGCTACGTCCTGGACCTCTGGCATTCGGGATGGGAGCGCCGCCTCCTCGAGACGATCACGGCCGACGCGCGTACCCGCATCCACGCCGTGCAGATGAGCGATTACAAGGCGGTCACCACGCGGTCGCTCGATCGTGCGCTGCTCGGCGAAGGCATCCTTCCGTTGCGGGCGATCTGCCGCGCGCTGGAGCGTGGGGGGTACCGCGGCTGGTACGAAGCGGAGATCATCTCCGACGACGTCGACGCGATGGGGTACGAGCGGGCGCTCTCCTACACCCGCGATGCTTTCGTCCGGGTGATCCGCGGCGGCTGAGACGCGGACCCGCGACCGGGCGAGCCGGTCGTGGATCCGCGCCGTCTTGCGGTTGCGGGCTACACCCCGTCGACGAACGCGCTGTTCGGACTGCCGATCAGCGTGGTGGTCGTGCTCGAGCTGGTGCTGCTCGGCGTCTTGGGTCGGGGTAGGGCGTGTGCTGTGACGTTCGGTGGCACACGCGAACGCCTGCCGCGGCCGGCGAAGCCGGCGCGACAACACCAGGACGCGCCCGAGGCTCGGCCGGGCGATGACACGCGACGCCTGACCGAAGTCTCGGCCACGCTGGCTGTGGGGTGGTGGGGCGCGCGTGCCTCGCATGCCGCGCCGGCTTTGCCGGCCGCGGCACCTCGCTCGCGCGTCTCGCCGAACGCCACACCCTCGCGTTCTACCCGACCCAAGACGCAGTCTTGGGTCGGCCTTCCTTGCGCGCCCGAATCGTGAGCGAGCGGACGGTCTCAGCTACGGCGGCGATGTCGACACCCGCCGCCTCGGCGTCGCTGCGGAGTGCCGGCGGGATGACGTCGAGCACGATGGCGCCGAAGCCACGGTCACCGAGAACCTCGATGTCGGTCAGCCCTGCCGCGGCGATCGTCGCGAGGTAGTCCGCGCGCAGCGAGGCGCCCGCGACGCATCCCGTCAGGGCTTCCGCGCTGGCGGCGACGCCGGCGGGCAGCGGTGCGTCGAGCACCACGTCGCTCACGACCACCCGGCCGCCCGGCCGCAGCACGCGCGCCACTTCGCGATAGACCGCCGCCTTGTCGGGCACGAGGTTGATGACGCAGTTCGAGATGACGGCGTCGACGCTCGCGTCGTCGACCGGCAGCGCTTCGATCAGCCCCTTGCGAAACTCGACGTTGGTCGCGTCGCTGCTGGCGGCGTTGGCGCGCGCCCGCTCGAGCATCTCGTCCGTCATGTCGACGCCGATGACGTGGCCGGCGGCGCCGACCTCGCGTGCGGCGAGGAACGCGTCGAAGCCGGCACCGGAGCCGAGATCGAGCACCGTCTCGCCGGGCCGGAGCGCCGCATGGACGATCGGTGCGCCGCACCCGAGCCCGAGGTTCGCGCCATCCGGTACGGCGTCGAGCGCCGCGCGGTCGTAGCCGACGCGCGCCGACACCTCGTCGGGCGTCGGGCCGCAGCATCCGCCGAGCGAACCCTGGCGCGCGATCTCACCGTAGCGGGTTCGAACGACGTCGTGCACGGTTTCGATCGGCACGCGGCTCATGAGGCGAGCCCGCCCTGACCGAGGAACGCGCGGAGCTCGGGGTCGGCGGCGGTCTGCGCGTCGATGTCCTCGAGCAGCGTGTACATCTCCCAGCGCACGCCGTCGGCGTCCTCGACCCAGAACTTGTCGGCCTTGGCGTAGCAGCACTTGGCGTTCTCCTGGCGCAGGATCTCGAGGCCCTCGTTTTTCGAGCGGATGGTCTCGCTCGCGATGTCCGCGGTGCCGGGGTAGCGGATGCCCAAGTGCGAGAGGGTGCCCGGCTTGCCGCCCTTGCTCACCGAGAAGATCACGGGTGGATCGGTGAGCTCGAACTTGGCGTAGTCGTGCCGTACCTTCGCGGGCTCCACGCCCAGGATCTTCCGGTAGCGCGCGACGGCGGCATCGATGTCGTCGACGTAGAGGGACACGTGGAAGGTGTTCTGTGCCATGGGACGTCTCCTTGGGTTGGTGCTCAGCAGCAGGCTTTGCCGCTGCAGCACGTGTTGATGAAGCTCTGCAATCGCTCAACGAATCCGCGACAGCGGGCGGTATCCACGCGGTAGACCCGTTCGCGCCCCTCGCGCTCCTGGATGAGCAGGCCCGCGTGGAGGAGGACCTTGATCTGATGGGAGATCGCGGGGCGCGAGAGATGGAAGCGCTCGGCGAGCTCGCCCACGTTGAGACGCTGGCGTGAGAGCAGCATCATGATCTGCTGGCGCGTCGGGTCGCCGAGCGCCGTCAGACAGCTCCCGAGGTCTTTGAGGGCCGGCTCGCCTACTTTCGCCGTCGCGATCGCGTTCATACGTTCAAATACTTAAACCGATCGACAGACGTTGTCAAGCCCGTTCTTCCGGCGCGTTCCGTCGGGCCCGGTCGGGCCGATCAGGCGGCGTCGTCCGGCGGGGCGGCGCCGTGGCGGGCGGCGGCGGCCGCCGCGGCGAACAGCCCGGCAATCGCGCCGAATGCGGCGACGCCCGCGAGCTGTAGCCAGCCCGCGAGGTCGACGGGCCGGAAGACGGCGACCAGCGCCTCGAGGAAGCTCCGACCCTTGAGCCACGGGAGGGTGGCCATCGAGCCGGCGCCGAGCGCGATCCCGACGGCCGCGCCGGTGATGCCGCGCGCCGCGAGCGCACGCGTCGCGAGCGGTGCGCCGGCCGCGACCGGCTCGACCGTGAACTCGGGCTCCCGGGTCCCCGGCGGGACGAAGCGCGCGAGGAAGACGAGCCCGGGGACGCCGCACGCGATCGTGAACAGGAAGAAGTCGCGCCAGCCGATCGCATCGACGAGGAAGCCGCTCACCGGTCCGGCGAGGATGCGGGGCAGCCCGAAGAGGCTCGAGAACAGCGCGAACTGCGTCGCGGAGAAGCGCCGCTGCGTGAGCCGCAGCAGCAGCACCGAGAAGGCTCCCGTTCCCATGCCCGAGGTCAGCTGCTCGAAGCCGATCGCGCCGTACATGAGCGGCCGGTCGACGGCGCTGTCGGCGACCAGCACGTACCCGACGTTGGACACGACCTGCAGCAGCCCGAACGCCCACAGCGCATGCCCGAGGCCCATCCGCGTCGTCAGCGCGCCCCCGAGGAAGGTGCCGCTCAGCGTCGCGGCGAGGCCGACGGTGCCGAGCGCGACGCCGCGATCGTCGGCGCTGTAGCCCATGTCGATCAAGAAGGGTCGGAGGAGCGCGCCCGCCAGGTTGTCGGCGAGCTTGTAGAAGACGACGAAAGCCAGGATCTCGAGCGCACGGTGGCGTGCGAGGAATCCCAGGAAGGGGAGCCAGATCGCGTCGCGAAGCGTGGTGGGTGTGCGGAGGGTGCGCTCCGGCTCCGGCGCGAGCCACGTCACGACGAGCATGGGGACGTAGAGCAGCGCCAGCAGCGCGTTGACCGCGGGCCAGCCCCAGCGCGCGGCGAGCGTGATGCTGAGACCGCCGGCGACGAACATCGCGGCGCGGTAGAGCGCCGTGCGGGCGCCGACCGCCACCCCTTGCTCGTCGGGACGAAGGACGTCGACCGCATAGGCGTCGACGGCGATGTCCTGCGTCGCGGCGGCGAAGGCGATCGCCAGCGCGACCGCCGCGACGACCCACGGCGTGTCCGGGTGACCGCCCAACCCCGCCAGCGCCAGCGTGAGGACGAGGAGCGCCACCTGGGCGAGGGCGGCCCAGCCGCGGCGCCGCCCGAGGAACGGCGGCACGTAGCGGTCCATGAGCGGCGACCACAGGATCTTGAAGCTCCAGGGTGCCTGCGTGAGCCCCAGGAGGCCGATCACGCGGATGTCGACGTCGATCGAGCGCAGCCAGTCGGGGATCGCGAGCGCGACGAGCCCGAGCGGCAAGCCCGACGAGAACGACAGCAGAGCGACGGACGCCGTCCGCCACGACGTCATCGCGCCCAAGAACCCCTGCCGCCGCTCCGCCACCCGCGTGGACGCTAGCAGGCGCTTGCGCGGGGATCGAGCAGAATGCGATTGCGGCCGCGTTCGGCCGTGTGGTGCGGCCGCCGCTGTATGAGGTTGCGCTGGATAGCGGCCCGTCGGGCGACGCTCGCCATCGCGTGCCTTCGCTCGCGTCCTGGGCGCAACCCAGCCAGCCGTCATGGGGTGGCTATGCGGGCGACGCGCAGCACACCGCCGTATCCGCGGTGGCGAGCCAGCCCCTGACGCGCATTCGCTGGCAGACGGCGGTCGATGCCCGACCGCCGTACAGCCCGAGCGGCAACCTGCCGATCCACTACGGTTCGCCCGTCATCACGCAGGCCGCTCACCGTCGGCGCCGACGGCGCCGTCTATTTCGGCTTCCAGGTGACCGGTCCCACGCCGCTCGGCCTGCAGAGCGGCGTCGCCCGCGTCGCCGACGACGGCACGGGCACGTGGGTCGCGGCGGCGACGGCGGCGGGCGACCCGGCGATCACGAAGGTCGCCCACAACAGCGCGCCGGCGTTGAGCAACGACGGCAGCACGCTGTACGTCGCCGTGACCGACGGCAACGGGTTCGGCGACGGCGCCGGCTATTTGCTCGCGCTCGACAGCCAGACGCTGGCGACCGTTGCCACGCGACGCTTGAAGGATCCCGTGACCACGCTCGACGCGCTGGTCCACGACGACGGCACGGCGTCGCCCACCGTCGGCCCGGACGGGGACGTCTACTTCGGGGTCCTCGAGCGCCCCTTCGCGTCGCATCATGCGCGCGGCTGGATGCTGCACTTCGACGCCGCGCTCCAGCCCGCCGGCGTGCCGGGAGGGTTCGGCTGGGACGACACGGCCTCGATCGTTCCGGCGTCCATGGTGCCCGGCTATGCGGGCGCATCGTCGTACCTCCTGTTCGTCAAGTATGACGACTATGCGCAGGTCGGGGGCGACGGCGTGAATCGGCTCGCGGTGCTCGACCCGAACGACCAGATGCTCGATCCGATCTCGGGCGCCCCGGTGATGCGCGAGGTCCTCACGGTCGTCGGGCCGACCCCGGACCAGGAGCTGATCGCGCTGTGGCCGAACGCGGTGCGGGAGTGGTGCATCAACACGGGTGTCGTCGATCCGCTCACGGGGTCGATCCTCGCGAACAACGAGGACGGCAAGCTGTACCGCTGGAGCATGACGACCGGCACGCTGGTCGAGTCGATCGTGCTGACCCCGGGGCTGGGCCAGGCCTACACCCCGACCCTCATCGGCGCCGACGGTACAGTGTATGCGATCAACGACGCGACGTTGTTCGCGGTCGGTCCCTGAAGGCTGCGTCAACCGCTGCGCAACCGCGCGCGCAGCACGTCCTTGCGTACCTTGCCGGTCGCGTTCCGCGGCAGCTCGGGCATCAGCTCCAACTGTTCCGGGATCTTCTGCATCATCACGCCGCGCGCACGCATGAAGTCGCGCACCTCGGGCAGCGTGAGCCCGCCGGCGTCGGGCCGCAGCACGACGCAGGCGCAGACCCGCTCGCCGCTCTCGCGGTCCGGCACGCCGACGACGGCCACCTCGACGACCTTCGGGTGCGCGGCCAGGTCGTCCTCGATGCTCTTGGCGGAGAGGTTCTCGCCCTTGCGGATGATCACGTCCTTGCGCCGGCCGGTGATGCGCACGAAGCCCTCGGCGTCGATCACGCCGAGATCGCCGGAGCGGACGAACCCGTCGTGCGTGAACGCGACGTTCAGCGCCGGGTCGAGATAGCCGACGCAGACCTGGGGACCGTAGAGCTCGAGCTCTCCCTCCACCCCGGCCGCGACCGGACGCCCCGCGTCGTCGACGGCGCGGACGGTGCAGCCGGGCGACGGCCGGCCGTCCGTCTCGAAGCATTTCTCTTCCGAATCCCCCGGCCGCGCCGACGTCGCCATCGGACATTCCGTCATGCCGTAGGATCGGTAGGCGAGGCAGGCGAAACGCTCGCTCACGCTGCGGATCAAGTCGGGCGACACGTCGGCGGCGCCCGAGCCCGACGCGCGCACCGAGCGGAGCTTCTCGGTCGCGAACGTCGGCGCCGCCAGCATGGCTTGCAGGATCGCGGGCGGACCGCCGGCGCTCGTCACCTGCCAGCGCTCGATCAGCTCGATCGCGAGCTCCGGATCGAACGCGTCCATGAAGACGGTGCTGGTGCCGTTGTGGAGGAGGGCGCGGACGAACATCGCCATGCCGCCCATGTGCATGAGCGGGAACTGGAGCAGGCTCCGCTCGTCGCCCGAGACGCCGAAGATCGCGCGCTGCGCCCAGTTGAGCCCGCCCAGCGTCGACGCCGTGTGCAGCACGCCCTTCGGGTCGGCGGTCGTGCCCGAGGTGTAGAGCACGAAGGAGACGTCGTGCGGGCCGAGCGGCGAGGGGCCGAGCGGCGCGCGCGGCTCGTCCTCCAGCGACTCGAGCGTGCGCTGGCCGGGCAGGGGATCGGCCCGCAGCGTGAGCACGTGCTCGAGATCGGCCGCCTCGCGCTGCACCGTGCGCGCGAGCTCGCGATGGTCGAAGCCGCGCACGACGCCCGGTACGACGAGCACGCGTGCCCGAGCCTGCCGGCAGGCGAAGCCGACCTCACGGTCGCGGTAGATCGTGATGATGGGATTCTGCACCGCGCCGACGCGGTCGACCGCGCACGCGAGCGCCACCGCCTCGAACCAGTTCGGCAGCTGGTACGAGACGACGTCGCCGGGTCGGACGCCGAGCGCCGCGAGGGCCACGGCCATGCGATCGGCGCGTCGTTTGAGATCGGCGAACGTGTACGTCCGGTCGCCTGCGCGCGAGCCGGCGATGCAGTAGACGCGATCCGCCGCATGGATCGCCCGCGCGTCGAGCAGGCTCGAGAACGATTCGCCGGGCCACTCGCCGGCCGCCTCGTGACGGGCCGCACGATCGGCCGGCAGGTGCGTGGGCGCGAGCATGCGGACGTCCGCTAGCGCATCCCGATGTCGAGTGCCACGGGGTGTCACCGACTCTTTGACCCTCGCCCCGCCCGGCGCTATCCCTTTTTCGCATGGCCACGATCATCACCTCCGAGTGCATCAACTGCGGCGCCTGCGAGCCGGAGTGCCCGAACACGGCGATCTACCAGGGCGGTGTCGACTGGCAGGCGCCGGACGGGTCGATGCACACGGCGATCTCGAACGACATCTTCTACATCGTCCCCGAGAAGTGCACGGAGTGCGTCGGGTTCCACGATCACGAGGCGTGCGCGGCCGTCTGCCCGGTCGATTGCTGCGTGCCCGACCCGAAGATCCCCGAGACGCACGAAGTGTTGCTGCAGCGTGCCCGCGCGCTCCATCCGGGCGACGCCATTCCCGACGACGCGCCCTCGCGCTTCAAGAAGGCCGACGCCGCGCCCGCCGCCGCGGCCGAACCGGCCGCCGGCGCCCCCGCCGCCGCGGCAGCCCAGACGACCGCAGGCGCGGTCGTTTACGCCGAGCCCGCCGCCGGCCTGGCGATTCCCTCGCCCGAGGACTGGGAAGTGCCGGTCCACTGCTTCCGCTGCGAGGGCGACTACAGCGTGCCCTTCGAGAATTACCACGCCGGTGTCGTCTTCCGCTGCCCCTTCTGTCTCAGCTCCACCGTGCCGACGCTCAGCATGGTCCAGGCCGCCCGCGAGGCGATCGAAACCTTCTACGACAAGTGGGCGACGGCGTTCGAGGTCTTCCACGAGCGGCGCCGACGCGATCTCGAGCTCTTCGAGGAGCGGCAGCGCCACGAGCTCGAGGAATTCGAATCGAAGCTCCGGAAGCTCGCCGGCCGCGAGCGCGCCCCCGGCGCCCCCGCGAAGCGGAAGCCATTCTTCTCCTTCTGAGAATGCGTGCGTGCCCAGTTTGCCGCGCCGGCTTTGCCGGCCGCGGCACCCCGGTCGCGCGTCCCACCGAGCTCCACATCCTCGCGTCCTCCCCCGACCCAAGACGCGGTCTTGGGTCGGCTTAAATGCGGCAGCGTCTTCACGACCACCTGCTCGCGCGTCCCTCCGGCGCCACGCCGGACGAGCTGGCCGCGCTCGTGTTCACGCAGCCGGGCCGCGACCCGGAGTTCGCGCACCGGCTGGTGGCGCTCCTCCTCGAGCCCGACGCACGATTCCACTTCGACGGCGCGGCCGGACGCTGGACCGTGCGCGACCACGCGCTCCTCGCGCAGCCGCTCGGCGACACCGAGTTCGTCGTCGTCGACCTGGAGACCACGGGGAGTGCGCCCGGCGCGACCGGCATCATCGAGATCGGCGCCGTCCGCGTGCGCGGCGGACGCCTGCACGACACGTTCACGACGCTCGTGAATCCGGACCAGCGGATCCCGCCGTTCATCGCGGGGCTGACCGGCATCACCGACGAGATGGTCGCGGCGGCGCCGCGCATCGGCGACGCGCTGCCGCGCTTCCTCGAGTTCGCGGGCTCGGCGGTGCTGGTCGCCCACAACGCGCCCTTCGATCTGGGGCACTTGAACGCCGCGCGCCGGACGTGCGAAGGCCGCGTGCTCGATGCGCCGGCGGTGTGCACGCTGCGGCTCGCACGCCGGTTGATGCCGGAGCTCGAGCGCAAGGGGCTCGACAGCGTCGCGAGCGCGCTCGGCATCGGCGTCTTCGATCGCCATCGCGGGCTCGGCGACGCCCGCGTCACGGCCGAGGTGCTGTGCGTCTTCGTCGATCGTCTGGTCGCGCGGGGCGTGCGGCGGCTCGGCGATCTCCTGGCGTTCCAGCGCCAAGCACCCGACGGGCTTCCCTGGGAGGTGCACGTGCCCCTCGATCGCCTGACCGACGTGCCGCCGCTCCCGGGCATCTACCGCTTCTTCGGCGAGGACGGACGGCTCCTCTACGTCGGGCGGGCGCGGAAGCTCCGCGACCGGCTCGCCGGCTACTTCGCGAGCCCCGAGAGCCATTCGTCCCGGACGCTGGCGCTCCTGCGGCAGGTCCACGACTTCCACTTCGTCACCACCGGCTCGGAGCTGGCCGCGGCGCTGCTCGAAGCGCGGGCGATCCGCGACGAGAAGCCGCCGCACAACAAGTACCGCCGTCACCTGCCGCGGCTCGGCTTCCTGAAGCTCAATCCCCGGAGCCACGTGCCGCGGCTCGCGGTGACGCACCGGCTCGGGACCGACCGCGGACTCTACGTCGGTCCGTTCGGCAACCTCGAGCAGGCCCGCAAGGCGCAGAAGGCGCTCGCGCGCGTCTTCGGGCTCCACACGCGCGTCGGCGATCCGCTCCCGCGCGACGTGTCGCAGTATCGCGAGCGCGTCGAGATCTATCGGGCCTTCGTCGAAGGCCGCGGCGACTTCTTCGCCGGCGAGCTGCCCCCCGACGACCGGGCCGCCCTCGACGACGTGGCGGCGCGGCAGCGGGCGGTCGGCGCCGTGCTCACGCGCCAGAACTTCGTCGTGCTGCTGCCGACGGTCGAGCGCGATGCGGCGCAGCTCTTCGTCGTGCTGGGCGGCCGGCTCGCGTTCGAGTCCCGCATCGGCGCCGCCACCGACCTGCTCGCGGCCGTGCGCGTCATCCGCGAGCGCTACGAGCGCTTCCAGGGCGTGCCGCTCGATCGCGCCGACATCGAAGCCACGACCGTCCTCGCCGGGTGGCTGCGCGATCGCAAGCGCGAGGGACTGCTGCTGCGGCTCGACGGACCGTCCGACTTCGAGGCGCGCCTCGACGAGCTCGCGGTCACGCTCGACGATCTCCGCCAGCGCGGCCCGCTCCCGGCGATCGACGGGCTCGCGTGACGCTGCCCAGACGGCTCATCGTCAGCGGCGACGACTTCGGCGTCGCGCTCGAGGTGAACGAGGGCATCGTCCGCGCCCACCGCGAAGGGATCCTCGGCCAGACGAGCCTCATGGTCACGGGGACGGCGGCGGCGCACGCCGTCGACCTCGCGCGCGCGCATCCCTCGCTCGCGGTCGGATTGCATCTCGTCCTGGCGCAGGGCCGCCCGGCCGCGCCGCCGCGCGAGATCCCCGCGTTGGTCCGCGCCGACGGCGCGTTCCGCGATGCGCCGATCCGCAACGGGCTGCGCTATGCGTGGGCGTACGTCCGTGCCGCGGGCCGCGCGCAGCTCGTGCGCGAGATCGAGGCGCAGCTCGCGGCGTTCGCTCGGACGGGATTGCGGCTCGCACACGTCGACGGGCATCTGAACATACACCTGCATCCCATGGTGCTACCGATCCTCCTCGCGCTGGCGCCGCGCTACGGCATCCGGGCCATGCGCGTGTCGCGCGAGAGCCTCGCCGCCGCGTTGCGATACGATCGGCGTCACGCGCTGCGCAAGTGCTTCGAAGGGGTCGCGTTCCACGCGCTCGCCGCGTACGCGGCGCCGCGCCTGCGTGCGGCCGGCATCGCGTCGAGCGACCGCGTCTTCGGCATGCACCAGACCGGGCACGTCGACGAGGCGTATCTGCTGCACGTGATCGCGACGCTCCCGCCGGGGGTGAGCGAGGTCTACGGCCACCCGGCGACGCGCCAGGCGCCCGTCATGGCGGGGTTCCAGGACGGCTACGATCACGCGGGCGAGGTGGCGGGGCTCACGAGCCCGCGCGTGCGGGCGGCGCTGGAGGCGGCGGGCGTCGAGCTCACGACCTACCGCGATCTGGAGCGCGCATGATCGGCGTCGTCGCGGCGATCGCGGCGACGGCCGGCGATCTCCTATTGCTCGCGACGTCGAACGCGACGCGCCCGGGATTCGAGTGGCTGCCCGCGCCGTCGGAGACCCTCCTCGTCCTCGGCACGTATCTCGGGGTGATCGCCATCCCGTGCTACGGCCTCGGCTACCGCGACGTGGCAACCCGCTTCGACGCGCCCCATCGGCGATGGATCCTGTGGTGCGGCATCGCGGGCGGCGTACTCGGCGGGACGACGCACGGGCTCACGGGGCTCGCGATCCACGTGGAGGTGACGGGCGGGACGGGCGGCGTCGATCCGATCACGATGCTCGGGCGGTACGGGACGTATCTGCTGCCGCTGTGGATGGCGATCGGCGTCGCGTCGCTCGGCGGCTCGCTCGTGTACGCGAGTGGCGTCCTGCGCGGGCGCGCGGCGTTGCCGCGATGGGCGGCGGTCGTGAACCCGCTCGTGCTCACGCTCGGGCTCGTCGTCGTCGGTGCGACGTCTCCGGCGGGCCGCGCGTTCCTGGTGCCCGCGGCGCCGAACGTCGCGCACGTGCTGTTCTTCGGGCTCTTGTCCCGACGCCCAGGAACGCGCTAGCCAGCCAGGCGGGAGGTCACACATCATGACCGATCGCAAGCGACGGATCGTTCTCGCGCTCGTTTCGATGCTGCCCGCGGCGGCGCTCGACGTGGCAGCCGGGCCGGTGCGGCTCGGGTCGGCCCCGCTCTGCGAGGCATCCGCGCTCCAGCTCGTTCCCTGTCGTAGCGGCCCAGGCGATTCCGCCTGCGCCGTCGTGGCCGACAACGAGCGCAAGAAGACGCTCTTCGAGTTTCGGATCGACCAGGCCGGCCGTCTGGTGGATCAGACGGTGGTGGCCTTGTCGTCGCCGGTCGAGGACATGGAAGCCATCGCCGCCGACGAGGCGGGTCGGCTCTGGATCATCGGCTCGCACGGGCGGAAGTCGTGGAAGAAGGGCTGTGCCCCCGATCCCGATCGGCTGACGCTCGCGATCGTCCGGCCGAATACCGACGGGTACGCGGGACGCCTCATCCACACCGACGCCGACGAATGGACGCGCCTGGTGAAGCGGGATTGCGCCCGAGACCTCGTTCGGGTGACGACCCTTCCGAAACTCGCGACCGAGCTCTGTGACGCGCTGTTCGAAGCCGAGCGACACGCGACCGAATCGAAAGCGAAGTGCGCCCAAGCCTTCAACGTCGAAGGGGCGGCGGCGCTTCCGACCGAGGATGGTCCGAGCGCGATCTGGCTCGGCCTGCGCGGACCGCAGCTCCACGACAAGGCGGTCATGCTGCGGCTCGATGCGGTGGGCGACGCCCCGAGCTTCAATGGTGTCGCGACCATCGACCTCGAGGGGCGGGGCATCCGCGAGCTCGCCGTCGCCGGCGGGTGGTTGTGGGGGATCGCCGGTACGGCGGAAGATGCGGCCACGCAGTCGTGGTTGTGGCGCACTCGGGTGCAGAAGGTCCGGCACGGGGCGGAGATCGCCCACGGCGACGTCGAGGTGCTCCATCGCAAGCTGCCGCCGTCGTCGGAAGGACTGGCCATCGTCGGTGACACCGCCATCGTGGTGGTGGATGGCGACAAGCCCGACGACGGCGAGACGGACTGCGAGACGGAGCCCCTCCAGCTCACGGTGCCGGAATGATCCGTCGGGCGCGTCGCGGTTGAACGTGTCGCATCGGTGGTTCCTCGGGATCTCGTTCTGGCCGCTCGTCGCGACGTACCTCGTGTGCGTTCCGTGGACGCGGCTCGCGCTGGGGCTCGGCGTCCCGCTCGACACGCCTCACCGCGCGAGGCACTAACCCTCCACTGGAGGGGACACGCCCATGAACGAAGTCTTCATCGTCGAGGCCGTGCGCTCGCCCATCGGGCGCCGCAAGGGCGGGCTGGCGGGGCTCCATCCCGCCGATCTGCTCGGCGCCGTGCAGAAGGCGTGCGTCGAGCGTGCCCGGATCGATCCGCGCGATCTCGGGCAGATCATCGGCGGCTGCGTCTCGCAGGTGAGCGAGCAGGCGTTCAACGCGGCGCGCACGGCGTGGCTCTCGCAGGGGCTGCCGCTCGAGGTGCCGGCGACCACGATCGACAGCCAATGCGGCTCCTCCCAGCAGGCGACGACGCTCGCGGCGGGTTTGATCGGCGCCGGCATCGAGGACCTGGTGCTCGCGTGCGGCGTCGAGATGATGACCCGCATTCCGCTCGGCTCGAACATGGCCGGCGGGAGTCCGCTGCCGCCGTCGTACCGCGCGCACTTCGCGTTCGCCTCGCAGTTCCAGGGCGCCGAGATGATCGCGAAGGAGTTCGACGGCACGCGCGAGGACACCGACCGCTTCGGCCTGCAGAGCCAG
>Ga0180063_1000153_pt1 | contig 16769 bp, 10 predicted proteins | sample EasRivT47_16_10D_FD_121776 | JGI IMG/M metagenome (GOLD analysis project Ga0180063, IMG submission 121776) | Soil microbial communities from meander-bound floodplain in the East River, Colorado, USA - East River metaG ERMLIBT47_16_10D | ecosystem: Environmental > Terrestrial > Soil > Floodplain ...
CATTTACACCCCGGGCGAGCGTCGCGGGCAGGTCTTTCACCAGTTTCTGGTAGCGCTCCACGGCATTCGGCACCATCTGAATCACGCGGGCGAGAACGTCCCGGCCGTCACGGCGGCGACCAGGTGCTCGATTTCCTTGTCCAAACTCGCCAGCTGCCGCGCGCGATCCGCGGATTCAAAGCTTTGTGCCTTCTCATGGCGAGCGAGGTGCGCGGCCAACTCTTGCCGAAACTGCGCGATCCGCTCGGGGGTGAGCAGCCTCTCGCGCAACGCGGCGAGCACCCGCTCTTACAGTCTGCGCGCTTCAGCCACAAGCGATTCGCGCAAGTGTCTTCCGGCCAAAGCAGTCACCAAACGCCTGAAACGCGGGCTTGTGGCCTAACGGAAGCTGTACTGGACGCGCATACCGACCGAAAGGGCGGCGACGTTCATGAATTCGAGCCCCTCGAGTCGCTGGTACTCGATGTAGCCTGAAACGCCGTATCTGAATTGCGCGGCCAGACCCACGGCGAGGAGCATGAACGATTGATCAGGTGCCTCCGAGCTCACGATGATGGGCGGCGTCGGATTTGCCGTGCCCGCAAACGGATCATTCGCAAAGCGCACGCCGAAAACCTCGGTCTCATCTTGAAATTCCCAGAGGGCATCGCCTCTGAATTGCGGCAACAGCACGACCCATCCGAGGTTCAACGCCCCGGTGATGCGCACTCCGACGCTCGCTGTAGCCGACTTGAAGTCGCGTTTCTCGTAGACGAGATCGAGACCTGAGGCACCGCTTTCTCGGAAGCCGTCCACAGTTGCGTCGAGGTACTGAAGGCGTGCATTCGGCGAAACCGTTACCTGACCGATGAGGAAGTCATGGCCCACGGCGACGCCGGCACTCAGCATGCTCCCGTCAGTCGATCCCTGTGCGGCACGATCGATCGTGCCGTTGGCATCCGTATAGTGGATCCGGCGCTCGGCATCGACACTCGAGCGGCCATAGGTCAAAAATCCGTCCGCGTACAAGTAGCCGTCAGCCGGGTATAACCCCCCGTACAGTGAGACGCTCCATGCGCTCACGTCCAAACTGCCCTCGCCAGATGGATTAAAGGATGCATCGGACTTGCCAAATCCGAGCGCGAGTCCGGCCACCGCCTGCTGCTCGGGGCTGCTATAGTCGATGCCGCCGGTAATACCCGACTGGTCCGCGTCGTAGCCCTGGTCAGCGCTCGAAGCGTCCCTGTCGCTGGAACCGAAGGTGCCCCGCATCCAAAATCCCCATCGGTCACCCAGCAACCCACCCGGCTCGCGATCGTCCTTGCCATTTCCTCCCAGCAACTGGTCCGCTGCAGCCTCGAGCATCTCCGGTGGCACGGTCTTGCCGTCCACGATCAGGTCTAGTCCGGCAGCGGCACTCAGACCTTGCGCACCGGACCGCAAGGCCATCAGACGATCCACGACACCGACGGACATATCGCGCGCAAGCAGCAGCGTCTGTGTCTTCATCGCATTGAGATCCTGCGCGCTGAGCTCACTGACGGCATTCGTTTGTTGGGCTGGGTCAGCGTCGAACACGATCCCGTCACAGCGGGCGAGCAGATCCGATTCTCCTTCTGTCAGCGCGGATTGCTCACTCAAGCGCAGACAGAGATCATCGAGCGCTACGGCCACGGATCGCTGATTCGGAGTCAGATCGGGCAGCGATTGAAGCGAAGTGCGCGGCGGTGGCGTCGCGATTGCGAGCGTCGCCGTGCTCGATCCCGTCGCACCATTGTTGTCCGTCACGACCAGCCTGATCACATTGTTGCCGTCGGGCAATTGGACATCGATCGTCGGGCCCGAGCCGACTAGAGTCTGTTGTTCGTTGAACCACCGGTACGATACGATCGTGCCGTCGGGATCCGTGGACCCCGATCCATCGAGTCTCACGACTTCTCCAGGGGTTCGGTCGCTGTCGGGAATCGTGCGATTGCCGCCCGCAATCACGGCGGTGGGAGCGACATTGGGTGTTACGGTGACTGTCACAGTCGCTGGCGCAGAAGCGGCGCTTGCGTCGCGGGCCCTATAGGTGAATCGGTCGGTGCCGTTAAAGCTTGCGTTCGGCGTGTACGTCACTGAGTTTCCGGCCAGAGCGGCCGTGCCATTAGCGGACTGGGTGAGCGAGGCGACGCTCAGAGCATCGCCTTCAACATCCGTGTCATTCGCGAGCACCGCAATGGTGACCGCGTGGCCCTGGCTCGTGGTGGCCGTATCGTCAACTGCGTCAGGTGCGTCGTTGACCGGTGTGACGGTAATCGTGACCGTCGTCGGCGAGCTCTCTAGCCTTAGAAAGTCGAATGCCGTGTAGGTGAAGGTGTCGGTCCCGAAGAAATTGTTCCGGGGCGTGTACAGCACGGAATCCGGTCGGCGGCCGGGATTCCGGTCGATGCTCACTGTGCCGTTTGCTGGTTGCGTGACACTCGCGACAACGCCCAAGGGCGGTGGGCAAGGACCAAAGCAGGCCGAGCCATCGAAGTCGTTGTCGAGCACGGGCACATTGATCGGTGTGTCTTCTGGTGTTGTTGCCGTGTCGGGTAGAGTGACTGGGACCGCAGAAGCGTCCACACACCAAGCACCGAACCCAACACCCAACGCGAGCAAGACAACCACACGCAGTAGGTCGCTTCGCGGCATTTTGTTGTGAGGGGCCATTGAGCGCGCGTCCGGCGGTGTATTTTCAAGCCAATGGCAAAGGGCTGTGCACCCGCCATGCGCAAACGCAAATGTGAACATCCTTCATTCGGCACCTTCCCTCGCCGTTTGACGTCTTGGTTTGTCTTAATGCAGCCCGTGCGCCCGCTTCTTCTTTTGGCGAGCGCTTAGGTTATGCGTACATCTACTCCCCTTGAGTGGAGCAGGCAATCTCATCGCGGGTCTCACGCTACTCCGCGCACCTCGCTGTCGCCAAACCGCTACCAGAACGCCTGTCTCTGGAAAGCCGCATCGCCGTCAGCAAGTGCCTCATGCACCTTCGATCCCCGTGGCATCGAAGCCTGCTGTGGCTTGAGCAGCTCGCGGGCGACAGCGGCGACGCGCTGCCGCCTGCGCTGGCTGCTGCCGAAACGGATGGTGAATCCAGCACTGCAGCAGGATCTCGAGGTGGCGCTGGCCAAGCTTCCGGCACGTGCTCGCGCTGGTGCTCGACCCGAAGACCGAAGTGCGGACACGGCAACTGCAGATCGTCTTCTCGACGCTCGCGCAACAGGGTGCGTCCAACGAAACGCAGGCGCGGCGTGCCTACGAGATGGGCATGCAGCACCTGCTACCCAGATATCGGCCGCCTTATCAGCCTGTGGCGGACTGGCCGAAGTCGCTGGACCCGGCGCTGTTACGTCTCGATCGGCTGGTTTCCGCCGCCAAGGAACAACTCGTAGAGGCGCTCGTCAAGACAATTACACGGGAGCGACTCACGATCCAGGAGGCAGAGCTGTTGCGGGCGATTTGTGCATCGATTCGCTGTCCTCTGCCGCCGCTGGTCGGCACTGGGACCACCAATACTACTCTCTGAGCACCATGCGCCTGAGGCGATCCGTGGCGCATAGGGGTGCGTGACGAGCGAAGACCGGCCCCGGAGTGGTGCGTCGGAGCGCTAGTGGCGATAGAGTAACTGCTCACCGGATTCGGCCTGGCGAAGCCGACTTTACGTAGGCCGACATGCAACAGACGCGAATAGGCGCGGATCATCTGGTCGCTCGATTGCTCACCGTTCCCCCGGAGGAGCGGGCTCGAGTCCTGGCCCAGGAAAGCCCCCGGGCCTGGGACAGCGTGCTCTTTTTTGCCGTGCGCGATGGTCTGCGCGACGCGAGGTTTGGCGGGCGACTGAGCGCTGCCGACTATCTCGAAACTCTCCAACAGGTCGAGCGTCACTTTGATCAAGGCTCGGAGAACTCGATACCACGTGGCCCACCTGCCAACGAGGATTCCGACGAGCACACTGTCGATCTGATTCCGGAAGCGGCCAATGATGCTGCAGGTAGCGCGCAGGCTTCTGCTCCGCAGCCGGACCCAGCTCGAGAGACGAGCCGGCCTGAGCATAGCGCCGATGCCAGTCCGGCAAGGGCAACTCCACGCGAACCTGTCACTGCGCCCCGGCCAACCCTGGTGGCTGCAAGCGTAAGCCCGGCGGTCGCCCCACCGCATCCGCGGGTTGAATTCGTTCCCGGAGCGAAGATCCGTGAGCGCTATGTACTCGAGCACCAGATCGGCAGGGGCGGCAGTGCCATCGTTTTCCGCGCGCGCGACCTGCGGCGCGAAGCCATCGTCGCCCTCAAGGTCCTGCGCGAAGAGCTGCGTGACGTGCCGGACAAGATCGAACGCCTCAAGCGCGAATTCCACCAGGCGCAGGCGTTGTCACATCCCAATATCGTTCGCGTGTTCGACATCGATTGCGAGGCGGGCGCGTGGTTCCTGACGATGGAGGCGCTCGACGGCGAATCGCTGCGCAGTCATCTCGCGGCCCTGCAATCCAAGCGCTGGCCTGAGAAGGAAGCGCTCGCGATCATCTCGGCATGCGCGGACGCGCTCGCCTTCGCGCACGAGCACGACCAGGTGCATGGCGACTTCAAGCCCGAGAATGTATTGGTGACGCGCGACCGGCAGGTGCGACTGCTGGATTTCGGCGTCGCCAATACCGCAGCGTCGCCGCGGTCCGGAGCGGCACATGCACCCGCGGCCACGCCGGCCTATGCAAGCCCGGAAGTTCTCGGTAGTCAGTTGCCAGAGCCGAGTGATGACGTTTTCAGCCTGGCCTGCGTGGCGTATGAGCTGCTGACGGGACGTCATCCATTTGATCGATTGTCGGCAGTGGCGGCACGTCAGAGAGGTTTGCGCCTACGCCGGTTGCCGGGGCTGTCGCACCGTCAGTTTGCCGCACTGAAGCGCGGTCTCGCCTGGTCCAGATCCAAGCGACCGACGAGCGTACGCGCACTCGTGAGCGAGCTTCACCAGCCCGATGCGGCCGGCCGAGCAGCCGGATTCTGGTTCAGCGTACTCGCCATTGCTCTCGGCACGGTGATCACAATTGCCTTTCTCTTGAGCCGTGACCGCGAGCCATCCGGCGGCGCAGAACCGGCAGTGGTCCAGGGGGCAGCATCGCCCGCGAGCGAGCCCGAAGCGACCAGCCCGGTCACCAGTGGCGCCCAACAGTCCGCGGCTGCGCCCGCTGCATCCCCTTCGCCGGAACAGAAACTACGGGTGACCCAGCCGTCTGTCGTGCTAGTCCCGCGAGAGCCGGCGCGCAGTGGTGAAGTAGCGCCTGGCAGCACGTCTGTTGTGAGCGCGGCGGCTCCGCCATCACCTCCAGTTCGATCCGCTGCTGATGCCGAGGCGACCACTGCCGTGATCCAATCGCAGCCATCGTCTGCCGCCGGCGGCGTGACGTTCGCGCAGGCAAGCATCGTCGTCAGCGAACGCGCAACCCAAGCTGTCATTCGCATCGCCCGCCACGGCAGCCTTCAGGGTCGCGTGCGCGTATCCTGGCGCACGATTCCCGGCACAGCGCAACCCGGGCTCGACTACTCGACGATCGACTCGGGAACCGTCAGCATTCCGGAAGGCCAGGACGTGCGCGTGCTGTACGTCCCGATTGTGGACGACGCCGTGAGAGAGCCGAACAAATCGTTCGACGTGGAATTGTTCGCTCTCGACGGTCCGGGTCGTCAGGGGCCGATCACGCGCACCCGGATCACGATACTCGACGACGACTGATTCAGTCCGCCCTCCAGCGGAAGAACGCTGCTCCCACCGAGAGGAACAGCGCGCTCGTCAGCAGCAGGTACAGGAGCTGTGGAGCGATCTGGGCGATTCCGGCCCCGTCGATCATGATCGTCTTTCGCAAGGGTGCAAATAGCGGGTCTTTGCGATAGGCAAGTATGCCCCGATGAAGTCACTCGCTCGACGACGCCAGCAACGTTGACGCCTTGGACGAATTCACGCTAGAAGGTGACGCCGTGACTGCCGCAACGCAACCCACCGCGCGCGTCCTATACAAATTGATGCCGATGCTGGCCCTGGTCTTGTGGTCAGCAACGACGCCCGTGGTCGCGACAGACGCGTGCCCCGCGCGTCCGGCGACCGAAGCGGACACGGGTGCGTCTACAGGTGAATGGAAGTCCGTCGCCGATGGCGACTCGCTCTGCGTTTATGCGCGCAACGTTCGGCGTTCGCGAATCCGCGAGGTGATGGCCGTCGCCACCGTTGCCGCCGCGCCCGAACAAGTATTTGCGGTGATTTTCGATTTCGCACGCTATCCGGAATTCATGCCTTATGTCGCGGCGACCGAAGTTTTGAAGACGGAAGGCAGCGTGAACTGGGTCTTCCAGCAGCACGCGTTTCCGTTTTCGGTCAGCGACCGCTACTACACGATTCGGATCGACGCCGACGTGACGCTTGCAGCCCGGAGCATCTACCGCGTCGTCTGGAAACTCGCCGCGACCGACGAACCCTCGCGCCGTGGTCACGGCGTGTCCACATCGATCAACGATGGGTACTGGGATCTGCGGCCCGATGTCGACCCCAAGGCAACACACGTCACCTATTTCGTCCACACCGATCCCGGTGGCGCGATTCCAGCCTTCGTTGCGAACACGGCCAATAGTGACGCGGCACGGCTGATCATCAAGAGCGTGCGCGCACGGGTCGCCGCCGTGAAGCCCCGCACAGCGGACAACGTTCCCTGATGAACGGACCGAAAACACTCGTCGTATTCGTCGCCCGTGCGATGGAGCCGCGCACGGCAATGAGTGAAGCTGGCGCAGACGAAGCGGGAAGCGAGTATCAGCGTTGTCGCCTTGAGGGGTGGCCAAAGCGGGAATTTAGCGAAGTTCCACGTCAGTGAAATCAATGGTGTTCGAAACCCAACTCACGCCCCCGCTACCACTTACTAGAAGGCCCCGGCGCGAACCGCCGGGGCTTTTTCATTTCGGTCCTTGAGAGGCGCAGATTGCAATGACAGAGCCCACCCGACGCATCGTTACCGGTCATGATGAGAACGGAGAGTCCGTCGTCGTGTCCGATGGGTCGCCTCCGCAGCACCACCTGATGCGAGGCCCGTCCGTCGGCGCTGACTTCATCGAGATATGGAATGCCGCAATAGCAGTTCCGCTCCTCACGTCCGTTGAGGCACGCGAGCCCAACGAACGTGAGTTCACGATCATGCCCGTCGCCGGGCACCTCCTGCGCATCATCGAAATCTATCCGCCGAAGGCTGGCGGTAAACGCACGGTAATGCACCGAACGCAGACACTCGACTACGTCGTAGTGATCGAGGGAGAACTGGTGCTGCTGCTCGACGACAGCGAAGTCTCCCTGAAGCAAGGCGACGTGGTCGTTCAGCGCGGAACCAACCACGCCTGGGAGAACCGCTCCGACAAGCTCGCGCGCGCGGCTTTCTTCCACATCGATGCGCAGTTCAGTGAGGAGCTGCTCGCAAGACTGCCGAAGCCGCTGGAGCTGCTGCGTTAATGCCGGCGGGAACCGGATATCCCCTCGCCGCCCTGCGAGTGTATCGGCCCAAGGCTGATGCCCTGGATGGTCGGTGGAAAGCGCCGGCACTGCAGCGGGTGAACTGAGCCTCAACTATTGGATCTTGCATGAGTGTCCGCTCCTGGCCGAATGACGTCAGGCCTGTCGTCAAAGCGGGGAATTAACGCATATCCAGGTCAGTGAATTAAGCGGTGTGCGAAATCCAACTCACGCCCCCGCTACCAAGGACCCGCACTTCCGCGAAGACCCGGAGTTCCCCTCATAGGCTCGTCGGATGGGATCGATTGACGCGGTACCGTCCTCCCAGGCAACGCTGAACGAAATATCGGAAATTGACCCATTGCACGGTCATGAGCGGCAAAGAGTTGAGCTGAGGGCATTGCTCACGCTTGCCGCGGAAGCACCGGATCCGTCCTTCGCGCGCCACGCAACAAAGCCATCCGGGCGGACCAGGACGCAGCCCGCTGGTTCTAGCCCGTAGGCCGCAGCGAATCCGCCAGTCGGATCGTGCAATCCGTCCTGTCCCGGCCGGAAAACTTCCAGATGAAGTCCAACTTGCTTTGCGGCGCCCGCTGCACTCTCGCACCATGCTGCGCCATCGGCGGCAGCGAGTAGTGTGAAGTTGCGGCTGAACAGGTCGAGTGTCGAGACTTGTTGCCCAACGCGCTGAAGCCAATAGTGAGGAGCGCGCGTGCCCGGCATTGCGTGCGAGTCGCGTGGATTGACGTGCAAGGGCGCGTCGCCGGTGTCTGGGATGACAGCCGAGGATCGATAGACGTAGCCGAGCTCGATGTTGAGGTCGCTGACGAGCGGCTGCATCGTGTCCTTGGAGATCGACGGATCGGTACGCAGCACGTAACGCGTGTACGCCTGCTCTACGGTGAGCTCGGCAATGGGGCGGCGCTCCTGCTCGTAGGTGGAAAGGAGGTTTTCGCCCGCGACACCCTTCAGGACGAGTGCGAGCTTCCACGCGAGGTTGTGTGCGTCCTGAACGCCTGCGTTACCGCCCCAGCCACCGGTCGGTGGCATCACGTGTGCGGCATCGCCAGCGATGAATATGCGGTCATCACGAAAGTGCTCGGCCGTGTCGGCAGTCGCCTTCCAGTGCATCACGTTCTCGATCGCGACAGGTAGGTCCGGTGTGCCGATGGCGGTACGGACCATCTGCAGCGCGCCCTCGGTTGTGAAGCCGGTCGAGACGTCGACGTTCGGCTGAGCGGGATCGCCCACTGTGTTGACGACCAGGAAAGCGCTCTCGAACGGCTTCTCAAAGCGGAAAAACCCGCGCAGCTGTGGATGATTCGCATAAACCACCGCCCAGGGCTTGCCATCCAGGAACCTGCGCAGGTTTGCCCGGAAATAGATGGTGACGCTGTTCGAGAACGTGCCGTGCCCGCGCATCCTGATGCCGAGGTGCTCGCGGATGCGGCTATGCGCTCCGTCGGCGGCGATGAGGTATTGCGCACGCACCGTCCGTGTTTCGCCGGTGTCGCGGTGACGAACAACCGCGGTGACACCGTTGGCGTCCTGCTCGAACGATACGCACTCTGTCGAGAACAGTATTCGCGCACCGTGCTGTTCGGCGCCTTCCTTCAGAGTCGGCTCGAGTGCGTTCTGCGACAGAAACACACGCACGGTCGGGCTGAGGTCCCGGATGCCGTCGTTGAAGTTCGCAATGTAGTGGGCCGTGGCGCCCCCAGCCAGCGTCTCGACGCTGACCACGCCGGCGTCCTGCACGAACTGCGCTTCGGACTTGGTGCGTACAATCTGCTCCAGTCCGACGCTGCGGAAGATTTCCATCGTGCGCTGGGTGACTGAGGCGGCGCGTGGATGGATCGCCGTGCCGCGGTGATACTCGACGACGACGGAACGCACGCCGTGATATCCCAGCAGCAGCGCGGCCGTCATGCCGACCATGCTGCCGCCGACAATGAGGACCGGAATCTCGGTGCCGGCATCGAGGCTCATGTCATTAGCCCGCGGGTTTTCGTCAAATGCTCTTGCGCTTCGGGTCTTCCTAAAGCCGCACGGGCTACGCGGGCGTCGGCGCGAAGCGCTGGAACGCGACAAGCGACGCTATTGCTCCAGATCATTCGCTTCCCCCTTGTTGCGTCGGCTGGTGTCGAAGTGGGTTCTGGACCACCTCGTTCCTAAGTATTCCGTATAGCGAAACTATTTTCGATATCAGTGTAAATCTGATCTACGCGCGCGTGTGAGAGACTTGCGACCAAGACGGCCGGTTGCTGTGAGCAAATGCGTGTTGTTAGGTCTACTCGTTCTGCCTCACTTTCATTCGGTACTCGCGCTTTCGAACGCGCCAGAATCCTCTGCGAGTCCCGCCGCGGCGGGATCCGCGAACAAGATACCGATCGAATTGCGCGAGAATTTCCCCTTGCTTGTCGCGACGGTTGATGGGATCGACGTGCCATTGCAGTTCGACCTGGGCAATGGCTCACCCTTGGTATTGCAGCAGAGCGTCCTCGATCTCATTAAGGCAGTCCCCACTGGCGAGTCCTCCAAGTTCCAAGATCCCAAGGGGGTGTTTGAGTCGCCTATGTTCAAGGTGGCACGTCTCCAGATCGGCACTGCTGTGTTTACCAACGTTATCGCGCAGTTGGATGTACATAGTCCGTCTTACCAGCCGGCGCAGATTGGGCAAAAGGGTTACTTGGGGACCGGCCTCTTGAAGTCATTTGAGGTGGTGCTCGACTACCCCCATCGAACAATGACCTTAGTACCGCGAGTCAGTAGTGAGAGCTCGTCAGGAACGTGCAAGGGAACGGTGGTGCCCTTTTCACCGAAATGGCACGGAGAGCCCGTCACCGAAGCGGATACCGACCTGGGGCGAGTGATGCTGTGGTGGGATACCGGAGCGCCGACGTCGCTTCTTCGTAAGACATTCGCTCAGGAGGTGCGCTCGCAACCAGCTGGCGACACCGTCACGACGAAGCGGTTCACGCTCGGGGGCACCGACTTCGGACCTTGGCAGTTCGAAATGTGGGATGTGACCTTACCTGGGTTCGACGGACTCATTGGCTACCACTTCTTTGCGCGCCACGTCGTCTGCATAGACTTTCCGGGCAATCGGCTTGTTATCGGTCAGTAGGCCCGCGACTCCAAGCGCACCGGTCCGTTTAGGGGATCGTCCGCTTCTGGCCGAAAGCGGGCGCTGACGAGGTTGTCAAAGCGGGAATTCAATCTGCCAACTGTAGCGGCGCGTAATGCGGAGCAAATCAAACTAAGGTCGCACCGCACGCAGTTCCGAGATCACCGCCTGCGCCAGGGCGGTGAGCTCGCGACCGACATCATCGGGAATCTCCCGATTGCGCACGAATTGCTCGGTGAGCCGGACGAACTCCTGCAGCGCATCCACAGCCGGCCGCAGCTGCGTCGCCTTGACGAACTCAATTGCCTCGTCGATCTCGCGCAACAGCGGAAGCAAGCTGTTACGCGAGCAGACGGAGCATTCGCCAGTGATGATCCTCAAGTGGGGCAGCTCTTGGTAGACCACGGGACAGAAGCCGCAGGAATAGAAGGTCACATCCCAGGGGCGAGCTGCTTCGGGTCCTTGGGAGGTTTGCTTGAGGTCGCTCAGGAGCACTCTGTTACCGGTTGCGGGTTCCACCTTGAACAGGGCAGGGTGGGGGTTACCGGACACGCATCCGTCGTCCAGCACCAGGACACCGCCCGCCGCATCAATTGCTACGGCGCGCGCATGGCAGCCGAGCGGTCCTTGAGAGGAATCGCTCAAGTCACTTACCAACACTCTCGCGCCCGTCGAGATGTCGACTCGGAACACAGCCGGTGGATTACTGTAGGTGCCGACCAGAATTTCGCCGAGAGGACTGACGGCGACTTCCTGTGGGCTGTGTCCCGTGGGTCCCTGAGACGGGTTTCCAAAGTCGCTGAGGACCGATCGGTTGCCTGACGCTGGGTCGACGCGAAGCAGCGTACCGTTGCCGATACCGTCTTTCACGACCAGGATTGCGCCCGACGGGTGCTGTGCGATGGCGCGGGGCGTGCCGCCGACGGGACCTTGTGAAGGGTCACCAAAATCGCTGAGAAGGGTCAGGGTGTCCGTCGTGGGATCCAACCGGTACAGACGTTGCAGGTCGGTCCCAACGACGACCAGGATCCGGCCCGAAAGATCCCGCGTGACACCCGACGGGCTGTACGGATACGAAGTGCCATTCTTCGAAAAGCCACCAAAATCCCGAACGATGACTCTCATGCCAGTCAGGAGGTTCACACTGAGCAGCGCGCCCCGCATCGGGGAGTAGCCGTCGGGCTTGTACTCAGCACTCACAAGGAGCTCGTTCGGTGACAGCCCGGCAGTCATCTGATACGCGAAACCAACCGGTCCCTTCGAAGGATCGTTGAAGTCACTCAGGGTCTGGCGCGCACCCGTAGCCAGCTGCACACCGAGCAGCCCCCCGAATTCACCGGGTGGCCCGTGGCTCGTGAAGAAACCGTAGGCGGCCTGGGGGTCAGCTTCGGCGTTCCTCGGCGAGAGACACAGCGAAGCGCCACAGAACAGCGTCGCTACGAGCTGCACCGAGAAAAGCGACTGTCGCGTCGAGTACGGCATCTGTACGGATGTCCGCGCGCCCGAAGTGGCTCCCCAGTGTGGAAGGCCACAAGGGCGCATGAGGAGACGCAGAGTACAGCACGCGGCTCGGCCGTCGTCCATTGCACCAATGTCGGGAACCTAGCGCATTTCCACGTCAGTGAATTTAGTGGTGTGCGAAATCCAACTCGCGCCCCGCTACTGCGACAGGTCATGCGCGAGTCCGCTGTCGAAGGCTCGCCGACGCGGCAGCGTCTTTCGAGGATCACTGCATTCTGTCAAACCCACGCTTGTCATTCGTCGAGGGCTGCTCCACAGTCGTCCGTGCTGACAAGGGCAAACCCACCGAAAGGTGGGGGCGCAAAGCCACCGGTCTACGGACACGCACGGTCTATGACAGCGGGGTCGCCAGTGATACAGAGCGGGCATATTTTCCGAGCGCTGGGACATGGGTGCCGGGCGTGGCATGGATGAGGGCGCCGTCGAGCGCTTGGGCGGTCTGACGAGCGACGCAGGCGCCAATGTTCAAAGCGCGCTGATCGATGTCGGGCTTTGGCTCTATCACGGTTTCTTCGTGCCAGGCGATTATGTCTCGTCGATTCTGAGCGCACACGCGCCGCGCGTTGCGCAGTTCCTGGGGTTCGGCGCCGTCGGTCACGGAAGTGTGCTGTCCGGAATTATCTCCGGTGTGGTCTGGCTTGGCGCGATCGTCCTGATCGTCGTAGCTTGCAAGCTGATTCGTGACCTCGACAGGGCGGTGACCGCATTCATCGGGCGTCTGTATCAGAGACTGCAGCAGACAGGCCGAATCGTGGCGCGGCGGCTGGCCATTGCCTTTCGATCCCGCGCGCTCAAGCGGCAGGCGCGATTGGCGCGAACCGAAGTCGCCGAGCAGGGTGAGCTCACTGCACTCGAGCTCGCGGTCCTTCGATTTCACGCCAGGCTGGCGCCCGGCCACCTGTTGACGGCAAGCGGCATCGCGAGCGCCCTCAAAATGCGCTCGTCTCACGTCCAGCAGGCGTTAACCAGACTCAAGACGCTGAGCCTCATCCACCGCACGTTCGGCGCGGGCGACGGCGAGGACGGCTATCGGCTGACGCGACCCGGCGAGGTTTTTCTCGCAGCCTGCAGTCGGGCTCACCCGACGAAGGGCTAGGAGGGACGAAAGAAAAAATAAGAACGATGCTCGACGGCCACATCAGTACGCGCGCCCATTTGCAGAGGTCTGGTACCGGCGGCGGTCGCGGTTCACTATCGCCAGGTTGGCGACGGCCAACCACCGGCGCAGAGCGCGCATGCGATGAACACTTCCACCACACGCCCCTGGCTGCGGTTCTACGGCCGAGTTCCCGAAAGCCTCGCCTATCCCGAGGTCACGCTTTACGAGGCCGTCGCGCAGACCGCGGCGCGGGTCCCCGACGCGATCGCCTGGGATTTCCTCGACACCACGTCGAGCTACAGAGACTTCCTCGCGGCGATCGATCGCTGCGCAGAAGCGCTCGCTTCGCTCGGGCTCAAGAGCGGCGATCGCATGCTGGTCTCGATGCCTACGTCTCCGCAGGGGATCATCGCCTTCTATGCGGCGAGCAAGCTCGGCGCGGTGCCGGCAATGATCCATCCGCTGTCTACGGGGCCGGAGATTGAGCATTACCTCGACACCAGCGGCGCGCGCATCGCGCTGACCCTTGACGCGTTCTACCGTGTGTTCAAGTCGCTCAAGCCGAAGGCGCCGCTCGACACGCTGATCCTCGCGCGCATGTCCGACTACCTCTCGCCGCTCAAGAAGTTCGGCTTCTGGCTCACCAGGGGGCGCAAGATCCCGCGAGTCCCGGTCGATCCGCGCGTGCGTTGGTGGAAAGACCTGATGGCGGCATCGCATCCCACGGCGCCGCGCGCCAGGAGGAGCACCGACGATCCTGCCGCGATCCTGTTCTCGGGCGGGACGACCGGCCTGCCGAAGGGCATCCTGCTCTCGAGCCGGAATTTCATCGCCGAGGGCATGCAGGCGGCCCGCTGGGGCGGCATGGGCCAGAGCGATGCGATACTCGCGATCCTGCCGATCTTTCACGGCTTCGGTCTCGGCGTCTGCGTGAACGCGGCGTTCATGGCCGGGGCGAAATCCATTCTTGTGCCGATCTTTGACGCGAAGCTGGTCGCGAAGCTGCTCAAGTCCAAGCGGCCGAATCTGCTGGTCGGCGTGCCCACGCTCTACGACGCGCTCACCAAGGACCCTTCGCTCGCTGGGGCCGACCTTGCTTGCCTGCATGCCGCGTTCTCGGGCGCGGACACGCTGCCCCGGCCGGTCAAGGAACGCTTCGAGAAGCTGGTTTCCGATCACGGCGGTAACGTGAAGCTGCTCGAGGGCTACGGGCTCACTGAGGCTGTTACGGCGATCATGGCGATGCCGCTAGACGAATACCGTGAAAGCTCCATCGGCATTCCCTTCCCCGACATGCTCGCAAAGATCTGCAGGGTGGGTACGACGGAGGAAGCGGACGCGGGCGAGGAAGGCGAGATCTGCATTGCCGGGCCCTCCGTGATGCTCGGCTATCTCGATGATGCGGCGGCAACGGCCGAGACGCTCCGTAGACATTCCGACGGCCGCGTGTGGCTGCACACCGGCGACCTTGGCAAGATGGACGCCGATGGCTTCTTCTACTTCACCGTGCGGCTGAAGCGGATGATCAAGTCGTCGGGCTTCAACGTGTACCCCGCACAGGTCGAAGCGGTGCTCTACCAGCATCCGCTCGTCGCAGAGGCCTGCGTCGTCGGTGTCCCCGACCCGTCGCAGGTCGAGCGGGTCAAAGCGCATGTTGTGCTGAAGGATCCTGCACAAGCATGCGCGGCGACTGAGCAGGCGCTGATCGAACATTGCCAGAGAAGCCTCATCAAGTGGTCGTGCCCGCGCGAAGTGAAGTTCGAGCGCGAGCTCCCCAAGACCCGCGTCGGCAAGATCGACTATCGAGTGCTCGTGCAGGAACACGTCGCGAAACACGGCACGAAGGAGGGCGCCTGATGCAGATGAAACGAACCCACCCGCACGGCGGTGACCGCGTCGCCGCCGCGCTCGAAACGCAGGGTGTGCCGTTCGTGTTCACGCTGTGCGGCGGCCACATCTCACCGATCCTCACCGCTTCGAAGGCGCGCGGCATTCGCATCATCGACTGCCGCGATGAGGCCACCGCTGTGTTCGCAGCCGACGCGGTCGCTCGGCTGACCGGGACCCCGGGCGTCGCTGCCGTGACCGCGGGACCTGGCCTGACGAATACGATCACTGCGCTCAAGAACGCTCAACTCGCGCAGTCGCCCGTCGTGCTGATCGGCGGCGCAGCGCCCACCGCGTTGCAGGGCCGAGGCGCGTTGCAGGACATCGACCAGCGCCCCCTCATCGCGCCGCACGTTAAGCGCTTCATCAAGGTGCGCCGCGTTGCCGGCCTGGCGCCGGCGATCGAGGAAGCGTTCGCCGTCGCGCGTGAGGGTGTGCCGGGCCCCGTGTGCATCGAATGCCCAGTGGATCTGCTGTACGACGAGGCGAACATTCGCCAGTGGTACGCCGAGGCCGCGGGCAAGGGCACGTCGATCGCCGACCGGGCGCTTCGCTGGTATCTCACCCGGCATGTCGAGAAGATGTTCGCCAGCAGCGACCGGCCGGTCGAGCTGCGCGCGAGGGAGGTGCAGCCGCCCGCGCCATCGGATTCGCGCATCGAGGCCACGGCTGCCGCGCTCGCGAAAGCCGAGCGGCCGCTGATGGTGGTCGGTAGCCAGGCGCTGTCGCTTTCCGGCGAGGCCGATCGCATCGCAACCGCAGTCGCGCAGCTCGGCATACCCGTTTATCTATCCGGGATGGCGCGCGGGCTGCTCGGCCGCGAGCACCCGTTGCAGATGCGGCACGCACGCCGCAAGGCGTTGCGCGAGTCGGACTGCGTAATCCTGGCCGGCGTACCTTGCGACTTCCGGCTCGATTACGGGCGTCACATTCGGCGCAGCGCGACGCTGATCGCCGCCAACCGCAGTGCCAGAGAGGCGCGCATGAATCGCCGCCCAACCCTCGCGGCGATCGGCGACGCCGGGCTGTTCCTTGAACGCCTCGCGGCGAGGACCACGGACGTAGCTAAGTGGCGAGATTGGACCCGCTCGCTGCGCCAGCGCGATCTCGATCGCGAGGCCGAAATCGACGCGCAGGCTGCGGCGCAGGGCGAGTTCATCAACCCGATCGGCTTCTTTCGCGCGCTCGACCGCGTCGCGGGCGACAATGCGATCATGGTCGCGGACGGGGGCGATTTCGTTGCGACCGCGTCCTACATCGTGCGGCCGCGCGGGCCGCTCAGCTGGCTCGATCCCGGTGTGTTCGGCACGCTCGGCGTCGGCGCCGGGTTCGCGCTGGGCGCTGCGGTCGCGCGGCCGCAGAGCGAGGTGTGGATCATCTTCGGGGACGGCGCGTGTGGTTACGGGCTGGTCGAGTTCGACACGTTCGTGCGCCACCGTATCCCGGTGATCGCGGTGGTGGGCAACGACGCGGCCTGGACGCAGATTGCACGCGAGCAGGTGAAGATGCTTAAGGATGACGTCAGCACCGTCCTCGCCCGCACCGACTACCACAAGGTCGCGGAAGGCTTCGGGGCGGCGGGCATTCTCGTTACGAAGAACGCCGAGGTTCCCGCGGCGCTCGAGCGTGCGCGGGAGATCGCTCGCTCCGGCA
>Ga0180063_1000154_pt1 | contig 16628 bp, 11 predicted proteins | sample EasRivT47_16_10D_FD_121776 | JGI IMG/M metagenome (GOLD analysis project Ga0180063, IMG submission 121776) | Soil microbial communities from meander-bound floodplain in the East River, Colorado, USA - East River metaG ERMLIBT47_16_10D | ecosystem: Environmental > Terrestrial > Soil > Floodplain ...
CTCCTGCGTGGCGCCTACTCGAGCGGGCGATTGATGGAGCTGTCAGTCGTCCTGCTCGTGTTCGTGATCACGCTGCTGCTGCGGCAGATCCGCGACGCGCGGACCGGGGGCGGCGCGATGTAGAGCCGGATCGGCCGGATCAGCTCGGCCGGACGAGCACGTCCCCCTTGGAGCTCGTGATCCGCAGCTCGGCGCCCCCGCTGCCGCGCTGCAGGTGGACACGGTTCTTCTCCAGGTCGAGCACCTCCGCCGCGACGTCCTTGTGCTGGACCGATCCGGTGTCCGACTCGGCGTGGAGCGCGAAGGGCGTGGTCGGGTTGACGCGCAGCACGACGTTGCCCGAGTCGGTTCGCACCGAGGCCTCGCGCGTGCGTGTGATGCGCAGCCCCAGGTCGACCAACCCCGACCCGCTCGCCACGTCGAAGGCCACCGCATCGAGATCGGCGAATCGCACGCCGCCCGTGCCGCTCTCCACGTGGAGCGCTGCGGTCGTGATCCCGGAGCCGTCGATCGAGCCGCTGCCCGTGCGGACGCGAGCCTCGTCGGCGCTGACCTCGAGCAGCTCGAGCCGTCCCGACGCGGTCTGCAGCTCGATTCCCTTGCCGCTGAACTTCCGCACGACGACGTTGCCTCCCCCGGTGCGCGTGCTCAGCGTGCCGTAGACCTGCTCGGCCAGGATCTCGCCCTCGACCACTTCCAGATCGAACTTTCCGCGAACGCCGACCGCCTGGAGCGTTCCGACCGTCTGGCGCAGCGAGGCCTCGATCTCGAGCGGGACGAGGACCTCGAGGTAGACGGCGACCGCCGCGGCCCCGCGCCCGGAGCCGACCTCGACGCTCCGCCCGCCGTACTGCGCGGCGACCGTGGTCTTCTGGATCAGCGGCGTGACCCACTTGGCCACGAGCCCCGTTTTCTCGCCGCGCGGCAGCTTGAATGCGGTGAACCGGTCGACGGGGTACGTCACGCGGATCGACGTCGTGCCGCCCTCGGTCGTCGGCGCGAGCGTGAACGCGTCGGCGATCGCGTTGGCCTCGGCCCACGTCTCGGCCTCGACGACCACACGCGCGCTGACGACCACGCGGCCGCCGGTGCGATCGCCGCGGACGACGAGCGAGCCGAGCAGGTTCTCGACGTGCAGCTTGCCGCCGCGGGCCAGCGGCTGCGCGAGATCGAGCTTCTTCTCGACACGCTCGGCGGCGTGCGATGAAGGGGCCGCAAGCGCCAACGAGAGTCCCAGCAGCGCCAGGCTCACCCTTGCCGTAGACATTCCGTCACCTCCCCGTTCGGCTCAGAACATAGGTTCCGCCAGGCGCGGCGGCCAAGAACGGGGCGAGCACGATTTCGGAATCGGCGTTACGAGACGGTCAGATTCCCGGTGCGCGGGTCGGGCGCGTCGAGGAGCGGCATCAGGTCCGGCAGCAGGTGCCGCAGCACCTGCAGGCTGAGCGAGCTGGTGAACCGGTACTCGTCCGCTTGCGGCCCCGGGACGTAGCTCGTGATCGTCCCGAAGAACCGGTCCCCCAGGAAAAACACGAAGGTCGCCGTCCGATTCACCGCGCGCGACTCGACGAGCTGACCGTGGGCACCGAAGATCTCGCGACGATTGTCCCCGGTCCCGGTCTTGCCGCCAATCGCGAGCGGGGTGCCGTCGTGCAGCACCACGGCCCCGCGCAGGCGCCGTGCCGTCCCCTCCTCGACCGTGCCGAGAAGCTCGCGGCGGACCTGCGCGGCCACGGCCGCTGGGAGCACGCGCTCGCCCGGGCGATCCGTCCGAGCGAGCGCCGTCTCGTAGGGTGTGCCCTCGGCGAACAGCAGCTCGTCGATGCGCGCAGTCCGGTAGCGTACGCCGCCCGCGAGCACGATGCCCACGAGTTCGGCCAGCGCCGCGGGCCGGTCCCCCGAGCTGCCGATCGCGCTCGCGTAGCTCGGCACGAGCGACTCGAACGGATAGCCGAGGCGCTTCCAGTCCGCGTGGATCTCGAGGAACGCCTCGACCTCGAGCAGGGTCCGGATGCGCTTGTCCTGCGCGTTCTTGCGGCGCGTGCTGAACAGCCAACCGTAGACCGCCTGGCGCTGACCCGCGCTCTCGCGGACCACCTCGTCGAAGGTCGCGTCGGGGTGCTGGCCGAGGTACTCGAGCAGCCACAGGCGCAGCGGGTGGATCCCCGCGAGATACCCGCGGTCCGCCAGTCCGTACCGCCCGGGTCCGAGCGACTCGTAAAGCTCCCGCAGCGTGGAGTCGAGCACATGCGAGTCGCGCCCGCGCTCGCGAACGATCGTGGCGAACGCGTCGTAGTCGAGCTCCGGGCGGGCCGAGCGCACGAGGGCGGCGATGCGTCGCGGAGCGGGGCCGATCTCCGCCAGCACGGCCGAGAGCCCCTCCTCGGCGTTCTGCCCGTGGTGCTGCCGATAGAACCGGCGCAGGAACTCCCGACCCTCGCGATCGGCGAAGCGCTCGAGGTAGTGCTGGCGCCTCGGGTCGGACGCGTCCTCGAGGATCCGCCCCGAGGAGCCCGGCACGCGCAGCGTGTAGTAGCTCACGATGTCGCGCATCAGCCGCACGAACGGCAGGTTGATCGACTCGCGGAAGGCCTCGCGCACGGTCGGAGCCCGCCCGTTCTCACGCGAGTCGAAGTTCGAGAACACGTGCCGCCCACCGCCGGTGAAGAACGCCTCCCCGGGATGGGCCGAGTAGCGCCGCTCCATGGCCGCCTCGAGCATCCGGGGCAGGCCGCGGTCCGTGGCGCTCGCGAGGTGCTCGACGGCCCAGCGCGCCAGCCGGTCGCTGCGCGGGAGCTCGCGCTCGAGCTCGAGCAGCGCGGCGCTCGGCGCGCTCGCGTACTGCGCGTGGAGCGCGGCCACGATCTCGAGATAGGTCACGAGCGTGCGCAGCTTGGCCGTCGAGCCGAGCTCGAGCTTCACTCCCTCGTTCAGGTTCAGCGGCTGCTCGTACGTATCGGCCTGGACGCGCAGGACGTTCGCGTCGCCGACGCGCTCGTACAGCGTGAAGCTGTACACGACCCGCGAGGGATCCCCCGTGCCCAGGAGATGGCTCCCGACGAGTCCCGCGGCGCGGGCCACGCTCGGGTCGCGCAGCTCGTGGAGCGCGCCGAGCACTGCGAGCTGCACGTCCCGGTCGAACGTCGTGCGTGCCGACAGATCGAGGCGGTCGAGCTCGTACAGGCCGCTCGTGCCGAGCGTCGAGGCGAGTCGAGTGCGCACGCCCTGGATCGGCTTCCAGACCAGGCGCAGCGGCGCCGCGTCGGGCGCACGATCCCGTAGCGGGACACCCAGGGTCCGCGCGCGCTCGTACAGCTCGTCGGGCAGCACGTGCTCGTCGTGCAGCATGCGCAGGTAGCGCTGCGACAGCTCTTCGAGCGCGGCCGGCTCGCGCTGCAGGTAGTAGGCGGGGCGGCGCTGCGCCAGACACAACGCCAGCACTTCGCGGAAGGCGCGGGCTCGCGCGTCGAGCTCGGGATCGTGCTCGCCCTGCGGCTCGGCGGCGAGCAGCCGGGTCGCTTCGGCGAGGTCGGTGCCGAACCAGGCCCACAAGCCGTCGCCCACCCCGTGGACCTCGCCGAAGCCCGGCGTCGCCGCCAGGGGCAGCGAGTTCGCGTACTCGCGGAAGATCTCGCGGCGCGCGTCGATCGTCTCCTCGCCGCTCTGGTAGGCCCGCAGCGATGCCGAGAGCATCTGGCGCAGCTTCTCGCGAGCGCTCTCGGTGCGGCCGCCAGGGGAGTGGCGCAGCTTCTCGAGCTGCGTCGCGAGCGTGCTCCCTCCGGGGACGCGCCGGCTCGGCCGCAGCGGCTCGACGCCCTTCTCGAGCAGCGCGCGCGCCAGGCGATCCCATTCGACCGCCGGGTTGCGCCGCGGGTGGGTCTCGTCGAGCAGCTCCCGGTTCTCGATGAACAGGAGCGTGCGCACGACGAGCGGTGGGATCGAGGCGAAGGTCTCGTAGACGCGCTGCGGGTAGTCGACCGCGAACAGCTCGCGGCCGTGCCGGTCGAGGACCCGCAGCCCGGCTTGGGTTTTCTCGTGGTAGATCGGGAAGATCCCCAGGTCGACGAGCCAGCGGTGGGCCGGCGACAGGCGGGCCTGGCGCGTGATCGCGAAGTCGGGTGCGAGGCGCTCCAGGTAGCCGGGCAGGTGGGCGTAACCCAGGCGAAGGTCGTACGGACCCCCGCCGGGATAGCGAGTCGCCGCGCCCGGGACGTCGTCGAAACCGAACGTCATCCGTCGCGCCACGGCCGCGAAGACCCACGACTGGAGCCAGGACGTCCGCGCTTCGATCCCGACCAGAACCCCGAGCACGACGACCCAGGCGATCCAGGCGCGTCGCCTCGGCCGTCCGCTCGGGAGCGCCCCGGTCTCGCGGCGTGACGGCGACCGCCCGAGCGGAGCCGTGCCTGCCGGCGCCGGTCGCGCGGCCCCGGGCCAGGCCCAGACCTTGGCCATGCCTTCCAACCCCACGATGCGCCCGGAACGGGGGCATCCGTACCAGAGGTACAGCCGTCCGGCTCCGTTGTCGAACTCCGGAGGGCAGTCCGGACAGCAGCGGTCATGATTCTATGGATTGTCGGCTCCGGACGGATGTGGGAAATGCCACGCCAAGTACGCTAGGATGGCTCGACGGGCGGAGTCGTTCCGCCACGGTCGAATCGAGGGGGCGTCCCCGCGGGATCGCGAGGGTCGTCACAGACGTGGAGTGCAAGGTGATGATGAGGAAGTTCGTCGTCTCCGGGTTGGGGCTCGCATTGTTGGCTCTCGTGGCGTCGGGCTGTGCCAAGCCGCCCGAGGCGGAGATTCAGTCGGTCGCGGCGGCCCTGCAGGGCGCGACGTCGGCCGAGGCGGGCGAGTACGCCCCAGAGTCGCTCGCTGCGGCCGAGAGCGCCAAGCGCGACTTCGATGCCGAGCTGAAGGTGCAGGAGGAGAAGTTCGCCCTCTTCCGCTCCTACGACAAGGCCAAGGAACTCGCCAGCGCGGCCAAGGCCGCCGGCGACAAGGCGGCAGCCGATGCCGCCGCAGGCAAGAACCGGGCGCGTGACGAGGCGACGGCCCTGATGGCCGAGGCCAAGACCGCGATCGAGGAAGTCAAGACGCTGCTCGACCAGGCGCCGCGGGGCAAGGGCAGCCAGGCCGACATCGCGGCGATGAAGAGCGACCTGGCCGGCATCGAGACCTCGCTGGCCGAGATCGACTCGGCGATGGCCGAGGAGCGGTACCTCCAGGCCAAGGCCAAGGCCGAGGCCGCCAAGCAGAACGTCGAGCAGATTCGCAACGAGATCCTGCAGGCCATGGAAGCCATGAAGCAGGCTCGCTCGGGCCGCTAGACCGTTCTTCGCGGATTCTCCTGCGCATCGAGACGGCGGGCCCGACTTGCCGGGCCCGCCGCGGCGTGCCGTCGTGACTGGCGCCGCCCGAGACCTCGGTCTATATCCTCCCCGGAACAGTGGACTCAACAGGTGAAGACGTGAGGCCTGTCGTCGCTCGGATCCTCCTCTATGCCGGCGCCTCCGGGCTGGTGCTGCTGGCCGGCGCGGCGATCTTCCCCGTCGTCACCGGACGGACGAGCGCACCGGCGATTGCCCGCGAGTCGGCGCGCAGCGCCGTGACCGCGGCGCGCGATGCGCGGGCGATGCTCTGGGCGCCCGAGGAATGGGCGGCGGCGACCGCCGCGCTCGATGCGGCGCTCCTCGAGACCCGGCGGAACGAGCTCAGCCTCGTCGTGCTCCGCGACTACCGCGAGGCGCGCGACTTGCTGCGCGAGGCAGAGGCCGCCGGCAACACGGCGCGCCAAGCCGCGATGGCGAACCGGGAGACCGCGCGCGCCTCCGCACTCGAAGCGGTCGAGCGCGCCGATGAGGTCATCCTGGCCACCGAGAGCCTGACCGGCGCGGTGCGCATCGATCCGCCGAGCCGCCGCGCGCTGCGCAGCGCGAAGATGTCACTGACCGAGGCCCGGGAGCTGTGGGACGACGAGCAATACGACGAGGCGCGTGACCGCGCCGACCGTGCGGTGGGTGCGGTGCGCGCGGCGCGTGAGCTCGTCGCGACGCTCGCGGCGCGTTACGTCGATCGGGACCAGGTCCGGCAGTGGCGGCGCTGGAAGGAAGACACGATCCAGTGGTCGCGGCGATCGGGCGGGGCTGCGCTCCTCATCGACAAGAACGACCGCCAGCTCACACTGTACGTCGGCGGGAAGGCGGTCGAGACCTACCGCGCGGAATTCGGCTTCAACCACCTGCAGCAGAAGATCCGCTCGGGCGACGGCGCGACGCCCGAGGGACGCTACCGCATCATCGCGAAGAAGGACCGCGGGCGGAGCAAGTACTACCGGGCGCTCGAGATCGACTATCCGAACGACGACGATCGGAGCCGCTTCGAGCGCGCTCGCCGCCGCGGTCACGTGCCGGCGAACGCCCGCCCCGGGGGGCTGATCGAGGTGCACGGGGACGGGGGCCGGGGCTGGGACTGGACGCGCGGCTGCGTCGCCCTGTCGAACCGCGACATCGACCGGCTGTATCCTCGTGTGCAGGTCGGGACGCCGGTGACGATCATCGGGAGCGACGGCGGACAGGGCAGGTTCTCGGATCTGGCCCAGTCGCTCAAGGCGGAAAAAGAGAATGGGACGCGGCTCGACTGAAGCCCCTGGCGGGGGGGCGACCGTGCCTGGCGGGTGGCCGGCGGCCCCTGCGGCCCGGCGCTCGCGCCTGACGATCGCGCTGCCGCGCGAGCGCTGGCGCAAGCCGCTGTTCCTCGCGCTCGGGTTCCTGGTGGTGTGCGCGATCGTCTTCGCTGGCACCGGGTTCGACTACGGTCGCCTTCCGCCCCCGCGCACGGCTGCGCCCCCCGAGGCGGCCAAGCTCCAGGCGGAGCTCGCGCGGCTGCGCGCCGAGAACCGCAAGCTCGACAAGTCGCTCGAGGCGCAGGTGCCGTCGGGCGTGTACATCGTGATCAACCAGACACACAACCGGCTCTACCTCAAGCGGGGCGAGACGACGATTCACGAGGCCGCCTGCTCGGCCGGCTCCGGGATGGTCCTCAACGAGCCGACGGGCCAGCAGCGCACGTGGGTCTTCGACACGCCGCGCGGCCGGTTCAAGGTCCTGAACAAGGTCGAGAACCCGGTGTGGAAGAAGCCCGACTGGGCGTTCGTCGAGGAGGGCAAGCCGCTGCCGAAGCGGGCCGACGAGCGCATCGAATACGGGATGCTCGGCGAGTACGCGCTGCACTTCGGCAACGGGTACATGATCCACGGGACGCTCTACGAGCGCATGCTCGGGCGGAGCGTGACGCACGGCTGCATCCGGTTGGGCAAGCAGGATCTGCGCGTGGTGTACAAGAGCGTGCCTCCCGGCACGCCCATCTACATCTTCTAGGTCGACGATGCGCACGAACCCCGGTCTGGCTCTGCTGCTCGCGGCACTCGCGGGTGGCCTCGCGCACGCGGGCACGGACGACCCGGCCAGCGCCTGGCAGCACGAGGCGGCGGCGAACCGCTCGCTCGGACTCGAGCTCGAGCTGGCCAAGGGGAAGGGGTTCTACCTGGTCCTCGACTCGGCGGCGTCGCGGCTGCGCTTGATGCTGCAAGGCGTCGTGCTCGAGGAGTTCCCGGTCGAGCGTCTCGATCTCGGGCTGCCCGAGCGGTTGTTCGTGAACGGCGCCGCGCCCGACGAGATGCGGAGCCGTGTGTGGTCCGCCGGTGCGCTCGATCCGCCGAACCGCGACGAGCGACAAGTGATCCGGGTCCCCGACCCGAAAACCCCGCCCGACGAGCTCGAGCCGCCCATGGCGCTTCCACCGGTGGCCGCTCCGGAGCGCTATTTCGTGCGCTTCGCCGGGCCGCTGGTCCTCGAGGTTCGCTCGGCGGGCTCGTCGTCGCTCCTCGGACGCCTCGTCGAGGCGGCCGAGCGGCGCCTGGACGACCTCACCGCCGTGGTGAAGGGTCGCACCGCCTCGCGCGTCCGGGTGTTCCTACGCGACGCGGATGCGGAGCTGCTCTATCAGTCGCTCCCCCCCGAGACCCAGTTCCTCGTCTTGTAGACGCCGAAACGGGGTCAGACCCCGAAACTTCGGCGGGGGACTGCGCGTACGAACGAGCGTTCATCCTCAGGGGGTTCCATGCGCAACCGCATCGGTCTCGTCCTCCTCGCTCTCACGCTCGGCGCCACGAGCGGAAGCGTCCTCGCCGCCACCGAGGGCTACCTGCGCTACCCCGATCTACACGGGGACCGCGTCGTGTTCGTCGCGGAGTCGGACCTGTGGGTCGCGCCCGCCGCGGGAGGGATGGCGCGGCGCCTCACGACCCATGTCGGCGGTGAGACGTTCCCGAAGTTCTCCCCGGACGGGAAGTGGATCGCCTTCAGCGGCCAGTACGACGGCAACGCGGACGTGTACGTCGTCTCGGCCGAGGGTGGCGAGCCGCGCAGGCTGACCTGGCATCCGTCCCCCGAGCTGGTCGACGGCTGGACCCCCGACGGGCACGCCGTCCTGTTCACGAGCCCGGCGGAGCACCCGCTCGACTCGCCGGAGATGTTCTCCGTCCCGGCGCTGGGCGGCGATGCCGAGCGGCTGCCGCTCGGATGGGTCACGCACGTCGACATGGAGGCGGACGGCGGGCGCTGGGCCTTCACCCGCACGGGCGGGGGCGGCACGTGGAAGCGCTATCGCGGAGGCACGGCCCAGTCGATCTGGGTCGGGAGCCCGAAGCGCGCCGATTATCGCGAGGTCACCGAATTCGAGGGCATGAACGCCTATCCGATGTGGCACGGCGGTCGGATCTACTACCTGTCCGACGTGGGCGGCACGGCGAACCTGTGGTCGATGAAGCCGGACGGGACCGATCCGCGTCAGCACACGCGGTTCGACCGCTGGGACGCGCGCTACCCGTCGATCGCCCCGGACGGGCGCATCGCGTTCATGCTCTCGGGCGACATTCACGTGTTCGACCCGACGAGTGGCCGCGAGGCCAAGCTCGCGATCGAGCTCCCGAGCGACCGCGTTCTGACGCGGTCACGCTATCCGAACGCCGCCCAGTATCTGACCTGGTTCCAGCTCGCGCCCGACGGCGAGCGCATCGCGCTGACCACGCGGGGCGAGATCTTCTCGGTCCCGGTCAAGAAAGGCATCACGCTACCGATCACGCGCGGCAGCGGCGCGCGGGAGAGCTGGGCCTCGTTCGACGCCACGGGCAAGCGCCTGGTCTACGTGACCGACGCGCCGCACGAGGAGGAGATCCGCAGCATCGACGCCTGGGGGCGTGGCGAGCCCCGGGTGATCCAGCGCGCCGAGACGGGACGCTGGCATTTTCCGCCCGTGTTCGCCCCGGACGGCAAGCACGTGGCGTTCGCCGACCAGACGCAGACGCTCTACGTGAAAGCGGTCGACGGCGGCTCGGCGAAGCAGGTCGATCGCGCGGAGCAGGCGTCGATCACCGACTACGTCTGGAGCCCGGACAGCCGCTGGCTGGCCTACACCAAGCGCGGCCGGACCGACTACGCCTCGGTCTTCGTCTACGACAACCAGGACGGCACGCTGCACCGGATCACCATGGGCGACACCGACGAGGCCTCGCCGGTCTGGGACCCGGATGGGCGGTATCTCTACTTCCTCAGTCACCGCAACACGAACCCGCTGCTCGGGTCGCGCGATCTCGAGAACGTCGACATCGAGCCGACGAAGATCTACATGGCCCTGCTGCGGAAGGACGAGAAGAACCCGTTCGCGCCGAGCGCGGGACTCCCGCCCGTCGAGAAGGACGAGAAGGACGAGAAGGCTGCGAAAGACGCCAAGGACGCCAAGGACGCGAAGGGCGCCGAAGGCGAGAAGAAGGACGAGGCGCCGAAGCCGGTGCAGATCGACTTCGCCGGCCTGGAGAATCGGATCGTCGCCCTGCCGATCGAGCCGGGTCAGTACGGTGCCCTGTCCGCGACCAAGTCGCACGTGTTCTGGATCTCCTCGCCGCTCGAGGGCATGGCCGACTGGGGGCCGCTGTTCGGCGGCCCGCAGGAGTCGCACGCGACGCTGATGTCGTTCGAGATCGAGACCAAGAAGGCCCAGCCGTTCCTGCAGGGCGTCCTGGCCTACGAGCTGTCGGGGAAGGCCAACAAGCTGGCCGTGATGAAGCAGCCCGGGGAGATCCACGTCGTCCCGGTCGGTCCGCCGCCTGGCGATCTGAGCGAGTCGCGCGTCGATCTGAGCGGCGTCGTGGTCGAGGTCGATCCGCTCGACGAGTGGACCCAGATCTACTACGAAGGCTGGCGGCACATGCGCGACTTCTACTGGGACCCCGGGCTGGGCGGCGTGGACTGGAACGCCGTGCGCGACCAGTACGCGTCGCTGCTACCCCGCCTGTCCACGCGCGGCGACCTGCTCGACCTGATGGCCGAGATGATCGGCGAGCTGTCGACCTCGCACACCTACGTCTTCGGCGGCGATTTCGGCACGCAGGTTCCGCAGCGCCCGACCGGGCTGCTCGGCGCGGATCTCGCACGCGAAGGCAAGGCCTTCCGTATCGTGCGCATCTACCGCGGGGCGCCCGCGGACAACGAGCGCGCGCCGCTGCTCGAGCCCGGCGTGGACGTGGCCGAGGGGCACTACGTGCTGGCGATCAACCACCGGCCGTTCGAGGACGGCCGACCGTTCCATGCCCACCTGGAAGGCCTCGCGGGCAAGACCGTGCTGCTGACGGTCAACGACCGACCGACGAGCGAAGGCGCGCGGGACGTCGTCGTCGAGACGCTGTCGAGCGAGCAGGGAATCCGCTACGCGGACTGGGTGCGGCGCAATCGCGAGTACGTGGCCGAGAAGACGGGGGGCAAGATCGGCTACGTGCACGTGCCGGACATGATGGCGGACGGGCTGATCGAGTTCAACACCTGGTTCTACCCGCAGCTCGACCGAGCCGGGATGATTGTCGACATGCGCTGGAATGGCGGCGGGTTCGTCTCGCAGATGATCCTGGAGCGGTTCCGCCGGCCGATCGTCAGCTTCGACCGCTCGCGCGGCGGCGGCGTGTCGACCTATCCCTATCGGACGCTGAACGGCCCGTTCGTGGTCCTGACCAACGAGCATGCCGGATCGGACGGCGACATCTTCCCCGCGGCGGTGCAGCTCGAGGGTCTCGCCCCCGTGATCGGCAAGCGCTCGTGGGGCGGTGTCGTGGGCATCAACTCGCTGCGACCGATGGTCGACGGCGGGATCCTCACGCAACCGTCTGCCGCGTGGTGGGATCCCAAGCGCGGCTGGGATCTCGAGAACCATGGCGTGGATCCGGACATCGTCGTCGAGAACCTGCCGCAGGAGCTGGCGCGTGGGCTCGACGCGCAGCTCGATCGCGGCATCGCCGAGGTGCTGCGGCTCCAAGCCGAAGATCCGCCGCTCGAGCCGCGCTTCGGCCCGGCGCGGCCGCGGGGTCGCGACGCGTTCCGACGGGAGACGGCCCGGCGCGCCGAGCGGGATCCGGTCGAGCCGCGGGGGACCGACTGATCAGTCGTCGGCCAGGCGCCGCAACAGCATCGCGTCGATCTCGGCCTCGGCGTCGAGCCAGTCCTGGTGCGGGTTTCCCGGCGCGAAGCCGCGCCGCTGGGCGCGGTAGTACGCGGCCTCGGCGATCATCCGGTTCCGCTCGGCCGTGGGGAGCGTCGCGGCGACCCGCGGCGACGCGCTGGGCAGCGCGGCCGCGGGGCGCGCGCCCTTCACGGGCTCGGGCGCCGGCGCCTTGGTGTGCACCGTCTTGCGCTCCTTGCTCGCGCCCTTGGGGGCGAGGGAGCCGCCGCTCGACTTGCGAGCGCTCTTGCGACCGTTCGCGCGGGCCGAGCCCCGCGCGTTGTTCGAATCGGCCATGTTCGCTCTCCCGTGCGGGGCCTCGAGCGGCCCGTGTCGAGTTCCAACATAGCATGCGGCGGAGGCGCTTTCCGGCTGTGCCGCGCCGCGGCTTTGGTAGCATGAACGGGCTCTCGGGGGCACGGAGGACCGCACGATGCGTGGCGTTCGAATCGCGGCGTCGCTGCTGACGGTCGTGGGGGTCGGCTTGGCGACGGCGAAGACGAAGCTCGACTATCCGCAGACGAAGGCCCTCGACCTGGTCGAGGAGATCCACGGCAAGAAGGTCAAGGACCCGTACCGCTGGCTCGAGGACGACGTGCGCACGTCGCCCGAGGTTCGCGCGTGGGTCGAGGCCCAGAACAAGGTCACCTTCGGCTACCTGGCGCAGATCCCGGGTCGCGACGCGATCGAGCGTCGCCTGACCCAGCTGTGGAACTACGAGCGCTTCACGCCGCCCGCCATCCGGGCCGGGCGCTACTACTACTTCAAGAACGACGGGCTGCAGAACCAGTCCGTGCTCTACGTCGCCGACTCGCTCGACGGCGCGCCGCGGATCGTGCTCGACCCCAACAGCTGGTCCGTCGACGGGACCGTCGCCCTCAGCGGCCTGGCCGCGAGCGACGACGGGCGCTACCTGGCCTACGCGCGCTCGGCGGCGGGCTCCGACTGGCAGGAGTGGTTCGTCCGCGATCTGGCGAACGGACAGGATCTCGGCGACCACCTGCGCTGGACGAAGTTCACGAACGCGGCCTGGACGCCGGACGGCAAGGGATTCTTCTACAGCCGCTTCGACGAGCCCGTGGCGGGCGACGAGTTCAAGGCGCTGAACACGAATCAGAAGGTGTTCTACCACCGCGTCGGGAGCGCGCAGGCCGACGACGTGCTCGTGTACGAGCGGCCGGACCAGCCGCAATGGGGCTTCGCACCGACGGTCAGCGAGGACGGACGCTACCTCGTGCTGTCGAGCTACGTCGGGACCGATCCGCGTAACCGGGTGTTCTACAAGGACCTGCTCGAGCCGTACGGCACGGTGCGCGCGCTCGTCGACACGATCGACAACGAGTACACGTTCCTGGGCAACGACGGCGCGCTGTTCTATTTCAAGACGGACCTCGGCGCCCCGCGGGGCCGCGTCGTGGCGCTCGACACGCGAGCGCCCCGCGTGGAGAAACCCAAGGAGCTGATCCCCGAGTCGCAGAACGCGCTGCAGGGCGCCAGCCTGCTCGGCAACCTGTTCGTGGCCACCTACCTGCAAGACGCGGCCACGCGCGTGCGCGTGTTCCGCATCGACGGCACGCCGTTGCGCGACGTCGAGCTGCCGGGCACCGGGAGCGCGAGCGGGTTCGGCGGCCGTCGCACCGACGTCGAGACGTTCTACGCCTTCTCGAGCTTCCAGACCCCCGACACGATCTACCGCTACGACCTGCTGACCGGGGAGTCGCGGCTGTGGCGTCGGCCGCAGGTCGACTTCGACCCCGAGCAGTACGAGGTCAAGCAGGTCTTCTACAAGAGCAAGGACGGCACGCGCGTGCCGATGTTCCTGGCCCACAAGAAGGGGCTCGCGCTCGACGGCGACCGGCCCACGCTGCTCTACGGCTACGGCGGCTTCGGCATCTCGCTCACGCCGTCGTTCTCCGTGACGTACCTGGCGTGGATGGAGCTGGGTGGCGTGCTGGCCGTGGCCAACCTGCGCGGTGGTGGCGAGTACGGCGAGGCCTGGCACGACGCGGGCAAGCTGGCCCACAAGCAGAACGTGTTCGACGACTTCATCGCCGCGGCCGAATGGCTCGTGGCCAACCGCGTCACCAAGCCGGCGCGCCTGGCGATCCAGGGCGGAAGCAACGGTGGCCTGCTCGTCGGCGCCTGCATGGTCCAGCGTCCGGACCTGTTCGGCGCGGCGCTGCCCGCCGTCGGCGTGATGGACATGCTGCGCTTCGAGAAGTTCACGGCCGGCCGCTACTGGGTCGACGACTACGGCAGCGTGGAGGACCCCGCGCAGTTCGCGACGCTCTACGCGTACTCGCCGTACCACAATCTCAAGCCGGGCGCGCGCTATCCCGCGACGCTGATCACGACGGCCGACACGGACGACCGCGTGGTACCCGGTCACAGCTTCAAGTTCGCGGCGGCGCTGCAGCGCGCCCAGGCCGGCGACGCGCCGGTGCTGATCCGCATCGAGACCTCGGCCGGGCACGGTGGCGGCAAGCCGACCGCCAAGATGATCGAGGAAGCGGCCGACGAGTGGGCGTTCCTGGTGCAGGTGCTGGGGGTCGGGCCTACAGCTGGCCGGTGAAGCCCCAGGCGTCGAGCCGCGCGCGGTAGTCCGGATCGTCGTAACGCTCGAGGCGGAACGCGTCGGCGTACGGGGGCAAGGGCGCCCCGGTCGCGTGCGCGGCGACGAGCTCCGCGGCGGCGCAGGCGGCCATGATCCCGTAGCCCGAGAGGGCACCCAGGACGTACGCACCCTCGACGTGGAGCGGTCCCGCGAGCAAGCGGTTCTCGCGCGTCTTCGTGTAGTAGCCGCCGTCGACGACCGAGCGCGGGAAGCGGCCGAAGTACCCGCGGAGCGCGGGGAGCATGCGCGACATGCCGCGCAGCGCGATCTCCGCGTGGTCGGGGTCGGCGGCGAACGGGAACGCCACCTCGACGCGCTCGGTGTGGTAGGTCCAGAGCAGCAGCACCGAGTCCGAATCGAGCGCCCCCTCGGGTCGTGCGTGCACGCCCGCGGGGAACGGCTCGAGCAACGGCTTGGTCTCGGGCGACTCCGCGAGCAGCGCGCGCTCCTCGTCCGACCAGGGCAGGCGAACGGGATCGGTCCAGATCAGCAGCGGGGCGTGGCGCGGGACCGCACCCAGCCGATCGTGGAGCGCGATCTTGAGGTGCAGCTCCGAGAACACCGGGAGCTCGAGACCGAGCAAGCGGGCCACCGGCGCGACGTACGGACCCGCCGCGTCGATGAATCGCGGCGTCGCGATCGTCAAGCGGCCCGCGGCGGTGGCCACATCGACCTCGTGCACGCGGCCGCCCGCCGTGCGGACGCTCTCGACACGTCCGACCGCCAGACGCGCGCCGTGCGCCTGCGCGCGCTCGAGCAGGTGCATGCCGAGCTGCTGCGCGTCGAGCCAGCCGCAGCGCCGTGCGTGGACCACGGCCAGGGTCTCCGGGGCAAGGTACGGGAAATGCCGGCGCAGCAGCGCCGGGTCGAGGAACAGGTCTGCGCCGGTCGGCAGCCCCTCGAACCCCGCGGGCGGCGCCGGGACGTATTCCGGATCCGCCGCAGCGCCGGTGTGCACGCGGAGCGGGCCCGCGCCGAGCGTCGCCGGCTCCTCGGCGAAGCGCCGGAGCGCCGCCACGCCCTGCGGATCTCCCGTGGCGTACAGGTAGCCGCGCCGGTTGAGCTGGAACCGATTCCCGCTCTCGCGCGCCAGCTCGTCGAGCAGGTCGATGCTGCGGTTCATCAGCGCGACCATGGCGTTGCCCGGACCGGGCCAGAAGTTGCGGTAGCACTCGGTCGACTTGTCGCTCGTGAGCGTCAGCGGTGGCCGCTCGTCGACGATCCAGACCTGCGCGACCGCGTAGCGAACGGCCAGCTGGTACGCCGCGGCGAGGCCCGCGATGCCCGCTCCGCACACGACGACCTGGCCCGACTCGCGCATCGGCTGCCCCCTTCCGGATCCCGAGGATACGACGCGTCGGGAACCCAGCAGTCGACAATCCCGTATCCCAAGGTGGGAGGGCGCGGCCATGCCCCAGGAAGTCAGGCGGATCTATCGCGAGCGGGAGGAGGCGAAGCTCGGCGGCGTGTGTGCCGGGCTCGGCACGTACCTCGAGATCGACCCGGTAATCTTGCGGGTGGTCTGGATGCTCACCACCGTGTTCACGGGGTTCGTGTTCGGCATCGTGGGCTACGTGCTGGCCTGGGTGATCATCCCGCAGCGGCCGGTCCCGCCGGTGCGCGCCGGCATGTCGGTCGAGGTGCCGCACGGCGGATGATGCCTTCAGCTGCCGGGCGCGAAACGCTCCAGGTAGCCTCGAACACGGAGCTTGCGTGCCGTGTTGTCGCTGCTCATGTAGCGGATCCGACCGAAGATCGGCCGCTCGGGGGCCCACGGCCGGTCGTAGCGGCCGAGGATCCAACCGATTCCCGAGTACGAGTTCGGGTCGCGGCCGTCGACCGCGTAGCGGTCGTTCAGCGCGATCAGCGTGTCGAGCGCGGCCTCGGGCGTGGGCGACCACTCGAGGACCTTCTTGCCCCACAGCATGCGCAGATAGTTGTGGATCCGACCCTCGCGGCGGAGCTGTGTCTGCGCGGCGTTCCATAGCGGGTCGTGCGTGCGTGCCTCGTCGAGCGCCGCGAGGTCGTAGACCCAGCGCCGGCGGTCGCCTCGGTGTCGGTCGAGCGTGGCCTGAGCCCAGGCCGGGAGCGACGCGTAGCTCGCGTGATCCGGGCGCTGCGCGGCGAGGTTGAATCCGACCTCGCGCCACGTCACCAGCTGGTCGAGGAACGCCTCGATCGGAGCCGAGAGGCCCCAGAAGCCCTCGCGCTGGCCGGTGGCGCGGCGGGACAGCGAGGATGTCGACCAGGTCTCGCGAGCCGCCAGCGCGGCGAGGATCTGGTGCACCGAGACATGCCCGAAGTGCAGGTAGGGCGAGAGGCGGCTCGTCGCCTCGCGCTCGGGGTCGTTGCGCTGGTCGGCGTAGCGGTCGATCCCGTCGTCGAGGACCCGGGCGAGACGGGCCTCCGCGGCGCGTGGTCCGCCGCGAAGCTCGATCGGGCCCACGCGATGGTCGATCGGTAGGCC
>Ga0180063_1000155_pt1 | contig 16572 bp, 11 predicted proteins | sample EasRivT47_16_10D_FD_121776 | JGI IMG/M metagenome (GOLD analysis project Ga0180063, IMG submission 121776) | Soil microbial communities from meander-bound floodplain in the East River, Colorado, USA - East River metaG ERMLIBT47_16_10D | ecosystem: Environmental > Terrestrial > Soil > Floodplain ...
ACGGCCCTCTACGGCGCGCTCGACGCGATCGAGCACGAGCTGCTGGAGCTCGACGTGCGCAAGGTGGGCGAGCGTTTCGCCGGCCATCCCTTCGAGTCGTTCTTCACCCAGCTCGACTACCGCGAGGTGGTGCTCCCGCGCCGGCTCCCGTCGCTCGGGATGGGCGTCGAGCTGCCGCTGCAGAAGACGGCCTGACACGCGGTGCGCGTCGTCGTGGTAGTACCTTCGCATGACGACACGCCCGGGTGCCCTGCTCCTGCTCGCGGTCGGACTCGCAATGACGGGCACGACATCGCGCGCCGCCGACGAGTACGCCGACGGCTGGACGCCGAAGGCGCTCGAGGAAGCGGTCGACGCCTGCACCAACGAGCTGGTGGAAGGAGCGTGGGCCAACACGAAGCGCGCGCAGGGCGTCGACCCCGCGAAGCCCATGACGCCGGAGATCCGCAAGCAGCTCGCGCCGCAGATCGCCGGCTTCCGCGATCTCTGCAGCTGCACCGTGAAGGCCAGCGCGAAGAAGTACGGCCGCAAGGCGTACCAGACGGACGCCGACGCAGTGGGCCGCTACGCGCAGGACCTCGTGAAGCGCGGGACCTGCAAGCCGCCGCCGCAGTGACGCGCCGGCGCGTCGAGGCCGGCGCGCGCCACCGTTGCATGTCGGTCGCGTGATTCGCTACCAGGGCCGCATGGAAACCGGCGTCGCGCTCGCCGTCGAGGCACGCCCTCTGGTCCAGGTGCTCCCCTTCCAATTCGTCGGCACGGCGTCGGCGTACTTCCGCATCTGGCTCGTGAACCTCGCGCTCAGCCTCGTCACGCTCGGGATCTACTCGGCGTGGGCGAAGGTGCGGACGCGCCGATGGTTCTACGGCAATACCTGGGTCGGCGATTCGTCGTTCGCGTACCTGGCGAATCCGCTCGCGGTGCTCAAGGGGCGGCTCCTGGTCGTCGCGTTCCTGGTCGCGCAATCGATCCTCGCCGAGATCCATCCCGTCGGCGCCGCGGTGGGCTCGATCGTGATCTTCCTGCTGACCCCCGTGCTGATCGCGCGCGGGCTCGCGTTCCGGGCTCGCAACACCGCGTATCGCAACGTGCGGTTGCGGTTCTCGGGCACCGCCGGCCAGGCCGCGACGGCGTACATCCTGTGGACCACGCTGTCGGGCGTCACGCTCGGGCTGGCGCATCCGGCAGCACGCTGCCGGCAGGCCCGGTTCCTGCTGAACAACCTCCACCTGGGAAGCACCCCGTTCGCGCTGACGCTCGGCACGGGCGCCTTCTACCGCGTGTGGAGCCGGCTCGCCCTCTACGTCGCGGCGGGCTTTTGGATCGGGCGTCTGGTTCCGCGGGTGGTGCCCGCCGCCCGGACCCTGGATGCCAGCGACGTGGCGCTCGTTCGCCTGGTCGCGCTCGGGCTCGCGGTGCTGCTCGGGATCTGGCATGCGCGCACCGCGACGACGAACCTCATCTGGTCGAACGCCACCCTCGGCCCGCACCGGTTCGAGAGCCGGGTCGGTCCATGGAAGCTCCTCTGGCTCTACCTCGGGCACACCGTCGCCATCGTCGCGTCGCTCGGCCTGCTCATCCCGTGGGCGAGCGTCCGTGCCACACGCTATCGCGCCTCGTGCATGCGCGTGCACGTGGCCGGCTCGCTCGACGACTTCGTCGCCGCCCAGGGCGAGGACGTGGCCGCCGCGGGCGACGAAGCAGCCGACCTGCTCGACGTCGACATGGGGCTCTGAGATGCGGATCGCGGGTGCCTTCTTCGACGGCACCACGTCTCGCCGGCGGGCCGCGGTGCTCGAGGTGGGTGACGACACGTCGCTCGCCGTCGTGGTGGACGGCGAGCGGGTGCGCACCGGCCAGTGGCGCGACGCCGATGTCGCCACCCGGGTCGGCGACACGCCCCGCATGATCCGCTTCGCCGACGGCGCCGCATTCGAGACGACGGACAACGCCGCCGTCGACGCCGTGCTCGCACGGTTCGGCGCCGCGCCCGTGGCGCGTCTGGTGCATCGCCTCGAAAGCGCCTGGCGCGTGACGCTGGCCACGCTCCTCGTGGTCGCCGGCATCACGTACGGCATGGCGGTTTGGGGGGTCCCGTTCCTGGCGGCACGGATGGCGGCATCGGTGCCGCCGTCGCTCGAGAGGGCGATCAGCCATCACGCGCTCGCCACGCTCGACGGGAGCATGCTCAAACCGACGGGACTCGACCCGCCGACGCAGGAGCGCCTGCGCGCGCGGCTGGCGACGCTGGTCGCCGAGCTCACGCCGAGGCCCGCCGTCACGCTCGCCCTCCGCGCGAGCCCACGGGTCGGTCCGAATGCGTTTGCGCTGCCCTCGGGCGACATCGTCGTCACCGACGAGCTCGTCCGCTTCGCCCTCAACGACGACGAAATCGTCGCCGTGCTCGCGCATGAGGTGGGACACGTGGTCCATCGCCACGGCTTGCGCCAGGTGTTGCAGGCGTCCGCCGTGGCGCTCGTCCTGGCATCGGTGACGAACGATGCGGGCGCAGTCACGTCGATCGCGGCGGGGCTGCCGACGGTGCTGCTGCAGAGTGGTTATTCGCGCGGCTTCGAGCGGGAGGCCGATTCGTTCGCTCTCGAGCTGTTGCGGGCACGCGGGATCGACCCGGGCCATTTCGCCAACATCATCGAGCGGCTCGAGGCGAAGGAGGGTGGCATGCCGTCCGGGCTCGGCTTCCTGTCGACGCATCCGTCGGCGGCCGACCGTGTCGCGCCGTTCCGGGCGGGCCCGCTCGACCCGAGAGGCGGCTCGGGTCGCAGGCGGGCGCCAGCATGGAACGCCGATGCTCGCGACTCCTCAAAGCCATCGGATTCGTGCCGTCTGCTCTAACGCTCACAATCAGCGGCGGCCAGAGGCCGCCCGCTGCATTGTGTTGTTCGGCGACCGCCATGCAGTCGGTGGCCACTTGGACTGAGACGGAACTTGGTGATTGCGATCACCGTAGACGCTGCCGAATGGAGTGATAAGCGTTCTTGAAGTCAGTCGCGAACCGACTCCTCTTGGAGTACGGGGCAACGAAGTCCTGGAAATCATCTCGATTGGTTCCCGGCACAGGGCCACCGGAAAATCCCGCGTCAACAACATCGTGGAGGTACTTTTCGATCCGGGTCAGATCGGTGATGACTTTAGAGCTGTTACCGTACGTCCACTCTGCCTCGTCTCTTAGGTTTTCGAACTCCAGCTGAGCATCATCGAGTAGCTCCAACTCGGCATTGCGATGTGCCGCGGGCAGGCGTCTCAGACGGCGGCGGCGTCCCTTTGCTTTTCCGTATGCATCGCGCAGGCGAGACGCGAAGTCTCTCCTTTCACGCGCCTCGCGGACTAGCGCCGAGACGAAAGCGCCCACAGCGGTGATCCCGAGCAGCTGCAAGGTTACCGTGGCAGCTTCCCTGGCAACGTAAGCCCTGAAGGTATCACCTACAGGCGGCCACAGCATGCACACGACAAGGATTGCGATGAAAGCAATGACGAGAAGAGACGCGAGGCCCGCTAAGATGGACCGTCGTAAATTCACTCGTCCCTCCTTCGGTGGCGCTTACTGCTCCCTGGCCGCCGAACACCTAGTTCGACAGACCCGCGTAATACCGCAATCCACCCTCGTAGCAACAGTCGACTACCCGGCGTCGAGATAACCCAACTCGTCGATGTCGCGGCTGAATCCACTCGGCCGGACCGATGGCTAGGCGCGGAGCTATCTGGCGAGAACGGTCTGCGTAACCATGCCCATCGATCTGCGGGGACCAGTCGATCGATCGGACTGGTCACCCCCGCGGGACCCCGCTCCAGCACGTGCGTGAAGATCATGGTCGTCCGCACGTCCCGGTGACCGAGCAGCGCTTGCACGGTTCCGATGATGGCGTAGCCGTCTTCCAGAAGATGCGTCCCGAACGATTGGTGGGAGGTCTGGCAGGTGATCCGCTTGGCAGGCCGGCACGGCGAGCGGCGCCCACGCGCGTTGGACGATTGCCGCCGGGATACCACGGGACGGCGAAGCCACCGCGGCATGCGCGGCACGCCCGAACACCCGACGGCGTCGCCCGGCCGGGTTGGCGCCCGCCCGTACCGGCAGCGTACAATTCCACTCTCGCTCATGCCTGCGTTTGTGCCGCCGCCTCTCGCTGCTCCTGCTAGCGGCAACCGTCTCCGCCACCTCACCCATCCTCGCGCAGCGCCGGCCCGATCCTCAGCAGCTCATGTTCCTCCTGCAGTACGTCGGCACCGACTACGGCGATGCCGTGCGCGACGGCCGGATCGTGAACCAGTTCGAGTACGGCGAGGTCCTGCGGTTCACACGGCGCCTGATCGACGACTACTCCGCGCTGCCCCGGCACGCGCCGTCGGTGGCCCGCGCGCTCGCCAAGCTGGAAGAGCACATGAAGCAGCGCGCGCCGGCACGCGCGGTGTGGACGCTCGCGAACCGCCTCGTGCCGAAGCTCGATCGGACCGTCGGCGGTGCGGCGCGCCCCGAACGCATTCCGAACCTGGCCACCGGGCGGCGACTCTGGATGGACGACTGCGCCGTGTGCCACGGCGACACCGGCGCCGGCGACGGCTGGGCGTCCGGCGGGATGGAGCCGCCCCCGACCGCGTTTCGCAGCGAGTTTCTCGCACGGCTCTCGCCGCACCAGGTGTTCAATGCGGTATCGCTCGGCGTCGAGAGCACGGCGATGCCGTCGTTCGCGGGCGCCTATTCCCCACAGCAACGCTGGGACGTCGCGTTCTACGCGATGACCCTGCGCGTCGGCTTCGACCCGAAGCGCCCGCCCGCCGGCGCGCACTTCGCGCTCGAGGACGTCGCCGCGTCGTCGAACCAGGAGCTCCTCGCGCGCCTCCGCCGGTCGGCGCCCGACGCCGCGGAGGAGCACGTCGACTACTTCCGCGTGAACCTCGTGTCGCCGCAGGGCGCGACGGCGCCGCTCGCGGGGCCCGACGTCGGCAACCCGGGCGGGCTCGCGTTCGCGCTCCAGATGCAGGACGCGTTCGCGAGCGTCGCGGAACGTGTGTTTCCGCGCGTCGTCGGCGTGGGGAGCTACGTCCGCGATCCCGCGTGGACCGACGAACGCCTGCGCGCGCAGCACGGCGATGGCTGGATGGTCGCCAACGCCGATGCGCTGCGGTATCCCGGCTTCCGGCGCATCCGCACCGGCAGCGGCTTCCTGATCGACGACGAGGGATTCGTCGTGTCGGCCGATCACCTCGTCCGCGACGACGCCGGCGCGATCGTCCCGCTCCTCGAGGTCGAGCTCCCGGGCGAGACGCGCGTGCCGTGCGCCGTCGTCGGCGCCGAGCCGATGCTGGATCTGGCCGTCTTGCAGATCGCCCAGGGGGCGCCGCCCGCGCCTCCGGCGCTCGAGCTCGGCGACAGCGATCGGATGCAGACCGGCCATTGGCTGATCGCCCTCGGCGATCCGCCGGGACCCGACCGGACGTTCGACGTCGGGCTGGTCGCGATGTCGCCGCAACGCCAGTGCTACCAGGCGGCGCTCTCGGCGACGCGCCTGCAGACCTCGCTCTCGGTCCCGGCCAGCGCGCTCGGCGGCCCGGTCGTGGACATCCTGGGCCACGTGGTCGGCATGAGCGTGCGGCAGGGCACAGGCGTCGACGGCCCCGCCGCCAGCGGCGTCCTGCCGATCACGCTGGTGCTGAACCTCTTCGAGGCGCTCAAGGTGGCGCGCAGCCACCGCTCGCCCTGGCTCGGGATCTCCGTGCTCGAGCTGCCCATGCTGCGCCGGCAGCTTGCGTCGCACGCGCAGCAGCTCACGATCCCGCCCACCGGTGTCTACATCGACGATGTCTTCACACCCAGCCCCGCGGCGCGCGCCGGCATCCGTCCCGGCGATTTCCTGGTCGGGCTCGGCGGCCATCCGGTGCTCGCGGTGGGCGATTTCCAGACGTGGCTCTACATCACCGGGATCGGCGCCGAAGCCGAGCTGGCGCTCGTCCGCGACGGCAAGCCGCTCGCCCTCCGGGTGCCGGTCGAGGTACGGCCCCCCGCCGCGACCACACACTGACGGCCGCTGTCCACAGTGCGACGGAGTGATAATAGAGGAAGAGCATGAAGTGGAGCTCCGCGGTGTCTTCCGCGCCCCGGCTCGACGAGGCCATCGCGGAGACGGCGAGCCGGGTGCGTCGCGAGCTCGGCGACGTGGCGCCCGACCTGGCCGTGGTCTTCGCCTCGCCGCACCACGCCGGCGCCTACGACGCCGTGCCGGAGCTGGTGCGCGCCGCGCTCGAGCCGCGCACGCTGGTCGGGTGCTCGGCCGGCGGCGTCATCGGCGGCGGCAAGGAGATCGAAGGCGAGGCCGGCTTCTCGCTCACCGCGGGCTGCCTGCCCGACGTCACCATCGTGCCGTTCCACACCGAGGAGCCGATACCGCCGGATGTGCCGATCGAGCCGTCCCCGCAGCTGATCGTCTTTCCCGAGCCGTTCTCGTTCGACGCCGAGACGTTCCTGCACCTCCTCGATCATCGCCTGCCGGGGAGCACGGTCATAGGCGGCGTCGCGAGCGGCGGGCGCCAGCGCGGCCAGAACGCCCTCTTCCTCGACGACGTCGTGCATCGCGACGGCCTGGTCGGCGTAGCGCTCAGCGGCGACGTCGTCGTCGACACGGTCGTCGCGCAGGGCTGCCGGCCGATCGGCGAGCCCATGTTCGTCACGCGCTGCGAGCGCAACTTCCTCTACGAGGTCGACGGCCGCAGCCCGGCCGCCGTGCTCTCCGACCTGCATCGCCGCTCGGCGGCCCGTGACAAGGATCTCTTCCGCTCCTCGCTCTTCCTCGGCATCGTCATGCGCGAGCAGCAGGAGTACCGGCAGGGCGACTTCCTGATCCGCAACGTGCTCGGCCTCGACGGCAAGACCGGTGCGGTTGCCGTCGGCGCGCTGCTGCGCACCGGCATGGTCGTGCAGTTCCACCTGCGCGACGCGCGGACGTCGGCGGAGGATCTGGATACCCTGCTCGGCCGCTACGGCGAGCAGCCGGCCGGATCGCTCCTCTTCTCGTGTCTCGGGCGCGGCACGCACCTCTACGGCCGTCCCGATCACGACACCGATCTCGCCCGCCGTCACCTCGGCGACGTCGCGCTCGGCGGCTTCTTCTGCAACGGCGAGATCGGCCCCGTGCAGGGCACGACGTTCCTGCACGGCTACACGAGCGCGTTCGGCCTGTTCCGGCCGCGCAGCACCGATTCCGCTCGGCGGCGGTAAGACCTTCTTCACGACTACACGGCCGCGGCGGGCACCGTCGTGTCGCGGATGACACCGAGGCCGCACCGGGTGTGCGCCTCATCACAGAGTGATCTTCCGGGCGCACCGCCTCTCGGTGGACAGTCACCGGCAGGACGATCGACGTGGCGATCGCCAGGAGGACCCGATGACACGACTGGGGAATCGCTGCTCTGTCTCCGCTCTCGTCGTCCTGACCGTGACGCGCACCGCACTCGCCCAGACGCCGGTGCTCGACGACTTCGTGTTGTTCGGCTCCGGCGCCGTGCGCGCACGCGGCCTCGAGGTCGTGTCGGGGGACGTCGGCACCAACGGTACCTTGATCGGGACGAGGCGGATCGACGCCGCCGATCGTATCGTCGGCAACCACGTGGAGCTCGATCGTGCCTCCTCCTGCAAGGAGCTGCTCGCCCGGCCCGGCGACGGTGTGCCGAAGTGCGGGCCGGCCAAGCCGGTCGCGATTCCGGTCGTCGCCGACCTCGCCGGCGCGTGCGGGTTCCCGAGTCCCTTCCCTACCGAGTGCAGTGGAACGGACATCACCGTCGGCCACGACGGGTTCGAAGAGCGCGGGCCGGGTTCGTATGGCGTCGTCGACGTCGCCGGCGGCGGTAGAGGACCGGGCACGTTGGTGCTGACCGGCGGCACGTACACGTTCTGCCGCCTCCGGCTCGGGCGCAAGGCGACCCTCCTGGCATCGGGCCCGGTGACGATCAACGTGATCGGAGCGCTCAAGCTCGACAACGGGAGCGAGCTCCATCCCGCGAGCGGCGCGATCGGACCGTGTGTCAGGATCTTCGCCAACACCACCGGCAAGGTGCGCATCTCGCGCAAGGCGCACGTACAGGCCATCCTGTGCGCCCCGTACGGCAAGCTCGACGTCACCGCCGGCGCGAACCTTCGAGGCGCGTTCTTCGCCGGCGAGGTCAAGAGCGACCGCGTGGTGCTCGAGCACGTGGCGATGTGTGTCGCGACGTCCACCAGCACCTCGACGTCGACGACGATCGGCAGCAGCACGTCCAGCTCGAGCAGCTCGTCGAGCTCGAGCAGCACGTCCACGGTGGCCCAGTCCTCCACGACGAGCACGTCCACCCCGAGCACGTCCACCTCGATCGTACCCACGACCACGGTCGCGGGCAGTACCTCGACGACCGCCAGCACGAGCAGCTCCACCTCGAGCTCGAGCTCGTCGGTGACCACGACGTCGAACACGACCTCGACGAGCGTCCCGCCCTCGGGCTTCGATTTCTTGTCGACCGTCGGGTCCGGCATTTGCGGCCATACGTACCGCGACCTCGACGGCACGAGGCCGCTCAAGAACCTCCTCTGCGGGCGGCTCTCGCTCGGCGGCGGGCTCTCGCAGGTGCCGGACAACGAGACCCCGGCCGGCGCGACGAACCGATTCGGTCTCTCGTGCGTGGGTTCCGTCTGCACCGTCGGCCCGGCGTCGCCCGCGACCGCCGAGTACGCCTGCACGGACACCGGCTGCTTCTTCGGAACGCCGCTCCCGATCTCGAATGTGGGCATCTCGGTGTGCGTCACGAACACGTTCTCGGCGCCGGTCAGTGGCACGCTCGACACGTCGAGCGGCACGGCAACGCTGAACTTCCAGCTTCAGTCCGCGACCGTCCTCACTGGCAATCCGGCGCAGCCCTGCCCCATCTGCGCGGTCTCGGTCGGCGGAGCCCCGTGTGACGGCACGGCGTCGGCGCCGTGCACCGGCGTGTGCGACGGGAGCCCGAACCAGGGCGCGGCGTGCACGAGCAAGAACGCGAACGGGTTGACGCGCGACTGCCCGTCGCCGGCAGCGATTGCGGGGGTGCAGCGCTGCTACCGCGGCGCCAACAATGGTGCCGTCTGCTCGACGGGCGGCCAATGCCCCGGCGGCCTCTGCGCGGGGTTCATCGGGAACATCCCGATCTCGCTGAACCCGCTGACGACCAGCGACACGTCGCGCTCGGATGGCGGCGGACTCTTCTGTCCCGACCAGGGCCCGAACCAGAAGGGCGCGTTCCGAACCGACATCTGTCAGAGCGGCCCCAAGAGCGGTAGCCCGTGCACCGCGGCCACGGCCGTCGCGGACTGCGGGGCCGGTGTCACCTGCCGCGCCGGCACGCTCAACAACTATTGCAATGGCGGCGCGAACGACGGCCTGGGGTGCTCCAACGCGACGAACTGCCCGGCTCCCGGCGCGTGCGTCAGGGCGGGGACGCTCGTCCAGCTGATCCGCGAGGTCGGCACACCCGCCGGTGCCCTCGCCATCGGCGTCCCGAAGCCCATCTCGCTCGGCACGGTATTCTGCGTGCCGAAGACGTCGAACCCGATCGTCGATTCGAACGCCAACCTGCCCGGCCCCGGCGCGACGAGCATCGTCGGGACGGTCACGTTGATCCCGTAGCTCTCAGGGGCTGACGAGCGTCGCGCGGATGCTGTAGGTCGGGTTCTCCCGCCGGACGAACACGACGAGCACACCCCGTCGCCGACGGATGGGACGGCCGGCGCGTTCGCGAAGACAACTCGGCCCACACGACGAGACGCCGGCCTGGGATGGCTGGCCTCGTACGGCCCCGTTCGCCGGTCGTCAACGTCGAACTTCCAGGCGTTGACACGACGCGACGGCCCCCATTAGACAGCCCCGATGGATCTCCAGCTGAGCCCACAGCATTTGAAGTTCCGCGACGAGCTCCGCGCTTGGCTGAAGGCGAACATCGCCCGCCCTTGGCGCGAGGAGCTGCGCGATCCCAAGCAGACCGAGGACAGCCTGATCGCTGTCCGTCGCGCCTGGCAGCGCAAGCTCTACACGGCCGGGTACCTCGGCATGGATTGGCCACCAGAATGGGGCGGCCGGGGCGCGACCGAGGTCGAGAAGTCGATCTTCGAGGCCGAGCTGGCGCTCGCCGATGCGCCGCCCATCCTGAACACCCTCGGGATCGGGCTCCTCGGGCCGGCGCTCATCCATCACGGCAGCGAGGAGCAGCGCCGGCGCTTCATTCCGCCGATGCTCGACGGCAGCGAGATCTGGTGCCAGGGCTTCAGCGAGCCGGGCGCCGGATCCGATCTGGCGAGCCTCAAGACCACGGCCACGATCGACGGCGACCACTTCGTGCTGAACGGCCAGAAGGTGTGGACCACCTTCGGCCCGTGGGCGGATTGGATCTTCGTGCTCGCGCGCACCGACTCGAAGGACCGCTACGGCGGCATCTCGTTCATCCTGACCAAGCTCGACACGCCCGGCATCACGGTCCGACCGCTGCGACAGATCACGGGCGAGAGCGAGTTCGGCGAGGTGTTCTTCGAGAACGCGCGCGTGCCCAAGGAGAACCTCGTCGGCAAGATCGGCGAGGGCTGGCGCATCGCCATGACCGTGCTCGCCTACGAGCGCGGCGCCGCGTCGCTCGCCTACGCGGTCAAGTACGGCCGCGACATCCAGCTCCTGGCCGACGCCTGCAAGGAGCACGGCCGTCTGAACGGCGCCGTACGCGAGAAGATCGCGCGCCTCGTGGTCGAGAACGAGGTCATGCGCGCGAACGGCCTGCGCACGCTCGCCAACTTCGCGGACGGCAAGGTGCCCGGCCCGGAGTCGTCGATCGAGAAGATCTACTGGAGCGAGTTCGACAGGCGCTTTCGCGAGACGGCGCTCGACGTGCTCGGACCCGGTGGCCAGCTCCTGCGCCACAGCCCGCACGCACGTCCCGACGTCGACTGGGCGCGCGAGTTCCTCTGGTCACGTGCCGGCACGATCTACTCGGGCTCGTCCGAGATCCAGCGCAACATCATCGCCAAGCGCGTCCTGAACCTGCCCCAGGATCCTCGATGAAGTTCGACCTGTCCGACGATCAGTCCCTCCTCCAGAGCTCGACGCGCGACTTCTTCGCGAAGGCGTTCTCGCTCGAGAAGACCCGTCGCGTGATGGAGCACGAGCCGCGCGGCTTCGAGAAGCCCGCCTGGCGGCAGATTGCCGAGATGGGCTACCCGGGCCTCCTCGTGCCCGAGGCGGCCGGCGGCCAGGGGCTCGGACCCGTCGAGCTCGCCGTCGTCTGCGAGGAGGCGGGCCGCATGTGCCTGCCGGGTCCGCTGTTCGACGTGCAGCTCGCCGCCGCGACGCTCGCCGCGGCCGGCGGCCAGGACGCGCTCGTCCGCGCCATCTGCGCCGGCGAGAAGATCGTGACCATCGCATGGCGGAACTCGCCCTACGCCGGCGAGGCCAAGCACACGACGCACCTCGCGCACGGCCGCGTGAAGGGCCACAAGTACTTCGTGCCGTTCGCCGCGGCGGCCGATGCGCTGCTCGTGACGACGGCCGAGGGGTTGGCTCTCGTCGAGGGCCCGTTCCAGGTGACGCCGCTCGAGACGATCGACCTGGCCCAGCGCTTCGGCGAGGTGGCGCTCGATCACCCGGCGACGCTGGTAGGACCGCTCGGGCTCCTCGGGCAGACGGATCTCCTGGCCGCGGTCGGCGCCGGCGCGACGTTGCTCGGCATCATGGCGCGGTCGCTCGAGATCACGCTCGGCTATCTGCAGACCCGCGAAACCTTCAAGCGAGCCATCGGCTCGTTCCAGGTGCTCCAGCACCGGACGGCCGACATGCTGCTCAAGACCGAATCCTCGCGCTCGGCGGTCTATCGCGCCGCCTGGTGTCTCGCCGCGAACGATCCCGCCACGGCGCTCGCCTGTGCCACCGCGAAGGCCTACGCGGGCGACGCCGCCCGGCTCGTCTGCGCCGAGGCGATCCAGATGCACGGCGGCATCGGCTTCACGTGGGAGCTCGACCTGCACTTCTACTTCAAGCGCGCGAAGACCTACGAGATGCACTACGGCTCGACCGAGGCGCAGCTCGACCGCGTGCTGGCGGCGGCGGGGTACTAGAGCCGACCCGAGACTGCGTCTCGGGTCGGGGGGGACGCGAGGGTGTGGCGTTCGGTGGCACCCCGCTCGCGCGTACCACCGAACGCCACACCCTCGCACCCCCGAGCCGAGACGCAGTCTCGGCTCGGCGTTTATGGCTTGACGTCGGGATTCGATTCGATCGTGTAGCGCACGTTCGCGCTGTCCTCGGGTGCGTTCTGCGGGTGGACGGTCCAGGTCTCGGTGACCCGGGCGGGGCTCGTGAGAGTGTTGGCGAGCGGGATCGTCGCCGTGACCAGGTCGCTCGCGTCACCGATCGGGAGCACGAGCGACGAGAGCGGCAGCACCACGACGCAACGATCGCCGGGGAGGCAATCGGAGTCGCGCACGCAGGCGAACTGGTCACCGGTGTCGGTCACGGTCCGCTCGCAGTGCGACGACGCCTGGCACTTCTCGCCGGCCTCGCACTCGGGGCACCGGTCCATGGCGCAATCGGCATCGCCGTCGCACGCTTGATCGAGTGTCTTGGAGCAGTGCTGGAAGTCGACCTGCGTCGAGTGCGTGAGCTCCGACTTGCCGACCCGGATCGACGTCTCGCAGGAGAGCACGTTGGCGCCCTCGAGGAGGATGCCCGAGCCGGTCGCGGGGTCGCTCACGTTCTTCACACGAACACGGAGAGAGACGTTGCCGCTCTGCGGGTCGCCCGGCCGGTAGCTGGTGCGTTTGGGGTTCGTGATCACCTCGATCGCGATGCGGTTCACGGCCGATTGGACGTCGGCGAGCAGGTTGTCACACAGGGCGCTCCCGTCGGCGAGCTCCACCGCGACGGTGGCCACGTGCTTTCCCGGCGTTTGATACGTCATGACGCCATTCGCCTGCAGCGCGGTCGTCCGGACCGTGAACGAGTCCCCGTCCCCGTTGTCGAACTGGTATTCGCGAACCGTGGGGAGCGTGACGCCGCGCGGGTCGACCAGCGCGGAAAAGTTCTCCTTGAGCTGGGCGGGAATCGGTTTCCCTTGGCCGGTGCGACCATCGAGCCCGAGGAGCACCGACGCGGTTCGCCCGTACCCCACCGTGACGGAGCCTTTGCCTTGCTTGCGCTTCCCCGCCATCGCCACCACGGCGATCTTCGCCTGGCCGCCGCGGTAGGGTTGCGTCGCGTTCTTCGGCAGCGCGTCCTCGCAGATGGGCGCGATCCACAGGATGGTGGGTTTGGCGTAGAGCTTGAGCTGCTCCTCGGTCAGCATGCAGCCGTTCCCGAGCTCGCCGCACATGGACCGGATCACGCTCGCCTCTTCGTCGGCCGGGATGTCGTCGTCCGCGATCAACGTGCCCACGCCGGGCAGCGACCACTGGAAGCGAAGCGACTCGGCCGGCAGCGAGGGGTGCGTGGCGCGCAGGCGGGTGATGTAGAGCGGGAGCGCCGTGTCCGGCGTCTTGAACAGCTCCGAGCAGTCGGCGTCGGTGTCGCTCGCGTTCAAGAGCTCGGTGTTCGACGCCGTCACGGTGAGGCGCCGCGCGTGGACGACGCCGACCATGGTGAGACACACGACCAGACCAGCCACCACCCTCGCTCCGCACGTCATCGTCCGCTCCTTCCGCGCCGATGGCCTCGGCCGGCGCCCCGACCAGCGTCCATACGGTGCCGACCACGCCGTGGTCAAGTCTATCGGGCGCGCGTCGTGGCCGACGATGCCCGCACGCCGAGCCAGCGTCCGAGCGCGATCGCCGCCGCCGCCACCATCCACGACGCGGCGACGGCGAGGCCCGGTCGGAAGCCCGGCGCACGATAGGCGAGCTCGATGGTATGCACGCCCTTGCCGACCGGTACGGCGAAGTAGATGCCTGCCGCCGGGTAGGGCGTCACCGGACGATCGTCGACGTGCACGGTCCAGCCAGGTGCCCACGAGTCGCGGACCAACACGAGGGCGGGTGCTGTCGTCGTCGTGACGAGGCTCGCCCGGCCTGGGGCGTACGCGCGCAGCTCGAGAACCCCGCTCTCCTGCGGGCCGGTCGCGCCCGGCGGAGCGACGACGGGCACGCCCTCACCACGATAGCGCAGCACGGCGTCGCGCATCTCCGGCTCGGAGGTCACGATCGTCACCCGATGGAGGATCGCATGATGCTCGGGGAGCTTGGCGTTCTGGAAGACGCAGAATTCCGGCGTCTGCTCGATGCGCTTCCATGCGATGCGGGGAAACAGCATCTCGCACTTGGAGGTCGGCGCGACGACGTACCGAACGCCGAACAAGTCGAGGCGCGGCGCATAGAGCGGCCTCATCAGCAGGTCGAGGTGCATCGGGCTGAGGAGCGCGACGGTGCCCGCGCGCAACGAGGCGATGCCGAGGAGCGCGCCGATCGAGCGCGCATAGTCGCCCCCGATCGGGCCGCCGACGTCGTAGATGACGAGCGGAGGCTTCTGCGGATCGCGTGCGCGCGCGGGCGCGCTCGCCGCGAGGGCGGCGAATCGATGGGGCATGAGACCGTCGGCGGACCGGATCTTCGCCAGCAGCGGGATCTCGCCGGCGAGGAAGAGCGCACGTTCGCCGAGCGCTGCCGTGACCAGCACGGCCGCGGCCATCACCGCGCGCCGCGATCGACGTCGCCACAGCACGTCGGCGCCGAGCCCGGCCGCCCACACCACCGAGAACTCGGCGAGCGCGTAGATCTTGACCGGATTGCGAAAGTAGCCGAACGGCGGCAGGCGGTGCAGCCAGCCGTAGACGCCCATCTCGGGCCCGCTCGCGATCGCGATGGCGACCACCGCGACGATCACGAGAAAGGCGGCGCGCGGACGCCGTGCGACGACGGCGACCAGCGCGAGCGCCAGGGTGGCCAGGCCGAGGAAGCTCGGGAGGTCGTTCATGGCCCCGCGTCCCGCGACCAGCAGGCGGAGCGGCTCGGTCAGATAGAGCGAGACCAGCTCGGGTGTCGCGGTCTCGCCCGCGCGCTGGCTCCACGGAAGGATCGCGAAGGTCGGAAAGAGCTGCGGGGCCGACAGCGCGACGGCGCCCGCGCCCAGCACCAGCAAGCGACTCACCCGCTCGCCGAGGTCGCGCGACCCGCCCCGCGTCAGCAGCCACGCGGCGGTCACGACGGCGCAGTAGGTCGCCTGCTCGGGCACGCCCACCAGGACCTGAGCGGCGAGCGCGATCCAACCGAGGACCATGGCCCGACCGAGCATCGGCGTCCCCGGCTGCGCGAGCCGCTCCGCGGCCGCGAACGCCCACGGCCACCAGGCCTGCGCGCCGAACACGGGAAAGAACGCCATCGCGCAGTAGTGCGCGAACGGGCAGAGCGCGGCGAGGACGCCGGTCAGCGCCGACGCCGGAACACCGGCGCCGAGAGGGCGGGCGAGATACGCCGAGCCGGCGGCGAACACGCCCAGATGCAGGGCGAAGGCGGCGTCGAAGAAACGCAACGGCGCATGGAGCGTCGTCAGGTAGGCCACGGCGTGCAAGGGATAGAGGGCCGCGGTCGTGCAGTCGCCGATCAACGGAAACCCGCCCCACAGGAGATCGCTCCACTCGGGGATCTCGCCGGCGAACCACTGGCGGAACGCCGGCAGGGTCTGCCCGAGGAAGACGCCGCCCGTATCCATCGTGAACGTCCATGGATCGCCGGACGACCACATCGCCACGGCCGTCGCTGCCGCCACCAACGTACCGACGAGGGCGGCGGCGGCGACGGTGATCCGCGCGGTGCGCGCGTCGGGCTGACTCACGTCGGGGGTCGCTCGGCGAACGCCATGAACTCGCCGATCGGCAGCGGGAACGGCGTGTCGGCGCCCGGGAGCCTGCCGACGGTTCCCGTGAGGGCCCGTGCGAGGCCGGCACCGTAGACCTTGGTGCGATCGCAGAGGTAGCGCACCGTCACGTATTTTCCCGAGATGTGCGTCTCGATGCGGTGGAAGCCCTGCGCCTCGAGCAGCGCGCGCAGCGTGTGCGGGCTGAAGTAGTAGAGGTGCTCGGGCGGCTTGCAGTGGAACCAGTGGCTCCCCATCACCCGGCGAAGCCAGCCGCCGTAGTTCGGCGTGTTCATCGTGACGAGCCCGCCGGGCCGGAGCACCCGGCGGACCGCATCGAGGACGCGCCCCGGATCCGGGACGTGCTCGATCGTGTCGTCGAGCACCGCGACGTCGAAGTGGTCCGCCGGCAGGTCGACGCCGAAGACGTCGCCGCGGCGCACGTCGAGGCCGCGCGCATGACACGCCGCCGTCGCGAACGCCGACACGTCGACGCCGACGGCCCTCCATCCCCGCGCCGTAGCGGCCTCGACGAGCACACCCGTCGCGCATCCGACGTCGAGCAGGCGACCGCGTCCGGATCGGCGCGCCTCGATCTCGTCGAGCCGGCGGGCCACCAGCCGCTCGAGCTGCGCGCGCTCGCCGAGGTAATCGGGATAGCCGAACGGCGAGGCGTTGGCGTTGCGGTAGTAGCGCTCGTCGGCATAGAGCGCGACGAGCGAGGCGGCGTCCGGCCGCG
>Ga0180063_1000158_pt1 | contig 16531 bp, 10 predicted proteins | sample EasRivT47_16_10D_FD_121776 | JGI IMG/M metagenome (GOLD analysis project Ga0180063, IMG submission 121776) | Soil microbial communities from meander-bound floodplain in the East River, Colorado, USA - East River metaG ERMLIBT47_16_10D | ecosystem: Environmental > Terrestrial > Soil > Floodplain ...
CGGTCGATCTGGCGGAGCTCGCGGCGGCCGGTCGATCCGGGGTGGCGCTCGACCCGGCGACGCTGACGGTCGACAAGTCGACGAGCGAGGTCAGCCTGCGCGTCCTCGAGGCCAATCGCGCGACCGAGCAGCTGCTGTTGCGGCTCGAGGTCAGCTCGGCGGCGGTGGCCGACGTCACGCGGGCCGAGTTCGAAGTCGGGTTCTTCGACTTCCCGATGATTGACAGCACGCGCCTGGCCAACGGCCACCGCTGCGCGGTAATGCTCGGCGCGTTCGGAGAAGAGACGGCCGACGTGGTGACGGTGTGCTTCCCCGGCGAGTACGCGAGCCTCAAGGATCGACCGTACTACGACGAGGTCGTACGCCAGCTCCGGCGGGACGGGGAGACGGAGTAGCGACCCGGTCCCCGATCACTCCCGACGCAGCGCCGGATCGGCGAGCCAGGCGAAGTCGGTGTTGCCGCCGCTGAAGATCGCGCCGATGCGCCGGCCGCCGAGCTCGCCCGCCCGTGCCCGGAGCGCGGCCAGCACGGTCGCCCCCGACGGCTCGACGACGAGCTTCATGCGCTGGGCCACGTCCCACGCCGCACGCAGGGTCTCGGCCTCGCTGACCGTGACGACGCGCACCTCGGCGCCGCGCAAGACCTCGAACGCGAGCGTTCCCAGCCGCGTCAGCAGCCCGTCCGACCACGAGCGCGGGCTCTCGACCGCAGGCCCGTGCTGGCCCGATTCGAGCGAGCGCCGGGCGTCGTCCGCCACCTCGGGCTCCGCGCCCCAGATCTCCGTGCGTGGGCTGAGCGCGCGCAACGTGATCGTGCTACCCGTGAGCAGGCCCCCTCCGCCGACCGGGGCGACCACCAGATCGAGCGCGCCGACCTGGTCCAGCAGCTCGAGCGCCGCCGTGCCCTGTCCGGCGACGACGTCCGGGTGCTCGAACGGGTGGATCAGCACGAGCCCGCGCTCGGCGACGAGCTGGCGGGACGTCTCCTCACGCGCGGCGCGCTCGCACAGGATCACCTCGGCGCCGTAGCCGCGCACCGCGCGGATCTTCGTCGCGGGCGCATCGGTGGGCATGACGACCACGCACGGGACCCCGCGCTTGGCCGCGGCGTACGCCAGCGCCGCGCCGTGGTTGCCCGACGAGTGCGTGACCACGCCACGCCGTGCCGTGGCCTCGTCGAGCCGCATCACGGCGTTCGTCGCCCCGCGGGCCTTGAACGCACCGACCTTCTGCAGGTTTTCACACTTGAAGAACACGGTCGCGTCGAGCTCGTCGTCGAACGCACCGGAGACGACGATCGGCGTGCGGTGGACGTACGGCGCGATGCGCCGCGCCGCGGCGCGGACGTCGTCGAGGGTCGGGATCGCGTTCATCACGGCTCCATGGTAGCGGGAAAACTCCCCGGGAAGTCACTTGACCGTGAACGCAACCGGTTGCGTGGCGACGGCCGAGTCGCCGCCCGCGAGCTTGACCCGGGCGTGCACGACATGCTGCCCGCGAGCGAGCGGCCAGACGAATCGCCGCTCGCCCGCGCCCGTCGTGCCGGCGAGCGCGCCGTCGACGAGCCACTCCACCTCGACGGGCACCGCTCCGCAGTCGATCTCGAACGGAAACGCCTCCAACTCATCGGGGATTCGTGGGTCGAGCGCCAGGTAAAGACCGGGCGTGGGGTGGAGCAGACGGGCCGTGGCGTGTGCCGTGACGGGTCTGCCGCTGTTGACCCGCTCGCTCCCGTGCCGCGCGCACGGACGAAGCGGCAGATCGCTCTCGCGGAACCACTCCTCGACCGTCGGGCAGCCAGGGCCCGCGGCGGAGCCGCTCGCACGGCAGATCGCGACGCGGCGCAGCGTGCGGCTGAGTGGCAAGGGCCGAGTCTCGGTGCTGCGGGCCAGCTCCGCGAAGATCGCCCGCAGCACCAGGGCCGGACCGATCGAGCCCGAGACGCCGTTCATCTCCCGGCGATCGAGGTTCCCGATCCACACGCCGACCGTGTGACGGTGCGAGAAGCCGATGGCCCAGGCGTCGCGATGATCCGAGGAGGTCCCGGTCTTCACCGCGGTCTGCGCAGGCAGCTCGAGCAAGCCGCCCGCGCCGAACTCCAGCCGGCGCGCCTCGGGATCGGACAGGATGTCCGCCACGAGCCAGGCCGCCTCGGCGCTGAACACGCGGCGCGCCACGCGCAGCGGCTCCGCCGGATCGAGTCGCACGCGCAGCGGCCGCCACAGCCCACCTCGCGCCAGCGTCGCGTATGCGCCGACCAGCTCGTGCAGCGTCACCTCGCCGTTCCCCAACGCCAGACCGTCGCCGTAGAACTCGGGCGGCGCTTCGAGCGATGCGAAGTCCAGCTCGCGCAAAGTGGCCTGGAACGCTTGCGGCGTCAACGCATGCACGAGGCGTACCGCCGGGATGTTGAGCGAGTTGCCCAGCACCTCGCGCAGCCGGAGTGGACCGTGAAACGCACGACTGTAGTTGCGGTAGCGATGAACGCCGTGGCCCGCGGGCTCGGCCAGAGGCGAGTCGTCGATCAGCGTCGCTGCCGTGTAGCCACGATCGAGCGCCAGCGCGTAGAGAAACGGCTTGAGCGTCGACCCCGGCTGGCGCGCGGCGAGCACGGCATCGAGCTGACTCCCCGGTGTCTCGGCCGAGTACGGGCCGGCGTTGACCCAGGCCAGCACCTCGTCGCTCGCGTGGTCGACGACGAGCACGGCCCCGTCGCCGGCATCGCGCGCGGCCAGCCGCTCGATCTGGTGCTCGAGCAGGGCTTGTGCCCGGCGCTGCAGCGCACCATCGAGCGTCGTCCTCAGGTCCGCGACTCCGGTTCCCGTGCGCTCGCGCACGTACTGAACGAAGTGCGGTGCGGAGGTGTCGAGCTCGGCACGCTGCGGAACCAGCGGTTGATCGCGGATCTGCTCGAGCTCGGTCGCGTCGAGGAGCCCGCGGTCGTGGAGCCGCTCTGCCAAGCGCTCGATCGCACCCTCGATCGGCGAGTCGGGACGTCGCGGGTCGAAGCGCGCGGGGCTGCGCACGAGCACGGCGAGCGCGATCATCTCCTGGGGTGCGAGCGTCGACAGATCGCGGGCGAAGTAGCTGCGCGCCGCCTGAACGACACCACGCCGGCGCTCGCCGTAGGGCACCTGGTTCAGGTAGAACTCGAGCACGGCGGTCTTGCCGAACTTGCGCTCGAGACGCCGTGCCTGGAAGCCCTCGAGCCAACGCGCCCAGACCGAGCGCCGACGGGGCGCGAGCATCCGCGCCACCTGCTCCGGAATCGTGCTCGCGCCGCGGACGGCGTGCCCTGCCCGGAGGTTCTGCACAACGGCGGCAACACGAGCGCGCCAGTCGACACCGTGGTGGCCGAAGAACCGTCGGTCCTCGGCCTCGAGCAGCGCCTCGCGCAGGAGGCGCGGCACGTCGGTGAGGCCTGCCGTGTCGTGGACGTTGAACGCGTTCTCGTAGGTCACGCTGAGCGGCTCGCCACGGCGGTCGAGCACCCGGACCTTCGAGATCCCGCCCGGCGGCGGATCGAGCGCCTCCGGGAGCGGCGCGAGGGAGACCCAGGTGGCCACGACGAGTCCGCCCGTCCCCGCCCCGGCAACGGCGAAGAGGACCCGCAGCAGCGCGCGCTGTCGTCTCATGTCATTCGCCGTCGCGCACCACGAGCGTCCCGACGACGCCGTTGCCGAAGACGTCCGGGTCGTACATCTCCTCCGCGTGCGGGGGCGGGATCGTGAACGTCCCGGTGGCGATGACCTGGGCCACGTACGACAAGTGATAGCGGCCGGCCGGGAGGTACTCGGAATAGAACCGCGCCACGTCGTGGCGCAGCTCACGGTGGTAGAAGCTCCAGAGCGTCACGGCGAACGCCTGCCAGTCGTCGTAGCGGTGAAAGAACGACGACGCGGGATACTCGATCGCCGCCTTGTCCGCATCGACGACCGACGCCGTGGCCAGGTCGCGCTGGACCGGCTCGAGCCCGCCCGGCACGGGGTCGTCCAACACGACGAAGTTGCGGGAACCGGGGAGGACGACGAACAGGTCGACGCGGACGAGCTCGCCGCGGCGCACCGCCGCCGGGTCGGTGAGCGGAACGAACACACCGTCGCGCTCGACCGAGTATTCTCGGTGCAGCTCGATTCCCGCATCGACCGCGCTGGTGGACAGCTCACGCGGCGACCAGGCCAAGGTGATGCCGTAGTACATGCGGCCCCGGCCCTCGCGCAGCAGGTGCACCTCGGTCTCGCGTCCCGGATCGCTCTTTCGTACCGCGCGCTCGAAGCGCGCGCCCCCGGCGCGCCGATCCTCGAAGGTCGCTCGGCCGAGCCGCTCGCCGCCGAGCGCCGCGTCGACGGTGAACGACGGGCTCTCGCGCTCGTAGGCCCGCGCGTAGGCGGCGACGGCTGCGGTGCAGAACAGGTTCTCCTGCGTGTTCTCCCAGTGGTCGCGGCGGCCGCGCGACTGGGTCACCGAGCGCACGATCTTCATCGGCAGCTCGGCGACACCCGCAGCGGAGAGCGCGGGCTCGCCCTGGGCGATCAGTGCCTCGAGCACCGCGCAGCTCGTGCGCAGCTCGGAGTGCAGCAGCTGCTGGTAGCCGTCGTCGAGCGACTCGGTGAAGACGATCTTGCCCGCGCTCTCCTGGGCCTGGGCCAGGATCGCGGCAAGCGCCTCGCTGCGCTGCGCCTCGGGGGCGGCGAGCTTGCCGAGCGCCTGCAGGTAGTGCGCGCGGCCGAAGAGGTCCATCTGCGCCAGGTGCGGCCGCAAGCGCGTCGCGTCGTCGAGCGTGACCTTGCCCGTTCGGGCGAGCGCCGCGAGCGCGACCGCGCGCACGCTCGACGCCATCCCACGCGAGAAGAAGGTCGGCAACACGTCGCGGCGCAGGAGCGTCGCCAGGTAGTCCTGGAGCTTCGCTTCGACTCCCGGCGGTACCGCGTAGCCCTGTTCAGCGAGCCAGCGGAAGGCCAGCGCGGTGTAGGCCGAGAGGTACGGGCTGGCGTACTCGTCGCGCGGCAAGAAGTACGCCATCGCCCCGCTCGGCGTCTGGAAGTCGGCGGCGCGGTCGAGCGTCCGTTGCGGCAGCAGCTCGGCCTCCGGCCATTGCAGCTCGCGCGGCAGCCAGTCGCGAAGCGCAAGGAAGTGCGAGGCCATGACGCCACGGCTCAGCATCTGCTCCCAGCACAGGTACGGGTAGTCGCGCATGGAGCGGAAGGCCCCGTCGAGGCTGCCGAGGACCGTCGGCGCGACGCCGACCGCGACGTGGCCCACGTCCGTGCGCATCTCCTCGGGGAAGCGCAGCTCCTCGCGAACCTCGCGATCGACCGTGCTCCCGTACTGGGCCGCGGTCTCGAGCGCCTGGCGGCGTCGCACCGGGATCTCGACGACGAGACCGTCCGCGTCGATCCCGTCCCCGGCCCGGATCTCGACACGCATCGGACCAGGCTCGCCCGCCTCGAGCGCGAGCTCCACGGTCTCGCGCTCGAACGGCGCGGCGGTGATCACTTTCTTGAGCTTCTCCGGCCGGCGCACCGAGCCGCGAGCCGCGCCGGTGACGACGAGCTTGCGGGTCCGGTCGGTGCGGTTCATCACGGTGAACCGAGCCTCGAATCGGTCGCCCTCGAGCAGCTGATTCGGCAGCGCCGCGCGAACCTCGGTCGAGCGGTTGACGCGGAAGCTCGCCTGACCGAGACCAAAACGATCCTCCGCGGTCGCGGCCAGGACCAGCACGCGCCATGCGGTGAGATTGTCCGGGACCTCGAACTCGATCCGCGCGCGGCCCTCGGCGTCGGCGACGAGGGCCGGATTCCAGTAGCCGACGAACTTGAACACCGAGCGCAGCGCCGGGTCCATCCCACCGTCGCCACCGGGCGTCGCGCCTTTCTTGCCGAAGGCCTGCAGGCCGACGAGGTTCTTCAGCAGGTTGAAGTTCCACAGGTCGAGCGGTTCGGTCTCGTACATCCCGCGATACGGATCGAAGCCAGCGGCCCCCTCGAGCAGCAGATCCAGCACCGACTCGTCGAGCACGGCCACGGCGAACTGTAGCCGCGGCACTTCGCCTTGGCGGGTCCGGGCGTCGATCTCGACCACCGCGCGCTCGCGCGGCTTGAGCAGCTCGGCCGCGGGACGGACGGTGACCTGCAGCTCCTTGTACGGATCGCGCACCTCGGCGCGGGCGTAGCCCAGACGGAACGCGGGCTTTCCGAGGTCGACATCGCCGTCGCCGGGCGGCCGCTCGACGCGCGGCGACGTGACGAGGACCGACAGGTGGAACCCGGGGATCAGGTCGGGCTCGACGGGGAACTCGAGAATCGGCGTGCTGTCCTCGAGCGTGGTCAGCCAGTGCCGGATGACTCCGCTACGCTCGAGCGTCACCAGCGCGCGCGCTCCGGGGAACGGGTTCTTGATCAGGTAGCGCGCGGTCTCGCCGACACGCAACATTTCCTTTTCCGGCACGATCTGCAGGTGGTGACCGGGAGGCGCTTCCCACAGCACGACCCCGCGGCCCGTGGCCCAGCGATGGACGCGGCTCGTCACCGGCCGACCGAGCGTGTCCTCGATCGACGCGGTCAGCCGGTGCTCGCCCGCTCCCTCCGGCGTGAACGCGCAGACCACGGGCTCCGTGGCGGAGAGGGCGCTGCACTCGCCGGCCGGCTGCCAGTCGTGGGTGTACTGCGTGAGATAGGCGTTCCCCGCCCCTTTGACGCGAGCGGCGCGGGTGACCAAGCGTTCGACCGTGAAACGCACGGGAACGGCCGGGACGACCCGCCCACGCTCGTCGGTGACGATCGCCGTGAACTCCGCCGGCGCACCGGCCGCGAGCACCCAGTCGGCCTGTCGCACGCCCACGTAGCGGTCGCGTCCGGCGTAGCGTGCCGTGACGCGGCCGGCGACGTACTTGCCGCGGTCGTCGCGCACCGCGCTTTCGACCGCCAGCTCGCCGTAGAGCACTCGCTCGGCGCGCACGGGGAAGCGCGTGACGAGCTCGCCGCGGTCGTCCAGGGCCGACTCGGAGCGGTGGATCGTCTCCGTCGCCGCGTCGCCGACGTCGAACGTGTGGCTCTTGGCGACCTCCTCGATCGGGACGAACGATGTCGTGCGCACGAGGCCGGTGACGCGCGTCTCGGCCTCGACATACGGGCCTCCGGCGTGGAGCGACGCCGCGGTCGTGACGGTCACCGTGTCGTCAGTCCGGAACAACTCACCGTCGAGGTCGGTCGTCACCCGGAACGGCGCGGGGGTGAAGTCGCTCACCAGCACCGTCAGGGGCTGCGCGACCCAGCTCCCGGCGAAGTCGGCGCGCAGCTCGAAGCGGTACCAACCGACCGCGCCCGTCGCCGGAACGGTCAGCTCGCCGTCGAGACCGCCGAACGCGTCGAGAGACAGGCCGGCGCGCTCGTGCACGACCTTGTCCAGTGGATCGACGACCTTGAGCGCGTATCCCGCGGGCGGCGCGGGCGCGAGCGTGTCGTTGCCTGCGTTGCGGACCCAGATCTTGTACTGCACGAGATCGCCCGCGCGGTAGATCCCCTGCGCAGTCACGCCCCACGCGCGCAGGTGGCCATGGCGTGGACGGCGCCAGCCGGGGATCCAGCTCTCGTTCGGCCCGCGCGGTTCGACGCGAAACTCACGGATCAACGGCACGAGGGCCAGATCGCCGGCGCGGCGCACGCGCACGGCGAGGTGCGACTTCGTGCGCTCGCGCCAGTACGCGATCCGCTCGGCCTCGGGATCGAGGGTCTCGGAGCCGGGCAGCTCGGCGAGACCGTCGGCGTCGGTCGTCGCGCTCGCACGCGGCTTGGCTGAGGGCTCGAAGTGGTCCAGCGGCCCTTCGAGGACCTGGACCTCCGCGCCGGGCACGGGGCGGCCCGTGGCCAGGTCCGTGACCCAGACCCACGTGTTGTAGTGGCCAACCTTGACGTGGACGTGGAACGGCGTGACCTGCGAGAAGAACCACTGCGGCGATCCGGTGGGCGGCGTCGAGGCCAGCGTGCCGACGACCGCGCCAGAATCCGCGGCGAGCCAGTCGCGGACGTCGAGCGGAAAGCGATGGGCGATGTCTTGGGCGCCGGGGATGCTCACCTGCTCTTCGCGCCCGCGGCTCACGCCCGTCGCGGTGAGCCGGTCGAAGCGCGCCTGCACGCGCTCGAGGTTCTGGACCACGATCGGCAGCTGCGTCGGGACCCCGCTCTCCAGTACCGAAACGGGGTGACTCAGGTGCAGGTCGGGCTTGCGATGGTCGGTCGAGAACCGCAAGTCGATCGGCGCGACGAACGGCCGGCCGAACTGGTCCTGGACCGTTGCGGCCGGCGCCTGCAGCCGGTACGGCGACGCGGCAAGGAATGGACCGGGAAGGTCCACCGGGTACTCGTGAACCTCGACGACTTGCTCGAGGCGCGACCAGGGCTCGCGCGCCCCCCACGGGTCTTCGCCAGCGAGCGGCGGCGTCACTCGCAGTTGCTCGCGGAGGACCCGTTCGTCGACGGGCGAGGCGAACAGCAGCTGCACGGGAGCCTGCGGGTCGCAGCCGTGCGGCGCTCGACCGGAGTCGTTCGCGCTCCACCGCACTTCGGCACTCTGCAGGTCCCAGCAGCGGATGCCGAGGAAGCGCGGCTCGGGGAAGGTGCGGAAGGTCACGAGGTCGCGGTCTTCGATGCCCGACTCGCTGCCGCGCGCGGGACGGATGCCTGGCGTCACGTGCAGGGCCACCGCGGTGTCGCCTGGCAGCTCGCGCGCCGGTCGGACGAGCCACAGGGTGGGCCGCGGCTCGATCGGCTGCTCGAACTCGTCGCCCGGACCGTCCGGCGCCTCGGGCTCCGGCCGTCGCACGTCGGATGGAATCGGTGGCCCGCCTGTGGGTCGAAACTCGAGGTGCCGCGCGATCGAGCCCTCCTCGACCTCTTGCTTGAACACCACGTACAGCACCGGGGTGCCGGGCGACGTCCAGGTCTTGGGCCACACGTTCTCCACGCCCGGCCGCTCGGTGACGAAGGTGTGGTGAACCTCCCCGGCGAGCGTGGCGCCGTCGGTCGTGGTAATGCCCGGCCGCACGGTGATCGAGTAACGCGTGGCCGGGAGCAGCGCCCGGTCCTCGGGGAGCCGGCAAGCGAGGGCCGTTCGGTCGATCCAGCGCCACTGGCATCCGGGATCGGGCTCGATCGTGATCGGCAGCTCGCTGGCGATCCGGTGCATCCGCCCGAGCGGAACGACATCGCGGTCGAACTGAAACACGATCTGACGCTCGGGCGGCACGTCCTCGCCGGCGGGGGTGATCCGCAGGAGCCTCAGCGCAGGCTCGGCGCTGATCTCCACGGCGGCGAGGAACGGCAGAACGAGGGACAGCGTGAGGAGTGAGCGCATGGGCGATCTCCTTCCCGATGTCACGACGCCAACCGTAGCAGAACTCGAATACGCCGCGACCCCACGATTCGAGACCTGACCCCATAATCGGGGCGTGCCCGAGCTGCCCGACGTGACCGTGTACGTGGAGTGCCTGGCGCGGCGCGTCGCGGGCGCCCGGCTCGACGCGGTCCGCCTGGCCAGCCCGTTCCTGCTGCGTTCGGTCGATCCCCCGCTCGCCGATTGCCACGGGCGGCCGGTCGTGGGCGTCGAGCGCATCGGCAAGCGGATCGCGATCGGCCTGGAAGGCGAGCGGTACCTCGTTCTGCACCTGATGATCGCGGGCCGGCTGCGCTGGGCCGCCGTCGGCGCGAAGATCCCGGGCCGGATCGGCCTCGCCGCGTTCGACTTCTCCTCGGGCACGCTGCTCCTGACCGAGGCCGGGACCAAGAAGCGCGCCGCGCTGCACGTCGTGCGTGGACGCGGCGGGCTCTCGGCGCACGACGCGGGCGGCATCGACCCGCTCGCCTGCACGGCCACCGAGCTGGCCTCCGCGTTGCGCCGCGAGGCCCACACGATCAAGCGCGCCCTGACCGACCCGCGCGTGCTCAGCGGAATCGGCAACGCGTACTCGGACGAGATCCTGCATCGCGCTCGCATGTCGCCGTTCCAGCGCGCCGACCGTCTCGACGACGCCGCGATCGCGCAGCTGCGCGAGGCGATGCGCGCCGTGCTCGCCGAGTGGACGGAGCGCCTGCGCCGGGAGGCCGGCGACGGCTTTCCCCTGAAGGTCACCGCGTTCCGCGACGGTATGGCGGTGCACGGGCGGTTCCGCCAGCCCTGCCCGGCATGCGGCAGCCCGGTGCAGCGCATCGTGTACGCGGACAACGAAGCGAACTATTGCGCGACGTGCCAGACCGGCGGCCGTCTGCTCGCCGATCGCGCCCTGTCGCGCCTGCTGCGCGAAGACTGGCCGCGCACGCTCGAGGAGCTCGAGCAGCTCCGCCGCTAGGCTAGGATGGCCGCCATGCGCGAGGACGCCGAGCTGCCGGAAGACCTGCGCGAGCGCTTGCGCGCCGTGCGCTCGGTCGGCGTGATCACCGGGGCCGGGGTCTCCGCCGAATCGGGCATCCGCACCTATCGCGGCGCGGGCGGCATCTACGACGATCCGGCGGAGGGCGAGCGTACCGTCGAAGCGCTGTCGCGGCCCACGCTCGACCGCGATCCCGATCGAACCTGGCTCGCGCTGGCTCAGCTCGCGCGCCAGGCGCTCGACGCGCGTCCGGGACCTGCCCACTACGCGCTGGTCGCGATCGAGCATCGTAGCGAGCGCTTCGTGCTGCTGACCCAGAACGTCGACGGTCTGCACCATGCCGCGGGGAGCCGGAACGTCATCGACATCCACGGCAGCCTCGACACCGCGCTGTGCACGCGCTGCTCGATGCGCCGCGGCCTGGCCCGCGCGGAGCTCGCGGCGCTCGGGCGCACGCCGCGCTGCCCGACATGCGGGGCCTTGCTGCGGCCCGACGTCGTGTTGTTCGGCGAGCTGCTGCCGATGGACAAGCTGCGGAGGATTCACGAGGAATTCGAGCACTGGACGCCCGACCTCGTGCTCGTCGCCGGCACGTCGGCGCTGTTCCCGTACATCCGCGGACCGGTCGAGCTCGCGAGCGCTCGCGGCCGACTGACGATCGAGATCAACCCCGAGCCGACCGAGCTGAGCCCGATCGTCGATCATGTGCTGCGCGGCCGGGCCGGCCTGTGGCTGCCACGGATCTCGCGCGCGCTGCCCGCCTCCGCCAGCGCGCCGCTGCGACCGCGCGACCACCTGGGCCGTCCGCTTCCACCCGGATGCGCGGGCGAGCTACCCGCGGGCGCCGCGGCGTTACCGCTCGCCGAAGCGGTCGAGCACGGGCGGGACCTGCTGGCCCAGGCACGCTGCTTCGAGGCCCACGAGGTCTTCGAGCGCATCTGGCGGGCCGAGGTCGTCGAGGACGATCGCCGCTTCTGGCGCGCTCTGGCCCAGCTCGCGGTCGCCGGCTGCCACGCGCAGCGCGGCAACCTCCCGGGCGCGGCCGCGTTGCTCGAGCGCGCGCGCGGCGACCTCGCGCGCTACCCCGAGCGTCATCGCGGCGTCGCGCGCGGAGAGCTGCTCGACCGGGTCGAGCGCCTGGTCGCGGGCACGCCCGATCCGCGCCGCCCCTAGAGAGTCAGAAGCAGCCCGAGGTCGTCTCGGCGATCAGGTGGTCCACGACGCGCTTGAGATCGCCGGTATCGCGGTACACGCGCAGCTGGCGGTCGGCGCTCGTCCCGTCGCGCAGGATCGTGTGCACGTACTCGACGTCGCGGCGAATGTCCAGCTCGTCCACCACGTCGTCGATCCAGTCCAGCAGCTCGAGCGCGAGATCGCGCACCGGCACCTCGGAGCGCTTGCCGAAGTCGACGAGCTTGCCGTCGACGCCGTAGCGCACCGCGCGCCACTTGTTCTCGGTGATCAGGTTGCGCCGGTAGTCGCGCCAGGCGATGTTCGCGCGCCGCAGCTGGATCAGCTTGGCCACGATGCCCTGGAGCAAGGCCGCGACACACACCGCCTCCTCGACCGTGGTGCAGATATCGGGAAAGCGGAACTCGAGCGTCGGGTACTTGGGGTTGGGACGCATGTCCCACCAGATCTTCGTCGGCTCGTCGATGCAGTTGGTCTCGACCAGCGTGGCGACGAACCGCTCGTACTCGCTCCACGAGCGAAACGACGGCGGAATGCCCGAGCGCGGCAGGTTGCCCAGGATGATCGTGCGATACGACTTGAGCCCGGTCTCCCGGCCGTGCCAGAACGGCGAGCTGGTCGAGAGCGCCAGCAGGTGCGGGATGAAGTAGCGCGCCTGGTTCATCACGTCCATGCGCAGCTCGGGATCGTCGATCCCGACGTGCACGTGCATGCCGAACACGAGCATCTGGCGGGCGATGTCGGCCATGTTCTCTTCGTGCTTGGTGTAGCGCTCGCCCGCGGTGACCTGCTGCGTGCTCCAGCGCGAGAACGGGTGTGTGCCTGCGGCCGCCACGCGTAGCCCGCGCGCCGCGGCCATCTCGCAGACCGTGCGGCGCAGGCGGACGATCTCGGCCCGCGCCTCGGTGATGCTCGCGCAGATGTTGCTGCCGACCTCGACCTGGGACTGCAGGAACTCGGACTTGATCTGCCCGGGAAGGACCTCGCGACCCTCCTCGAGCAGCTCCTGGATGTAGGACTTGAGCTCCCGCGTCTCGGGGTGGATGATCTGGTACTCTTCCTCGATTCCGAGGGTCAGCCGGGGCTCGATCATGAACTGGAACGCTCCTACCCGACCGCGGCCGAGCGGCCGGATTCTAACATGACGCGCACGAGCCAGGTTCTCGCCGGTTGCGCCGTGGGCTGCGGAATCCTGTTGCTCGCCGTCGTCGGCTCGTGCATCGGGTTCGTGGCCTGGCTCAAGCGCCCGGGAGAGCTGCTCGAGCCCGGCCTGCTGCTGGATCAGGCGACGGTCGCGCACGCCGAGTGGACGCTGCGACTCGAGGATCCCGGGACGGAGGAGGCGTTCCGCGCCGTGCTCGAGGCGCTCAACCAGACGAGGCAGACGATCCCGATCCTGCCCGACTCGATCCAGCGCTGGTCGCAACAGAGCGACGAGCGCGAGATGCGCCTGCTCTTTCCCCTCGTCGCGACCTGGAGCCTCAGGCGCGGAGCGAGCGGTACGCTGGACCAGCTCTTCGGCGCGAGCGTGCCGAGCCTGGGGAACCGCATCCGGATGGCCGACTGGTTCCTCGGATTCGCCGCGGGGCGCGACGGGGACCTCCAGCAGATCGAGCATCTGGGCGAGCAGATCTACGTGTTGCCCAAGACCGGCGCGGCGTTCTTCATCCGCCGCGACGGGGTGTTCGTCACGACCGACGTCGAGCGCGCCCGAAACACGGTCGAGGCGCTCGAGCGCCGCACGCCGGGTGAGGCGGCCCCGGAAGAGCTGAGGCGGCTGCTCGACGGGCTTCCCACGACGGCCGCGCTGCGCGGCGCCGCCGTCAACGAGGCTGGGTCGTGCGCGGCGATCCTGGGCTGGCTCACCGGCGAACCGGTCGAGGGCATCGATCTCTCCGCCGTGCGCGCGCTCGCGATCGTCGGCGGCTTCACGCCGAGCGCCGGCTTCGAGGCGACGCTGACCGTGCAGAGCGACGACCCGCGCTGGGGCGCGGGCAACGCCGATCGCCTCGCGGCCGCACTCGCCGCGCGCCTGGGCGTGGAAGTCACGCCGGTCGACGCGACAGCCGATCCGCTGGTGCTGCGCATCGCGGTCGACGACCCAGCCAGCGCGGTCCGGCGCCGGCTGGACCTGCTGCTCACGCGGCCGGCGTCGCGAGCCCGGCAATGAACGCCGCCACCACGTCGACCGCGTGGCGCAGGTTCTCGGCCGTCGTCTTCCCAGCGCTCGCACGTGGCACGAACGAGTGGTCCCCGTCCGTGAGGAACTCCAGACGGATCGCCGGCGAGAGCCGGTAGCGCGCGATCTCCTCGCGGCTGCCCAGCGCATCGCGCTCGCCCTGCACGATCAGCGTCGGGGTCACGAGGCCCGCCAGGTGCGCCGTGCGCAAGCGCTCCGGTCGTCCGACCGGATGGAACGGGTACCCCAGGCAGACGAGACCGCGCGGGCGGGCCGTGTCGGCGATCAGGCTCGCGATCCGGCCCCCGAGCGACTTGCCGCCGAGCACCAGGCTCGCCGCCCCTCCCATCCGCTCGATCACCTCGATCCAGGCCTCGCGGAGCACCCGCTCCGGGTCGGGCGGACCGCGACGGCCCGTGAGCCGGCGCGCCCGCATGTAGGGGAACTCGAAGCGCACGACCTGAACGCCGTGGGCTGCGAGACCGCGCGCCACACTTTCGAGAAACGGCGAGTCCATCGGCGCCCCGGCACCGTGCGCCAGCACCAGCCGGTCCGGACCCGTCCCGTCGATCCGCAGCTCGATTTCGCTCATGGCGCCCACACGCAGCACGGAGCCCTGGCACACATGGCTGCGCCCCCGCACCCAGCGCCGGAGCAGTGTACCCCGCTGTACGGACCCCGCGATTGGCACGGGGTGTGCACATTCACCGGTGGGGTTTGTCATGGCGAAGCGCGTCGGCATCGTCGTGGTCGATGAGGATCGTTGCAAGGGTTGCGGTCTGTGCGTGGTCTCGTGTCCGACCGACTCCCTGGCGCTCACCGATTCACGGAATCGCCTCGGCTACCATCCCGTCGGGTTCCTCCCCGGCACGGGCTGCACGGGCTGCGGGGTGTGCTTCTACGCCTGCCCCGAGCCGGCCGCACTCACCGTGGCGTGGGAGGACGGCCGGGCGGCCTGAGCCGTGGCACGCAGGCTCGTCAAGGGCAACGAAGCGATCGTCCAGGCGGCGATCCTCGCCGGCTGTCGCTCGTTCTACGGCTACCCGATCACGCCCGCCAGCGAGATCACCGAGGACGCGGCCCGCCTGTTCCCGCTCGCCGGCGGGACGTTCGTCCAGGCCGAGTCCGAGACCGCGGCGATCAACATGGTCTACGGCGCGGCCTCGACGGGCGAGCGGACGATGACCGCGTCCTCGGGACCCGGCGTGTCGCTCATGCAGGAAGGCCTCTCGTATCTCGCCGGCTCCGAGCTGCCCTGCGTCCTGGCCGACATCACGCGCGGCGGACCGGGGCTCGGGAACATCGGCCCCGAACAGGGCGACTACTTCCAGATGGTCAAGGGTGGCGGCCACGGGAACTACCACACCATCGTCTACGCCCCGGCGTCCGCGCAGGAGATGTGCGACCTGACGATCCGCGCCTTCGAGGTCGCCGACCGCTACCGCAACCCGGCGATCGTCCTGGCCGATGGCGCGATCGGCCAGATGATGGAGCCCGTGCTCTTTCCGCACACCGTGAGCACGGCCCCGGAGAAACCGTGGGCCGTCCGCGGAGACGCGACCACCCGCCGCAACCTGGTGACGTCGATCTACCTCGACCCCGTCGAGCTCGAGGCGCACGAGCGGCGGCTCGCCGCCAAGTACGACCGCGCCACGCGGGAGCTGCCCGAGCACGTCACGTATCGCGCCGAGGACGCGAGCCTGCTGCTCGTCGGCTACGGCATCGTCGGGCGCGTGCTGCGCTCGGTCGTCGACCTGGCCCGGGAGCGCGGACTGCGCGCGGGGCTGCTACGCCCGATCACGCTCTGGCCGTTCCCCGCGCAGGCCTGTCGCGACGCGGCCGAGCGGGCCGAGCGCGTCGTCGTGGTCGAGCTGTCGAACGGCCAGCTGGTCGAGGACGTGCGGCTCGCAGTGGACGGCCGCCGCCCGGTGGCGCTCTACGGCCGCATGGGCGGCGTGATTCCGAGTGCCGAGGAGATCCTCGCGGCGGTCGGTCAGGCCGCGGAGGTCGCCCATGTCCGTTGAAGTTCGCCTGCGCAAGTCCCCGTCGTTCTACGACGACTTCGTGCGCAAGGCCCCGCCGACCTGGACCACCCACTACTGCCCGGGCTGTGGCCACGGCGTCGTGCACAAGCTGGTCGCCGAGGCGCTCGACGACCTCGGCCTGCAGGACCGCACGATCCTCGTCAACTCGGTCGGCTGCTCCGTCTTCGCCTACTACTACTTCGACGTCGGCAACATCCAGGTGCCCCACGGGCGCTGCCCGGCCGCTGCCACGGCGATCAAGCGCGCGCGGCCCGACAGCATCGTCATCGGCTACCAGGGCGACGGCGATCTCGCCGCGATCGGGGGCAACGAGATCCTGCATGCTGCGAACCGCGGCGAGAACGTGACGATCTTCTTCATCAACAACGCGATCTACGGCATGACCGGTGGGCAGATGGCGCCGACCACGCCCCTGGGCATGAAGACGACCACCACGCCCGAGGGGCGGCACGCTTCGAGCGAGGGATACCCGATCAAGGTCTGTGAGCTGCTGAACAGCCTGGCCGCGCCGTACTACCTCGAACGCGTCGCCCTCGGGGACCCACGCAGCAACCGCCACGCGCGCACTGCGGTGCGCAAGGCGCTCCAGTATCAGGTGGACCAGCGCGGGTTCTCGCTGGTCGAGATCCTGTCGCCCTGCCCGACCGGCTGGAAGATGGCGCCCGTCGATGCCGCACGATTCGCGGTCGAGGAGTTGCCCAAGACGTTCCCGCTCGGCGTGTTCCGCGACGGCCACGCGCTCGATCTGGGACA
>Ga0180063_1000159_pt1 | contig 16531 bp, 14 predicted proteins | sample EasRivT47_16_10D_FD_121776 | JGI IMG/M metagenome (GOLD analysis project Ga0180063, IMG submission 121776) | Soil microbial communities from meander-bound floodplain in the East River, Colorado, USA - East River metaG ERMLIBT47_16_10D | ecosystem: Environmental > Terrestrial > Soil > Floodplain ...
CAGGCCGTCGAGGTCGTGCGGGCGCTGCACGCGTACGACCGGGCAGGCATCCTGCTCTTCGCGGGGCCGGAGGACCGGGCGCGGCTCGCCGAGGTCGCGCTCGCGCTGCCGCCGGACGTCGCCGTCGCCCCCGTCCTGCCGATCCGCGTGTTCGGCGCACTGCTCGCGCGCTGCAGCGCCGTGGTCACCGCCGACTCGGGACCCATGCACCTGGCCGCGGCGGTCGGGACGCCGACGGTGACGCTGGTGCGCTCGGAGAAGTCGAAGTTCTACCTGCCACGCGACCCGCGGCATCGGGCGGTGCACTGCCCCGACGCATTGTCGCCGGCCAGCATCGTCGGAGCGGTGGACTCGGTGCTCGCCGAGCTCGCTCAGAGCGCCTGACGCCGTCGAGCTCGTGCGCTCACGATCGCGCGTCGCGAGCGGGCAGCGCTCGATCCGGCGAGCTGGCGGTGGCGGAAGCACGAGACGACGTGGTCGTTCACCAGCCCGACCGCCTGCATGAAAGCGTACGCCCCCGTCGGCCCGAAGAACTTGAAGCCGCGCCGGACGAGCTCCTTGCTGATACGCTCCGAGTCCGCCGTCACCGCCGGGATCTCGGACAGCTTCTTCCAGCGGTTGTGCCTCGTCGTCCCCCCCGCGAGGTCCCACAGAAGCCGATCGAGGCTGCCGTGCTCCGCCTGCACCGCCAGCACGGCACGGGCGTTCGCGATCACGGATTTGATCTTGAGGCGGTTGCGCACGATGCCGGGATCCTGGACGAGCCGCTCGACCTTGGCGTCGTCGAAGGCGGCGATCTTCCGTAGGTCGTAGTTGGCGAACGCGCACCGGTAGCCGTCGCGCTTCTTGAGCACCAGCTCCCAATTGAGACCGGCCTGCGCGCCTTCGAGGACGAGGTGCTCGAAGAGATGTCGATCGTCGTGCGACGGCACCCCCCATTCCTCGTCATGGTACGCGATCATCAGCGGGCTCTTCGGCCACTCGCATCGTCTCACCGGCATGTCGGCCGCCGAGCATGCCGCAGCGGGACGAACCTTGCACGCGCCGCGCCGGCCGCGTAGTCGAGCCCGATGTCCAAAGGCTGGCACGCTGCCGCGCTGGCCGCATACCTCGGCGTGGCGCTGTGGGTGATGCGGGCGGTCCTTCCGATGCCGGCCGACAGCTACCCGATGCCGGCACGCCAGACCGTGCCGCAGATCGGCGACCAGGACCAGAGCCACATGATCTGGACGACGGCGCGCACCGCGCGCACGCTCGTCACCGCGCCGTGGCGGCTGTGGGATTTCGAAAGCTGCTACCCGTTCCCGCGAGCCGTGGCGCTCGGGCACCATCTGTATGCGAACGCGCTGGTGGGCGTCGTGCCGTACGCGCTCACCCGCGAGCCGATCCTCACGCAGAACATCGTGGCCCTGCTCATGCTCTGGCTGTCGGCGGCGGGCATGTACGCGCTCGCCTTCTACTGGACGCGCTCGGTTCCCGCCGCGTTGGTCGCGGGCGCCGCGTTCGCCTTCGTGCCCATGCGCCTCTTCACGCTCCGCTGGCCCGCCATCGTCGGGAACCAGTGGACGCCCCTGGCGCTGCTCTTCGCGCACCGGCTCGTCGAACGGAACCGCTGGCGGGATGCCGCCGCGCTCGCCGCGTTCATCGGCATGCAGCTGCTCGAGAGCTTCTACCAGATGATCCCCATCGCCGTGTACGGCGCCGTCTACGCCCCCGTGCTGCTCGCCCGACGGGCCGGGCAGTGGCGCGCGCTTCTCCCGAAGCTCGCCCTGGTCGCCGCCGTCACGGTGACCGTCGCGCTCGTGGTCCTCGTGCCCTATGTGCAGGCGCGGCAGGTGTGGGGCTTGGTGGGCGGACATCTGAGCCTTCTCCCCCTGCTGAACCGGTTCGAGCCCGGGAACCCCTGGTATCCCGGCACCACGCTGCTCCTCCTGGCGACGGCGGGTCTGATCGATCGTGCCCGGCGGCGGCGCGGCGAGGACCCGCGCCTCCCGCTGGTCGTCGGCTGCCTGCTCCTGCTCGCCCTCGCCGTGCGGGGTGTCCGGATTCCGGGGGTGGGCATCGTGCCGGCGCTCGGCGCATTGCTCGGACGCGTGCCCGGTCTCGACATCGTCCGCGGGATCCAGTTCGCGCTCGTCGGCGTCTCACTCGCGCCCGCGTTGCTCGCCGCGTACGGCGTGCTCATGCTGCTCGAGCGCCGCCGGCCGGCGGTCGCGCTGCTGGTCGGGGTCGGCCTGGCGGCACTCGTGGCGGCCGAGCCGCTCGTTCCCACGCTCTCGACCGTCACCTTCGGCGCCGACACCACGGTCGGCGCGGCGCCCTTCACGGTACCGCGTCACCTCGCGGGGCTGTTGCGCGAACGGCTGCCCGACGGCGCGGTGCTGGACGTGCCGGTGGCCGACGCGCCGCTCGCGTACCCACGCCGCGGGCACTACCTCCTCGTGGCCGCGTTCCACGAACAGCCCACCACCGGGTGCTGCGCCTCCTTCAAGTCGCCGTTCATCGCCGAGGTCGACAAGCTCGCCAAGCGACTCCCCGAGCCGCGCGCCATCGACGCCCTCTTCGCCCTGGGCTTTCGGAGCGTGATCCTGCACCCCGAGGAGTACCTCAAGCCTGCGAATGCGCGCGTCCTGGCCGCGAGCTTCGTCGCGACACCACCCGGCGGGCCGCATCTCGTCGACATCGGCACGGCCGACGGTCATTCGCTGTACCGACTGGAGAGCGCCACGCCGGTCACCCGCGACCTCGAGCGCCTCGTCGCCGGCGCGGGCATCGGAACCGTCCAGCCCATCCAGCCGGTGCGGACGCCGTCCGGCGTCGTGACGCTGTGGTTCTCGAATCCGGGTCCCGCGACGTACCGCCACCCCGACCCGCTCGCGCCCACGGCACTGCGCGTGCGCTGGTATGGCCAAAACGAGACGCTGGTCGCCGAGCACCGGGTGACGGCGATGCTCCCGCTGGCGCTGGCCTCCGGTGACGTCGCCTCGCGAGAGGTCGAGATGCCGGTGCCGAACGCCACCGACATGTATCGTGTCGCCGCGGCACCGACCGATGCGCCCGAGTCGGTAGTCGCGACCGCACGGGTCATGGTGGGCGGTGCCGTCACGCCATGATCGCGGTCCTGCAGGCCCACCCCTATCCCGACCGCTCGCGCGCCAACCGCATCCTCGCCCGCGCCATCGACGATCTGCCCGGCGTCGTCGTGCGCTCGCTCTACGATCTGTATCCCGACTTCGCGATCGACGTGGACGCCGAGCAGCGCGTGCTCACCGCCGCCGACGTCGTCGTCTGGCAGCACCCGCTCTATTGGTATGCGGCGCCGGCCTTGCAGAAGCTGTGGTTCGAGAAGGTGCTGGCCGGCGGCTGGGCGTACGGCCCGGGCGGCGACGCGCTGCGCGGGAAAGGCTGCCTGTGGGCCGTGACGACCGGCGGCGACGACGCCGACTACGAACCGGCGGGCATGCACGGACATCGGTTCGACACGTTCGCGTCGGTCGTCCGCCAGACCGCTCTCTTCTGCGGGATGACGTGGCTCGAGCCGTTCGTCGTGCACGGCGCGAGCCGCATCGACGACGAGACCCTGCACGATTGGGGCGAGCGGTACCGCGACCGCTTGATCGCGCTCGGCGCCGGCAAGGAGGTCCGCCATGCCTGAACGCTCGCTGCTGATGGATGCCGCGATCTACCTGGGGGCGGCCGTCGTCTTCGTTCCGCTGGCGAGCCGCCTGGGCCTCGGATCCGTGCTGGGCTACCTCTTCGCCGGCTGCGTGATCGGGCCGTTCGGGCTGGCACTCGTGCAGGACGTCGATGCCATCCTGCACTTCGCGGAGTTCGGCGTCGTGCTGATGTTGTTCGTGATCGGGCTCGAGCTCGAGCCGGCCCGGCTGTGGGCGATGCGGGGGACCGTCTTCGGGGCCGGATCGCTGCAGATGGTCGTCTGCGGCACGGCGCTGGCCGCCGCCGCCCGGGGTCTCGGGCTACCGTGGCCGGCCGCGATCGTCGCCGGGCTCGCGCTCGCACTCTCCTCGACGGCGATTGCGGTGCAGACGATGACCGAACGGGGCCTGCTCGCCTCGCCGCTCGGAAAGGTCGTGTTCGGGATCCTGCTCTTTCAGGACGTCGCCGCCATCCCGCTGATCGGTGCGGTGCCCCTGCTCGGCGAGCGTGGCGCGGGCGGCACGTCGTCGCCGTGGGCCGCCGCGGCCACGATCGCGGCGGCGATCGTCGGCGTGGTCGTGATCGGCCGGTTCGCGACGCGGCCGGCCTTGCGCGCCATCGCGCGGACGAACCTTCGCGAGGTGTTCACGGCCTTCGCGCTGCTGCTGGTCGTCGGCATCGCGCAGCTCATGGAGCTGGCGGGCGTGTCCATGGCGCTCGGCGCGTTCCTGGCCGGCGTGCTGCTCGCCAGCAGCGAATACCGCCACGCGCTCGAGACCGACATCGAGCCGTTCAAGGGACTGCTGCTCGGCCTCTTCTTCATCGCGGTCGGCATGTCGATCGACTTCGGCCTTCTCGCGAGTCGCGCGGGCGTGCTGCTGGCGCTGGTCGCCGGGTTCGTCGCCGTGAAAGCCGCCCTGCTCGTCGCCATCGGCCGGGCGGCCGGCGTCCCGCGCGGCCAGCACCTGCTGTTCGCCGCGCTCCTCTCGCAGGGCAGCGAGTTCGCGTTCGTCGTCTTCGGCGTGGCGAGCGCGGTGCGGGTACTGCCCGGCGACTGGGGCGCGATGCTGACCCTCGTCGTCGCGCTCTCCATGGTCCTGACGCCGCTCGGCGTGCTCGGCGCCGACGCGATCTGCCGCCGCTTCGGCGCCGGCGCCGCGCGCGTGCCCGACCGCGTCGACGCGGAGGACGCCCCGGTGATCGTCGCGGGGTTCGGGCGCTTCGGGCAGATCGTCGGGCGCCTGCTGTTCGCGAGCGGGCTGCGCGCGACGGTGCTCGACCACGACCCCGACAACATCGACCTGCTGCGCCGCCTCGGGTTCCGCGTCTTCTACGGCGACGCGACCCGACGCGATCTGCTCGAATCGGCGGGCGCCCACCGTGCGCGCGTGCTCGTGAACGCGATCGACGACGTGGACGCCAACCTGGCGCTGGTCCGCGTGGCGCGCCGGCACTTCCCGCACGTGCGGCTCGTCGCCCGGGCGCGCAACGTCACGCACTGGCACGAGCTCAAGACGCTCGGCGTCGAGGTGGTCGAGCGCGAGAGCTTCGAGTCGGCCGTGCTGGCCGGCCGGCACACGCTCGAGGCGCTCGGCGTGCGGCCGCACGAGGCGCGCGAACGCGCAGACCGCTTCCGGCGTCACAACCTGGAGATGCTCGAGGCGCTCCATCCGCAATGGGCCGACGAGGAGCGCCGCACGGCGCTCGCCCGCGCCGCGCGCGACCAGTTCGAGCAACAGTTCCAGCGCGACGTCGAGGCGCTCGAGCGGGCGACTGCGCGGGATTGGGAGGGCGCTACCCTCCTCGAAGAGAAGCCTACCGCTACCGCCCGCCCCAGACCATGATCGTGCGCGCCACGAGCGGCCGTCCCCAACCCGGGACATCGCCGCGGACCAGGATCAATCGGCCGGGTCGAAGGGCCGAGAGCTCCACCACTTCATCCGACTCGGTGACGACGGTCTCGTGCGTGACGGTGATCGGGCGCAGCCCGCTCGTCGTGGTCGAGACGATCAACGACGCCTCGTCGTAGTGATCGATGGTTCCCCCGAGCTCGACGGAGAAGGGATCGCGCACGCGCGACCAGGACCATCCGACGACCGCGAGCAGCGCAAGCAGCGCGAGCACGCCGGAGAGCCGGAGCAGGGATTCGCGGCGCCGATTCACTCGATCACCGCCACACCGACCGGCGCCCATCGGGTCGTCACGCCGGTCCGCGCGAGCTCGACCACGCCGAGCGCCACCGCGTGCGAGCCCGCGGCCATCGCCGAAGGCAGCACGAGGTCGAATTCGTCGACCACCACCCGGCCGGTGGCACCGCGCAGCGCCGGCAACGGTACGACGATGCCGCGGAGCCGGTGGGCTTCGAGCGTGAGGGCATCGACTCGGGTCGTGACCACCGGGATCACGGCGGCGTCGCGCACCAGCCACTCCGCGTGGACGTGGAGGCGTGCCGGGCGAAAGCTCCGGACGGTCGTCACGTCGACGTCGATCAGCGTCGCGGCGCCGAGGTCGCGCTCGACGCGGGCACGCGTCGCGGGGAGCAGCGTGACCGCCGGCGGTGCATCCCCGCCCTCGAGCCGATAGAGCACGTGGAGGCGCTGCCCGCGGAGCACCGGCGTGTAGAGTCCGTCGCGCGGGACGAAGCGACCGGACACCCCGACGGGCGTCATGGTCTTGGCGAGAAAGATCGGCTGCTCGCTCCCGACGACGCCTACGTCGCGATCGGTCGCGACGACCACGTCCGGCCGCCGCCCGCGCGTCTGCCGCCAGTACGTGACGACGCTCGCGAACGAGCCACGACCGGGTGGCACGAGCACGCTCCGCGCGGGGAGCGCGTCGAACACGGCGTCGTAGAAGTCTTCCGTCACGGTGTCCCGCGTGCGGTCGTTCGCGAGGAAGCTCGCGCGGCCCAACGGAACCAGAACGAGGAAAGCCGCCAGCGCGGCGACCACGCGCGGCGGCGTCCGCGTGAGCGCCACCCGCACGCCGTCGACGCCGGCGCCGACGAAGAGTGCCACGAGCACGTGGCTCGCGACGAAGAAGACGTCGGCATCGACGAAGAAGGTCCTGATGAAGGCGGCCACGTGGAGAACCCACATGCCGTACAGCAACCAGAAGCGCTTCGGGTCGCTCCACAGGACCCGGCACATCCCGGCGACCGCGAGCGCGAGCCCCGGTGCCGTGAAGTTCTCGACGATCAATCGGAGGTAGGCGACGACCCGCGCCGGCACTCCGTCGAGCGCGAAGGCGGCGCGCTGATTCGCGAATGCGCCGAGCGTGTACTCGTAGAAGCGCGCCCACCCGTCGGGCGGCGCATTGGGGAAGAGATCGTGCGCCCCGGCGCGCAGCGGGAGCCAGACGAACTGCGCCGTGCCGAGCAGGAACGCGCCGACCGCGAGCGCGACGGTGCGCGGTCTCCGGACGAGCCGCGGATCCACGAGCAGGGCGAAGAGCGCGTAGGCGGGCGCGAAGGACAGGCTCGAGAGGTGCATCCCGAGCGAGAGACCGTAGGTGAGCGCGAACACGACGAATCGACGATCGCTGTGCGGCGACCCGCCCGCCTGCTCGACGCCGTCCGCCCAGCGGAGCGCGAGCCACAGCGTCGCGGTCACCGCGAACACGTTCGGTGCGTACACCTCCGTGATGACCGCCTGCGACCAGAACGCCGTCGAGACGGCGAACAGCGCCGCGGCAAACGCGGCGGGGACGGCATGGAGGCGGAGTCGCCGGCCGACGAGGTACGTCATCCCGACGCCGGCCGCGCCGAGCACCGCGGACATCAGGTTGGCGCGATGGGCGATCGACCCGAAGGGGACCAGGCGCGTGAACAGGAACCCGAGCCAGGTGTAGAGCGGGTATCCGCTCGGGTGCGCGAGACCCAGATTCGAGACGACGACGGTGAGCTCGTTGGCGTCGCCGGCCTCGTAGGCGAGCCCGGGCGCGAGCGTGGCGACGTAGAGACCGAGCGCGGTGGCCGCGAGCGCGATCGCGACGAGCGCGTCGCGCGGAACCGAGGGACGCTGCATCGTCGTCGCGCGGCCGCCGCGCGCTACGTCCGCGCCCCCGCGAGCCCGAGCGAGATCCGCACCACGTCCCGCGCCGCGTGCGGCTTGGCGAGCCGCGCGCCGCTCTGCCGCATGCGCGTGACCCGGGGCCCATCGTCGAGCAGGCGATCGAGCTTGTAGGCCAGCACCGGCAGGTTGTTGCAGCGGATGGCCGCCCCCGCCTCGAGCAGATGATCGGAGTTCCGCTCCTCCTGCCCGGGGATCGGATTCACGATCACGAGAAGCAGCCCTTTGGCGAGCGCCTCGGACGTGGTGAGCCCGCCCGGCTTGCCGACCAGCACGTCGGCCGCGGACATGTATTCGTCCATCGCGGTGGTGTAGCCGACGGGCACGAGGGCGCCGGGCGCGGCGGTCGCCTTCGCCGCGAGCGCCTGCATGCGTGCCAGCAGCTCCGCATTCCGCCCGCAGATGGCGACGATCTGCGCGGGATGCGCGAGCCCGAGCAGCGTCGTCACGATGTGCTCGACCGGCCCGACGCCGAAGCCGCCCGCCGAGAGCAGGATCGTCGTCTTGTCCGGCCCGAGGCCGAGCTTCGTCCGCATCGCGGCCTTGTCCTTCACCTCCGCGAACAGCGGGTCGATCGGGATGCCCGTCGTCGAGACCTTCGCGGGCGGGATGCCGAGACGGATCAGGTGCTCGCGCGTCTCGTCGAGCGCCACGCAGTAGTGCTCGTAGTGATGGCAGAGCCACATGGCGTGCACGTCGAAGTCGGTGACGACGATCGCCTGCGGACAGGCGAGGCGGTGTTTGGCCTTCATCCACGAGACCATCTCGGCCGGGAGGAAGTGCGTGCACACGATCAGATCGGGCTGCTCGCGCTCGAGCAGCTTGACGAACGGCCGCGTGTTCAACTTGTCCCACGCGAGACGCCGGCGCTCCTTCTGCCAGGGGCTGTCGAGCGCGTCGTACAGCCAGCCGAGCACGTCGGGCGCCTTGTCGACCATCTCGATGTAGGTCTTCGAATAGATCGTCCGGAAGACCTTGTTGGTGAACTCGAGCGCGTCGACGTGCCGCACCTCGCCGGCGCCGCCGGCGGCCGCGAAGGCGCGCTCGAGCGCCTGCGCGGCGCGCACGTGGCCCGCCCCGGCCGACGCCGAGAGGATCAGCACCTTGTTCCCCATCGCGGTCCGGATGTAGCACGCTCGTCGGCCCGGACGAGAACGCCATGCGCGTCACTTTGTCGACGCCCCGCGGTCCGGCGCCCCTGGCCGCGCAGAGGAGTTCGTCCTGACCGAGCCCGGCATCTATCCGTACCACACGGAGGTCTTGTGGACCGCGCTCTTCCGCATGTGGGGCGCGGTCATCGTCGAGTAGATCGCGGGATCTTGTCCGCCGTCGCGGTCCGGGTGTAGCACCCTGTGCGGCATGACGACGACCACGCGCGCGATCGTGCAGACCGGTCCGCGAGCACTCGAGCTCCGCGACCTCCCGGTCCCGGAGATCGACGACGACAGCGCGATCCTGCGCATCGAGGCGTGCGGGATCTGCGGCAGCGACGCGGAGCAGTACGTGGGCACGATCCCGGTCCAGTATCCGCTCGTCCCCGGGCACGAGCCGCTCGGCGTGATCGAGCGCATCGGGGATCGCGCCGCCAAACGCTGGCACGTCGACGTCGGCGATCGCGTCGCGGTCGAGGCGCCGATCCCCTGCGGCCACTGCCGCGCCTGCGTGACGGGGCGCTACAACGTCTGTCGCGGGCGCGGCGGCGGGCTCTTCGGCCACGGCTACGTGCCGCTGGCGCGGGCCCCGGGGATCTGGGGCGCCTACGCCGAGCTCATGTACCTGGATCCGTTCTCGCTCGTGCACCCGATGCGGAAGGACCTGGCCCCGAGCACGGCGGCGATGTTCAACCCGCTCGGCGCGGGCTTTCGCTGGGCGGTCGAGCTGCCGGATACGGGCCCGGGCGACGTCGTGCTGGTGCTCGGCCCGGGCCAGCGCGGCCTCGCCAGCGTGATCGCGGCGCGCGCCGCCGGCGCCGACACCATCATCGTGACCGGACTCGCGCGGGACGCGGAGAAGCTCGCCCTCGCGAAGACGCTCGGCGCCGACCACACGATCGACGTCGAGAACGAGGATGCGCGCGTGCGGGTACGCGAGCTGACGGGCGGCCACGGGGCCGACGTCGTCGTCGAGGTGTCGGCGAATTCGCCCGTGCCGGTCGCCGAGGCGCTCCACTACGCGGCGTTCGGCGCGCGGATCGTGCTCGCGGGCGTCAAGGGATTCAAGGCGGTGCCCGACTTCGTGAGCGATCTGATCGTCGTCAAGGAGCTCCACCTGCTCGGCGCGTTCGGCGTCACCTCGCCGTCGTACGCGGCGGCGATCCGCCTGATCGAGTCCGGCCGCGTCCCGGTCGAGCGCATGCACACGCACGATTTCGCGCTCGAGGACGCCGAGCACGCGATCCAGCTGCTGGCGGGCGAGATCCCGGGCGAGCAGAGCATCCACTCGTGCCTCATGCCGTCGCTCGCGCCGCGGGGTCGTTGAGCCGTGGCGCTCACCGCGACGCAGCTGGCCGACTTCCGCGAACGCGGCTGGTTCGTCCTCGGCCGCGTCTTCGACGACGGTGAGCTCGAGGCGCTCGGGGCCGCGTACGACGCCGTCCTCGCGCACCCGCTCCGCCTCGGCGAGGACGGCAAGGGCAAGTTCGACTACAGCCCGCTCCTGCACGTGCAGAACCCGACGCTCTGCACGCTCGCCGCCCGGGCGGCGCTGGTGGAACCGATGATCGAGCTCCTCGGTCCGAACGTCCGCGTCTACTGGGACCAGGCCGTCTCGAAGCCGCCCGGTGCGACCTCGGACGTCCCCTGGCATCAGGACAACGGCTACACGCCCGTCGAGCCCGAGGAGTACGTCACCTGCACGGTCGCGCTCGACGCGATGACGCGCGCGAACGGCTGCCTCTGGATCCAGCCGGGGAGCCATCGACGCGGGACGCAGGCGCACACGCCGACCGACTATTTCTTCCAGGTCGGCTACGTCGGCGACGAGACGGGTGAAGCGTGCGAGCTCGACGCCGGTGAGGTGCTCGTGTTCTCGTCACTCACCCTGCACCGCACGGGGCCGAACACGACGCAGGGTCCGCGACGCTCGTGGGTCGTCCAGTACTGTCATGGCCACGCCCGCAACCGCGCGACGAAGACTCCGCTCGACGACCGCCTGCTGGTGGCGAAGGACGGTCGGGTGCTCGAGGAGCCGTACCGCGATCGGCCGCTCGACTTCATGGCGCTCATGCGCGGCGCCATGGCGGCCCGGCGATGACCGATCGACTCGGCGCGCTGCGCGCCGCCGCCGACACGACGCCCTATCACGCGAGCCTCGGCATGCGGTTCGACGAGCTGGCACCCGACCGGGTGCGGCTCCGCATCCCGTACGCCGACGACAACTCGAACCCCGGCCGCGCCCTGCACGGCGGCGTCTACGCCTCGGCGATCGACGCGGCCGGCGTGGTGGCCGCGTGGAGCGGCGTGGAGGATGCGGACGGGCTCGAGCGACGTACCCTCGACCTCTCCGTCTGCTACCTCTCGGCGGCGATCGGCGAGGACATCGTCGCCGAGGCGCGCGTGCTGCGGCGCGGGAAGGAGCTCGCATACGTCGCGGTCGGCGTGCGGACCGACGCGGGCAAGGCAGTCGCGACGGGCCTCGTCACGCACCGTCTCGCGCCGGCGGGTTCTGCCGACCGCGAGATCGTGACCCCACCCGAGGAGATCGCCGCGAGCGGCGACGTCCCGAAGCTCGCGCGGATGCTGGTAGCCGTCCCGTTCATCGCCCGGCGCGGCATGCAGATCACCCACATGCGCGACGGCACGGCGCGGGTCGAGATGCCGTGGACGCCGGACAATGCCGACGGCGCCGGGAACGTCCACGAGGGCGCCGTCGCGGCGCTGCTCGACACCGCGGGCGCGATGGCGTCGTGGTCGATCGTCGGCCTCGACTTCCGCTACAAGGCGTCGACGGTGACGATCCACGCGAGCTTCCATGCCCCGGCCGCGGGTGAGACCGTCGTCGCCCACGCGCGGACGTTACGGCGCACGAACGAGAGCTTCCTGAATGTGGTGACGGTGTCCGCGGCGGGCCGCACGATCGCGACCGGAGCGGTCACGTATCGGATCGTCGTCCCGGCCTGACCGTGCGCCTGCTGATCGACTACTCGAGCCTCCTCTACCGGGCGTATCACTCGCTGCCCGAGTCGCTACCGTCGCGCGGCGTGTACGGGTTCCTGAACATGCTCGCGCGACTCCTCGCCGATCACCGGCCGCGCGAGCTCGGCATCTGCGTCGACGACGACTGGCGGCCGGCGTTCCGCACCGACGCCCTGCCCGCCTACAAGGCGCACCGCGTGGCCGCCGAGGAGGACCAAGTCGACGAGGCGATCGCCGCCGACGAGACGCTCGGCCGCGAGGTGCTCGATGCGTTCGGCTTCGCGGTCGTCGGCGCCGCCGGCTTCGAGGGCGAGGACGTGATCGCGACGCTGGCGGCGCAGGCGAGCGATCCGGTGGCGATCGTCTCGGGCGATCGCGACTGCTTCGCGCTCGTGCGCGATCCCGACGTCGTCGTGCTCTATCCGGTGAAGGGCGTCAGCACGCTCGCGCGCATCGACGAGGCGGAGATCACGCGGCGGTACGGCATTCCCGGTCGTGCCTATCTCGACTTCGCGCTGTTGCGCGGCGATCCGTCGGACGGGCTGCCAGGGGTGCGCGGGATCGGGGAGAAGACGGCGGCGGCGCTGATCGCGCGCTATGGGTCGATCGACGGCATCCTGGCGGCGCGCGATCTTTCGGGTGCGACGGCGCGGCGGATCGCCGAGGGGCGCGAGTATCTCGCGGCGGCGCGGCGGGTCGTGCCGCCGGTGGCGGACGTGCCGTTGCAGCGGCGGTCGCTGGCGCTGCCGCGGGAGCCGAAGGACGCGCGGCGGCTCGCGGAGATCACCGCCGAGCATGGGCTCGGCGGGGCCGTGGAGCGATTGCGGGCGGCGCTCGCCTAGTGAAAGAGCACCCGTCGCAAGGCGGCTGCGAGCTCCGCCGCCGGATCGTGCCCCGCGTGCGTCACGCGCCATGCGACGTGTTGGTCGGGGCGCACCAGCATCGCGCCGTCGGCTCCGAGTTCACAGATGCGCTCCCACGCACCCTCCGAATCCGTGAAGTCGCGGTCCGGCACGAGACATCGGATCGTCGCCGGCGCGAGGCGCGCGAACGCATCCGTCCACGGGTGTCCACGACGTCCCGTGATCAACGTGAATTCGTGCGGCGCCAACAGGTCGAGGATCGATCGACGCCCATCCCGCTCCACCCACGCGTGCGGCAGCCGCGCTCCCGGCCGGCTGGTCGGGACGAAGTCGCGCACCGCATTCACCGGCGCCGCGCGCATCGATCCGTCCGGCACGACGGCGCCCGCCTGGTACCCGAAGCCGAGCTGCAGTCCGAGCATGTCGAAGTGGTCCTGCTGCGCGTCGATCGTCTCGCGGACACATGCTCGGCCGGCGTCGCTCGCCAGCAGCTCGGCGAGCCGCGCTTGCGACGTCGCCACGTCGTCCATGAGGCCGAGCGCCACGAACGCCTCGAGCATCTTCATGGCGTTCACGAAGCTCTGCTCGGCGTTGGTCTGGGCCACCGGCCGCCGCTCCATCTCATAGGTGTCGAGCAGCCCTTCCCCCGCCCGACCGGACTCCACCCATGCGAGCTTCCACGCCAGGTTGTGCGCGTCCTGAACGCCCGTGTTGAGCCCGAGCCCGCCCGACGGCGGGAAACGGTGCGCGCTGTCGCCCACCAGGAACACGCGCCCGGCGCAAAACCGCTCGGCGACCTGCGCGGTCATCGTCCACGGGCTCACGTCGCGTACGCTCAAGTCGACGTCGTCGCGGCCGATCGCGCGGCGCACGATGCCGGCGCACACGGCCGGCGTGAATGCGGCGGGCGTCTCGGTCGCGGGATCGTAGCGATGCATGAAGACCCACGAGCGATCGATGTCGTGGGCGACGAAGGTGCCGGCGCACGCCGGGTCGACGATCCAGTAGAGAATCGCCGGGCGATCGCGCACGAGCGCCCGCAGGTTCGCCTCGACGTGGATCATGACGAAGCTCTGCAGCTGGTCGGGGCCGACCATGTCGACGCCCAGCGCCTTGCGCACGCGGCTGCCGGCGCCGTCCGCGGCGAGCACCCAGCGGCTCCGCACTTCGTAGTCCTCGCCGCCGGCGAGATCGCGGACCTGCGACGTCACGCCCCTGGCATCCTGCGTGAGCGCCGTCCACTCGTGACGCCAGCACGGCGCGAGGCGCAGATGTTCCACCAGGATCGGCTCGAGCCGATGCTGCGAGAGGTTCAGCAGCGGCTCGGGCGTGAGCGCCAGCACGTCGTCGCCCTGTCGCTCGTACGGCAGACGCCCGAGCTCCGTCCCCGCGAGCGTCGTCGTCCACGAGACGTGCGAGCCGTCCGCGCGTGGGGTGGCCGCAGCGCGCAGCGCGCGCGTGTCGATCCCCATGGCGCGGAAGATCTCGAGCGAGCGCGGATTCACGACGTGCGCCTGCGGCGCGCGGTGCGGTCCGTCGCGCCGGTCGACGACCAGGCTCGCGACGCCCTGCTGCGCGAGCAGGATCGCCGCCGTCGTCCCCGCGGGGCCGGCGCCGACGACGAGCACCGGGACCTCAACGCGTCGCATGGGACCCGCGTAGCAGCCCGAGAGCCACGAGCATCACCACCGAGAGCACCGCGAAGACGAACACGTTCTCGTCGACGCCGAGAATGTGCGTGTGCTCGCCCGGCACCGCGATCACGCCGCCGTAGACCGGCTCGAGCACGTAGGCGACCCAGAAGCCGCCGAGGTTGCACGACTGCCAGGCCGCCGAGAGCCAGAGATCGCGCACGTCGACAGGGCGGCGAAACCAGACGAGATAGAGGTTCGCGAGGCCCGAGAAGCACATGAACCCGAGCAGCCAGACGAGGTGCACGCGGGCGTGACCCGGCCACCCGGCGTTCAGCAGGTGGCTCGCGTTCGAGTCCCGCAGGATCGGCCCGAAGAACTCGAGCGCCGTGATCGTGAGCAGCACCTGCACCGCCACGATCGGCTTCGTCCGCTGGGTCATGGATCCCTCCTTCGTCACGGCGCAATCTCGTTCTCGATCCGAGCGAACGTGAGCGCGTCGTCGAGGGGCGCGATCTCGACGGCCGCGGTTCGCGTGCGGCCTTCCGACGTCGCCGGCCCTGCGAGCCAGCATCCGGCGAGCCGATTGCGAACCAGGTGGCGGTGCGTGACATGTTTAGTCGCTTGACTAATACGCCGCTTGCGCCGATTTAGTCAAGCGACTAAAACGAGCGCATGGCGGCGCCCCGGCGAGCCCGAAAATCCCGTGCGGCGCGACGGCCCTCCGCGCCCGCTCCCGACAGTCGCGAACGCCTTCTCGAGAGCGCCCTCCTCCGGTTCGCCGAGCACGGCTTCGACGGCGCCACCACCCGCGACATCGCCGCGCACGCGGGTGTGAACCTCGGCCTCGTCCAGTACCACTTCGGCGGCAAGGAGCAGCTGTGGCGGGCGGCCGTCGATCACGAGTTCGCGGCCCTCTGGTCGGCGCTCGAGACGGCCGTCCCGACGGACGGGGACCGGCCGGCCGACATGATCCGCGCCGCCGTTCGGTTCGCGGCGCGACACCCGGCGTTGGTCCGCCTCATGAACGACGAGGGCAAGCGCGATGGGCCGCGGCTGCGCTGGCTCGTCGAGCGGCACGGCCGGCGCCTCTACGCGCTGGCCGGCACCATGCTCGCGCAGGCGCGGCCGCGCGGCGCCCTCGCCGGGGTGGCGCCGCTCCACCTCTACTACACGTTCGTCGGCGCCGCCGGGATGATCTTCAGCCAGGCCGCCGAGTGCCGCCGTCTCACCGGCACGGACCCCACCACGACACCGGCGATCGTCGAGGCGCATGCGGACGTGCTGGTGCGCCTCTTCCTCGGCGCGGGATAGCGAGCCGACTACACCGTGGGCAGGCGACCGAGCATCTGCCGCCAGGGCGCCGGCTCCGGCTTCCCCGGCCAGCGCGCCCCCGAGATCGACAGCACGACGCTCGCCGACGCGTCGAGGAGCTCGAGCGACGTCGCCGGGCCGTCGAGCGACGGCGTGTGGACCACCCAGGCTTCCGCGATCCCGACCGGCGCGACGTGAACGCGGACCCAGGGCGCTTCGACGGCGATCCCGTCGTCGCTCGCCGCGACGTCGTGGAGGAGACCGGAGAAGCGCTGCATCACCCCCGGGCTCCGCACGGCGAGCGAGACCGGGATCGCCTCGCGACGCGCGCCGTCGAGCACCTCGGCGAGGACGTCCACCGCAACGGGATGCGCGGCCTCCGCCTGGCGGAGCCAGGCGCTCAGGTCCGACCTCGGCGTCAGCATGCGGGGTGAGGCGAGCACGATCTCCTCGCGGGGCGACTGGTCGAAGCATGCGAAGAGATCGACCACGCGGGCGAGCATCCGCCGGTCGGTCTCGGCCGCGGCGTGCACCTCGTGCACCGCCTGGCCGCGCCCGTCGTAGAAGAAGAGTCCCGCATCGTCGGGCACGATCGCTTCGTCGAGCACGTAGCCGTAGCGCCACTGCTCGACGAAGAAGCGCGCGCCGATCTCGCCCGCGACGCCGGCGCAGCCGACTTCAGGCTCCGGGTACACGCCCCGCGTCTCGATGGTCGCATACGCGTTGCGCGTGACGGAGCGCACCCGGCCGAGCTTCGGGAGCGCGCGCACCAGGTCGCCGAAGGGCCCGTCGAGCCGCAGCACGCCCTCGCCGCAGAGCGAGGCCATCAGCTCCGCCTCGACGACGTCGAGCTTCGCGGCCGC
>Ga0180063_1000161_pt1 | contig 16461 bp, 14 predicted proteins | sample EasRivT47_16_10D_FD_121776 | JGI IMG/M metagenome (GOLD analysis project Ga0180063, IMG submission 121776) | Soil microbial communities from meander-bound floodplain in the East River, Colorado, USA - East River metaG ERMLIBT47_16_10D | ecosystem: Environmental > Terrestrial > Soil > Floodplain ...
CCGGGATGCCGACGCGCCTGTCGACGAGCGCGGAGTACCGTGCGGCGGTCAAGACGGCGTCGACCACGCTCGCCGGCCTCGGCTACGTCGTGCGCAAGCAGCGGATCCGGGTCGGGAGCAAGCCCAGCTACAACGTGATCGCCGAGCGCGCAGGCACCGATCCGGCGCCGCGCGGGCAGGTCGTGGTGACGGCGCACCTCGATTCGATCAACTGGGAGGACGGTCCGACGGCCGCGGCGCCTGGGGCCGACGACAACGGCAGCGGGGCCGCGGGCGTTCTCGAGATGGCGCGCGTCTTCTCGGGGATCACGTCCAAGCTCGACCTGTGCTTCGTCCTCTTCGGAGGCGAGGAGCAGGGACTCTACGGCAGCAAGCACCTCGTCGCGAAGCTCACGGCCGCCGAGCGCGGTCGCATCCGGGCCGCGCTCAACATGGACATGATCGGGAACACCAACACCCCCGCGCGCACCGTGCTGCTGGAAGGGTCGCCGATCTCCGTGGCCATGATGGACGCACTCGAAGCAGCGGCGACTACCTACACGGGGCTGGCCGTCGAGCGCTCGCTACACTACTCGAACAGCGATCACGTCCCGTTCATCGACAAAGGCATTCCGGGTATCCTCACGATCGAGAGCGCCGACAGCTCGAACGATCGAATCCACTCCGCCCGCGACACGCTTCCGCATGTCGACGTGCAGCTCGCGGTCGAGATTCTCCGCATGAACGTCGGGTTCGTCGCTGGGGCGATCCTTACGGCCTGATCCACGCGAGCGCATGTGCGCAACCGTCCTCGGGTGTCGGCGAGCGGGCTTACGGTGTCCGCGCGGGTGGACCCGGCGTCCGATCGTGAGGACCCGACGAAGGTGCTCGCGGCGAACCCTACTGGGGTGTGAACGTCCCGTGACGGCCTTCTTCTTGGAGGCGCGATCGGCACCCGGCTGCCCCGACGAGCACGCTTCCCCGAACGAACCAACGCGAAGACGTGGATCTGAGTCATGCGCTCCCCCCGTTTCGTTTCGTCCGTCACGACGTCGAGCGGCCAGTCGGCTTTGCGAGACGTTCCTACGCGTACACGCTTACACGTCTGGCTGCCTCCTCCGCAACCAGAAATCTTCGCCGTCCAGCACCTCGCGTCGGGTGTCCGGCTCCGCATCCCGCCCGTGCAGGTCGACGCCCGGGCCGGCGGCTCGGAGCCGCCGGGCGCATTCGGATTGAGAGCCTGGGGGCGCTCCGCGATACCGGTCCCGGCATGGGACCCCTCACCCGGAAGCTCGTGGGGCTCGCGGGCATCGGCCCGGGGTCCTACTGCGGCATGCTGCTCGCCCGATCGAGGGCCCGATGGTGATCACCGCAATCTCACGCATCTCGGGCTGTCGATGGGGGCAGGGGAGCCGCCGCCGGGTCGGGCGCCACCGGACGCAGAGGACGCGCCGGCATGGGGTCCCACTCGGCAACCGGCCGCTCCATCGGGCCCGCCAGAGCAGGACCACCCTTCGGCTCCTCGGCACCCCGTGCGTAACCGGGGCGCCGCGCACGGCGTTGAGTCGTGCCGCGCGTCGGGCTAACCGGGCACCCATGATCTCCGTCGGCGAGGCGCTGCAGACGATCCTCGACGCGACGCCCGTGCTCGGCGACGAGCGCGTTCTCCTTGGCGAGGCATGCGGCCGAGTCGCCACCGAGGACGTCACCTCGAACCGTGCCGTGCCCGCCGCCGACAACTCCGCCATGGACGGCTTCGCGGTCCGTAGCGACGACGTCGCACACGCCTCGGCGCGTCTCCGCATCATCGGCTCCGCGCCGGCCGGCTCGCTGCTCGCCGGACCGGTCGAGGCCGGCACGGCGGCGAAGATCTTCACCGGCTCGGTCATTCCCGACGGCGCCGACACGGTCGTGCGCGTCGAGGATACCGAGTCGGCGGACGGGTTCGTGACCGTGACCGTCGCCGTGAAGCACGGCGCCAACGTGCGACCGCGTGGCGAGGACATCATGCCCGGCGCGACCGTGCTCGCCGCGGGTACGATGGTCGGGCCCGCCGACGTGGGCGTGCTCGCATCGGTCGGCCGCGCGACGGTCGCGGTGCGCCGCCGTCCGCGCGTGGCCATCGTCTCGACCGGCGCGGAGCTGGTCGAGATCGACCAGACGCCGGGGCCGGCGCAGGTCGTCAACAGCAACGCCTGGGTGTTGGCCGCCGCGGTCGCGCAGGCGGGCGCGATCCCCGTCGTCCTGCCGATCGCGCGCGATCGCTTCGAGGACATTCGCGCCCGCGTCGAGGAGGCCGCGACGGCCGACGTCGTGCTGTCGACGGGCGGCGTCTCGGTCGGCGAATTCGACTTCGTGCGCGATGCGCTCGACGCGGTCGGTGTCGAGCGGCGCTTCTGGAAGGTCGCGCAGAAGCCGGGGAAGCCGCTGACCTTCGGGACGCTCGGCCGGCGGCTCTTCTTCGGCCTGCCGGGCAATCCGGTGTCGGCGCTGGTGTGCTTCGCGGTCTACGTCCGGCCGGCGTTGCGCAAGCTCGCGGGTCATGCGGCGATCCATCACCCGGTGATCGACGCCCGGCTCGCGGCACGGGTCCGCAAGGCGACCAACCTGACCGAGTTCGTGCGCGTCCACCTCGTGCGCGCGGACGGCGGCTGGACGGCCACGCCGTTCGCGGCGCAAGGCTCGGGGGTGCTGTCGTCGCTCACGGCTGGCGCCGGGTTGCTGGTCGGACCTGCCGCCGCGACCGAGCTCGATGCGGGGGGCGTCTACCCGGTGATCGTTCTAGACGGCACGAGCTTCGACGTCGCGAATCCAGCATTTTCGAGTTGACGGCCGGCTGGTCCGCCATGGTAGCGTCCACGCCCATGTGGACACGTGCGCTCCTTGCAACCCTCGTCGTCTTTGCGGCCGTCCCAGTGCGGGCCGAGAACCCCTTCTCCTGCGGCTCCGGGACCGTGGCACGGCTGAAGTTCGACCGGCTGCGGACGAAGATCTCCTTCAAAGGCACGTTCGCCGCGCCCCCGGGCTTCGATGCGGACGCGAACGGCCTGTCGCTCGATCTGTGGACCGAGCCCGAGACCGATCCGGCGAACGGGTTCTACAGCGTCACGCTGCCGGCGGCGGGCTTCACGACGCTGCCGAGCGGACAGGTGCGCTACAAGGATCCGGCGGGAGCCACCGGCGGCATCACCCTGGTGAAGATCCAGACGATCTCCACCGGGGACAAGCGCATCACCGTCAAGCGCAAGGGCACCGCGATCACGACACCCCCGGGCGGGGTCTTCCGCATGCTCGTAACCTCGGGCACGGCCTGCGTCCGGCACTGCGGTGCCAGCTGCAGCCTGCTGCCGAGCGGGAACTTGAAGTGCCAGAAGAGCAGCGACACCGCGCTGTGCGGCGTCCGCTCGGGGTGCGAGCTCTTGAACCCCTCGGGTGGTAACTGCCTCTTCCCGTACCCGTCGTCGCACTACACGCGTGACGACGCGTCGACACCGACCGGCCGGCGCCTCGACTACCGGCTCCTCGCCATGCCGGCCAACGCGAGCGGCGTGCACATCAATCCCCAGGCGTGGAACGACCAGCTCGACGGCTTCAGCCCGGGCACGATGATGCTCGTCAACTTCCCGCAGGGCGTCGACGTCGCGCTCTCGAACCTGAACACGTGGCAGAACTATCTCCCGTCGGTGAACCCGGTGACCAGCCCGACCATCCTGCTCGACTACGACACCGGCGAGCTCGTCGAGCACTTCGCCGAAGTCGACGTCTCGATCGCGCCCGGCAACGTGCCGGTGGCGCCGCCGAACCAGGCGCTCATCATCCGGCCGGGCCGGCGGCTCGAGAACAACGCGCGCTACATCGTCGCGCTGCGCAACCTGGTCGCCGTCGGGAACACCCCGATCCAGCCCGAAGCGGCCTTCAAGGCGCTGCGCGACGGGATGCCGTCGGGCAACCACGCGGTCGAAACGCGACGTCCCGCGTTCGAGACGATCTTCGCGAAGCTCGACGCCGCCGGCGTCGCGCGCGGCAACCTGCTCCTGGCGTGGGAGTTCAACACCGCGAGCGACGCAGCGATCGAGAGCTGGCTCCTCCACATGCGGAACGAGACGCTCCAGCAGCTCGGTCCGAACGCACCGCCGTTCACGGTGACGAGCGTGGTGGAGAACCCGAATCCCGGTCAGATCTGCCGGCGCGTGTCGGGCACGTACCAGGTGCCGCTCTACACGACGTTCGACGGCGCCGGCTCGGTGCTCAAGATCGGGCTCGACGGCAACCCGCAGCAGAACGGCATCGTGAACGCTCCCTTCACGGCGATCATCCCGTGCAGCCTCTCGACCGTGCCGCAGGCCGGTCGGCCGATGGTGTACGGTCACGGGCTCCTCGGGACGGGTGCCGGCGAGGTGGCATCGAGCCACCTGCGCAACCTCTCCCAGACCTACGGCTTCGTCGTCGCGGCGACCGACTGGCAGGGCATGTCGAACGCCGACGTCGGGAACATCCTGACGATCACGGGTGACCTGACGAACTTCCGCCAGCTCTCCGAGCGGCTCCATCAGGGCATCCTGAATACCCTGGTGTTGGCGCACCTCATGGGCGCGCCCGACGGCTTCGCGGCGGACCCGAACTTCATCTACGCCGGTGTGCCCGTGATCGACACGTCGGAGGTGTTCTACTACGGCAACAGCCAAGGCGGCATCCTCGGCGGCAGCTTCATGTCGCTCTCGACCGAGGTGACGCGCGGCGTGCTCGGCGTGCCCGCCGCCAACTTCTCGACTCTGCTCCAGCGCAGCATCGACTTCGATCCATACTTCATCCTGATCCGCCTCGCGTATCCGAACGATCTGAACCGCATGCTCACCTACCCATTGATCCAGCAGCTGTGGGACAAGTCCGAGCCGAACGGTTGGTATCACCACACGCTGAGCGACCCGCTCCCCGGCACGCCGGCGCACAAGGTGCTCGTCCACATGGCCACGAGCGACGAGGAGGTTTCGAACGTCGCGACCGAGATCATGGTGCGATCGATGGGTATCCCGCAGGTGAGCCCGGTCGTGACGAGCTACTACAACATCCCCGAGCTCGCGGCGCCGTTCGACGGCTCCGCGATGGTCGAGTCCGACGGCGGCTTCCCGCCGATCCCGATCGGCAACATCCCGCCCCCCGACAACAATGCGCACGGCCCGATGCGGGCGCGTCCGCCGATCCAGGCGCAGATCGATCAGTTCCTGCGCACGGGCGGCAACGTGCAGAACTTCTGCGTCGGCCCCTGCGATCCCGAATAGCTCCGTGAACGGGGTGCGTCCGGCACGCGGACGCACCCCGTCGCGCTTCGTAGCGCGAGCTGGTAGACGACCAGCATGCCCGAGTCCGCGCCGGCCACCGCCGATCGTGTGCTCGACGGGGCGGTCGACGAGAGCGGCCTCCGCGTCGCGCTGTCTCCCTACCTGTTCCGCGGCATGCTCGTCGGGATGGCCGCCGTCGCGATCGGCATCCACCGCACGACCGGCAGCCGCACGCTGGCATGGAGCTTCGCGAAGGCGCGCGCGCGTGACCTGGCCGCGATGCTCGGCGTCGAGGTGACGGTCCACGGCCTCGAGCACGTGGTCGATGCGGGGCCGGTCATCTACGCGCCGAGCCACCAGAGTCACCTGGACATCCTGACGTTGCTCGGTCACCTGCCGGGCGCCACGCGCTTCGCCGCCAAGCGCGAGCTCTGGCGGCACGCCGTCGTCGGCGGCGTGCTCGACACGCTCGGCATGATCCCCATCGACCGCGAGGCGGGCGACCGATCGATCGAGGTGCTGAACGAGGCGGCGGCCGAGGCGAGCTCGATCGTGATCTTCCCGGAAGGCACGCGCAGCCGCGACGGCAGCCTGCGCGACTTCAAGAAGGGGGCCTTCGTGCTGGCGATCGCGACCGGGTTGCCGATCGTGCCCGTCTGCTGCCGCGGGACGCGGCGGCTCATGCCGCGCGGCAGCCGTCTCACCGTAGTGCCGGGCCCGGTCGACGTCTTCATCGAGCCACCCATCGCGACGACCGGGCTCACCTACGAGGACCGCGATTCGCTCGCCGCACGCGTGCGCGAGGCGATCCTGCAGCATCACACGGGCTGGTGATGGCGGCCACGATGCGCGCGGCCAAGGCCGAGGGACCCGGGCGGATCGTCGTCGAGGACGTCGAGCGGCCGGAGCCGGGTCCGGGCGAGGTGATCGTCGCCGTCGGGGCGTGCGGGATCTGCGGCTCGGACCTGCACTGGTACCACGACCAGATGATGATGCCGATGGCCTGTCCGGGCCACGAGATCGCCGGCACGGTCGCCATGACGGGCTCCGGCGTCGACGGCGTCCGCGAAGGGGATCGCGTGACGGTCGAGGGGATCGCGTCGTGTGGCGCGTGCCGCTACTGCCTCGCCGGCAACTACCACTACTGCCAGCGCATCGGCATGGTCGGCATGACCATCCCGGGCGGCTACGCCGAGTATCTGAAGATCCCGGCGCGCCACTGCTTCGCGGTCGGCGACATGGACATGGCGACGGCCGCCCTCGCGGAGCCGCTCGGCGTTGCGGTGCACGGCGTGCGCATCGCCGGCCTCGAGATCGGGCAGCGCGTGCTCGTGCTCGGCGCGGGGACGATCGGGCTCATGGCGGTCGTGGCCGCGCGCGCCGGCGGCGCCGGCGAGATCCTCGTCACGGCCCGCCGGCCGCAACAGAAAGCGGCGGCGCTGGCCCTCGGCGCCGACCGCGTCTTCGACGACGCCGACGAGGGCGCGCTCTTCGAGGCGGCGGGCGAGAGCCCGGTCGATCTCGTGGTCGAGTCCGTCGGCGGCACCGCGAGCACGCTCGATACCGCCGTCGCCGTCTGCCGGCCCGGCGGCACGATCTGCCTGCTCGGCGTCTACACCAAGTCGATCCCGTTCCCGGCCCTCTTCACCGTCGCCAAGGAACTCACGATCAAGGGCTCGATCGTCTACAACCGCGCCGGCAGCCGCGCCGATTTCGACATCACCGTCGACCTCCTGCGCCGCCACGGCGCGCGGCTCGCCGCGACGATGATCACGCATCGGTTCCCGCTCGAGCGGATCGCCGAGGCGTTCGAGACGGCGGCGGACAAGCGGAGCGGGTCGATCAAGGTGACGATCACGGGGTCGTGAACGCAAGGAACGCTCGAACTCGATCGATCACGAGATCGAGGTCGGCAAGTGCCTGCGTCGAGAGTCCTGCATCGTAGAAGTCGTGTGGGACGCCGTACGGGAGACCGTTCGGGTACCGGGTGGCGATGTACAGCTGGTCGAGGCGCCGGCAGGGAGCCGTCAACGCGCCGAACGTTGCTTCGAGCGTTGCCGCGTCTTGGGCCAGCACGAGGGTGGAATGACCCAGCACCGGGCCCTGGCCGCGCTTATACAGGAACGCTTTCAGCGCCTTCTCGGCGCTCTGCTGCGCCAGGAAACAGGCGTGCTCGTGAAAACCATGATCGCGGGTCAACCGCGCGGCGTCGCGATCATGAAGCGCCTGCTCGAGCCACCGCCGGGCTTCCGTCGCGTTCCGATCCTCGCTCATAGAGCACCCGCCCCTCCCCTTGTAGCAGCTGGACGAACGAGCTGCCTTCCCCTTCCATCCGTCGCCATTCGTCGGGCGTGTAGACGAGCGGCTCGACCGGCATCGCGGGCACGACGCCCTCGACCGCTTGGAGCGCCCACCCGATGCGGTCGCAGAACGACAGCGTCGTGTCGGCGACGATCACGAGGTCGACGTCGCTCGCGCGGTTCTGGTCGCCGCGAGCGAACGATCCGAACAGCACGATGCGATGCGGGCTGAGCGCTTGAGCGAGCATCGACGTCATGGCGTCGAGGTAGCGCTCGAGGTCGGCACCCTCCAGACGCGCGCGCCGCATGGCTACAAGGCTACGCGGGGAGTCCGTAAGGGGCAACCGGTTGCGCCGACGCCACGCCGCGCGCTACCTCGCCCCCCATGCGCCATCGCGTCGTCGTCTGGGGAACCGGGAACGTCGGGCAACCGGCCATCCGTGCCGTGGTCGCGAACCGCGGCTTCGAGCTCGTGGACGTGATCGTCTCGAACCCGGCCAAGGTGGGCCGCGACGCCGGCGCACTCGCGGGCATTCCGCCGACGGGCGTCCTCGCGACGACCGACGTCGCCGCCGTGCTCGCCCGCAAACCCGACGCCGTCGTCTACACGGCGACCGGCGACACGCGACCGGCGGATGCGATCGACGACGTGCTGCGCTGCCTCGCGGCCGGCGCCAACGTCGTCTCGACAGCGATCTATCCGCTCCTCCATCCGCCCTCGACGCCGCCCGACCTGCGCGCGCGGTTCCTCGACGCCTGTCGCACGGGTGGCGGCACGTCGATCTTCGTCTCGGGCATCGATCCGGGCTGGGCGGTCGACCTGCTGCCGCTCGTGCTCTCCGGCGTCGCCGGACGCATCGAGCAGATCCGCTGCCGCGAGATCTTCAACTACGCGACGTACGATCAACCCGACGCCGTCCGGAACCTGATCGGGTTCGGCCGCTCGCTCGACGAGACGCCGCCGATGCTCTATCCGGCTTCGCTCGACTTGATCTGGGGGGCCATGGTCCGCACGCTCGCCGACGGCCTGGGCGTGGTCCTCGACGACGTGCGCCACGTGATCGAGCGCCGGCCGCTCGAGCGCACCATCGACACGCCGGAGATGGGCGTCTTCGAGCAGGGGACGCAGGGCGCCTTCCGCTTCGAGGTGCAGGGCATCGTCGCCGGGCGTCCGAAGATCGTGTGCGAGCACGTGACCCGGATCGACGACGACCTGGCGCCCGATTGGCCGCGTCCCCCCGCCGGGCAGCGCGGCAGCTACGCCGTGATCATCGAGGGTGATCCGCGCTTCGAGGTGGCGGTCATGCTGCACGGCGGTAGCCGCAGTCCGGCCGACGCCGGCAACGCCACGGCGGTCGGACGCATCGTCCACGCGATCCCCGCGGTGTGCGCCGCGGCGGCGGGTATCGTCGGGCCGCTCGACCTGCCGCTCGTCACGGGGCGCGGCTTGCTCTGACACCGACGACCGCGGTAACTCGGCGCATGCTGCCGATCGCGCGCATGACTCACGTCGGTATCGGGGTCTCGGACCTGGAGCGGTCGCTGCGCTTCTATCGTGACCTGCTCGGGTTCACGTGGGAGCACGCGCTCGACGTCGAGGGCGAACCCACGGACACGCTGCTGGGGCTACGCGGCACACGGCTCCGTGCCGAGTACCTGAAGCGCGACGGCGTGCGCATCGAGCTCCTGTGCTTCGCGAGCCCCCCGGCGCCGCCGCGTCCGGAGCGGCCGCTCAACCAGCACGGCTTGACGCACCTGTCGTTCCGCGTGACCGATCTGGACGCCGTGCTCGACGGGCTGCGTGCCGCGGACGAGCGCGTCCTCGACGAGACGATCATCCGCTTTCCGGAGTGGCAGTCCGCGGCCTGCCTGATCGTCGATCCGGACGGGCAGATCATCGAGCTCGTGCAGGCGCCCGGGGACCCGTCGCTGCCGCCGCGCGGGTGAACCGCGACACGCCCCCGCGCGGTCGGGGGCGTGTCGCGTGTGTGTGTCGGATGCGCGCTAGTCGAGGAACGCGCCGCTCGGGGAGCACTGCGCCGGCGCGGGGGCGGTCTTGGCCAGGAACTTGGTGCCTTCCTTGAACTTGGTCGTGCCGCCGAAGCTCATGCAGTACTTGTGCTCACCGAGCGTCAGCGTGACGGCGACCGGAGCGGGGTCGGTCGCGAGGGAGTGGCCGAGACCGGAGCCCTTGCCGATGATACGCAGGAGCTTGCCGGACTTGACGAGCACGGACTTGATCGACGCGCCCTTGGAGAACTTGTAACCCTTCCCCTGGCCGGCCTTGCCCTGGTACTTCCAGCTGCTCACCGGGAGCGTGTAGGTCGTATCGAAGGTGGCGCTGCGCACGCGCAGCGAGCCGCCGTTCACCACTGGATCGTCGTCGCTCGTGTTGCCGTCGCCGAGCGTGATGCCGCCCTGCGCGATGCAATCGATGGCGCGCTTCTGCGGCTTCCCGTCCTTGTCCTTCAGGAGGAGCTTCTTGCCGGCGAGGCGCTCGGGCAGCGTCGTCGTGGTCGTCGGGGCGAGGGTCGTGGTGGCGACCGTCGTCGTGCTCGTCGTGGTGGTCGGGGGTACCGGGCCCTTGGCGACGACGAACGGTGACAGGGTGTCCACCTGGCCGCAGACCTTGCCGCCGGTGGTGGTCGTCGTGACGTCCTGGAAGTTCTGGCCGATCGCGAGGGCGTGCAACAGCTTCAGCTGGTTCACCTGCAGCGACGTCCCGTCGACGATGCCGTCCGCCGGGCTCGTGTCGTCGTAGGCGACGCAGACCGTGACCGGCGGCGTGAAGGCCAGGCCCCCGCCGGTCACGATGTCGATGAACACCGACACGTCCGGGTCGATGGTGATGTTCGCCGGGAGGGTGCCCGGCACCACCGACTTGCCGAGGACCGAGACGGTGCCGGGGTTGGTCACGCCCGCGAAGGTCAAATCGACCAGGAAGTCGCGCAGCGCGTTCTTGCGGCTGTCGAAGAATTCGGCGTCGCTGGTCGCCTGGACGGGGACGCCGGCCGGGACGTCGATCGGCAGGAGGCGTTCAGACCGAACCGGCCCGCCGCGTCGAAGGGACCCGGGTCGACCGCGACGGTGCCGTCGAACGTGTAGACGTAGCCGTCCGGCAGCAGATCTTGCGGGTCGACGATGTTGCTGACGTCGGCGACGAACGTCCCCTGACCCTGCGAGCAGGTGGCCAGGTCCGTGCAGATCGCGCGCCCGGCTCCCTCGAAGCTCAGCGAGTTCGCGGTCAGGTTCTCGTCGTCGGCGTCGAAGTCGAACGTCGCCGCCAGCGACTGCAGGTTGATCTGCGGAATGTTGCCGTTGATGATGTTCATCTGGGTGATGCCGGTCGCGAGGTTCACCGTCGTGCCGCCCACGGTGAACGGCCCGGCGTTGAAGCCCGTGATCTCGCCGTCGAACGTGCCGCTGGTGAACGGAGGGGGGACGCTGACGTCGATGCCGAAGCTGCCCGTCGCCGCGACGTCGCCCCAGGCCGGGCTTCTCGCCGCGAGCACGAGGCCAATGATCCCGATGGCAACCGCCAGGCCCCGCGCGCTGCGTACGATCCGTCGTCCTGAGTCCGTCATGGCCCCTCCTTCGTGGCGCAGCGGTACCACGCATGACCCGTGTGGAACACGACGTCGGGTAGCACGAATGAGGGAGGCCCCGGGGCTCGAGCCCTCGCATGTTTTGGGGAGGGTCCTCCTCTCGCCAACGGGGGGCTCGAAGTGGTTAGCTCCGCGCCGTGTCCGGCCACGGCGTCATCCTCGTCGAGGACGACGACCATACGCGCGAGCGTCTGGCGCGCGCGATCGGCGGCCATCCGCACCTCCGTCTCCTCGGGACCGGCGCGTCGTGCGAAGAGGGCCGTGGGCTCATCGCGCGCTTCGAGCCCGACGTGCTGATCACCGATCTCGGGCTGCCCGACGGCAGCGGCATCGAGCTCATCGGCGAAGCGCGACGGCGTCATCCGAAGCTGCTGGCGCTCGTCATCACCGTGTTCGGCGACGAGTCGCACGTCGTCGCCGCGATCGAGGCGGGGGCGATGGGCTATCTCCTGAAGGACGGCACCGCCGACTACATCGGCTCGTCGATCCTCGAGATGATCGCGGGCGGCTCGCCGATCAGCCCGCCCATCGCGCGCCACCTCCTGCGCCGCTTCCGCTCGAGCGAGCCGGCGGCGACCGAGCCCGCTGCCGAGGCGGGCGCGCAGCCGCGGCTGTCCGACCGCGAGCGCGAGGTGCTGATGCTGATCGTCAAGGGGTTCAGCTACGCCGAGATCGCGAGCCTGCTGGGGGTGTCGGCCCACACCGTCACGACGCACGTGCGCGGCATCTACCGCAAGCTCGAGGTGCACTCGCGCGGCGAGGCCGTCTACGAGGCGCTCGCTCTCGGTCTCGTGAAGCTCGACGACTGAGCCGCCTGCGGGCGGCCGCACGGAAGCCACAAGCGCACCACCGTTCCCGTACTGTCGGAGCGCACGCTGACCGTGCCACCCAAGCTGTTCGCCCGCCGCGCCATGTTGGCGAGCCCGCGGCCGCGCGGCGCGTCGGTCGCGATCCCGCTGCCGTCGTCGACCACCTCGATGAAGACACCGCTCCGCGCGTCGTCGGCGGCACTCTCGCCGGTCCGCACGGTCACCGTGTGCGCACGGGCGTGCTTGACGATGTTCGTCACGGCCTCCTGCACGATGCGCATCGCCTGCAGCGCCATCTCCGGGCCGAAGCCGTGCACGGCCGGCAGGTCCGTCACCTGCCAGGCGAAGCGCAGGCCGTGTCGTGCGAGCCGCGGCTCGAGCCGGCTGCGGACCGATGCCAGGACCGCCAGCAGGTCGTCCTCGGTCGGCTCGAGCGAGTCGATGACGAGCCGGAGATCCTCGAGCGCGCCGCGGATCGACTCCGCGACGGCGTCCGCGCCCGTCTCGCCGCCCTCGACGAGGGCGAGCGTCGACACGAGCTGGCCGCCGACGCCGTCGTGCACGTCGCGCATGAGCCGCGCGCGTTCCTCGGCGACCGCGCGGTCGCGCTCGAGCGTGGCGAGCCGTGCATAGTTGTGCTCGAGCTCGCGATGCTTCTCGGCCACGCGGGCCTCGAGCTCGCGATTGAGGACGATCGTCTCGTGATGCGCGTCGGCGAGCCGTCCGAGCAGCGCCCAGCCGCTCGTCAGCAGCGCCACCGCCGGGATGTACGGGAAGAGAAAGAGCCCGAACAATTGCTGGCGGGTCGCGATGCTGACCACGTCGTGCAGGCCGAAGAAGACGCCGACGGCGGCCGGCACGAGGAAGCGACGGCGAAAGAGGACGTCGCCGTGCGGCGGGATCCGGACGAGCAGGGTGACCAGGTAGCCTGCCAGGACGACGGCGAGCGTGCCGGCGGTCACCGTGCCGGCGAACGCATACACGGGCGACACGAGGAGGATGCCCGCGCTCACGACGCTCGCGAGCCCGATCAGCGCCGCGTCACGGCGCGGCCGGTCGAGTCCGAGCACGCGGTGAAAGCCGACCCCGAAGCAGACGACGGCCCACAACGGCGCGATGGCGATGGACCACTCCCAGATTCGCGTCGGGAGGAAGATGTGATGGACGAAGACGTCGGCCGACCCCCAGGACCAGACGACGAGGCCGGCCGCGAGCCACCGCGGGTGCTCGAGCTCCGAGCGGCCGACCGACACGAGCAGGATCAGAAGCCCGGCGGCGAAGGTCGTTGCGGCGATCACCTGCGTCAGCCCGACCTGCCACCAGAGCACCCGGTCATAGACGCGGCGAAGCGCGCGATCCGGGCCGACCGAGATGGAGCGCAGGTAGCCCGGCGCGCCGATGTGCGTGCGCACGCGCACCACGACGTCGTTCGCGCCGGCACGGAGCAGCTCGTGCGGGATGGTGTAGAGATGCGGGCTCACCCAGTCGCGCGGCAGTGGGTCGGCCGTCTCGCCGCCGCCGACGAGGACGCCGTTGACCCAGACGCCCGCCGTCTGGCCGACGCGCGGGAGGTAGACCGCCCACAGCTCCGACGGCCCGGCCTCGACCGATACCGCGATGCGGTACCAGCCCTCGACCGACTTCCGCCGCAGGCTCGGTCCCCAGTAGTCGGGCAGCGTGACGTGCTCCCAGCCGGCGTGGTCGGCCGGTGGCGGGCTTGCGGCCTCGACGAGCAGTCGCAGCGCCTCGTGCGTCGTGTGGACCTCGTCGGGCAGCGCGGGGACGCATCCCGAGAGGGCGACCGCGAGCGTCGCACCGACGGCGAGCCGTGCGGCGAGAAGGCGCGTCGAGCCGAACACCCGAGCGCTCCTACCCGACGACGGCCTCGGGCGCCACGTCCTCAGGCGGTGCCGGCGCGGTCGTCCTCCATCGCGTCGGCAAAGCGCGCGAGCCACGAGGCGAGGAGGCGGGCCCGCTCGGGACGGAGGATGACGCCGCCGGCATCACCGCCCCCCGGGCCGTGGATCGTGAGGGCGATGCGCGGGCTCTCCTGGAAGGCGGTCACGCGGAGCATCGATCCGTCGGCGAGGGGAAGCGCGAGCGCGTCCACCTCGTGCAACGGCACGACTTTTCGCTTCGACATTCGGAACCTCCTGCGTGCGGCCTCGACGGGACGGCACCACGGGTAGCCTTCGCTGTCAAGGAATTTCTCGCGGGCGCGCGTCTGGTTGCGATCACCGGGCCGGCGCGATAGCTGACCCCGGATGCCCGCCACCGCCTACCGGAGCCACACCTGTGGCGAGCTGCGCGAGACGCACGCCGGCCAGACGGTGCGGCTCGCGGGCTGGGTCCATCGCAAGCGCGATCACGGGCAGCTCCTGTTCGTCGACCTCCGCGATCACTACGGCGTAACCCAGTGCGTTGTCGACGTCACGAGCCCGATCTTCAAGGCCGTCGAGGCCCTGCGGGTCGAGACGGTCGTCGCCGTCGGCGGGGTGGTGAAGCCCCGAACGGCGGACACGGTGAACCCCGACCTCGCGACGGGCGCGATCGAGATCGCGATCCGCGAGGTCGAGGTGCTCGGCGCGGCCGAGCCGCTGCCGTTCCCGGTGAACGCCGACACGGAGATCCCGGAGGACCTGCGGCTCCGCTACCGGTTCCTCGACCTGCGGCACGAGCGGCTGCACCGCAACATCGTGCTCCGGAGCCGCGTCGTCGCGAGCATCCGCCGGCGCATGGAGGCGCAGGGCTTCACCGAGCTGCAGACGCCGATCCTCACCTCGAGCTCGCCCGAAGGCGCGCGCGACTACCTCGTGCCGTCGCGGCTCTATCCGGGCTCGTTCTACGCGCTGCCGCAGGCGCCCCAGCAGTTCAAGCAGCTGCTGATGGTGGCGGGCTTCGATCGGTACTTCCAGATCGCGCCGTGCTTCCGCGACGAGGACAGCCGCGCCGACCGTTCGCCGGGCGAGTTCTACCAGCTGGATCTCGAGATGTCCTTCGTGTCGCAGGACGACGTCTTCGCCGCGGTCGAGCCGGTGATGCAGGGCGTGTTCGACGAGTTCGGCAAGGGCCGTGCGGTCACGCCGGCGCCGTTCCCGCGCATCGCCTACGACGAGGCGATGCTGCGCTACGGCTCCGACAAGCCCGATCTCCGCAACCCCATCCGCATCGCCGATCTGACCGACATCTTCCGCGACTCCGAGTTCAAGGCGTTCGCGTCGGCGGTCGCGAAGGGCGCCGTCGTGCGCGGCATCCCGGCGCCGGGCGCGGCCCGGTGGTCGCGCAGCCAGTTCGACAAGCTCAACGACTGGGGGAAGGAGCTCGGCCTCCCCGGGCTCGGCTACGTCGTCTTCGCCGAGGGGCAGGCGCGCGGGCCGATCGCGAAGTTCCTGAAGGAGGCCGAGCTGGCCGCGCTCCGCGAGACGGGCGGCCTCGCCGACGGCGACGCCGTCTTCTTCGTGTGCCAGGAGCGCGGGGGCGCCGACAAGGCGGCGGGCCAGGTGCGCACGCGCCTCGCCGTCGATTTGGAGCTCATCGAGAAGGACGCGTTCCGCTTCTGCTGGATCGTCGACTTCCCGATGTACGAGTGGAACGACGACGCGAAGAAGATCGACTTCAGCCACAACCCGTTCTCGATGCCACAGGGTGGGCTCGAAGCGCTCGAGACGCAGGACCCGCTGACGATCAAGGCGTACCAGTACGACATCGTGTGCAACGGCGTCGAGCTGTCGTCGGGCGCGATCCGCAACCACCGCCCCGACATCATGTACAAGGCGTTCGCGATCGCCGGCTACTCGCAGGACGAGGTCGAGTCGCGCTTCGGCGGGTTGCTGAACGCGTTCAAGTACGGCGCGCCGCCGCACGGCGGCACCGCGCCCGGCATCGACCGCATCGTGATGCTGCTCGCCGACGAGCCGAACATCCGCGAGGTGATCGCGTTCCCGCTGAACCAGCGGGCGCAGGACCTGCTCATGCAGGCGCCGGCGCCGGTGCCGCCGGAACGGCTGCGGGAGCTGCACCTGAAGGTCGATCTGCCGCCGAAGAAGGCATGAGGCCGCGCCGCTGCGTCACGCAGCGACGGGATCAAACGTGCGCGCCGACCCCGGATCGACGACCTCGATCGAGCGATCCGGCGCGACAGGCGCGCTCGACGGTGTGATCGCGTCGCACTCGGCGGCCACCTCCGAGCGGCTGGTGCCTTCTCGTGCAAGGGACGCGGCTTCTGCCGCATCCCACCTTCAATGTAGCTGGCGTAAGTGCGAGGACGTAGCAGCGGCCACCTTACGCCTGCGCTGTCGTTTGGTACGTGTCTCTCTCCAGACCGAGCACCATGACGGGCGTACCGCTTTACATCTCGCCCCAGCTCAGGTGGATAGTGAACGAAAAGTCGTGAACGAGCGACGACGAATGTAATCGAATCCGATGGCGCGTATGCACGCTTCCCGTCTCCAGGGGCGAGTTAACAGTGAACCACGGCTCCAATTGAGTA
>Ga0180063_1000163_pt1 | contig 16349 bp, 17 predicted proteins | sample EasRivT47_16_10D_FD_121776 | JGI IMG/M metagenome (GOLD analysis project Ga0180063, IMG submission 121776) | Soil microbial communities from meander-bound floodplain in the East River, Colorado, USA - East River metaG ERMLIBT47_16_10D | ecosystem: Environmental > Terrestrial > Soil > Floodplain ...
CGCAGCACCTCGACGTAGAGGTCGCGCTTCGAGCCGAAGTGATAGTGGCCGGCGGCGAAGTTGGCGCCGGCGCGCGCCGCGATGTCGCGCACCTTGGTGCCGTGGAAGCCCCGCTCCGCGAAGAGCTCGGTCGCGGCACGCAGCACGCGCGGCTTCGTCTCGGCGTCGTCCGCCCGGCGTGCCACCGCTGCCATGCGAACAGATGCTTAAAACAATTGTTTCAGACCAGTCAAGCCGGTACCCGGCGTGACGTGCGCACGGGTCCGGGCTACGAAGGCGCGATGGAGTGCTCCGCCTGCGCCCGGATCGCGCGCATCGCCGAGGGCGCGAACCCGGACTTCGTCGCCACGCTGGCCGAGTCGTACGTGACGCTCGCCGACGAGCAGGCGTACCGCGGCTACTGCATCGTGCTGCTCAAGGATCACCATGAGCACCTGGACGCGCTGCCGCTCGAGCGGCAGCGGCGGCTGTGGGACGACGTCACGCGCGTCGCCGCGGCGCTGCGGACGGTGGTCGGCCCGGCGCGGCTCAACTACGCGTGCCTCGGCAACTTCGTGACCCACGTCCACTGGCACGTGATCCCGCGGCACGCGGACGACCCCGAGCCCACGAATCCGATCTGGGTGCGTCCCCTCTCGGAGCGCCGGCTCGCGCTGCCCGTGGCGGAGCGCGAGCGCCTGGTGGCCGAGCTCCGGCGCGCGCTCGGTCGCTGATCGCCGCGTCGATGCGCGGGGTGCTCTTGCGAATCGCGAGCGTCGGGATCGGGCTCACGCTCGCCCTGGGGCTCGTCGAGCTCGGGCTGCCGCTGGCGCTCGACCGTGGTCCGTGCAGCGGCCAGGTGCCGTTCTGGCGACCGAGCGCCGTCGCCGGCTGGACACTCGTGCCGAACGTCGTGCGGGACGCGGTGGTGTGCGACGAGCACGGCCGCGAGGTCGCCCGACACCGGATCGCCGTGAACGCGCTCGGGCTCCGCGATCGCCCCCGCACGTTCGAACGCCGGCCCGACCGCGCGCGGGTGGTGGTGCTCGGCGACTCGTACGTCGAGGCGATGCAGGTGGATCTGGAGGAGACGTTTCTCTCGCGCCTCGAGCGCGCGACCGGCGCCGAGATGATCGACGCCGGCGTGTCCGGCTATTCGACCGACAACGAGCTGCGGGCGTTCGCCGAGCGCGATCGGCGCTTCGGCGCCGACGTCGTCCTGCTCGTCTTCTTCGTCGGCAACGACGTGCTCGAGAACGGGGCACGGCTCTATCTCGAGAACCCGCATGGGCTGCCGCCGAAGCCGTGGGTGGGGAACGGCGAGACGTCGGGGCCGCTCGCCCGCTGCTTCGGTGTGGCCCGCGGCGCCGCGCACGTCGCCGACGCCCTGCCCGACGCCCTCTGGCGGGCGTCGCGCCTGGTGCGTTGGAGCCTCACGGGCGGCGTGGGTGCGCTGTTGCGGGCGGCATGTCGGGACGCGGCCGGTCCCGCGCTCGTTCCCGGGCGGCCCGAGCTCTTCGGTGTGTACGGCGCGCCGGAGACGATCGCGTGGGAGGAGGCCTGGGCCGCCACCGAAGCCAACCTCGCGGCGCTCGTTGCGCGCGTGCGCGAGAGCGGCGCCGAGGTCGGCGTCGTGCTGGCGCCGTGGCACGTCGAGTACGATCCGCGCAGCGTGCTGCACCTGCTCTTCGCGCGCGGGCAGGGTCGCGCATGGGACTTCCGCTATCCGCACGAGCGACTCGGCGCGCGGCTGTCGGAATGGAACGTGGCGTGGACGTCGCTCGCGCCGGCGTTCGCCGCGCACCATGCCGCGACGGGTCGGCCTGGGGCGTACGCGTGGGACGGCCATTGGGACGCCGAAGGCCATGCGGTGGTCGCGGCGGCTCTCGAGCCGTTCGTCGCCACGCTGCTCGCGAAGCGACGGTGAGTTGCGCGCGGTGCATGCGCGCGCATGCGACGCGACCGCCCGCGCGCTGTCGGCGGGCTGCATGCGGCCCGCTTGGACCGGGACGTTCCGGGCGGTATGGCCCTTGCTGCAAGATGGAACGTGCGCAGCGATCATCCGATGCGATGTCTCCTCGGCCCCTTGCTCGCCGGCGTGCTGGTGGCGGACGTGGCTGCGGCCGGCGACCTGACGGAGACCCTCCCCGTCGAGCCCGGCGGGGTCCTCGAGGTGCGGCTCGGGAGCGGCACGCTGGTCGTGGCGTCGCACGACGCGGATGCAATTCGTGTCGAGGCGAACAGCCAGGGATGGCCGTGGGACACGACGTTCGTGCTCGAACGGGACGGACGCGGAGCGCGGCTCAGCAGCACGACGGCCACGGCCGATGGGGTCGCCGCTCGCTTCATCGTGGCCGCCCTCTGGCCCTTCCACTTGCCTGCCAACGCGGAGGTGCGCGCGTGGGTGCCCACCCGCTACTCGATCGACGCGCAGACGCGCGGCGGCGGGATCGACGTCTCCGGCGTCGAGGGCCGGGTGGACGTCGCGAGCCGTGGCGGGCCGCTCTCGGTGCGGAGCGTGCGGGGCGACGTCGGCGCCGAGACCGCCGGAGGGCCGGTGACGATCGCCGACGTGGCCGGCGACGTGCGCGCGAGCACGCGTGGCGGGCCGATCGACGTCGCGCACGTCGCGAGGTCGATCGAGGTGCAGACCCGCGGTGGGCCGATCGACGTGCGCGAGGCCGGCGGCCGCGTCGTCGCCCACACGCGCGGCGGTCCGATCAGCGTGGGATTCGTCGGCGCCCCGGCCGGGGAGGTCGAGACCCGAGGCGGCGGCATCGACGTGACCATGCCGCGAGCGGAAGGCCTACTCCTCGACGCCGAGACGCCCGGGCAGGTGCAGATCGCCCACGACCTCGTCGTCGACGGCGAGACGGGTCCGGGACCGGTCGTCGCCCGCGTGAACGGCGGCGGCGCCACGCTCCGCCTGCGAACGGCCGGCGGGAGCATTCGAGTGGAGGCACGTTAGAGCCGACCCGAGATACATCTCGGGTCGGGGGCGGACGCGAGATTGGAACGCTCGGTGGCCCGCGCAACCGAAATGCCGCGGCCGGCAAAGCCGGCGCGGCAGACGAGGCACGCACGACGACGATAGGGTGTCAGGCGTACCGGGCTCGTCGTCGGATGGCATCTACGAGGCCGGCGGCGCTCGACAAGTCGCGAGGGTCTGCGAGTACCCGGCCGACGATGACCCAGGCCTCAGCTCAGCGTGCGTCGGCGGTCGGCTCGGGCAGCCACCAGCGCTCGAGGCCGATCTCGATCGCGTCGAACGGCTCGGCTCGCACGCGCTGGTTCCCCCCGTGAACGCTCACGACGACCCAGCGTCCGGACTCGAGACGATACGTCTCGAGCGTGCCCGCGAGCGGGTCGACGAACCAGAGGTGTGCGACACCCTCGCGGGCGTAGATCTGCATCTTTCGGCTACGGTCGACGCGGCCGGTCGACGGGGAGATGACCTCGCAGACCCAATCCGGGGCCAGCGTGAAGAACGGCGTGTTCGGTAGGAGGGACATGCGGTCGCGGCGCCAGCCCGCCCAATCCGGCACGACGACGTCGTCGTCGAAGTGCAGCTCGGGTTCCAGCAGGATCCACCAGCCGCCGGGTCCCGCGGGATCGTCCGGGTCGCGGTGGAACGATCCCACGAGGTCGCTCCCCATCACCGATGCCGCGTTGGCATGCGGCGAGGCCGGACGCGGGCTCACTATGAGCTCGCCGTCGATGATCTCCGCGACCTTCGTGTCCGGAACCTGCATCAGGTCCTCGTACGTGGCGCGCCGCTTCGGTTCGGACACGTCCGGCACCATAGCACGCGCATGCCGTCATCGGGGAGCAACCGACGTGCCGCGGCGGCGTCGCGCTCGCGCGCGGTTCCCGGCCAGCGTCGTGCAACGCCGGCAACGTGGCGTTGCGCAAAGCCCGCGCTGCGGTTGACCCGCCCGCGCCGCCCGGGCCATCTTCCGCGCCCATGAGCCTGCCGGTCCTCGCCGCCGTCGTGATCCTCGTGCTCGCGGCGGGCTACCACTTCTACGGTGGCTTCATCGCACGGCAGTACGACCTAGACCCGACCGTCGCAACCCCCGCCGAGCGCCACGCGGACGGCATCGACTTCGTGCCGACCGCGCCCTTCTACCTCCTGAGCCAGCACTTCTCGGCGATCGCCGCCGCCGGGCCGATCGCCGGGCCGATCCTCGCGTGCCAGCAGTTCGGCTGGCTGCCGTCGATCCTCTGGATCGGCTTCGGCGTCGTGTTCATCGGCGCCGTGCACGACGTGTCGACGCTGGTCGCGTCCGTGCGCCACGACGCGCGCTCGATTGCCGAGGTCGTCCGCGAGAACCTCGGGGCACGCGCCTGGGTCGCCATGATGACGTTCATCTGGGTGGCGCTCGTGTACGTGATCGTCGCCTTCACGGACCTGACCGCGACGACGTTCGTCACCGGCGACCCGGAGCTCCGCGAGCTCACGACGACCTTCAACCAGGGCGGCGCGGTCGCGATGGCGTCGGTGCTCTACCTGGCGCTCGCCGTCCTGATGGGGCTCGTGAGCCGTTGGCTCGCGCCGCCGCTCTGGCTGCAGACGGTGATCTTCGTGCCGGCGACGTTCGGCGCGGTGTGGGCGGGCACGCAGCTCTCGACCGTCCTGGTCCTCGACGTCAAGACGTGGGCGATCCTGATCCTCGCGTACTGCTTCGTGGTGTCGCTCACGCCGGTGTGGGCGCTGCTCCAGCCGCGCGGGTATCTCGGCGGCTTCGTGCTGTACTCGGCGCTCGCCGTCGGGATCGTCGGGATCTTCTTCGGCGGCTTCCCGGTCGAGCAGCCGGCCTTCAGGGGATTCTCGGCGCCCGGACCGACGGGCCTCCTCTTCCCGTTCCTCTTCGTCACCATCGCATGCGGCGCGTGCTCCGGCTTCCACGGGCTCGTGTGCTCCGGCACGACCTCGAAGCAGATCGCGCGCGAGACGCACTGCCGGCCGATCGGCTACGGCGCGATGTTGCTCGAGGCGTTCGTCGCGTTGATCGCGCTCGGCACGATCATGATCGCCAAGGGCGGCAAGGCACCGGGGCTCATCTACGGCGAGGGGCTCGGCCGCTTCCTGACCGTCGTCATCGGCGAGCAGCATCTCGCGTTCGCGACGACCTTCGGCGCCATGGCGTTCTCGACGTTCGTCTTCGACACGCTCGACGTCTCGACGCGCCTCGGCCGCTACATCCTCCAGGAGCTCTCGGGCCTGCCGAGTCGCGGCGCCGCGGTGGTGGCGACGGCGGCCACGTGCGCGGTGCCGCTCGCGTTCCTGCTCGCCGCGGGACCCGGATCGTACATGACCTTCTGGACGCTCTTCGGCACCTCGAACCAGCTCCTCGCGAGCCTCTCGCTCCTCGGCATCACCGTGTGGCTCAAGCGCAGCGGCCGTCCCTACTGGTTCGCCGCGCTGCCGATGGTGTTCGTGATGACGGTGACGGTGACGGCGCTCGTGCTGCAGGCGTCGAACGCGTTCGCGCAGGCGGCGGGGCTCGACTTGATGGCGGTGAACGGGCTGGTGGCGGTGACGCTGCTCGCGCTCGCCTCGGGGCTCGTCGCCTACGGCGCGCGCGCATTCCGCAGCGCCGCGACGGCGAGCTAGGCTCGCTGCGCTCCGAACCCGATGTCGGGGGGAGGAATGTGAGGTAGCAATCGGGCGAGCGCCCTCTCCGCGGTGGACGCAGATGCGTCTTCCCGTCGGCATCGCGGCCGTGGTACCAGCCGCCGAGACCATGCGTCATTGCGCGCCCCGGCAGCCAACGAAGCGGATCGTTTTCGCGGTCGTCTCGACCGTAGTGCTCGCGCTGGGCGCTGCCGCCGGGCGTCTGGGCGGCGAAGGTCATGCGCGACAGCGGGCGCGTCCGCCGATCGTCTGGCAACAGCCCGACGTCGCGCTGGAATTGACGCCCGGCGAGTCCGATGACGTATTGGCGACGTTCACCGCGCGACGACGGCTCAAGAAGCTAGCGGTGAGGGCGGCGCCTGAGCTAGCCCCCTACGTCGTCGTCGACTCGGGACGGCTAGGCAAGAAAGTCAAACGGGGAGAGGCCGTCACGCTGACGCTGCGGGTCAGCATCGCGCCCGACGCCGTCGCGGGGGAGCGGAAGGGATCGATCGCATTGATCAAGGTAGGGCGACGCGGCACAGGGAAGCCGCTCGCCGATCCGATGTCCTTGCGCGTCGTCGTGCAGGGGTGGGAGCATTTCGACAACCAGCGCGCCGGCTACTCGGTCGACGTGCCACCGGGTCACACGGTCGTTACCGCGTCGTATTCGCTCGGTGGTCAGAACATCGAGGAGCTGACGGTGGCGCAACCGGACCAGCTGGACGCTGCCATCAGAATCTCGACGGCGACGTTGGCCGCCCCCCTGACATCGCTCGACGAGCTTCGCGTTGACGATCCGCTCGGAACCGAACGGGCGCGGATACCGCTGGTCCTAGGAGCGCACGATGCCTTGCGCATCGACTCCGACGGCGAAGACGGTGCGTTCGTCGAGTTCATCATGCTCGCAGAGGGCCGCCTGTTCACGGTGAATGGACCCGAATCGCGATCCGCGGTGTCCGAGCGCATCGCACGCTCCCTGACGGTGACGAAGGAGTAGTCGAGCGATGTGGGGGCGCTGCATGATCCTGATCTTCTTCGTCATCGGGGGGCCGGGTGGCGCTCACGGGCAGCTTTTCCTCCACCCGCTCGGGAGCGACTCACGCTCGTGGAATACGTCAGTATACACGACCCCGAGCGGAACATCGTACACCGGCTGGTATGTTCCTGACGCTGGTGGCTTCCTCGCCCCGGGCTATTTCGCCGAGTTCGGTCAACAGCACACCGGCGAGGATTGGAACGGCCGAGGCGGTGGGGACACCGATCTCGGTCAGCCCGTGTATGCAGCAAGCAGCGGCCGCGTGGTGTTCGCGGGCGACGCCGGCTGTGGCTGGGGCAACATGGTCGTTTTGGAACATCCACCGTTCGCATACTTTCCCGGGCCATCGTTCGTCTTGCCCGATGGTCGCACCGTGACGGAGGCATGGACCGTCTATGCACACCTTCGAGACGTCGCGGTGGTAGCCGATCAATACGTCGACACGCGTGATGAGCTGGGAACCGTCGGTCGCCGCTACAAATGCAAGCGCAACGCGAGCGGCCAGGTGGTCTCGAGAGAATACGTCGGGTCAGCACACCTGCACTTCGAAGTGCGCGTGCCCGGGCCGGACGCGCCGGCGACCTGGCCGTTGCCCGCATGGTACTGGCCAAGCGGCGCCGGCAAGGACGCAGCATGGATCCGCGATCAATATACGACGCCGTCCGCGTTCCTCGCCTTGAATGAGGTTTGCGAGCCCGCGCTGCCGCCGCCCGTTCCGTACGAGATCGAAGGGTTGTGCCCCGGCGAATGCTGCTTCTACGGTCGCTGGACGGCCGTACAGCCGACGATGCTCCATGCCTCTCCGATGAAGCAAGCGTCCGTGGTGAGCACCATTGCTCCTGGGGAGCAGTTCGACGCCAATACAGGCGTGATACGCACGACCCGGTACGGTGCATCGATCGTCTATGGGGAACATTCCAGACTCTGTGATACGATTAGCGCGTTGCCGGGCGACTGCGTCGCGCTCCTGACCTACCTCGGCGAGGGTTTCTACGAGGTCTGGAAGGAGGGTGCGCGCATCGGTCAGTGCGAACTGAACCTCGTGGACATGGAGCCTCAGGTCGAATGGTGGGTCGCCGCGCAGCGAGACACCGGCGAACAGGGGTGGTTCCTCTACGAAGGTCGGTTCATCGGGTCACATCCGTGTTACGACTGATCTAGAGGTACCCGAAGGACTTCAGGCGCCGGATCACCTGGCGCTCTTCCTCGTCGGAGTACGACGGATCGTCGGCGGGGCGGATGTAGCCGAGCAGCTCGAGCGTGCGGAGCGTCCGCTCGACGGCCGCGTCGAGCTCGGTCTCGGGAAAGTCGATTTGCACCTCGGCCCGCTCGGGGGGCTCGAAGCCGGCGCCGTGGGCACCGACCGGGACGTACACCTCGATGAAGCGCCGGAGGCTCGCGCGGATCTCGTCGCGCACGGCCCGCGACGGGCTCGGCACGGCGACGACGACCACGATGCCGTGGCGGACGAGCGCCTGCGCCACGAAGGCCACGCGCCGCTCCATGCCGTCGCCGGCGAGCACGTCGATGCCCTCCGTGCGGACGGTCAGCAGCTCGGCCGGAAGCTGGCGGCGTCCGAGCCGCATCGTCACGGCGGAGGCGACGCGCGCCGTCATGTCGTCGCTCGGACCCGTGACCCACACCACGACCCCTTCGTCCATCACGTGTCCTCCACCTGTCCGGGATGCCGTCCGGGCCGGAACATCACCTTCTTGTCCTTCACGACCAGCTCGTCGTTCAAGCACAGTTGGACGGCGCGCGAGAGGACGCTGCCCTCGAGCGCCTGGCCCCGCGCCTTCACCTCGTCGAGCGCGTCCTCGCCGACGCGGATGTGGAAGACGTCCTGAAGGATCACCGGACCCGCGTCGAGCTGCTCGGTGACGAAGTGCGCCGTGCAGCCGGACACGCGGACGCCTTCTTCCCACGCCTGCCGGTAGGCCTGCGGCCCGGGGTGATACGGCAGCAGCGAGGGGTGGATGTTGATGATGCGGAACGGGTAGCGGTCGATCACCTTCGTCGAAAGGATCTGCATGTAGCGCGCGAGGACGACGAAGTCGGGCTTCACCGCCGCGAGCTCGCTCGTGAGCCAGTCGAAGTGGCGGTCCTTGTCGGTCGACGGCGACCACTTGAACGGGATGCCGGCCGCGGCGGCGAGCGGCTCGAGCGTCTGGTGATTGGAGAGGACGACGACCAGGTCGCCGGCGAGCTTCCCCGCGTCGCGGTCGCGCACGAGCTGCTCGAGGCAGTGCGGCTCCTTGGTGACGAGCACGGCGACGCGCTTACGCTCGACCGGCCGGCCGGCGAGCCGGACCTTCACTTCCATGTTGATGTCGCGGCCGATCGCCTGCAGGCCGGTCACCAGCTCGTCGAGCGTGAGCGAGCAGTCGGACAGGTCGACGAGCATGGTCATGATGAAGAGGCCCTCCATCACGCGCTGCTCGATGTCCTCGATGTTGACGTCCGCGCCGGCCAGGTACGTCGAGATGCGCGCGACCACGCCCTTTTGATCGCGCCCGATGACCGAGACGACCGCCCGGCTCCGCCCGTCCCCCATGGACGGGATGGTAACCACCGTGCGGTCGGGGTGGCAAGCTACGACGGCATGCGGCCCGTCTTCTTCCACCAGCGCACGCTGTGCCCCGGCGCGTGCAGGAAGATGCCGCCGTCGAGATAGAGCACCTGCCCCTGCATCCAATCGGCCTCACGCGAGCAGAGCCAGGCGACGAGGCTCGCGACCTCCTCGGGTGCGCCGAGCGCGCGCAACGGCGTGGAGCCCGCGATCTCGTCGAGGAAGTCCTGCCGGCCCTGGGCATCCTGGAGGTAGAGGGTCACCGAGTCGGTCTCGACGTAGCCCGGATTGACCGCGTTCACGGTGATGCCGCGCGGGCCGAGCTCGACCGCGAGATAGCGGGTCAGCGCTTCGAGCGCCGCCTTGGCCGAGGCGAGGATGCCGTGGCCGGCGACGTAGCGGTGCGTGTCCATGCCGGAGAGCGAGACGATGCGGCCGCCGTCGCTCATCTGCGGCGCGAGCCGCTGCACGATCTGCAGGAACGCGCCGATGGTGATCGCATACGTCTTCTCGACGTGGTGCGGCTTCGTCTCGAGGAGCGGCTTGAAGGCGGTGGCGGCGGCGTTGGCGATGAAGATGCGCACGTCCGTGGCGGTCGCGGCGAGCTGGTCCAGCATGGTGGCGACTTGCGCGGGATCGCCGAGGTCGGCCTTCAACGTCAGCGCGTGCCGCCCGTGCGCGCGGATGCTGCGCTCCGTGTCGGCGGCCGCCGCGTCGTCGCGGCGATAGTTGAAGGCGACGTCGAAGCCGTCGTGCGCGAGGCGCTCGACGATGGCGCGGCCGATGCCGCGCGAGCCACCGGTGACGAAGGCGAAGGGCATGCGCGTGTATAGCGCGAGCGGGCGAGGAGGGCGCAAGGGCGTCGTCATGGCTGCTCCACGGCGGTTGCGGCCTACGCTCACGTTATTACAGTGGGTACATGGCCACCATGAAGCTGAAGGTCGCGCGGATCGGCAATTCGCGCGGCGTGCGCCTGCCGGCCGCGTCGTTGCGCCGATACCGCATCGGCGAGACCGTCCTGATGGAGGAGCGCAGCGACGGCATCCTGCTGCGACCGACCGGAGCGGCGGTGGCGAAGCTCTCGTGGGAAGAGACGGCGCGCGAGATGGCCGCCAGCCGTGAAGACTGGAGCGCGTGGGACGCGACGGCCGCCGACGGGCTGGACGATCTACCCTGGCAGGCCGACGGGAAAGACCGGGTTGCAGAGCGACCATCCCGCTACCGGGCCAAACCCGGTCCGGCCAAGCGGCGATGAAACGCTACGAGATCCGTTGGACTGCTCTCGATCCGACGCGGGGCGCGGAGTTGGCGAAGACGCGTCCGGCGGTCATCGTGAGCCTGGATACCTATCCTCGCGTCTGGTAGCGCGATCACTCCGCGCGATCGCCGAGGAACTCCTCGAGCGCGACGATCAACCGCCGAGGCTGGTCGCGCATGACCCAGTGCCCCGTGTCCTCCAGCGGGAGCACCAGCGCATCGTGGATCGCCGGCGCCCAGCGCCGAAGCGCCGGGTAGGGGACGATGTCGTCCTTCGTCCCCGCGACGACGAGCGCCGGCGCGCGGATCCCCCGGTAGGCGGCGATCAACCGTGGGAGGTCCCGGCCGTGGCGGAGGTACCGGAGCAACGCCTGCCGCGTCCCGCGCCGGCGAAAGGCGGCCTTGGCGCGCGCGTGGTAGGCGTCCGAGAAACCGGGCAGCCGCGGGAGATGATCGGTCGCGCCGAGCATCAGCTCTCCTGCGCCGGGCATCTCGAGCAGCTTGAAGAACCAGGGACGCTCGGACTGCTCGAGCGGCACCAGCGGCGCCACCAGGACGACCTTCTCCACCCGATCGGGATGCTCGCCCGCGACGATCGACACGACGGCGCCGCCGAGCGAGTGCCCCACGATCGACGCGCGCGCGATGCCGAGGGCGTCCATCACGTCGACGAGCTGGCGGCTCCACGCGTCGAAGCCGTACGCGAGCCCGTCCACGCGCTCGCTGAAGCCCATGCCGAGGAGATCGACGGCGATCACCCGGTGCGACGCCGCGAGCGCCGGCAGGATCGCCTCCTCCCAGTCGAACGTGCTTTCCGCGAGACCGTGCACCAGGACCACGGGCTCACCCTGGCCGCCTTCGACGATGTGCACCTGCCGGCCGCCGGCCGAGATCATGCGCCCCGGGACGTCCTTCGGCAGTGCGGTTCCGGGGTCCGGCTCGGCTCGCCGGATGAGGAGCGTGCCGGCGATCCACGCGACCGACAGCAACACCACGACGGCCACGAGGAGCCGCCCGAGCCACGGCAGCAGCGGCCGGATGAAATGACGCCAGATGGCCATGCGTCAGACGAGCACGCCGTCGCGCCGCAGCGCCTCGATCGCCGCCTCGTCGTATCCGAGAACCTCGCGCAGCACCTCCGCGCCGTGCTCGCCGAGCAACGGGCCGGGTCCGCGCACGCGCGCCGGCGTGTCGGAGAGCAAAAACGGCGGTCCGTCGATGCGGACGGTGCGTCCCTCCGGCGTCGCGACGTCGACGAAGTGGCCGCGCGCGGCGAGCGCGGGATCGCCCGCGCAGACGTCGGCGGCGTCGGCCACGAGGCCGGCGGCGACGCCGTGCGCCTGCAGGCGAGACGTCGCGACGTGCCGGTCGATCGTGCGCGTCCACGCCGCAACCGCGTCGTCGAGGTCGGCCACGTGCGCGAGCCGTCCCGCCACCGTGTCGAAGCGGCTGTCGAGTGCCCACTCCGGACGGCCCATCGCGGCGACGAGCCCCCGCCATTCGACGTCGGAGAGCACCGTGATCGCGATCCAGCGGTCGTCGCCGGCGCACGGGTAGATCCCGTGCGGTGCCGCGACCCCCTCCTGCGACGCGTTCCCGACCGCGACGCTCGTCCCGTCGTCCACGGCGCGCTCGAGCAGCACCGGGCCGAGGAGGCTCGCGACGGCCTCCTGCTGCGCCAGGTCGACCAGCTGTCCGCGGCCGGTGCGGCGTCGCTCGAAGACCGCGGCGAGGACGGCGAGCGCGCCCAGGTGCCCGCTCGCGAGGTCGGAGTACGAGTAGCCGAAGCCGGCCGGCGGCTTGCCCGGCTCGCCCATCAGCATCGTGTAGCCGGTGAGCGCCTGCAGCGTCGGGCCGTAGCTCACGTTGTCGCGGTCCGGCCCCGTGAGCCCGTAGCCCGTCATGCGCACGCACACGATGTCCGGCCGCTCGCGCGACAGTGTCGGGTAGTCGAGACCGAGGTTCGACATGACGCGCGCGCTGAAGTTGTCGACGACGACGTCCGAGCACCGCGCAAGCGCCTGGGCGATCGCCACGCCGCGCGGGTCCCGGAGGTCGAGCGCCAGGCTGCGTTTGCCGCGCATGAGGCTTCCCGAGAGGCCGCCGCGCCGGTCGCCGAAGTCGAGCGCGTCCTTGCGCTCGATCTTGATCACGTCCGCGCCGAGATCGGCGAGGATGCGCGTCGTCACGGGTCCGGCGACGACCCACGTGAAATCCAGGACGCGAAGACCGGCGAGCGGATCGGGCACGGCGTCATACCTAGCCGAGAGTGAACCGCCTGCTCCAGTGCCGACCGATACCCGATCGACCTTGACAGAAATACCGGATGCGAGGGACCACGGAGATGTTGCTGCATCCGAGAGTCCTCGCGCTCGTCGTCGGTCTGGCGTCGGTCGCCATCGCGCAGAAGCCGGCGCCCCGGGTGATCGTGCCGTCGGGAGCGATCGTCGACGGCAGAGGGCTCGCACGCTTCAATGCACCGCAATCGACCGGCGGCAGCCACATGCTCTTCCGGGCGATCAGCGAAGGCATCACCCTGCCCGAGGGCGACGCCACGCGCGAGGTGATCGGCTCGGGCGCGACGCTGCCGTCGCCGCTGCGAGGGACCATCAACACCTTCGTGCAGGTCAATTCCACCGACGATGGCTTCATCGTGTTCGACGCCGAACTGAACGGACCGGACGCCGATCGCGGGATCTTCGCGCTCGATGGCCGCGTGCTCACCACCATCGTCACCCTGCGCATCGCCGACGGTCAAAGCCTGACGCCGTTCGAGCTCGACCCGCCCGGGATGGTCGTCTTCGCGACTCACGACGGCGTGTACCGCTGGACGCGCGCCACGGCGTCGCGCGAGCGGCTCGTCGAGCTGTCCGCTCCGCTCGTCGACGGCCCACAGATCGCGCGGGACGGAAGCGTCGTCTGGATCGCGAACGATGCGGTGGTCTACTGGGCCCCCGGATCGGGTGTCCGCGACGTCGCCCGTCTGGGACAGCCGAGCGCGCTCGGTGGAACGGCCTTCACGAGCTTCGCCCGCAGCAACGTGGACGTCGCCAGCGGCGCCGGCGTCGCGTTCCTCGCGACCACGAGCTCGGTCGACGCGGCGTTCCTGTGGAGCCCACTCACCGGCGAGACCCAGGTGGTCGCGAAGGTCGGCGACCTCGTCGAGGGCGACCCGATCATGCGTTTGGACACGATCCGGATGGATTCCGACGACTCGATCTACTTCCGGGCGCGCGTCGATCGCCGCAACCGCTGAGTGCACTGGCTCGGCAATGGGTTCGAGATCGTTCGACGGGCTCCGAGACAAGACTCCGGGCCGGCGACCCAGGTCGCCCACGATGGCTTGTACCTTCGCGACGGGCGGCGGATCCGGACGGTGGCGCGGGTCGGGGACGACCTCCCGGGTATCGGCCGCATCACGAACATCAGCGATGAGCGCCTGCGAGGAGACGCCGTCTTCTTCCGGGCCTTCACGGAGGACGAGCGCACGGTCATCGCCCGTCATCGGCGGGGGCGCGTGCGCCTGCTGATCGCCACCGGCGATTCGATTCCCGGCACAGGCCCCATCGTCTCGCTCGACGAGTTCGATGCGGCCGGTGACACGCTGGTCTTCTCGACCTCTCAGGGCGTGGTTCTGCGCCGAGGGGCGCGGACCGAGCTCATCTCGTTCCCCAGCACGTTGTCCCCGCTCGCGAACCCCTTCGTCTGGCGGCTTCGATTGATCGGATCGACGGTCGTGATGGGCGCGAGCACCTCCGACCCGGTAGCGTCGGGCATCTACGTCGCCCGCGGAACGCGGTTCGTCCCGTACCTCGAGATCGGGCAACCGGTACCCGGTTTCGCCGGAACCATCGTCTCCTACATCGCGGATTTTCAGGCCGAGGGGCGCCGCCGCCTGTTGTTGTTGGAGCTGGTGGGCGACGACGTGGGGCTGTTCCTCGCCACCGGAGCGCGAGTCGTGCGCCTGACCACGGAAATCCCGGGCGACGTGCGCACCTCGCGCTATCCCGACTCGACCGTCCTCGGCGCCGGCCTGGTGCTGGTCGGCGGAGACGGGGTCGTCCACGTGGCCACGCCGAAGACGCTCCAACCGGTGGTGGAGTCGGGCGAGACCACCGCCGTGGGAACGCTCGACTTCCAGTCGTACGACGAGGACTACGGTCAGCTGACGTACGCGCTCGCCGGTCGTAACCTCGTGTTCGCGACCCGTCTCGTCGGTGGCGACTCACGGGCCGCGCTCCTGATCCGACGCGTCGGCTCGACCGTCAGGTGAGCCGAGCCACTCGCGCCGCACCGCCGTGTCGTGCTCGGCCAGCCGCGGCGGTCGCGCGACCTGCCAGGGCGACTCGCCCATCTTGAACGGCGCGCCCGGGTACGGGATCGCGACGCCCAGGTCCGGATGCTCGATCGGGACGAAGAAGCCGCGCGCCGCCAGGTGGGGATCCCGCAGCAGCGCTTCGGGGGCGCGGACGGCGGCATAGGGTAGCCGGCGGAGCTGTGCGCCTTCGTACAGCTCCGCGACGGTGTAGCGGGCGGCCCAGCGATCGAGCTCGTCGAAGAGACGCTCGGCGTGCTTCTGGCGGTGGACGGTTCCCTCCCACGCCGGGTCCGCGAAGTCCGTCCCGAACCCGTCCGCACGCAGCCATTCGAAGAGCGACGTCCAGTCTCCGAGCGTGCAGTGCATCACCCACCCGTCCCGACAGCGTCCGACCCGGAAGTAGCGGGTCCAGTGCAGGGTCCCCTGGCGGTGCGGGATCCGTCCGTCCTGGTGAAAGAAGCCGGGGACGTGCTCGAGCGCGGCGGTGACCGCGGCCTGCACGCTCACGTCGACCAGCTGGCCGTGTCCGGTCGCCTCGCGCGCGAGCAGGGCGGCGACGACGCCGATCGCGGCGAAGGTGCTGGCCTGGTGGTAGGCCTGCAGGCCGAGCGATCGGAGCGGTGGTCCGCCGGCGTGGCCGTTCACGTGGACGAGACCGCCCATCGCCTGTGCGACGGTGTCCGAGGATCGCCACGAGGCGTACGGGCCGCCGCGTCCGAACGGCGTGACCGAGGCCAGCACCAGGGCCGGGTGCCGGACGCGCCACGCGTCCGCGCGATCGGGGGGCCCGTCGTCGATCACCACGTCGGCGGCGGCGACGAGCCGGTCGAGCGTCGCCGCGTCGCCGGGACCGACGAGAATGCTCCGCTTGCCGGTCGCATAGAACCAGAAGAAGAGGCTCCGCTCCGGATCGGGGGCCTCGTGCCAGAAGGGAGCGACCGCCCGGAGCGCGCTTCCCCCGGGCGGCTCGACGAGCACCACGTCGGCCCCGAGTCCGGCCAGCAGCTTCCCGGCCAACGCACCTGCGCGGGTGGCCAGATCGAGCACCCGGATGCCCGAAAGCGACGGCACGAGCCACCCTTAGAAGCCACCGTGATGCCTCGCAACCGCCGCGAATTGCCGGCACAATGCCTTCTGGTGGTGTGAGTGATGGCGGAGCCGATTCCCAAACCCGATCGAGTCCGTGGCCGGCGCCGCCGGGACGTCCTGAGCGAGCTGCTGCCGCGCATCCAGGGCGAGCGGCTGAGCCGCGAGGAAGCGTATGTCCGCGAGATGGCGGAGACGTCGCTCAAGCTCCTGCGCGACCACACCGGCACCGGGGACCTGAAGCTCCTGAACGCCGCCCTGCGCGAGCTGCGCTACGCGTTCAAGGTCTTCGCCCCGTACCGGCACGTCCGCAAGGTCAGTTGCTTCGGCTCGGCCCGGACGCCGCCGGCGGCGCCGGCCTACAAAACCGCGAAGGAGTTCTCGCGCGTCATCGCCGATCGCGGCTATATGGTCATTACTGGGGGCGGCGACGGCATCATGCGCGCCTGCCAGGAGGGTGCGGGGCGGGAGCGCAGCTTCGGCG
>Ga0180063_1000165_pt1 | contig 16328 bp, 12 predicted proteins | sample EasRivT47_16_10D_FD_121776 | JGI IMG/M metagenome (GOLD analysis project Ga0180063, IMG submission 121776) | Soil microbial communities from meander-bound floodplain in the East River, Colorado, USA - East River metaG ERMLIBT47_16_10D | ecosystem: Environmental > Terrestrial > Soil > Floodplain ...
AGCGCGGTGTCCCCTGGATTGCGTTCGCCATAGAGCGCTCCCAGAAGGAGCAGACCGAACAATGCAAGCGCCGCCAGCGCGACGCGACTGCCCTGGATCGCGTCCCGCTTCCCGCGCCAGGCGCCGCTCGCGAGCCAGCCCCCCGCCACGAACACCAGCAGCACGTTGTCGAGGGCGACCGAAAGCGGGATCGAGAAGCCGAGCGCAATTGCCGCCCATTGGGCCGCTCGATCGGCCTTGCTCTTTACTGTGGCGAGTAGTCCGGGACCCATTTCGCGAGATCGGCCCTGACCCGTGCATCTTCAACCGGGCTGCCGCTCAGCAACCAGGACTCGAGGCGCGGCAGCCAGTCGCTGTTTTCCTGGTGCGCTCGCGCGACCTTGAGCTTGGGATGCGGCGTGGGCAGCAGGCTCTCGTCCCCGGCCAGCGGTTCCTCGTAGAGCTTCTCTCCCGGCCGCAGTCCGGTGTAGGTGATTTGAATATCCCCCTCGCTGAATCCGGAAAGCCGGATGAGGTCGCGCGCCAGGTCGGCGATTCTGACCGGCTCGCCCATGTCGAGCACGAAGATCTCGCCGCCCTTGCCCATCAACCCCGCCTGCATCACGAGCTGCACGGCCTCGGGTATTGACATGAAGTAGCGCGTCACCTGCGGATGGGTCACGGTGACGGGCCCGCCCTTCGCGATCTGCTCGCGGAACTTCGGTATCACGCTGCCGGCGGAGCCCAGCACGTTGCCGAACCGCACCATGACGAAGCGTGTTCCATCAGCCCGCTGCAGTGCCTGGCACACCATCTCGGCGAGCCGCTTGCTCGCGCCCATCACATTCACCGCGTTGACCGCCTTGTCGGTGGAGATTAGAACGAACTTCTCGACGCCGCGGGCCGCGGCGGCGCGGGCGATGACGTGGGTGCCGGTGACGTTGTTCTGCACCGCCTGCCAGCCGTTCTCGTTCTCCATTAGCGGCACGTGCTTGTAGGCAGCGGCATGAAAAATGACGGACGGACGATGGGCGCCGATGACCTGCTCGACCCGCGCCACATCTTTCACGTCGCCGATGGCGCACACCAGCTGCAATTGCGGGAGGCGCTCCGCGAACTCCTGCTCGATGGTGTAGAGAGCGAACTCGTTCAGCTCGAAAAGCACCAGCTTCTGCGGCGCGAAGCGCGCGACCTGGCGGCACAGCTCCGCGCCGATCGAGCCGCCGGCGCCGGTGACCATCACCACCCGGCCCGCGAGCCAGCCGCGAAGTGCCGCGGCGTCGAGCTTCACCGGGTCGCGCCCCAGCAGGTCATCGAGCTCGACGTGGCGCACCTGCGACACGGTGACGCGCTCGCTCACGAGGTCGTCGAACGAAGGCACCGTCAGCACCTTGAGCCCGGCGTGATTGCAGAACTCCACGACCCGGCGCCGCGCCGTGTGCGTCGCCTCCGGCATCGCGATGATCGCCTGCCTCACGCTCAACCGGCGCTGCCACTTGGGGATCTCGTTGAGGCGGCCCAGGACGTTCACGCCGTGGAGCTGCCGGCCGATCTTCGCACTGTCATCATCGAGCACGCCGACGACGTGCCACTGAGGGCTGCGCGCAAGGTCCTTGATCAGGTTGATGGCCGCGTCCCCTGCGCCTAGGACCAGCACGGGCTCGCGATCAGCGGCAAGGAGGCCGGCCACCATGCGTTCCTTCCACGCGCGGTAGGCTACCCTGCTCCCCCCCATGATCAGCATGAGCAGGATGGGCGTCATGATGAGCACGCTGCGCGGCACCGCGATCTGCAGCATGAACATCAGCGTCGGCACCGCGACGGCTGCGACACCGACCGACACCACGATGCGCCTGAGATCGGGAAGGCTCGCATAACGCCAGATCCCGCGGTAGAGCCCAAGACTCCAGAACAGAATCGCGTGCACCGGTAGTACCCAGCGCAGCGTGCCCACCGCCTGCCCCATGTAGTAATCGGGCATCTCGGGCGTGAAGCGCAGCCAATATGCGCACAGCCAGGCGGCCGCGCAGGCTGCCATATCGTGGCCCAGGGCGAGCCAGGCGCGCCAGCTGAATCTCATGACCGGCTTTCGGCGGAAACCCTGCGCCAGGCCCGCTCGATCAGCGCGATCAGCGCGAGATAGGTTGCCGCGGCCACCGCCAGAAGCACTGCCTGCAGGCCCGCCGGAAGTGCCAGCGCCGCAAGCGCGAGGAGCCCGCTCGCGAGCATCAGCGCGTACTCCGAGATTGCCGTCTTTGCATGGCCCCAGCCAAGCTGGACCAGCCGCTGGTAATAGTGGTCGCGGTGAGCTTGCCACACTTTCTCCCGCCGCATGAGGCGGCGGGCGAGCGTCACGCTGGCATCTACGATGAACGGGGAAAAAACGAGCACCGGGAACCACCACGTCCAGTCGCGTTGCAGCCAGCCGATCACACCCAGCGCGGCAGCGAGGAAGCCCAGGGGCACTGCTCCGGCATCGCCCAGGAAAATGCGCGCGGGATGGAAGTTGAAGACGAGAAACGCCGCCGCGGCGGCGGCGATGCTGAAATTCACGAGCGCAAACTCGGCGCTGCCAGCCAGCCAGGCGGCCGCGCCGTAAGTCGAGAAGCCGATCAGCGCCATGCCGCCCGCAAGCCCGTCGGAGCCGTCCATGAAGTTATAGAGATTGGCCATCCAGGCGATGGCGAGCGTCGCGACCGCGGCAAGCAGGATCCCGTATTCGCCCGGCAGCACCGCCGCGACGAACAGGCCGCACGCCGCGAGATGCGCGGCGAGCCGCCAGAGTGCCGGGATTTCACGCAAGTCGTCCCAGAACGAAACCAGCATCAGCACGATGAACGCGATCCACAGCACCGCCGGCAGGTTGGGCGCGATGATGCCGAGCGCGAGCTGCGCTCCGGCGTGCAGTCCCAGTCCCCCCGTGCGCGGGACTGGTGCCTCGTGCAGCGAGCGTGGATTGGGGTGGTCGAGGGCGAGAGTGGAAAGCGTGCCTCTGGCGAGCCACCAGACGGCGAATAGCGCGGCGGCAAACGCCGTCAGCGGAGCCCACAAAACAGGTTGCACGATGACATCGTCTAGGAATTTGTCGGGCTGGCGTCCGCCAAATTCCCGAGGCAAAACCGCCTGCAAGAGATCTGCGGAAAAGCACCGTAGAAACACGACGTCGGATCCATTTCCGTCCCCAACCGTAGGCGAGGAGGGGTCAGCTGGAGAAAATTCATCCCAAATCCTCGGGCGGTCTTCCTGTGAGCGGCCTGTTGGAGCACCCTGTCCCAAAGGCCGCTACAGCGGCGCTTATGCGCTCCGCGCATGATACCACTTTGCAGTCAGCTCCAATCCTTGCGCGAGCGTGAAGGGAGGCCGCCAGTCGAGTTCGCGCCGTATCCGCGAGCTGTCCACTTGCAGCGAGCCGGTCACGCGCGCGAACTCCGCGCGTTTTCCCGCGAGGGTCGCGGCGAGGCCGAGCGCGGCGAGCGGAAACGACAGGAGGCGCGGCTTCACGCCGAGGGCCCGCGCGAGCCCGCGCACGAGATCCGGCATGGACACGTCCTCGCCGTCGCTCACGAGATAAGTCCTGCCCGCGGCTTGCGGCGCGTCGAGCGCCTTGCCGATGGCGCCGGCGAGGTTGCCGGTGTAGATGAGGCTGCGGCGATTATCGACCGCAGCGAGCGGCAGCGGCACGCCGCGGGCGACGAGATTCATGAGCCGCAGGAAATTTCCCTTGACGCCCGGCCCGTAGACGAGCGGCGGGCGCAGAACAACGATCTCAAGCCCGGTTTTCTGCCCAACATCTCGGAGCACCTGCTCGGCCTCCTGCTTGGAGATCCCGTAAGCATCCTCAGGCCGGGGCGCATCGTTTTCTGCGTAAGCGCGTTCCGCAGTGCGCTCGCCGTTCACCTTGATGGTGCTCATGAAGACCAGCCGCCGTGCCCCTGCCGCGGCGGCTTGCTCCGCGAGCCGCCGAGAGCCGGCGACGTTGACCCTCCGATACCCGGCCAAAGACTCGGCGGGAGAGCCGCGCTGCGGGTCCGAGGGCGACGCAAGATGCAGGATGCATTCCACGCCGTCGAAAGCGGCGCCCCAGTCGGTATCGGGGCCGATGTCACCCACCGCCACTGCGTCGGGAAGGCCAGGCACGGGCATGCGCACCGCCTTGCGCACCCTGCGGCCGGAGGCCGCGAGGACGTCGCACAGCGCCCGGCCGATGAACCCGTTCGCTCCGGTTACCAGCACGGTGCTATCAGAGCTCATTTCGAATTCCAGTAGAGGCGTGAACCGTGATTTGTGATTCGTGAGTCGAAGGCCAGAAGCAACAACGCGAGCGGGTCTGGTTTGCCCGAATCACGATTCACGAATCGCGATTCACCGTATCGAAAAGCGCAGCGATCTTGCCGCGATCGGGCTCGCGCACCACCCCCTTCTCGGTGATGAGCGCCGTGACGAGTTCCGCGGGCGTGACGTCGAACACGGGATTGCGCACCGCGACTCCCGCCGGCGCCCATTCCAGGCCGCCGTGGCCGCGCACTTCGGACGCCCCGCGCTCCTCGATCGGAATGGCGCCCCCGCCCGCGAGCCTGCGGTCTATGGTGGATAACGGCGCCGCCACATAGAAGGGGATGCGGTGCCGGCGCGCGAGGACCGCGATCATGTAGGTCCCGATCTTGTTGGCGACATCGCCGTTGGCGGCCACCCGGTCGGCGCCGACGATCACGGCGTCGATTTCGCCGCGGCTCATCAGGTGCCCGGACATGTTGTCGGTGATGAGCGTCACCGGGATTCCATCCTGTCCCAGTTCCCACGCCGTGAGTCGCGCGCCCTGGAGAAAGGGGCGTGTCTCGTCCACGATGACTGACACGCGCTTGCCCGCCGCCACCGCGCTGCGGATTACGCCGAGCGCCGTTCCATGACCGGCGGTCGCCAGCGCGCCGGCGTTGCAATGGGTGAAGACCCGCGCGCCATCGGCGATCAGCGCCGCGCCATGCGCGCCCATCGCTTGGTTTGCCGCAACGTCGGCGGACACGATCCGTTGCGCCTCGTCGAGGAGGCGCGCAGCGATGTGCGCGGGCCGCGCCCGCCCGGCAGCCTTGATGGCCGCCCCCATGCGCTCGAGGGCCCAGAACAGGTTGACGGCGGTAGGGCGCGAGGCGGAGAGTGACTGGAACGCCTGGTCCATGCCCGAGGCAAACGCGGCCGGCGCCGCGTCCTTCAGGCGCGCCGCTTCGAGGGCGATCCCGTACGCCGCCGCGCAGCCGATGGCGGGCGCTCCCCGGATCACCATCCCGCGGATGGCGTCCGCAACCTCCTGCGCCGTCGCGCAGGCGACGAATTCGACGCGTGCGGGAAGCAGCCGCTGATCGAGCAGCTCGAGCTTGCCTTCCCGCCAGCGCAGCGTCTCAATCGCTGAGGGATGAGGGATGAGGGATGAGGGATCAGACATCAGGGACGGGGGATGAGGGCGGGATGAGGGCAAGGGCTTGACGTATATGCAAGTCGAATCACGATTCACGAATCACGATTCACGCTCTTGTCTCTCAGATGACACGGTCATTGCCGCCGTCCACCGGCACCTGCGCGCCGGTGGTCTTGGCGAAGAGCGGGCCGCACAGCTCTGCCGCGAGCTCGCCGACGTCGCGGCTCGTCACTTCTGCGCCGAGCACGTTGCGCTTCCTGTATGCCTCGACGGATATTCCGTAGTGCCGGGCGCGCGCGGCGAGCACTTCGTCCGTCCATGCGGCGGTATCGAAGACCGCGTTGGGGTGCAGCGTGTTGACACGGATGCGATCCGCGCCCCATTCCAGCGCGGCGACGCGCGCGAGCTGGGTGAGCGCTGCCTTCGATGCGGAGTAGGCGGCAGCGCCAGGTCCGGGCGCCGGAACGTTCTTGGAGCCGATGATCACGACGCGCCCGCCGTTTGGCGCGAGCTTGAGCAAGGGGTGGCATTCGCGCATGAGCGCGAGGTTGGCGTCGAGGTTGACACTCATCACCCGCCGCCACTCCGCGGCATCGAGCGCATCGATCCGCCGGCCGCCTGGGAAGACGCCGGCATTCAGCACCACCATGTCGAGCCCGCCGAACGCGCGCGCGCCGGCTTCCAGCGCGGCGACCACGTCGCGCTCCGAGGTCACGTCGCACTTCAGCCCCAGAAAATCCGCGCGGTTACCCATCAGCCGCGTCACATCGGCGTTGATGTCGAGGCCGATCACGGCCGCACCGCGCCCAAGCAAGGCTTCCACGCAGGCCTTTCCGATTCCCGATGCGGCGCCGGTCACGAGCGCCACTTCGCCCGCGAAGACCGGCGGCGCGCCCGCCTTCTTGAGCTTGGCCTGCTCGAGGTCCCAGTATTCGACGTCGAAGATGTCGCGCTCCGGCAGCGCCCGGTAGCCGCCGAGCGCGGTCGCCCTCAGGATAACGTCGATGGTGTGATCGTAGATGTCGCGCACGATGCGGGCATCCTTCGCGGTGCGCCCGACGCAGCCCATGCCGAACGCGGGATCGAGGATGACCCGCGGCGCCGGGTCGAGCAGGGTCTTCGGCTCCTTCGCGGAAGGCGCGTGCCGGGCGAAGTACTCGCGGTAGGCCGCCGCATACGCCGCGACGTCGCGGCCCAGCATCGGCACGCGCTTGGTGCGGATCGCGTGATCCGGGGTCGCCGGCCCTTGCTGCGAGATTCGCGCCACGTCGGCGCGGCGCGCGAAGGCGAGATATTTCGGGTCGGAATGGGCGGCCAGCACGACCGGGAAGCCGGCGCAAGCGGAGATTTCGCGCCGCAGGCGTGCGAACTCGGTCCGCAGCGCCTGCGGGACGCCATCGATTTTCGCTGCCGGCAGATCCCACGCGCCATGGCGGGCGAGATAGGACTCCGCGCGTGAGACCAGCGCGATCATGCGCTCGTACGATTCCCGGGCAGTGGCGCCGAAAGAGAAGATGCCGTGATTCATGAGCACCATGCCGATGGTGCCGGGACGGGCTTCGGCCGCGAACTGGCGCGCGCAGTGGCGCGCGAGGTCGAACCCCGGCATGACGTACGGGACGATGACAGTGTCGGCTCCGTAGATTTCGCGGGCGCGGCGCTCGCCGTCGGTCGTGTTGGTGATGGCGAGCAGCGCGTCGGCGTGCGTGTGGTCCACGTACGGGTAGGGGAGGGTCGCGTGCAGGATCGCCTCGACGGAGGGCGCCGGCGCACCCGCGCGCGTGACCTGGGTGGCGAGCTCGTTCACCATCTGCGGGTCGGTGAGGGCCTCGAGGCCGGCGAGCTTGAGCAGGTGCGCCATGCGCACCGGCGCGAAGCCGGGCGCCTCGATTGTCGCGAGGTCCCAGCCGCTGCCCTTCACGCAGAGGATGTCCTCTTCCTCGCCGATGACGTTGCGCTCCCTCAACTTGACCGACGTGTTGCCGCCGCCGTGCAGCACGAGTTCGGGATCCCTGCCGAGCAGCCGGGAGGTGTAGGCGCGCAGCGCGAGTTCCGTGGAGTGCAAGCGTGCCTCGGCGTCAGTCCAAAGGCTCTTCATCGATTTCCCCGGGCAGCCTTCACGGGCGCCAGACGGCGCGCGGCGCGCGCCAGCCTGCGGGCGAGCGTTGCGAGCCGCGAAGCCGGAGAAGCGAGCTTTCTCCTCAGATCCACGAGCTCCCTAGCCGACGGCACCCGCGCCAGCTCGCGCTCGCCCAGGGTGGCGAGGTCCTCGTCGAGCGGAGCGTAGAACCGCCCCCGGTAACGGACGATGTTGCGGCCGTCGCCGCCCGCCTCAATCAGGATCGGCGTTTCCCAGAACGTTTCATCCGCCGTCGCCAGCGGCCGGCGGACGAACTCCTCCGCGCGCAGCGGATAGCGGTTCGAATCGCCGCTGCCAGGCGCGTATCCGAAGGCGCTCATGAAGTCCTGCGGCAGCCCGAGAAACCTCTTACGGGCATTCTCGCCGAGCTTTTCGCGGTGCGAGCCGATCTGCCCGGCATTGAAGGTGGCGCTCTCGGTGTCGAAAACCTGTGCTGCGAAAGCATCGGGCGTTCCGGGAACGTGAAGCTTCAGTTGGAGCGACCAGATCAGCCGGCGCTGGACCGCGTCGTCGCCCCCGCCGCGCGCGCCGACCAGTTCCTCGAACGAGACCGGGACGACGTTGGAGAACTCGAGCCAGGGCACGAATCCCGCCATGCGGTCGCGGAACGATCCGAACAGCCACGGATCATCGATCAACGCCAGCAGGCGCTCCTCGAACGACTTGTTCCTGAGATAGCCACCGAAGATCGCATTTCCGTCGCGGTGGTAGTAGTTGGCCTCGGAGACCAGGATGTCGAGCGGATTACGGTAGATGAACAGCGCCGGGCTGGTGGCGAACGGATGGTGCCGGTTGCCGAACGGGCTGCGGCGCACGGTATCGATGAAGAAATCGGTCGCGCGGGTATGCGAGTTGGAGTACTCGACGCAGTACCAGTGACGGGGCCTTGGCCATTCCGGGCACAGGACGCCCGCGACGTAGCCGAATGCCTGGGCGAGCGTGTAGAGCAGATGCGTCCCGGCCTTGGGGATCGAGATCAGGAACAGCGGGCGCGCGTCGAAGGCGTGGCGTGTGCGAGGCGCGACGACGATCCCGTCCTTGAGGTCGACCAGCCTGAGCAGTTGCTCGGAGAGCGCGACCGGGTCGGTCTCGGACAGCAAGTAACAAGGCGCCGGTTGCCGGTCTGCGCCAGCGGGTGATGGATCCGGAGGGCTCATGCGCGCGTCGCAACCGAGCTCTCGCGCCTGGCGAACGGCTGCATCTGCCGGGCCGTTTTGCGGCCAGGCGATTATGCGGCGATGACCCTGCGCGTGCAGCTCCCGCACGGCGCTACGGAAGGCTTCCGCTTCACCCGCGATCAATTGGAGTTCGAGCATTCTCTTGCAGGTGACTGAGTCACTCAGTCACTGCTTCCTTTATTGCATCGCGCACGCTCTCCAGCGTCGTGCCATCGATCACGCCGGGCAGCCGCCTTGCTTCGTGCGTGTCGAGCCGCACCGGCCCCAGGGACCGCGGCAGCCCGTAATATACCCCGTTGTAAAATACGATGTCGTAGCCCTTCAGGCTCTCGATGAGACGCGGTGTCCCGGCCGCGCCGATGGCGGAGGAAAGCGCCATCCTGCGCAGCCGGCCCAGCGCCCTGCGCGCGAATGACACGACGCGCGCGCGGAGCGGCGCGCCGCCGCGCGCCTCCTGCTCCGCCGCGCGAAAGGCCTCCGCGAAGCGCACCGGGTCGCTCGCGCCGAGGCCTGCTTCATGCCGCTGGCGCAGCGCGCGCAGGTGACGCAGGGCGGCGGCCTGCGTCCCGCACGGGGCGTCCAGAAAGTCGCGCAGAAAGGCGTTCAGCTCGCGCGTCGTGTTCTCGGCGGCGTCCCAGATGGCTCGCTCGAGCGCTTCGTCGCTGAAGATCGAGCGCTCGATCTGCGTATGCTCGCGCCATCCGGGGCGGCGGAAGGGGAACTTGTCGGACACCAGGTTCGACTTGTTGAAGGCGAAGGTGAAGAGGTCCCGGTCGAAGAACTCCCGGCAGACCTCGCCGCGCCGGATGAAACCGGCCACCTGCTGCTGGAACGGCGTGTAGCGCGATTCGTCCAGCCGCGCGAACTTTCCGTACCCCAGCTCGACCGAAATGTCCTCCAGGCCGTGGCGGCGCGCAATTTCCAGGTGCTCGTTGACGAGCCAGCGCTTCCAGTCGCCGACGGCGCCGGCGCCGGGGCGATAGTTGTGCTTGTGTGCCTGCGTCAGGTTGACGTGGTCCAGCCTCGCCCAGATCTTGCGTGCGAAAGCCTCGGTGACCTCGATGCCTGCGGCCTTCCCGAGCCGGCGGATCGTCGGCACCGGCTCGGTGATGAGGTCCTCCCAGCGCATGACGGTATAGCCGCTCCGGTGCCGCAGAAACTCCCGCAGGTACGGCGCGAGGAAGCGCACCAGCCCCTCGTAGAAATCGAGGTCCGTGAACTTGTAGAGCGCCAGCTGCTCGCGCAGCCCGTGGTTATCGAGTTCCGGCGCGACGAATTTCTGGATGTACTCGCTCGCGAGCGCATTGAGCGAGAACACCGCGGAGTTGAGGATGCCGATGGGGTTGCGCACCGAGGCGTACTTGGCGTAGTCGCGGTAGGCGGGGTGCGACAGCCACAGCGCGGGGTCGCTGTGCGAGTGCACGACCTCGTCCATGTCGAGCAGCTCGCGCGGGTGCGAGGTGACGAGGGTGAAGTCGCCGATGCCGCGCACTCCGATGTATTTGCGGAAGCAGGCGGTGTCGGGGTCGCCCTCCTTGAGCCACTTGGGTCCACCGATCACGTAACGGAAGTTGGCGTTGTAGAGGAGGTCGTTGCCGACGCCGCGGCGCGCGAAAGCGCTCACGATGGCGGCGGAGACATGGTCCCCCAGGTGCCGCATCAGCGCGTTCAACACGCGCTGGCGCAGGTCGAGCTTGCCCGGGGCGAGCGGCACGAAATGGATCAGCACGCTCGCGAGCAGGGCAAACCCGCTGCGCGGGGCGCCGACCACGAGGGGCTGGAAGACTCTGGACGTCATATGAACCCTGGCGCAATTTCCCGGTGCGTGCGGGCGCGCGGGGAAAACCAACGTCGCGGCGACTTCCGGACGCGTGCCCGCGGAGGGTGGCGGCGCTCGCTAATTGACTACGCCTCGCTCGAAGTCGATGCGATCCAGCACCGGCTGCAACTTGTCGTAGACGTAGTATGCCTTCTGCGTCACGTCCACTTCTTGGGACTTGATGCAGTAGCGATAGTAGTCGCAGGCGTTGCAGACATCCATCTTGGATCTCAGGAGCTGCCGGACCTTGTGCGCGCGCGCACCATACCAGATGTCCTCGAACGACTGCTTGAGCAGGTTGCCTACCACGAACTGCTGGCAGAGTTGCACGCCGCCGTCCCACAGGATGCGGGCGTAGGTGAACGGAGACTTGCACGGGAACCGCATTCCAAATGCCGGCCCCAGCTGGTAATCTTGCCTGAGGGTGGGGACGACCCGCGTTGCGGGGTTGCCCGAGGTCACCAGGTCCCGGTCGAAATGCTGCGGGTAACGCAGCCGCAGCGGGGAGAACGGGTACCACCCCGCCCGCACGGATATCCGGCGCTGTTCCGTGATCAGGCGCTCGGCGACCGAGTCGAGCACCGCAAATGCCGCTTCTCTTATCGGATAAAGGCTTTCCCGGATCAGATCCGCGTTGGAGTCGCGGACCACCATGAAGATGAGCCGAGCCACATCGAAGCCATGCTGGTCCCAGAAATCGACGGTTTCCCAGGTTTCCTCCAGATTCTTCCTCATGAGCGTGGTGTTCAGCGCGAAGTAGGTCGGCCGCTCGCGAAACCGCTCGCGAAAGTAGAGGATATTGCGGAGCGTTTTGTCATAGTCAGCGTTTCTCCGGATCTGCTCGTAGGTGTCCCGCCGGATACCGTCGAATGAAAACGTGACGATGGAAAGGTCGGAATCGTAGATCGCCGGCGCGTCGAGCTTGGATATCCGGGTGCCGTTGGTGATCAGCTCGATCCGGTTCCTGTTCGCGTTGAGCCGGCCTATCAGATCGTTGAAGCGCGGATGGATAGTGGGCTCGAAGACGGAACCGATGATCACGTGCCGCCCTTCGATGAAGGAGAGCCTGTTCAGGGCTTCCAGGTCGAGCGATTTGACCTTCTCGTTCATGTAACTCACGTGGCACATCACGCAGCGCAGATTGCAACCCAGCGTCGGCTCGATCTCGATCAGGTCCGGAGGGGGCAGGGTACCGCCTTCGTCGTGCCGTTTTCTGAGAAATGTGAACATGTCCCGAGTGCTCTGCTATGCGCCCGCCGCGTGTCCGCGGTCGAGAATGAATCGCGCCAATGAGCGCGCGCTGAACCAGAGGAACAGGCGCAGCCGCCACGACATCGGCAGCTCGCGGTCGAGCAGCGTCACCTCGAGCATGCCGGCCGCCGGGCCGGCCGCAACAGGCAGGCGCCGCGCGGTTTCGCCCTCGATCGCGGCGAGCAGCCGCTGCGCCGCCGCGTTGCGCTCGTCGCGCATCCGTAGAAAGGTGTCGTCGTCGCCGAAGCGGTCGCGCTTGCCGTAGATCGCGTCGAAATCGCCCTTGCCGGTGCGGTAATGCATGTGCTCGAAGACGACGTCCTCCAGGTAGATCAGCCGGGGGTGGCCGCGCCGCTCCAGCCGCTTGAAGATATCGAGCAGGTGATAGTCGATGAAGGCGCCCCGGTAGGCGCGCGGAAACGGCTCGCCCAGCATCTGGCACGCCGCGCGCGAGAGGATCGGGAAGGCGCTCAAGCCCCGCCCCTTGAAGAGATCGTTGGGGTAGGCGAGATAGACCCGGTCCTGCATGGCCGCGTGCATCTCGCGCAGTTTCCTGTCCCAGCCGCGCGTCTGGATCACGACGTCGTCGTTGGCGAGCACCACGATGTCGCCGCGGGACCGCTCGAAACAGGCCGTGTTGTAATCGCCCATGGACGCGCGGGGCCCGACGATGGTGCGGACCTCGAGGCCTTCCACCTGGAAGCCGTGGCTTGACGGGTCATCCGCATCCGCGTAGACGACCACCTCCACCAGGTCCGGCCGCTCGCTGCGGGCGAGCACGCTTTCCAGGAAGCGGCGCAGGAGCTCGGCCCGCCCGCGCGTCGGCAGCAGCAGCGAGATGCGCGCGTTCATGCCCTGGGCCTGCAGGCTGCCGCGGCCCAGCGTGCGATCCTGGTAGCGGGCGGCGACGTCCCGTGACGGACCGGCGTCCACGACGCTGCCGAAGTCGAGACAGATGGCGTCGTCGCAAAGATCCGCGATCTCGTCCATGTCGTGAGACACGAGCATCAGCGTGCCGCCGCGCTCCTTGAATTCGCGCAGCGCACCGAGGCACTTGCGCTGGAAGCGCGCGTCGCCGACCGTAAGCACTTCGTCTATGAGCAGGATGTCGGCCGGCGAGTGGATGATGACGGCGAAGCGCAGGCGCGCGATCATTCCCGCGGAATACCTGCGCAGCGGCCGGTCGAGGCTCGCCTCCATTTCGGAAAACTCGGCGATGCGGTCGAAGCGGCTGCGGATCTCGGCGAGCGTCATGCCCAGGATGGACCCGTAGAGATAGACGTTTTCGCGCCCGGTGAGGTGGCCCTGGAAGCCCGCTCCCAGCTCGAGGAGCGAGGCCGCGCGCCCATTGAGGCTGGCGCGCCCGCGGTCCGCCTGCACCGCGCCGAGCAGTATCGCGAGGAGCGTGGTCTTGCCGCTGCCGTTCGGCCCGATCACGCCGAGCGCCTGGCCGGAGGTCACGATGAAGTTGACGCCGGAGAGCGCCCAGTGGCGCGCGAAGCGCGTATCGCGCGGCACGCCGCCGAGCAACATGCCTCTCAGCCCCACGGGCCGGCGCATGCGGTACGATTTCCAGACGTTCTCGCAGACGACCGCGTGCGTCATACCAGCTCGCCGACGCGCGGCGCAAGCTTGCGGTACAGCAGCCAGGTGACGGCCCCGGCGGCGACGGCGAATCCGGCGGCGTAAGCGATGCGCGGAAGGTCCAGCGCTCCCGCCATGAACAGCGATCGCCACGACTCCATCAACGCGTGAAACGGATTCAGCTCGAAGTATTGGTGAAGAGGCTCCGGCACGATGGAGATCGGGTATACCATCGGCGTGGCGAAGAACAGCAGCGGGAAGCCGATGCCGAGCAGGGGTTCGATTTCACGAACGTAGACGTTGATGAGAGCGAAGGCGAGCGCAAGCGGGTAGACAAACGCAACCTGGAGCGCAAGCATCAGGGGAATCTGCCACAGCCAGGAGACGGCTGCGTCGTAGCCCCCCGCCAGCACGACCCATGCGATGACCACCGGCAGCGCAAGGATGAAATGAACCATCTCCTGCACCACGTTGCTCAGGGGCAGGATCGCGTGCGCGAGGCCCATCTCCTTGACGAGCGGAGCGTTGACGACGAAGCTGCGGGTGGCGCCCGTCACGCCCACGCTCAGCCACACCCACGGGAACATGCCGGCGATGAGATAGACCGAGTAGTTGGGCATGTCGAGCCGCATGATGATCTTGAAGGCGATCCAGTAGACGAAGGCGAGCGCGAACGTGTGCGCGAGCGCCCACACGTAGCCCAGGACCCGCCCCTTGTAGCGCGCCTTCAGCTCCTGGCGCGCCAGCAGGTAGAGGAATTCGGCGAGCTGCCGCAGGCTGCGCTTAACGGTAGGCATGCGCGCTTGCCTTGATCTTGCCGGATTCCGCCGCCGCCATGCGCTCCTGGTAACGCGCGGCGACGCCCGCCATCGGCCCGGCATCGACCACGCGGCCGAGGTCGAGGCAGATTCCCTCGTCGCAGACCTCGGTCACCTCCTTCATATTGTGGGAGACGATGATCAGAGTGCCGCCGCGCGCCCGGAATTCGCGCAGCGCGCGGTGGCACTTGGCCTGGAAGCTCGCGTCGCCTACCGCCAGCACTTCGTCGATCAGCAGGATGTCGGCCGGGGAGTGGATGATGGTGGAGAAGCCGAGCCGGGCAATCATGCCGGCGGAGTAGGTGCGCAACGGCTGCTCGATCGCCCCCTCCAGCTCCGAAAATTCGGCGATATTCTCGAACCGCCGCCGGATCTCGGCGAGCCGCACGCCCAGAATGGATCCAAAGAGGAACACGTTCTCGCGGCCGGTGAGATCGCCATGGAATCCAGCCCCGAGCTCGAGCAGCGGAGCGACACGCCCGCTGAGGCTTACGCGCCCGCGGTCCTCCTGCACCGTGCCGAGCAGTATCGAGAGGAGCGTGGTCTTGCCGCTGCCGTTGGGCCCGATCACGCCGAAGCTGCGGCCGCGCGGCACCTGGAAGCCCACTTCGGCGAGCGCCCATTCGCGCGCGAAGCGCGTGTCCCTGGGCGGGTCGGCGCCGAGCAGCAGCGACTTCACGCCGAGCGGCCGGTGACGCTGGTAGGTTTTCCAGAGGTCCTCGCACAGTACCGCGTGCGTCATACCAGCTCCCCGACGCGCGACGCGAGCTTGCGGTAAAGCATCCAGGCGATCACCCCTGCCACCGCGGCGCAGGCGGCGGCGTAGGCCATGTGGTTGAAATCGAGCGTGCCCTGCAGGAACATCGAGCGCCACGATTGCATCAGCGCGTGGAGCGGGTTCAGCTCGAAGTAATGACGGTAGGCCTCGGGCACCATGGTGATCGGATAGACCATCGGCGTGGCGAAGAACAGCAGCGACAGGCCGATGCCGACGAGGTATTCGATGTCGCGCACGTAGACGTTGGTGAGCGCTAGGCCGAGCGCAAGCGGATACACGAAGGCGAGTTGCAGGGCGAGCAGCAGGGGCACCTGCCAGATCCAGGACGTGCTGGGCCGGATTTCGCCCGCGAACCACAGGAACGCGATGATCGCGGGCAGGGCGAACGCGAAGTGCACCATCTCCTGCGCGACATTGCCGAGCGGAAGGATTGCGCGCGGCAGGGGCGCTTTCTTGATGAGCGAGGCGCTGACGACGAAGCTGCGGGTGCCGGCGACCATGCCCGCGCTCAGCCACACCCACGGGAACATGCCGGTGATGAGATAGAGCGAGTAATTCTCGATCTCCAGCCGCATGATGAACTTGAACGCGATCCAGTAGACGAAGGCGAACGCGAACGGGTTTACCAGCGCCCACACGTAGCCGAGAAAGCTGTTCTTGTAGCGGACCTTCAGCTCCTTCTTCACCAGGAGGTAGAGGAGCTCAAGCGTCTGGCGGGCATCGAACATTGCGGTAGCCGGCGGTTTAGAGCACAACGAGGCCCAGGAGATCGCGCATCGGGAAGGCGTCCGGATAGTAACGGGCATACAGGTCCCGGCTGATGACCAGCCGGGTGCCAGACGCCTCCGCCGCGGCATCGTTCAGGATGCGGCCGAACTGCGCGCTGTCATCGACACGCTCCAGTTTCACTCGCGGAATCGCCCCCAGCGCGCGCAGCAGCCTGAGATACGTCTCCGCACGCCGGCTGTCCACCAGGACTTTCACCAGCGAAATGTCGCCCGTCCCGCTCACCAGTCGGCGTGCATGCTTTAAATTCGGTGCAAGGTGGAACAACCCTTCGGCGAGGACCTCGGCCTGCACGGAAAATTGCGCCAGACGGTAACGGATCCGGCCGGCGAATTGCCGCAAGGAAGCACGGGTTCCCGAGCTTGCGGCGCCTTGCTCGAGAAGACCGCGCTGGGCCCGGCGCACCACGTGTCCGACGGCCAGCCATGCGAACGCGAACGCCCGCGTGAACAAGGAAATGGCGGCAGTCGCGAGGAAATCTTGTGCGTCGATTCGCGACCTGATTCCTTCGAGCGTCGGCGCTTCCAGGACGCCGGAGCGGCCACCGGGCCCATTGTGTTCCCGGCGCTCGTCTATCGAGAGTCC
>Ga0180063_1000167_pt1 | contig 16262 bp, 13 predicted proteins | sample EasRivT47_16_10D_FD_121776 | JGI IMG/M metagenome (GOLD analysis project Ga0180063, IMG submission 121776) | Soil microbial communities from meander-bound floodplain in the East River, Colorado, USA - East River metaG ERMLIBT47_16_10D | ecosystem: Environmental > Terrestrial > Soil > Floodplain ...
CGCGCGCTCGCGGTCGACGCGCTGCGTCCAGGTCACCCGCGCCATGCCGGTGTCCGCGTCGTAGGAATCGAGCGCCAGCGTGCCCTGGCTCGGCAGCGGAGCCGTGCCGGACGGGCTCGCGATCTGGGTCTCGTACTCGATCGGCACGCCGGGCTCGAAGCGCCAGCCGAGCGGCAGGAAGTAGACCGAGGCCGACTTGGCCACGTGCTCGAGGATCGCCTGCTCGCTCTCGTAGGTCGTGGCCAACTGCGCGAGCAGACCGTCGATCAGCTCCATCGGAGCATCCTGCGCCGCCAGCTCCTTGCGCAGGGAGGCGCCGATGCGCTTCATCTTCCGGCGGACCTCGGCGGCGTTGCGCACGCCGGTGGGCGTTCCGTCCGCGTCGATCACGATCTCGAGACCGACCCCGGCCGTCATCTTGACCAGCTGCTCGAGGACCGGCTGTCCCGTCACGCCTCGCGTGTCGATGTTGGGACGCCCCGACACCCAGTGCACGACGTAGCCGTCCGGCCCCGCCTCGAGCACCTCGAGGTCGAGGATCGACGAGGCCTTCATCGAGGGCTTCGTCTTGTTGCCGTCGGTTCCCCGTCTGGAGGTGTGCTCCTCGCGTAGCGCCAGACGGTCGCCCTTCGACCAGCGCGGGACGGCCGACACGATCGAAGCCGGGTCGTTCGCCCGCTCGGGTACTGCCTGGACGAACCCGACCGCGAGAGATAGAGCTACCAGCGTGACGCCGACCTCGGGGAGCCGCATGGGGGTGACCTCCGCGCCCGAATGTCGTCTCCCGCCGCCCCCGGGGCAAGGAACGGGCGCACCCTTCTTTTCTGCCCCAAATGAGGCAGGATGGAGCCATGCGGATCTGGAAGCACTGGGTCAAGGAGACGGCACGGGTGACCGGGCCGCGGGGGAAAGTGCTCGAGCTGGGCGCCTGGGGCGGCTCGGCGACGAGCCTCGACGACGCTCGCCGTCGGGCGCGCGAGGTCCTCGCGTCGATCGTGCGGCGCGTCGAGGCGGGCCAGGACCTGGAGCGCTACGCGTACTCGGACCGGCCGCTCCGCGAGGAGATCGTCGAGGAGATCGACGGCGCGGTGATCACACGCAACTCCCACGGCGCGCTCGTGCTGAATACGCGCGAGGCGATGTTCATCGACGTCGATGTCGAGGCGGAGCCCCGCGCTGGGATCGGCCGCACGGTCGCGGGGCTCTTCGGGCGCAAGCGCGAGCCCACCGAGCATGCCGGCCTCGCGGGCGTGCGCCAGGCGGCGGCGCGCTGGCCCGAGATGGGACTGCGCGTGTACCGGACGTGCAAGGGGCTGCGCTGTCTCGTCACGAGCGCCACCTTCGATCCGCAGTCCAGCGAGGCCCAGGCGGTCCTGACCGCGTTCGGCAGCGATCCCCTGTATGTCCGGCTGTGTCTGGCCCAGGAGAGCTTCCGGGCGCGACTGACGCCCAAGCACTGGCGAATCGGCGTGCCGCGTCCGCCCGTGCGCTACCCGTGGTCCGACGCCGCCGAGCAGCAGCGCCACCTGGAATGGGTCCGGGCATACCAGGAGCGGGCGACGGGCTACTCGACCTGCGAGCTGCTGACCACGCTCGGCCCACCCCGCATCGCACCCGAGGTCGAGCCGATCGTGACGCTGCATGACCGGCACGTCTTCACGCCCGCCGGGGGCCGCCTGGCCTAGGGGGCGGAAAAGAAGGGTCTCCGCATCTACAATGGGGAACCCTTTTCACCCGGAGACTCCCGCATGAGACGGAACACGTTCCTCCTCTCGCTCGCCTTGGCCTTCGTCTCCACCGCGGCACTGGCCGCGGATTGGCCGCATCTACGCGGCCCCGCGCTCGACGGACGCACGCCGGGCGGGGGAGCGCTCGACTCGGCCTCGGCTCTCGAGGTGGCGTGGAAAGTCCCGCTCGGCTCGGGCTACTCGGGTGTGGCGGTTGCGGGTGGCCGGGCGGTGACCCTCTATTCGGACGGGAAGACCGACTGGATCGCCGCCTTCGATGCGGCGACCGGCAAACAGGCCTGGCGCCACAAGCTCGGCGAGGCCTACAAGGGCCACGACGGGTCGGACGATGGCCCGCTCAGCTCGCCCGTCATCGGCGAGGGGCACGTCTTCGCGATCGATGCCCGGGGCGGTCTCGTTGCGCTGCGCCTGGCCGACGGGACGCCGGCCTGGACGCGACAGCTCGTCTCCGACTTCGGCGCGAAAGCGCCCGACTACGGCTTCACCACAACGCCGCTCGTCGAGGGGCGGATGTTGATCGTCCAGGCCGGTGGCTCGGACAACCGCATGCTCGTCGCGCTCGAAGCACGAACCGGGACGACCGCCTGGACCCAGGGCGGCGACGGTGTCGACTACCAGTCGCCGATCGTGATGCCGCTCGCCGGGAGCCGTCACCTGGTCGCCGTGGGCAAGAAGTCGCTCGCCGGCTTCGATCCCCAGACGGGCAAGGTGCTCTGGACCAAGGAGTTCCCCGACGGCACGCGCGCGGGGAACGCGACGCCGACCTACATCGATGACGACCGGTTCCTCATCTTGATGGGCGGCGACGCGCGAGTGTTCCGCCTGGCGAAGGCCCAGTCCGGCTTCGACCTCAGCGAGCTCTACCAGTCGAACGCGCTCGGAGGGAGCTACGCGCACCCCGTGTACCACGACGGCCACGTCTACGGCTTTCGCGGCCAGATCCTGACCTGCATCAACGCCGCGACCGGCGAGCGCGTCTGGCGCTCGCGCGAGCCGGGGGGCGACGGCCTGATCCTGGTCGACGGCAAGCTCGTGATCTTCGCGACCAAGGGCAACGTCGTCGTCGCCGACGCCACACCGGAGGGCTACAAGGAGCGCGCCCGGGTCCGGGCACTCCCGGGGAGCAGCCTCACCTGGCCGAGCTTCGCCGACGGACGGATCTTCCTGCGCAATCTCGATGCGCTGGCCGCGGTGACGGTCCGCCACGGCGGTGGCGCCGCTCCGGTCGCCACGAAGGCCGAGAGCAAGAGCGAGTTCGGGCGCTGGGTCGGCCAGGTCGAGAGCGCGAGCGACAAGACGGCGATGGTCGACGCGCTCTTCGCGCGGACGGCCCAGACTCCGATCGTCGAGGACGGATACGTGCACTTCGTGTACCGCGGCGCGGCCAAGGACGTCGCGGTAGCGGGATCGATGAACGACACGGAGAACCCCGAGCCGATGCGCCGCGTCGAGGGCACAGACCTGTACTACCGCACGTACGAGCTCGAGCCGGGCGTGCGCTGGGAGTACGCGTTCCAGACCGATTACGAGACCTGGGGACCGGATCCGCACAACCCGCGCTCCGTGCCCGCGATCGAGGGCGACCAGAAGCTGTCCGAGGTGGCGACGGGCGGCCAGGCGCCGCCCAAGTTCCTCGAGAGCCCCACGGGCGCGCGCGGGCGCATCGACACCTTCGCGCTGAAGAGCCAGGCGCTGGGAGCCGACAAGGAAGTCAAGGTCTGGGTGCCGCCGGACTACGACACGAGCAAGCAGTCCTACCCGCTGCTCGTGGTCAACGACGGGACCGCATGGCTCGACAAGGGCCTGCTGGCGACCGCGCTCGACAACCTCGTGGGAACGCGCGTCGCCCCCGTCGTCGTGGCGTTCGTCCCCGCGGCGGGCCAGTGGTGGTTCGAGGCGGGCGGCAGCCGCACCGATGACTACGCACGCATGCTCGCAGAGGAGCTCGTACCGGAGCTCGAGAAGCGCTACCGGCTGATCGCCAAGCCCCAAGCGCGTGCCGTGCTGGGTAACCGCTTCTACGGGTTCAGCACCGCCTATGCCGCGGTCGAGCACCCTCAGGTATTCGGCAAGGCCGCGATCCAGAGCGTGTACCTAGGGCTCGGCCACGTGGACGACCTGGCGATCAAGGTCGGCAAGCGCACGGAATCCTCGCCCCGGTTCTACCTGGACTGGAATCGCTTCGACGAGCGCAACATCGACCGCGGCTGGGACTTCGCCCAGGACAGCCGCCAGTTCGCCGACATGCTGCGCCAGGGCGGCTACTCCTTCGACGGCGGCGAGGTGGTCGACAGCTACGGCTGGGGCGGCTGGCGCGGCCGTATCGATCGCGTGCTGGCCACACTGTTCCCGCTGGGGTAGATGATCGAACACGACTGGAAGCCGTTGCTCGACCGCGCGCTCGCGCACGCGGTCGAGCACCTGAGCTCGCTGCCGGAGCGCCCGGTCGCGCCGCGCAAGGAAGCGGCGGCGCTTCTCGCCGAGATGAACCGGCCGATCCCCGAAGACCCCACACCGGCGATCGACGTGCTCGACGAGCTGGTGCGGATCGCGGAGCCCGGCCTGACCGCGATGCCCGGAGGGCGGTTCTTCGGCTGGGTCATCGGCGGCGCCGTCCCAGCCGCGCTCGCGGCCGACTGGCTGACCTCGGCCTGGGACCAGAACGCCGGCTCGGCCGAGGGTACCCCCGCCGCCGCAGCGGTCGAGCAGGTGGCGATCCGCTGGGTCCTCGAGCTGCTCGACCTGCCTCGGCAGTCGTCGGCCGCGCTCGTCACCGGGGCGCAGATGGCCAACTTCGTCTGCCTGGTCGCCGCGCGCGATCGGGTGCTCGAAGCGGTGGGATGGGACGTCGAGACGAACGGCCTGGCCGGCGCGCCGCGCGTTCGCGTTGTCGTCGGAGCCGAGCGTCACGACACGCTCGACCGCGCGCTGCGCTTCCTCGGCTTCGGCACCGGCCCGACGGTCGTCGTCGAAGCCGACGAGCAGGGACGAATGAGCCCCGCAGCGCTCGCGCGACACCTTGCACCGCCCGAGCTGCCGACGATCGTCTGCCTGCAGGTCGGGAACGTGAACGGCGGAGCGATCGATCCGCTCGAGGAGATCGTCGTCGTCGTCGAGCACCTGCGCAGACGGCTCCCGGCTGGCGCGGTGTGGCTCCATGTCGATGGCGCCTTCGGGCTCTGGGCGCGCGCCAGCCGCACGCTCGGCCCGCTCGTCGCCGGAGTCGAGCACGCGGACTCCTGGGCCACCGACGCCCACAAATGGATCAACACGCCCTACGACTGCGGCATCGCGATCCTCGCCGACTCGCTCGCGCACCGCAGGGCGATCGGCATCCACGCCGCGTATCTCCCGGACCACGACGATCCGGACGTGCGCGTCCCGTTCGACTGGACGCCGGAGCTGTCGCGGCGCGCGCGCGGTTTCGCGCTATGGGCTGCGCTGCGACAGCTCGGACGGAGTGGCGTCGAGGAACTGGTCGACCGCACGTGCCGGCTGGCGCGCTCGTTCGCCGAGAAGCTGGCCTCGGCGGATGGAGTGGAGGTTCTGAACCAGATCCGGCTCAACCAGGTAGTCGTGCGATTCCGCGATCCGGCGGGGCGCGACGACGACGCGCACACGCGCGGGGTCGTCCGGCGGACCCAAGCCGACGGCACGTGCTTCCCCACTCCGACCGTGTGGCGCGGCGTCGCCGCGATGCGCATCTCCGTCTCGAACTGGTCCACGGACGACGCGGACGTCGAGCGATCGATCGCCGCGATCCTGCGCGCCCATCGCGTCTCAGTCTGACTCGCCCCGTCTCAGTCTGAGACGCTGGCGCAGTCACCGATCCTCGGAATCCAAAGGAAAGGCCCGAGTCGTAACTGGGCCCGTCGGTTGCAGAAAGCAACCGCCATGGGCCCGCTGTTGGCGCTCTTGCTCGTGCTCGCGGCATTCGTCGCCTTCCGGGCGCGTGGCTTGCTCCGTCGAAACGAGGGGCGCAAGGCGGGTCAGACAGGGGAGATGTCTCAGGTCCGACGTGCGATCGACACGGTTCTCGTGGCGGTGAAGGGACGGTTCGCGGCCTCGCCGCCTCGCGCCGGCCTCGGGCGGCAATACCGGGTGGCGCAAACCGCTCGCCGCCGTCCCATGCAGCGAGGGCGTCCCACGAGACGTCCGAATCGCCGGGAAGGCGACGCCCTGGGTGGGCGGCTGGCCCGTCACGCCTCGCGGTGAGGGCTACTCGACGGTACCCTGACTGCCGCATGCGCTCGATCATCCGTGGAACCGGAATGCACGTCCCGTCGCACGTCGTGGACAACCACCGCCTGTCGCGCGTGATGGACACGACCGACGAGTGGATCGTCCAGCGCACCGGGATCTCGACACGACATTTCGCCGGGTCGGGTGAGGCGACGAGCGATCTTGCGGTGCCCGCTGCGGCACGGGCTCTCGAGGACGCGGGTGTCGACCGGGCCTCCGTCGACTACGTCGTCTTCGCCACGATGACGCCCGACCAGCTGTTCCCGGGGGCCGGGTCGGCATTCCAGCACAAGCTCGGTCTCGGCCACGTGCCGTGCCTCGACATTCGCCAGCAGTGCGCGGGCTTCCTCTACGGCCTGCAGGTCGCGGACGCCGTGATCCGCTCGGGTCAGCACGCCACGGTGCTCGTCGTCGGAGCCGAGGTGCACGGCGGGTTCATGCCCTGGTCCTGGGACGTCGTGCTCGGCACGTCCGATCGCGCGGTCACGCCCGAGGAGTACGCGTGGAACACGCGCTTCCGCGATCGCACCGTGCTGTTCGGCGACGGCGCGGGCGCCTTCGTCCTCGCGCCGGGGTCCGAGGACGATCGCGGGCTTCTCGACATCGAGCTGCACACGGACGGAGCGTACGTCGAGTCGATGTGGGTTCCCGCGTGCGGTAGCGCCTACCGGCCTTACGTCGACCGGCAGATGATCGAGGAGGGCCGGACCGTCCCGATCGTGGAGGGGCGCGAGGTATTCAAGGCCGCTGTGACCCTGATGCCCGAGGTGGTCACGGGGATCCTGGCCCGGAACGGCCTCGGCACGGACGACCTCGACCTGCTCCTGATGCACCAGGCGAACCTGCGCATCAACGAGGCCGTGCAGAAGCGGCTCGGTCTTCCCGACCAGAAGGTCTACAACAACATCCAGAAGTACGGGAACACCACCGCGGCGACGTTGCCGCTCGCTTTCCACGAGGCGCGGCGCGAGCGCGCGCTCGGCCCGGGGGCGCTCGTGTGCCTCGTGGCGGTCGGCGCCGGGCTCAACTGGGGCGCCGCGCTGTACCGCTGCTGACCGCAGCTTCCCTCACTCCACCGAGCCGACGAGATAGAGCAGCACGGCGTCGGTGCCGAGCGACACCCGCTGGATCGCGGCCGAGCCCCGACTACCTGGCGCGAGCGTCACGGGCTCGCTTGGCACGGAGTCGAGGCCGAGCCCGATCCGCGTCGGGCTGAACTCGACGAGCGGCGACGTCGCCGTCCCGGCGGGCCCGAGCGCGATGTAGACGACGGCGGCGAACAGCGGAGCGGCGACCAGCATCCCGGTCACACGCCGGCGGCGAACGCGCGCACGCTCGACCCGCGCGATCCGTGCGCGCAGCCGCTCGACGCCCCCGGTTGGGGGAACGAGCTCTTCAAACGCGCCGTCGGGCCGAGATCTCACGGGTCGATGTCTCCAGCTCCATCTTGCGGCGCAGAACCGTGAGCGCTCGATGCCGCCGCGAGCCGACCGTCCCCGCCGGGATCGACAGCACGCGGCCGATCTGGTCGTAGGTCATCTCGGTCAGCTCGCACAGCAGCACGACGTTGCGCAGGTCGTCGGGCAGCTCCTGGACCGCAGCCCGCACGCGCGCTCGCTCGTCCGCGCTCGTCGCATGATCGTCCGGATGGGCTGCCGAGAGGGCGATGCGGACCGACTCGAGCGGCACCCAGGCCCAGCGCTTGCGCCGGCGCAGCCGTGAGGCCGCCAGGTTCAGCGCGATGCGATAGACGAACGGCTCGGCCGTCGCCACGTCGACCCGTGCGCGGGTGTCCCACAGGCGGACGAACGCCTCCTGCACGACGTCGTGGGCGTCCTCGGCGTTCCACAGCCAGCGATAGACGACGTTGTAGATCGGCTTTTCGAGCCTGCGGTACAGGTGCTCCAGCTCGAGCTGATCCATGTATGAAGTTCATGCCGGGAGGTCGGCCGCGACCACATAGTACAGGGTCAGGTCGTCCCGGCCCGCGCCGGCGAAGGCGGCGGGTGGGTCGCCTGCGTAGCCGCTCTCGGCCAGCACGAGCACCTGTCCGCGTTTCAGCACCACGCGTGTGTTCAGCTCGTGCGGTGTCCGGTTCACGCCGAGGCGGATCTCGGCCACGACGTCCGCCGCCGAGGTCGCCGCGCGCTGCCGGACGGCCGATTGGCGGCCGTTGTTCGAGGCAAACTCGTCGCCGACCGACGTGACGCGCAGGTGCTCGAGCAGGCTGAACTCGGTCGGACCCTGCTTCGCCGCGACCTGGCCCAGCGCCGCATCGAGAGCGGGCAGCCCGTCGGTACCGAGCACGACGAAGCCCGGGCCCTCACGCCGCGGTTCGCTCGCCGCTGGTCGGCCCGGGGCCGAGCGCCGGCCGACGAGGATCCAGTAGTCGAGAGCCACGGCCTGCGGCCCCCGCTTCTCGGGCGCGGCTTGCTTCAGTTGCTCGACGAACGCCTGCACGCCCGTCTGGATCGTCGGCGGGGCGACGACGAGGACCGTGCCCGACGGTCCGACCGACACGGATCCCTGCACCTTGTCGCCGATCACCAGCGCGTTTCGCAGCATCTGGCGCGCCTCATCCTCGTAGCCCGGTGGAACCTGGTACGTCCGCAGGAACACCTGAGGCTCCTGCGGAGCGGGGGCCGGGCCGCGCCAGCAGGCGGGCGCAAGGAGCAAGGCGGTCAACAGCGCGGCTGTGGCGATCGTGCGGTTCGTCATGGGTTCTCCTCTCGGTCTCTCCTACGCCCGAGCCTCCGAATCCTTCGGAGATTCCGTACCGCTTCCCTAACCCCGGGTTAGGGAAGCGGTACGGAATAGGGGTTCCACTCCGGGCAAGGAAACCGCAGAATCCCGGGGTGATCCGCTTCACGGCCCTCGACATCTTCTGGACCGCCGCGTTCCTGCTGCTGATGGTCGGCGGGGCGTTCGTGTTCTACCGCCTCGCCCGGCGCTCCGAGTCCGACTTCTTCCTCGCCGGCCGCGGGCTGCCGTGGTGGCTCCCCGCGGCGAGCGTGTTCAGCACGCACACGGCGACCGACACGCCGATGTGGATCGCGGGCGTGCTCTACGTCCACGGCCTCCGTGGGCTGTGGTACACGTTCTTCGCGGCCTGGACCGCGATCGCCGCATTCGTCTCGGCACGCATGTTCCGCCGCTCGCTGGCCTACACCCAGGCCGAATGGCAGCTCCTGCGCTACCACGGCCTGGGTGCCGAGCTCCTGCGCGGCTGGCTCGCCGGCTGGCAAGTGTTCATGAACATGTTCATTCTCGGCTGGGTCGGCATCGCCATGGGCAAGGTGTGTGCGTTCGCCTTTGGCTGGCCGGTGTGGGTCGGCCTGGTCGTGCCGAGCGTGATCACGGCAGCCTACACGCTCGCCGCGGGGTACTGGGGCGTCGTGATGGGCGACTTCCTCCAGGGGATCGTCGCCGTGTTCGCGATCGTGTTGCTCGCGGGCGTCGGTCTCGCGGCGGTCGGTGGCCCGACTGCCCTCGTCGAGCGGCTCGACGCGCTCGGCGGAATGTGGCGGCTCGACGCGCTGGCCTTCACCGGCTGGACCAGCGGCGACTTCCCGGTGCTGTGGTGGCTGACCATGCTCGTGATCGCAGTGATCGGCGGCTTCGGCATGGGCACGAGCATCGACTGGTACGTCGAGGCGCAGCGCATCCAGTCGGCGCGCACGCTGCGCGATGCGAGCTGGGGCATCTGGGCCGGCGGGGCGATCACGCTCGTGCGCAACGCGTTCTGGGCCGTGACGATCCTGGCGTTCTTCGTCCTCTTGCCGGGTCTCGGGCGCACGGCGGACTTCGAGCTGGCCTGGTTCCGCATGGGGTTCGAGCTCTTGCCCGCGGGGCTCGTCGGCCTGTTCTTCGCCGCGATCCTGGCGATCCACCTGTCGACGATCTCGAGCCACCTCAACCTGGGCGCGCTCTACTTCACCCGGGACCTGTATCAGCGCTACCTGCACCCGGAGGCGACCGAGCGCGCGCTCGTCTGGGTCGGGCGGGCCACGACCGCCGTCCTGCTCGTCGGCTCCTTCTTCTACGGGCTGATGATGGAGGAGATCACGAGCTGGTTGATCTTCGCGCTGTGGCTGATGATGGCCGGCGTATGGCTCCCCAACATCCTCCAGGTCATCTGGTGGCGCTTCAACGCCTGGGGCTACCTGGCGGCGTGGATCGCGAACCTCGGCGTGTCGTGGCTCGTGGTATGGGTGCTGCCCGCGTTCGGCGTGCTGCCGAAGCTGCCCGACTACCTGCAGTTCTGGGCGCTGATGGCGCTCGGCGTGCTCGCGTTCCTGCCGGCCACGCTGCTCACGCGCGCCGAGCCGATGAACCACCTGGTCGAGTACTACGTGATGACGCGGCCGCTCGGCTTCTGGGGTCCGGTGCGCCGGGAAGCGATCCGGCAAGGCCGCATCACGCAGGCCGACGACGCCCGGGCCTGGACGCGCGCGGACTGGACGGCGATCGTGCTCTCGCCGATCGTGTTCGCCTGCCTGCTCTTCGGGCTGACCGGGGCGCTATTGCTCCAGCGGTCGGGGTGGCTTCTCGTCGTGGCCATGGTCCTGGGCGTCGTGATGTACCGGTCGATCGATCCCAAGCTGCGCGCGGAGTCACGCGAGTACGAGGGCAGTCAGGCCGGTTACGTGGCCGACCTCGAGCGGCGGAACCGGTGGGAGGGGGAGACATGACGACGATCACCATCGGGGATTCGTGCGAAGGTCGAATCGAGTTGATTCCGGTGCGCCGCATGAAGGAGATGCGCGGTTTTCTCCGCGGCATCGACACGTCGGTGGATAGAGAGCCCGACCGAGCATGAAAGTCGAAGAGTACCGTCTCACGGGCGGAGGAACAGAATGGACCGCGGGCTCGTCACGCTACTGGGCATGAGCATCGCCTACGTCGCGTCGTTCCTCGGCATGGGCTTCGCCTGGTGGGCCTGGCGCAAGCGGCAGCGCGGCGGCGGGGACAAACCGTGACGCTCGACCCGATCCCGGCGCACCCGCCGATCGACGGACCGTTCTGGACGGTCGTCGTCCCGGCCGCACTGCTCGTCGTGGCGACGGCCGCCACGTGGCTGCTCTACCGGCGCTTCTCCACTCGGGAGGGCGGTCGCAGCGGAGGTTGCTGATCGAAAACTACCCGACCCATGAACGCACGCCTCGGGTGCCGAGGTCCGCTGTAGGCTCCCAGGTGCTCTTCGCCAAGACGGAAAGCCGGCGTGGCCTGACCCGTTGAGCGCCCTGCGACTGGCCGTGCTCATGGCCCTGGTAGACGTCACCCGCTTCGTCGATCCGTTCATCGGCACGGGCGGCCACGGCCACACCTTCCCCGGGCCGACGTTGCCCTTCGGCATGGTCCAGCTCGGGCCCGACACGCGGCTCGAAGGCTGGGACGCCTGCTCGGGCTACCACCACGACGACACCTCGGTCTACGGCTTCTCGCACACCCATCTGAGCGGCACGGGCATCCCGGACTACGCGGACGTGCTGTTCATGCCGATCGCCGGCGCGCCGCGCCTGGTGGGCTACGCCTCGCGCTTCGACAAGGCGACCGAGCGCGCCGAGGCGGGCTACTACGCCGTCGAGCTGCTCGACTCCGGAATCCGTGTCGAGCTGACGGTGACCGAGCGTGCGGGGTTTCACCGCTACCGCTTCCCGCCCGGCACGCCGGCCCACGTGATCGTCGATCTCGCGCACCGCGACCCGGTCCTCGAATCCGCGCTGCGAGTGACCGGCGAGCGCGAGATCGAGGGCACGCGCCGGTCGTCGTCCTGGGCCAAGGACCAGGTCGTGCACTTCGTGGCCCGTTTTTCACGACCGTTCGAGAGCGCTCGGGTCACGGACGACACAGCGCGCAAGGGCGCGTTGTCCTTCGGCGACGGCGGGGGCGAGCTGCTGATCAAGGTCGGCCTCTCCGCCGTCGACGTCGAGGGCGCGCGGCGCAACCTCGACGCCGAGATCCCGGGCTGGGACTTCGACGCGGTCCGAGATGCCGCTCGAGCACGCTGGAACGAGGCGCTCTCCCGAATCGAGGTCGAGGGCGGAAGCACGGCCGAGCGGACCGTGTTCTACACCGCGCTCTACCACGCGCTCCTCGCGCCGAACGTCTACTCGGACGTCGACGGCCGCTACCGCGGCCGGGACGGCCGGATCCACCAGGCCGAGGGGCGGCGGCAGTACACGGTGTTTTCGTTGTGGGACACGTTCCGCGCGGCACACCCGCTGCTCGTGCTGCTCGAGCCCGAGCGGACCCGCGAGTTCGTCGAGACGATGCTGGCGCAGTACCGCGAGGGCGGCCGGCTCCCGGTGTGGGAGCTCGCGGCCAACGAGACCGACACGATGATCGGCTACCACGCGGTACCCGTGATCGCGGATGCCTGGCGCAAGGGCATCCGCGGATTCGACCCGAGCGCCGCGCTCGAGGCGATGGTCGCGAGCGCGACGCGCGATCGTCGCCCGGAGTTCCTCGACGGCCAGGAGCAGGCGGAGTCGGTATCGAAGACGCTCGAGTACGCCTACGACGATGCGTGCATCGCGGGCATGGCCGCGGCCCTCGGCCGAGAAGAGCTGGCGCAGGAGTTCTACCGCCGCAGCCAGGCCTGGCGCCACCTGCTCGATCCCGAAACCGGCCTCTTCCGCCCCCGTGTTGGCCAGCGCTGGCTCGACCCGTTCGACCCGCGCCGCGTCGACCTGCACTACACCGAGGCCAACGCCTGGCAGTACGCGTTTTTCGTCCCGCACGACGTGCTCGGGCTGATCGAGGCGCTCGGCGGCGGCGATCCGTTCGTCGAACGTCTCGACGCGCTCTTTGCCGCCGACAGCCGCATGACGGGCCGCGACCAGGCCGACATCACAGGTTTGATCGGCCAGTACGCGCACGGCAACGAGCCGAGCCACCACGTGGCCTGGCTCTACTCCTACGCCGGCCGTCCCGACCGTGCGGCCGAGCGCGTGCGAGCGATCCGAGAGACGCTCTACCACGCGAGCCCCGACGGCCTCGCGGGCAACGAGGACTGCGGGCAGATGTCTGCCTGGTACGTGTTCGCTGCGCTCGGGCTCTACCCGGCGTCGCCTGGCACCGACGAGTACGTGGTCGTTCCACCGGTGTTCGAGCGGGCGACGCTGCATCTGCCGACGGGTCGATCCTTCACGGTCCGCGCCGAGCGAGCGAGAGGCGACGCGTACATCACGGCCGCGCGGCTGAATGGCCGTCCGTCTGCCCGTAGCTTCCTGCGTCACGACGACATCACGTCAGGCGGCGAGCTGCGGCTGCAGCTTGGCTCGACGCCCGACACGACCTGGGGCCGAGCGCCTGCTGACCGGCCGTCCTCGCGCGTCCCCGGCGAGCGGGTCGTGCCGGCGCCCTTCGTCCGCTCGGGCCCCGAGCGGTTCCGCGGCGAAGCGCGGGTCGAGCTGGCGACGGCCGAGCCCGGGGCCACGATCCGCTGGTCGCGCGACGCGGAAGCTCCAGCCGAGAGCTTCACGCCCTACACCGCACCGATCGAGCTCCGAGACAGCGCGTGCGTACGATTCCTCGCCGAGCGCGACGGACGCCGTAGCCCGATCGTCGAGGCATACTTCCACCGCATCCCGAACGACTGGACGGTCACGCTCGGCACGCGGCCCAACCCGCAGTACACGGCCGGCGGTGCGGATGCGCTCGTCGACGGCCTGCGCGGCTCAGCCGAGTGGCGCACCGGCCGCTGGCAGGGCTACCAGTACGCGGACCTCGCGGCGACCGTCGATCTCGGAGCGCCCCGCGCCGTCCGGCGCGCGGGCGCGGGATTCCTGCAGGACGTGCGATCGTGGATCTGGATGCCGGTCGAGGTCGACGTGTCGGTCTCGCTCGACGGCGAGCGGTTCCGCGAGGTCGGTCGAATTCGGCACGACCTCGCGCCCACGGCGCAGGACGTCGTGATCCGCGATCTGACCGCGACCTTCGAGCCCGTCGAGGTCCGCTACGTCCGCATCCACGCCACCAACTTCGGCACGATCCCCGACTGGCACCCCGGCCGCGGCGACGGCGCCTTCCTCTTCGTGGATGAGATGTTGATCGAATCGGAATCGGTACCGCTTCCCTAACCCGGGTTGCGGTGCCAGGATTCGATACCCCACCCCGCAACCCGGGTTAGGGAAGCGGTACCGATTACCTACGCACGAGCGTCGTCAGCACGACGGCGGCGACGATCAGCCCCATCGCCACGAACGTATCGGTCGTCAGCGGCTCGGACAGCACGGCCCAGCCCAGCAGTACCGCCACGACCGGGTTCACGTAGGCGTAAGTCGCGACCTTGGCCGGCGTGCTCACGCGCAAGAGCCAGACGTACGCGCTGAACCCGACGAGAGAGCCGAAGACGACGAGGTAGCCGAGCGAGGCGATCGAGGCCAGGGAGAACTGCGCGGGATCGACCGCGGCCCACTCGCCGCGAACGAACGACGCGACGAGCAGCACCGCGCCGCCCGCCAGCATCTCCATCGCCGCGCCCTGGAGCGGCGAGCGCGGCAGCGGCGCGCTGCGCGAGTAGAGCGAGCCCGAGGCCCACGAGATCGTCGCAATCAGCAGCAGCACGGTGCCGAGCGGATCGACGGCCCGCCCGACGCTCGGATCGACCAGCACCCACACGCCGGCGAAGCCGAGCGCGAGCCCCGCGACCTCGGCCCGCCGCGGGCGCGTGCCGCCCGGCGTGAGCGCGTGGAGCGAGATCATCCACAGCGGCGTCGTCGCGATCACGAGCGCGGCGACGCCCGACTCGACCCGCGTCTCGGCCAAGACCACGCAGCCGTTGCCGCCGAAGAGCAAGAGCGCGCCGACGATCGTCGCCGAGCGCCAGTGCACGAGCGTCGGCCGCTCGAACTTGCCCTGCAGGAGCGTCCAGGCCCCGAGCAGTACCCCGGCGACCAGGAAGCGCGTCGCGGCCATGCCGAGCGGCGGCAGCGTCTCGACCGCGACGCGGATCGCCAGATAGGTCGAGCCCCACACCACGTAGATGGCGAGGAAGGCGAGAACGACGAGCGTTCTCGACGGAGCGGTCGTTGCCGGCGCGCCGTGCATCCACGCAGGCTAGCGCGCGGCCGCATTCCGGGAAAGGGCCCGCTCGGTGTATGCTGGCCGCAACCGGGCAATCGACGCCCGGAGGGGGAATGCAATGCGAAAGAACCTGGCAGTCTTGATGATCGTTGCAGCCGCCATCGCACTCGCCGCGTTTGCAGCGGAAGCGCCGGTGCCTGTGCCGAATACGGACGACACGAGCGTTGCGGTCGAACTCGAGCCGGACGCTCAGGGCGAGAACGCCTGCGTCGAAACCGCGAAGGACGACGTGCTCGCTACCGACGAGTTCGTAGCCACTCCCGCAGCGCCCGGAGGCTGCAAGGCTTGCAAGGGCCGCACGTGGTGCACGTGCAGCTACCAAGGCAAGCCCCGCATCTCCTGCAACCCGTGCTGCTACCAGGGCGCGCTCGATCCGTTCCCGATCTGCTTTGACTGACGTCCCGTCTTGGTGAGGGGGCCGGTAGCCGGCCCCTTGTCTGTTAACCACCCGGTCGGGGAGTTCGAGTCCTGCCTCAGACGGTGGCGTCGGGGAGAGCGGATTTACCGTGCAAAGAACCAGTTCCAAGGCAAGGCGCTGTGGTTCTTCGCCACCGACCGGAACTCAAGCAAGCGTCCCTCCGATCGGAACGAGCACCCTCCGCTCGAAACTGCGTGTGGCTTCGACACCGGTTCCGTGCCGTAACCGTGAACGGCTCCGCCCTCGAGGTACTCCGCGAGATAGAAGTAGGCCACGCCCGGCGGAGGGATCGCCGCGTCCTCCACGGGTTTGGCGAGGCACACCACGTCCCCGAGATCGATCGCGTTGCTGTGCTCCACGATCGACCGCAGATCGCCGCGGATCACGTGGTACGAGTCGGCGCCCTCGACGGGCGTCCAGCTCACGACCGTGCCGTTTGCGCCGCGGGAGAGGGAGAGCAGGAGCGGGTCGACTGTGTCGTTCTTCTTGAGCGGCACGGTCACGGTGGCCGACGCCTGAACCGAAATGTGCGAGCCGTTCGTCGTCGTCGCCTCGTAGGTGACCGTGTAGATCCGACCGTTCCCGCTGCGCGAGCGCTCCGCACGCAGCAGGAAGTGGTCGGTCTCGATGACGATGTCACCGGTCGTCGAGCCGTCGTCGTTGCCCCGGCGCGTCGTCGGGCTCGTTGCTCGTGACCGAGACGACTCGCACGGCCGGCGCTCCCGAGGGCGCGGAAGCGGTGACCGTCGGGAGCACCTCGACCA
>Ga0180063_1000170_pt1 | contig 16134 bp, 13 predicted proteins | sample EasRivT47_16_10D_FD_121776 | JGI IMG/M metagenome (GOLD analysis project Ga0180063, IMG submission 121776) | Soil microbial communities from meander-bound floodplain in the East River, Colorado, USA - East River metaG ERMLIBT47_16_10D | ecosystem: Environmental > Terrestrial > Soil > Floodplain ...
AGCCGGGCCTACGGGCCGCTGGCCGGCCTGTGCGGGCAGGCCTACACGATCGAGCGGCTGTTCGACGTCCCGCCCCGCGCGTTCCGGCCGCCGCCTGCGGTCGCCTCCTCGGTCACGCGCTGGATCCCGCGATCGGGCGACGCGGCGCTCGATCCGCGGCTCGAGCCCGCCTTGCGGGCGTGCCTCGCGGCCTGCTTCGGCCGGCGCCGGCAGACCTTGCGCAACAACCTGCGCGCCGCGCTCGGCTCGGCCGAGCGCGCCGACGCGCTGCTGGGCCTCGCGGGTCTCGACCCCGGCGAGCGGGCCGAGCGCATCGATCCCTCCGGCTTCCTGCGTCTCGCCCGCGCCTTCGGCGCGGCGGGCTTGCTATGATTTCGCGGAATTTTCGCCCGAGGAGCACGGTGCCGACTCAACCCCTCGAGATCATCCCGCTCGGCGGCCTCGGCGAGTTCGGGATGAACCTGATGGTCTACCGGCACGCCGGCGAGTGCATCGTCGTCGACGCGGGAATGATGTTCCCCGGGGAAGCGCACCTCGGTGTGGACGTGGTCGTGCCGGACCTGGCGTTCCTCGAGGACTGCGGGACGATCCACGGCATCGTGCTGACCCACGGCCACGAGGACCACATCGGCGCCGTCCCCTACGTCCTGGCGCGCCACGACCTCCCGGTGCTCGCGCCCCCGCACGCGCGCGGGCTGGTCGAGGCGCGGCTCGCCGAGCACCCCGCGATCGAGGCGCCGCGCCTGACGACCCTGCCGCCCGATGGCACGCCCGTCCCTCTCGGACCGTTCGTGCTCGAGACGATCCGCGCCGCGCACTCGATCCCGCAATCGAAGATGCTCGTGCTGCGAACGCCGGTCGGAACCGTGCTCCACACGGCGGATTTCAAGATCGATGACGCCCCTCCGGGCGGCGAGAGCACCGACCTGGAGCGCCTGGCGCGCCTGGGCCACGAGGGTGTGCTGGCCCTGCTCTCCGACTCGACGAACGCCGACCAGCCGGGGTCGTCGCCGAGCGAGCGGGTCGTCGGCCGGGCGCTCGACACGCTCCTCGCCGCCGCGCGGGCCCGCGTGTTCGTGACCTGCTTCGCCAGCAACGTCGAACGGGTGGCGCAGCTGGCTCGGCTCGCGCAGCGTCACGGCCGGCGGATCGCCCTCGTCGGCTCCGCTCTGCGCAACCAGGCCGAGGTCGCCGAGCGGCTGGGGCTGCTGGCCTTTCCGCCGGGCGTACGGGTCAGCCCCGAAGAGGTCATGGCGCTCCCGCGCGAGCAGGCGCTCGTCGTGGCCACGGGCTCCCAGGGCGAGCCGCTGTCCGCGCTCGCGCGCATCGCGGTCGGCAAGCACCGCTTCGTGCACGTCGACGACGGCGACCTCGTCGTGCACTCGGCGCGCGAGATCCCGGGCAACGAGAAGAGCATCGGCCGGATGATCGACCACCTGGCACGCCGCGGCGCCGAGGTGCTCACGACGAAGGACGCGGCGGTCCACGCTTCGGGACACGCCGCGCGCGACGACCTGCGACGCGTGATCGAGCTGACGCGGCCGCGCTTCCTCGTGCCGATCCACGGCGAGTATCGGCACCTGCGAGCGCACGCGCGGCTTGGCGTCGAGTGTGGGCTTGCCGTAGACTCGGTGCGCTTGGTCGAGTCGGGCGACGTCGTGGCCCTGGGTCCGGCGGGCCTCGAGGTCGTCGATCGCGTCCCGGTGGGTCAGGTGTTCATCGACGCTGCGCTCGACGAGGTGGACGAGACGCTGCTCGAGGACCGCCGGCGCAGCGCGGGCCAGGGCGTGGTCGTCGCCGTGGTCGCGGTCGATCGCGGGGGGGACCGCGCGCGCGATCAGGCCGAGATCGTCAGCCGCGGGTTCGTTCCCGATGCGGCGGGCGAGGAGGGGTTCCGCGTCGATGCCGAACGCCGTGTGCTCGCCGCGCTGGCCGAGGCTACGCCCGAGGAGCGACGGGACGAGGCGATGCTCAAGGCCCGCATCCATACCGAGCTGAAGCGCTTCGTGCGGCGCCGGACGCAGCGCAAGCCGCTGATCATCCCCGTGCTGGTGGAGCTCTGACTTGGCCGCACCCCGATCGACGCCGCGTCCCAACGCGCGCCTGCGCGAGGTGGCGAGCGTGCTGCTGCTGGCGCTCGCGCTGGCTCTCGGCCTGGCGCTCGCGAGCTACACGGCGACCGACGCGACCTGGTTCACCCGCCAGCCCACGGATCGGCCGACGGAGAATCGCATCGGCCGCGTGGGCGCGACCGCCGCGGAGGCCATGCTCCAGCTCTTCGGCACCGGGGCCTACGTCCTGCCCTGCGCCCTGGCCGCGCTGGGCTGGACCGCGTTCCGCGGACGCCGGGCGCCGCGACCGGGCTCACGCTTGCGCCTCGCCGGGTACGCCGCGATCGCCGTGCTCGTGCTGGCCCTCGTCGATCTGCTCTTCGGTGAGATCGCGATCGACGGCCAGCGCTTCCTCCCCGGCGGCTACGTCGGCCTGCGCGCGGCGGGAGTGCTCGCGGCGCTCTTCGCTTCGACCGGGGCGGTCCTCGTGGCGACCGCCTCGATCCTCGCGCTCGCGATCCTGCTCTCGCGCTTCTCGATCGCGCGCTCGGCCGAGCTGGTCCAGGACGCCTCGACCCCCGCGCTCGGCTTCCTCGGCCGCGCCCTGGCGGCCGCACGGATGCGCCTCGCCCGGACCCGCGAGAAGACGCGCGCCGCCGCGTCCGCGCCGGTCTCCTCCGAGCCCCCGCCGGCCAGCCAGCCGGTCACGCGTCCCGCGATCCGCTTCGAGCCGCCCGCCCGCGAGCCGGAGACGCCGCGCGTCGCGCCCACGCTCGCCGAGCGCCCGAGCACTCCGCCACGGCCGCGGCAGACGCGCCTGCCGATGGAGCAGGGGCAGCGCGGCTACGCCCTGCCCTCGCTCGACCTGCTCGCTCCGCCCGAGCCCCAGGACCGCGAGGAGGAGAAGGAGCTCCTCGAGCGCGCGCGCCTGATGACCGACAAGTTCCGCGAGTTCGACCTCTCGGGAAGCGTGGTCGCGATTCACCCCGGACCGGTCGTGACCACGTTCGAGTTCAAGCCCGATGCCGGGGTCAAGTACTCCAAGCTGACCGGCATGCACGACGACCTGGGCCTGGCGCTGAAGGCCGAGTCGGTGCGAATCGACCGGCTGCCCGGTCGCTCGACGGTCGGCATCGAGGTGCCGAACCGCCGGCAGGAGACGATCTTTCCGCGCGAGCTGATCGACTCCGAGCGCTACCGCGCCTCGCGCTCGAAGCTCAAGCTGGCCCTGGGCAAGGACATCCACGGCGAGGTGCAGATCGCCGAGCTGGACCGCATGCCGCACCTGCTGATCGCCGGCGCGACCGGTGCGGGCAAGTCCGTCGCGCTGAACGGGATGATCGTCAGCCTGCTCTTCGCCGCGACGCCCGAGGACCTGCGCTTCATCATGATCGACACGAAGATGATCGAGCTCGGCATCTATGCCGAGATCCCGCACCTGCTCGTACCCGTGGTGACCGAGCCCAAGCACGCCTCGGCGGCCCTGCAGTGGGCCGTGCGCGAGATGGAGGCGCGTTACCGCAAGCTCGCCGCGGTCGGCGTGCGCAACATCGCGCAGTTCAACGCGCTCTTGGCCGACGAGCCGGGCCGCACGATGGACGACGGCCGCGGCGGGGAGCCGGTCCCGCTCCAGCACATGCCCTACATCGTGATCGTGATCGACGAGATGGCGGACCTGATGATGGTCTCCTCCGCCGACGTGGAAGAGTCGATCATGCGCTTGGCGCAGATGGCGCGCGCCGTCGGGATCCACCTGATCCTGGCCACGCAGCGCCCGTCGGTGGACGTGATCACGGGCACGATCAAGGCCAATTTCCCCTCGCGCATCGCGTTCCGCGTCTCGCAACGCGTCGACTCGCGCACGATCATCGATCAACAGGGCGCCGAGCGCCTGCTCGGCCGCGGGGACATGCTGTTCCTGCCCACCGGATCGGCCCGCGTGCAGCGACTGCACAGCGGCTACATCACCGAGCCCGAGATCCACCGCATCACCGCCTTCCTCAAGAAGACCGCCGCCCCGGTCTACGATCCGACGATCCTGGAAGAGGGTCAGGAAACGCGAGTCGGCACGCTCGACGAGGAGCGGGACGAGATGTTCTTCGACGCCGTGCGGGTCGTCGTGAGCGAGGGCAAGTGCTCGATCACGCTGATCCAGCGTCGGCTGCAGCTGGGCTACGCCCGTGCGGCGCGGATCGTCGACATGATGGAGCGCGAAGGCGTGGTCAGCCCGGGCGAGGGCAGCAAGCCGCGCGAGGTCCTCGTCGGGCCGGACTATCTCGAGAGCCTCGCCGCGCAGCGCTGACGTGCGACCCGTCGTCGGTTCCGACCGCGCGGTGGTCGGTGCGTTCCTGGCCCTGATCCTGCTGCTCGTCCCGCTCGCGCACGGGCCGCTCGCGCGCAGCGCCTACATCCAGGACGACCGGCTGGCCGTCGAGGCCAACCCGATCGTCGAGCGCGGCGATCTGGCCGAGATCGTCTCGACGAACTACTGGCAGGGCGTCGAGGGCGCCGATCGCACCCTGTACCGACCCACGGTCATCGCGTCGTTCGCCCTCGAGCGTCGACTGATCGGCCGAGCGGATGCGCGCCTCGCGCACGGGGTGAACGTGGCGCTGCACACCGCGGCGAGCCTGGCCCTGCTCTGGCTCGCGCGGCGCCTGGGCGCGCGTCCGCTGGTCGCCGGGATCTCGGCCGCGCTGTTCGGCGTGCTCCCGATCCACGTCGAGGCCGTCGCCGGCATCGTCGGTCGAGCCGAGATCCTCGCCGCCGGCCTGTCCTTCGCCGCGCTCGCGCTCGGGGTGCGGGCCTTCGATCGAGGCGCGAGCACGAGCCGCCGTCGCCTCGCCGCCTGGGCCGCGGGCGCGCTCGTGCTGCTCGCTCTGGGGGCGAAGGAGGTGGCGCTCGCGACCCCCGTGCTTCTGCTCGCGCTCGCCGCACTCGCTCCGCGTGGACCGGAAGGGCCGCTCGCGCGGGCCATCGATCGGGCCACCGCCCTCGCCCCGACCGTGCTCGCGGGGGTGATCTACGTCGTGCTGCGCGTGCGGGCCACGGGCGCCGTCGCCGGGCTCCAGGAGGTCCACCCGTTCGACAATCCGCTCGCGGCTCTCGACGGGCTCGAACGGGCCGCGACGGCGCTGGCGCTGGTCCCGCGCTACCTGGGCTTGCTGACCGTTCCGGTCGGTCTCAGCGCCGACTACTCGGGGCCCGCGGTGCCGACCGAGAGCACGCTGCTCGCCGTGCGACCGCTCCTCGGCCTGGCGCTTCTCGCCGCGCTGGTCGGACTGCTGCTCGCGCCCTTCTTCCGGCCCCGCCCGAGCGTGCGCCTGGCGGGATTCGCGAGCCTGCTGTTCCTCGCCCCCTACCTGATCGTGGGCAACCTGCTGTTCGACATCGGCGCGGCCATCGCCGAGCGGCTGGTGTACATGCCGTCGGCCGGTGTTTGCCTCCTCGGCGGGCTGCTGCTGGGCGGCGCGATCGAGCACGGAGGCCCACGGCCGCGGCTGCGCTCCGGCCTGGCTGCGCTCGCCAGCTTGGGCCTGGTTGCCGCATTCGCGCTCCTGACCTGGACCCGCTGCGCGGACTGGCGCGACGAGGAGACCCTGTTCAGCGCGGCAACGCGTGTGCGCGCGGCGAGCCCGCGGGCCCTGTTGATCCTGGCCCGCATCGCATCCGAGCGCGGCCAGCTCGCCCCCGCGCTCGACGCGCTCGATCGCGCGCTCGAGGCCTATCCTCCGTTCGTCGCCGCCTGGCTCGAGCGCGGGTCGCTGCTCGGTCGGCTCGGCCGGATCGAGGAAGCCCGCGACTCGTTTCGGCGCGCCGTCGAGTTCGGGCCGCTCCAACCTTCGGGGCACCTCAATCTGGGCATCGCCGAGAGTCGCCTCGGCCACGCCGGGGCCGCACAGCGCGCACTGCGCAAGGCGTTGGCCCTCGACCCGACGCTCGATCGGGCCTGGGCCCAGCTGGGCAACCTGGCTCTGGCCCGCGGCGATCGGGCGCAAGCCGCGCACGACTATCGCCGGGCGATCGCGCTCGGGCGCACGGATCTCGAGCCGCGCCTGGCCGAGGCGCTGGCCCCGCCATGACCCGCCGCGTCTCGGCGCTCACAGCACCGGTCGTGGCCTGCGCGCTCGCGGGCTGCGCCCCGCACGGGGTGGACGGACCGCCCGCGGCCGGCCCGGCGGCGGCCCCGAACGTCACCTGCGACGGCGCCGCGTTCCTCGTCTCCTGGATCGAGGGTTCGCCCGATGCCGCACGGCTTCGCCTCGCGCGCCACGACGGACACGCGTTCGACGCGCCCGTGACGGTGGCGCAGGACCGGCCGCTCTTGGTGAATTGGGCCGACTTCCCCTCGTTCCTCGCACTCGCCGATGGCCGCGTCGTCGCGCAGTGGCTCGAGCGCAGCCCTGCTGCGTCCTTCGCCTACGGGGTGCGAATCGCGATCTCGGCCGACGGCGGCGCCACGTGGAGCGCGCCGACTCGGCCGCATGCCGACGAGGCGGCCGCCGAGTTCGGCTTCGTCTCGCTGGTCGAGAGCGCCCGCGGTCTCCACGCCTTCTGGCTCGACGGACGCGAGGTCGATCCCGCGGGCCAGGGCCGGATGTCGCTGCGCGAGCGAACACTGCGCGAGGGCGGCTGGGGCGAGGAGCGCGTGCTCGACGCGGACGCCTGCACCTGCTGCCAGACCTCGGCCGCCGCCGTGCCCGACGGGATCGTCGTCGCGTATCGCGCTCACGCCGGGCCGCTGCGCGACATCGCCGTCCTCGCCCTCGACGAGGCGGGCTCCGCCGAGCGCCGGCCGTTCCCTGCCGATGGTTGGGCGGTCGGCGGCTGTCCCGTCAACGGTCCGGCGATCGACGCGCACGGACGGCAGGTCGCCGTTGCGTGGTACACGGAAGCGGCGGGTACGCCGCGCGTGCTGCTGGCGCTCTCTTCGGACGGCGGGCGCAGCTTCGGCGCGCCGCTCGCGGTGGACGACGGTGCCGCCCTGGGGCGTGTCGACCTGGCGCTCTTGCCCGACGATGGGATCGTCGTGTCCTGGCTCGAGGGGCCGGGGCCGGGCGAGGCCGCGGTGCGCGCACGGCTCTACACGCCCGACGGAACGCGGCGCCAGGACTGGACGGTCGGCCGGACGCTCGGCGCGCGCACCGCGGGGTTCCCGCGCCTCGCTGCCTGCGGGGACCGCATCGGCGTCGCGTGGACCGTCCCGGGGCCTCCGTCCACGGTCCGCTTCTCGGTGCTCACGCCCGGCGCGCGCTGAGGCGGCCCGCCCTCAGCGCTGCGCCACGCTCAGCGCGAGCGTCATCGCCTGCGCCACACGTCGTGGATCGTGAGCCTCGAGCAGCGCGCGACACGCCGCCACGCCGTACGCTCCGGCGTGCAGCAGCTCCGGGATACGCGGCACGCGGACGCCCCCGATGGCGAAGACCGGGAGGGTCGGGACGCGACCGACGACCGCACGCACGAGGTCGGGTCCCGCCCCCGCACGGCCCGGCTTCGAGCGCGTGGGATAGATCGTCCCCAGCAGCAGGTAGTCGACGTCCTCGTCCCGCGCGCGGAGGGCCTCGGCCTCGTCGTGGGCCGAGCGTCCGAGGGGACGCGGAGCGTCCGTCTCGGAACCCGCCGTGCAGGCGGGTGCGGCGGCCGGCAGGTGGAGCCCGATGCCGAGCGCACGCGCGAGCGCCGGTCGACCGTTGACCACGAGCGTGGTCCCGCGCGGCAGCGCGGCCCGTAGCTCGTCGATGAGCGCGCCGAGAGCGACGTCGTCGAGGTCGCGCTCGCGGACATGGACCAGGCCCACGCCGCCCTCGACCGCGCGGGCCACGGCCGGGCGCAGGTCATGCCCGCGCACGATCCGCCGATGCGTGACCAGCATCAGCCGCGGGAGCCTGTCGGGAACGCCGGGCACGTCGCGGCTCAAGTCTCCCGCTCGACGGTGCCGATCCGACCGGCGTCCGGGGTCGATCGGTCGGCCAGGAACCGTCGCGGGATCCTCCCGGCGAGGCGCGCGTCCCGTCCGGCGAGGGCGGCGTTCCGCATCGCTCGGGCCATCCGCACCGGATCGTGCGCGCGGGCCACGGCGCTGTTCAGCAGCACGGCATCGCAACCGAGCTCGAACGCCAGGCTGACGTCCGACGCCGTGCCGACTCCGGCGTCGACGATCACCGGCACGCCGGCCCGCGCGCGGATCAGCTCGATCGCATGCGGGTTGCGGATCCCGAGGCCCGAGCCAATCGGCGCTCCGAGCGGCATGACCGCCGCGCAGCCGAGGTCCTCGAGCCTGCGCGCGGTCACGGGATCGTCGTTGGTGTACGGCAGCACCTGAAACCCGGCCTCGACGAGCGTGGCCGCGGCCTCGACGAGCGCCGCGACGTCGGGCAGCAGAGTCTCGTCGTCCGCCAGCACCTCGAGCTTGACCCACGGGGTCTCGAGCGCCTCGCGCCCGAGCTCCGCCGTCAGCACCGCATCGCGCGCCGTGTAACAGCCCGCGGTGTTGGGCAGGAGCGCATAGCCCTCGCGCCGCAGCGCTTCGTACAGGCTCGAGCCCGCCTCGCCCGAGAGCCCGACGCGCCGCACGGCGACCGTGACGATCTCGGTCTCCGCCGCGCGCAGAGCGCCCAGCAGCACGGCCCGGCTGGGGTACCGCGCGGTCCCCAGCAGCAGCCGCGACCGCCAGGCACGGCCGGCGAGCGTCCAGCCGTCGTCGTGCACGGTCACCCGCCTTGCGCCGCGCCGACGAGCTCGACGTCGTCTTCCGCCTCGAGCACGCGCTCGGCCCACGCCGCGCGACGAACCACCGCGCCGTTCACCGCGACCGCGATTCCGCTCCGACCCTCGAGACCCAGCTCGCGCACGAGCTCGGCCACGTCCCGCGCCACGAGCGGGAGCGCTCGGCCGTTCACGCGGATCCGTGGCCCGGCCGCGCTCACGCGCGCAGCTCGCCCGCGACCGACGCGGAAGGTCGCGGCAGGAACGGCGCGAGCGCGAGCGGGACTCCCCCCTCGAGCATCGCCTGCGCCAGATACGCCGCCGTGGCCGGCGCGAGCAGCACGCCGTTGCGGTAATGGCCGACGGCCAGGAACAGTCCCTCGATCTCGGTCGGGCCGATGCGCGGTCGATGATCGTCGACCGCCGAGCGGAATCCGACGCTGGTCTCGACCAGCGCGAGGTCCTCGAGCGCGGGAAGCGCTTCCCAGGCGGCGCGCAGCAGCTCCATCACGGCGCCCGCCGTCGAGCGCTCGTCGAAGCCGACCTCCTCGACCGTCGCCCCGACCAGCAGCTCGCCGTCGGCGCGCGGGATCAGATACGCGCGCGGCGTCCGCACGACGTGCGAGACGAGCCGCGGCCCGCGCAGCCGCACGAGCTGGCCCTTGACCGGTCGCAGGCCCGGGTCGGCCAGCGGCAGTGTGATCCCGCGGAAGCTCCACGCCCCGGCCGCCAGGGCGACCTGCGTCGCCTCGAACGCCTGCTCGATCGAATCGCGGTCGCGCGCGCGAACGACGAAGCGTCCGGATCGCTCGGCCTGGATCGACGTGACCTCGACGTTCGGGAGGACGAGCCCGCCGAGCGCCTCGATCGCGCCGAGCAGCGCGGCGCTGAGCCGGCGCGGGTCGATCTGGCCCTCATCCGGCAGGCGCAGACCGCTGACGACCCGCCCGGAGAGCCGTGGCTCGAGCGCCAGTGTGGCGGCGGCCGACAGCGGCTCGATGCGGTGTCCCGCATCCGCGAGCGCCTGCGCTTGCCGGTCGAGCTCGGCGCGATCGTCGCGCCCGATCGCGGCCCACAGCGTCCCCCGGAGGTCGAATCCCGTGTCGAGCCGCGTCAGGCGCTCGATCGCGCCGACGAAGCCCGGGTAGCGCGCCAGGCTGTCGAGCCCGAGGCGCAGCGTGTCCGCGGACTCGGTCTCGGCCTCGGAGATCGGCGCGAGCATGCCTCCGGCGGCCCACGTCGCGCCGTGGCCCGGCATCCCCCGATCGACCACGACGACGCGACGCGTGGGCGCGCGCGCGAGCAGCTCGTAGCCCAGCGCCAGGCCGACCACGCCGCCGCCCACGATCAGGGTGTCGGCGCGCCCGCTCACGGGGCCGTCCGTCGGGAAGCGTGCCAGGCGTGGAGCGGGTCGACGGCACCCGTGCCGTGACCGAGCGCGCATCCGCAGCGCAGGGCCGCGGTGACGAAGCGCTTGGCCCACGCGATGGCTTCGGCCAGCGTTCGGCCGTGGGCCAGCTCCGTGGCCAGCGCCGCCGAGAGCACGCAGCCGGTCCCATGCGTCGTGGTCGCGGCGAGACGCTCGCCATCGAAGCGCGTCACTCCCGTCGGCTCGACCAGCACGTCGACGGCCCACGCGTCCTCGAGGTGCCCCCCCGTGACGAGCGCGGCGCGGGCCCCCAGCTCGAGCAGGCGCTCGCCGGCCCGCATCGCCTGCTCCACGGTGCGCACGGGCAGTCCGCTGAGCGCCTCGGCCTCGGCTGCGTTGGGTGTAATGACGGTCGCGAGCGGCACGATCTGCTCGCGCAGCACGCGCAGGCCCGCGTCGTCGAGGAGGGGCGCCCCGCTCGATGCGCGCGATACGGGATCGCACACGAGCGGCCGCGGCCGCGCCGCCGCGAGCGCACGCGCCACCGCGGCGGCCACCGCGGCCGTCCCGAGCATGCCGGTCTTGATCGAGGCCACGACCAGATCGCCGAGCACGGCCTCGATCTGCGCGACGACGATCCCGGGATCGAGCGCAGTCTGGCTCGTCACGCCGAGCGTGCTCTGGGCCGTGACCGCCGTGATCGCCGTGGCACCCCAGCCACCGCAGGCTTCGATCGTCTTGAGGTCGGCCTGGATCCCGGCGCCGCCCGAGCTGTCCGAGCCCGCGATGCTGAGAACGATCGGTCGCACGTGCGCAGTCCAGGATAGCGCCTCGGCCCGGATTGCAAAAGCCGCGACCGGCCGGCACAATCCCTGCTCCAGCCATGCTCCCCCCAGACGAGATCCGCCGCTACAGCCGGCACCTGGCCCTGCCCGAGGTCGGGGTGGAGGGCCAGCTGCGGCTGCGCGCGGCGCGCGTCGTCGTCGTCGGGGCGGGCGGGCTGGGGTCGCCGAGCGCGCTGTATCTCGCCGCCGCCGGCCTGGGCCGGATCGGCCTGGTCGACGACGATCGGGTCGACGTGACGAACCTGCAGCGTCAGGTGCTCTACGGCACGAGCGATCTCGGTCAGCCCAAGACCGAGCGCGCGCGCCAGCGCCTGCTCGAGCTGAACCCCCACATCGAGGTCGTACCGCACAACGTGCGCCTCGCCGCGGCGAACGCGCTCGCGATCCTCGGGGACTACGACGTGGTGATCGACGGGTCGGACAACTTCCCCACGCGCTACTTGGTCAATGACGCCTGCGTGCTGCTCGGCAAACCCCACGTGTACGGGAGCATCTATCGCTTCGAGGGCCAGGTCAGCCTGTTCTGGGCCGGCCGCGGGCCGTGCTACCGCTGCCTGTATCCCGAGCCGCCCGAGCCCGGCGCGGTTCCGAGCTGCGCGGAGGGCGGCGTGCTCGGCATCCTGCCCGGAGTGATCGGCTCGCTGCAGGCCACCGAGGCGATCAAGCTCGTGCTCGGGCGCGGCGCTTCGTTGCTCGGCCGGCTGCTGCTCTTCGATGCGCTCGAGCTGCGCTTCCGCGAGCTGGCGCTGCGCCGTGACCCGGACTGCCCGGCCTGCGGCGATCGGCGCACGATCCACGGCCTCGAGGACGCGCCCGCCACGTGCGCGACCCCGACGCGTGGCGCCGCCCCCGAGATCGCCGCCGCCGAGCTGAAGCGGCGCATCGATGCACCCGGGGCGCCGCTCTTGCTCGACGTGCGCACCGACGAGGAGTGGGCCATCGCGCGCATCGAGGGCGCGCTGCGCATCCCGCTCGACCGGCTCGACGCGCGGCTCGGCGAGCTCGATACCCAGCGCGAGATCGTCGTGTATTGCCACATCGGCGCGCGGAGCGCGGCGGCCGCCGCACTGCTGATCGAACGCGGATTCCGCAGCGTCCTCAGCCTCGCCGGCGGAATCGATGCCTGGTCGAGCGCGATCGACCCGTCCGTGCCGCGCTACTAGTCGCGTACGCTCAGCGCGCGGCTGCGTCCGCAACCGCGATCTCGATGTCGCCCCCGGCGCGGATCCGCACGAGCGGCTGGGTCCCGCCGTTGAGGTTGCCCGCCGCGCTGCGCTCGCCCGTTTCCTTCACCGCGCCGAAGGCCGAGATCACCTGGCCGAAGCTCGACTCCGCCTCGACGCGACACACCACGCGCGCGGGTAGCCGCACCTGGACCGTGCCGCTCGCGTTCTCGACCAGCTGCTCGCCGTCCTTGGCCATCTCGGCCCACTCGACCGTCGCTTCGTCTCCATCGGCGCGGACCTCGACGGCTCCCCGAGCACCTTCCACGTGAACCCGGCCGTTGCGGCTCGTCACGCGCAGCCCGCCCGTGGCGCGCACGACCGACACGTCGCCGAACTCGTTCGTCACGCTGGCCGCCCCTGCGACGTCCTGGAGCACGACCTCGGAGGACACGACCTCGAGCTGCACGCCGGCCTTGGCGCCCACCACGCGCACGCGCAGTCCGTCGCCGCGGATGTGGGCCGCCCCTCCCACCTGCTCGAGCGTCACCTCGGCCTGCGACGTGGACACGGAGATCTGCCCGCTGCCCCCCGTCCCGCGGACCGCGCCGCCATAGCTCTCGATCGTGAGGAATCCCGCGACGTCCTTGAACTGGACGTCGGCGTCGGTCTCGACGCGCACGGTCCCCGCGGCGCCGACGAGCTCGAGCCGTGTGCCGTCGAGCCGTAGCTCGACATCGCTCGCCGGCTCGCGCAGCGCGACCGCTCCGTCCCTCGCGCGCAGCTGCACCGCTCCTCGCACGTGCGCGAGCGCGAGCTCGGTCTCGTCGAGCTCGATCCCCGCATCGCGCGCGACCCCGTCGACGGAGGCCCGGCTCGCCTCGAGCGCGAGCGCGAGCATGCCACCCACGTTGCGCAGCTCGACCTCCAGGCCGCGGCCCCGCACCTCGACGTCCGACGATGCAAGGTCGAGCTTGAGCTTCGCATCCGCGATCTCGATGCGCACGGGACCGTAGTTGCCACGCACGTCCACGTCGAGGCGCTCGCCATGCAGGTCGAAGGTCCCGCCGATGCCCGACACGACGAGCCGGCTGTCGCGCGCCTCGACCTCGAGCGCGAGCTCCGGCGCCACGGCGACCTCGACGAGCAGTCGCTCACGGTCCTGTGGATCGGCGTGAGCCAGCCGCAGCTCGCTCGATCCGTGACGATCGACCACGACCGTTCGCGGCTCCCGGCGGTCGTCGAGCGAGCGAGCCTCGTAGCGCAGCTCGCCCGGGCGCCCGCCGCGCAGGACGAGCGTTCCGGCCAGGCCCTCGAGCCGCAGCACCGCGGCTCCGGCGATCGGGATCGTCCCACCCGATCCGCTGTGCAGCCGCACGAGCGCGGGCTCGTCCTGGGCTGCCAGCGCCGTCACGAGACATGCCACGGCGAGTGCAGCCGCGGCCTCAGTTCGCTGTCCGAGCTTCTTCATGGCTCTTCGCCCGTGAGCGCCGCGTCGAGCGCGGCGAGCGCCGCGCACGCCGCGCTCTGCTCGGCTTGCTTGCGGCTCAGGCCGGCGCCGCGTCCGAGCACGCGCCCCTTCACCGACACCTCGACCTCGAACTGCGTCGCGTGGGCCGGGCCGGTGGTCGAGACGATACGGTAGGCCGGAGCGCGTCGCAAGCGCGCCTGGACCTCCTCCTGGAGTCGCGTCTTGAAATCGTCGCCCACGGACGAGTCGCTCGCGAACAGCGCCGAGCGGACGTGGCGCCGCGCGAAGGCCCGCGCGGCGCGCACCCCGCCGTCGAGGTACACCGCGCCGAGCACCGCCTCGAACGCGTCGGCCAGCAGCGTCGGCTTGCTGCGGCCGCCCGTGCGCTCCTCGCCGCGCCCGAGCAGGATCGCCTCGCCGAGCCCGATCTGCCGCGCCACCTGGGCCAGTGTCGAGGTGCGCACGATCGTCTGCCTGCGGCGGCTCAGCGCCCCCTCGGCCGCGGTCGGCTCGCGGTGATACAGCCACTCCGCGACGAGGAAGCCCAGCAGCGCGTCGCCCAGGAACTCGAGCCGCTCGTAGTGCGAGGGCGTGCCCCCGCGCTCGTAGCTGTGCGAGCGATGGGTCAGCGCGGTGCGCAGCAGAGCGCGGTCGCGGAAGCGGTGGCCCAGCACCTGTTCGAGCTCCTCGAGGCGCTCCGCATCGAGCGCCGGGTCACTCGAACGGGTCATTCGAGACTTTGTTGAACCGCGCGCGGACGACCTCGCGCCCCGGCACGACGTGATTCTGCTCGACGAGCCGGACCTCGAGCACGAGCCCGCCCGGCGCCAGCACGAACCGCTCGACCTGCTGCAGCGGGGTCGCTTCGTGTGTTCCGTGCGGCCGGCCCTCGCAATCGACGAACAACCCGGTCTCTCCGGGTCGCTCGAAGGCCCGGTAGTGGTACTCGTAGAACGGTTCGGGTTCCTTCCCGTACTCGAGACACGGCCCCTCGGCCCCGCAGCGCAGCTCGTGCGTGCCGTCGGCACCGAAACGATTGGCGCGGAAACGATAGGTTCCGTCGGGCGTCTTCCAGAATGCGACCTCCGAGCGCGCCTGCTCGCCGAACGAGCGTCGCCAGGTCCCCACGTAGCCGGTGTCGGAGACGGACGGCCCGCAGCCCACGACGATCGCGAGCGTCGCAACACACCCGATCCCGATCGAGCGCCACGCGTCGCTCAACCCGGTCCCCCCGCCGACCCCTCGGCGTCCGGGGCGAGACGCTCGACGAGGCGCAGCAGCTCCGGCGGGACCTCGATCCCATGGGTCCGCGCCTCGCTCGCCGCCGCGAGCGCGCCCCGCCGGTCGCCCGCCGCGGCGAGCACGGCGACGAGGTTCGTCCAGCAGCTGGCGTCCGAGGGCGAATGGAACACCGCCGCGCGCAGGATCGCTGCCGCCTCGGCGAACCGGCCGCGCTCGAACAGCATCACGCCCAGGTTCACCGAGGCCTCGGCCAGCTCGGGATCGAGCCGCAGGCTCTCGCGGTACTCCGCCTCGGCTTCCTGCGCTTGGTGGGCTTGCGCTAGCACGACCCCGAGATTGTAGCGGAGCCAGGCGCTCTCGGGGAGCCGGCGGACCGCTTCTCGCGCATCCGCTTCGGCCTCGGCGATCCGTCCGGCCCGTCGCCACGCGATCGAGCGGCTCGAGAACGCGCCCGCGCCTTCCTCGCGCGCGAGCGTGCCGGTCGGTACGGCGAGCGAGAACGCCGCGACCACGAGGCCGAGCCCGAGCGCGGCCTTGCGCCGGGGTGCGCCCAGAACGAGACCGGCCAAGCCGGCGCCCGCCGGAAGCGTCAGCAACGCGGCGAGCGGAAGGCGGTAACGGCTCGACACGAAGAACACGAGCGGCGTCGCAGCGCACGCTGCGATCGCGGTCCAGGTCCAGGCGCCACCCGCGCCGCGCACCCCGTGCTGGACGAGGGCCGCTCCCGCGAGCCCCACGATCAGGGCCCACGGAACGAGCGCCATCGCTCCCGCCCCGCCGAGGCGCCAGGTCAAGCGCCAGGGGTTCGGATCGAGCCGCGGCGGGTAGTCCAGGCCGAACTCGTAGTTGTCGAGCAGGAGCAGCACGCGCCGCCACAGGAGATACGCGGACGCGGCCGGGTGCGCCACGCGTTCGCGCAACGCCTCGCCGGCCCACCAGGCGTCGGCCTCGACGGGATCGAGCTCCCGCCCGGTCCGGGCCCGCGCCACGCGGGTCGCGTCGGCGCGCTGCTGCTCGATCGTCTCGAGGCCGCGCGGGAACCCCTGCGGATGATGATAGACACCGCGCGCACCCGGTCCGTTCCCGTGGTACAGCGTGATCCCGGCGTTCGACGAGACGAGCACGACGTGGCCCGACACGACCCAGTTGCGGACCGTCACGGGCAAGATCGCGAGCGCGAGGCCGACGACGAGCCACAGCGCCCGGCGCGTATGCCGGCGTGCCGCCTCGACCGCGACCCAGGCGAGACCGACGAGCAGCAGATTGGGACGTGCGAGCGTCGCTGCGC